>ENA-OQAJ01000237-OQAJ01000237.1-human-gut-metagenome-genome-assembly--contig:-NODE-237-length-17457-cov-4.738430_pt1 | contig 17457 bp, 10 predicted proteins | sample MGYA00242736_ERZ504529 | MGnify/ENA primary metagenome ERZ504529 (study PRJEB26092, sample SAMD00036275) | human gut metagenome | host: Homo sapiens | study: EMG produced TPA metagenomics assembly of...
TCGGCCTACCGTTTTCAAAACGATGACGAGGAAATAAAGTTCTTCAAAGAATCAAACCCCGTCTTTTTGCCGTCTGATCTATTACCGCAAGCTCTACAATATCGAGATGAACCGTCCGGTAGGAGTATCGAGGCACAACGGGAGTACCTGGACGCCCATGTTCGGGCCATCAACGCGTACACGCAGAAACGCCTCGACTTTATCCGCTATTTCCGCAGCGGCGCTACACACCTGGACAGCCTCTATTTCCTGCGCGGGCAGACCGACACGGAACAATACCTGGAAACATTCTACTATGAACTCGACCCGCAGTTTTCGACAAACGCGGATTTCAAGGTGGCTAAAATCCTGGCCAACGATATGTTGTCGGTTTATCTTATGGGCGAATTGGAATCACTGGAGAGCACGAACCTCCGGAACATGGTTCTGCCATTGTCTGACGTGCGTCCGACATGGCAGGACTCGAAGACGGATCTGACGGAACTTATTTACCTGCTCGACAGTAAAGGCTGTTTCGGCAATGTGCCACTCACGCAACTTGCCAGCTACATTTCCAACGCTTTCAACGTACACCTCGACATGAACCTTTCGAGGACATTCTGCGATATGAAAATCCGAAACAACCCGACACCGTGGCTTGACAAGGCGAAAGAGGCCCTGCTTAAACGTATGCAGACATGGAAGCGAAACAAGAAAAACGGCAATTCCGAGTAGAATATGAACCGGTAAAGCACTCTATTCCTTATAGAAACACTGATAATCAGCGTTGTATATAACAAAAGAACCGAGGTCGGTTTCCCCCGTAACTCTCGAAAGGAACTTTCCCGAACGCCCGTATTTGCACCCGTATAAGGAGCCGATACGGGTGTTCCGTTGTAGCCCCGTCCGGATTAGAACACCGTTAAGCGTTGAATCACAGTATTCAATCGCATTTCTGCCAATAAAAAATACCGAGTACGGGCCGCGGATTTCGGTAAAAAACACTGCCTTCTTCACCGCATGAACCGTTGAGAATCAGTTCACTGCAAATTATCAAAAAAAAGTCGTACCGACCTCGTTTTAAGCTGTCCATATAAGCCCGACCTTTGTAACAGACTAAAAAACAAAGGAGTATGAAAATCATAGTGATCGGTTCGCGAGCCTATAACGAGCTTGTCGGGCGTATAGAGAAAATAGAGGCTGCAATCGCCTCTCTCCCTGAAAAGGGGCGTGCATGGAATAAGGAGTATATAAACGACGAATGGATGGACGGCGAGCAGGTCTGCCGTTACCTGGGCATCAGCGGGCGTACCCTTCAACGCCTCCGCTCGGATCACGTGATCACCTATTCGGCCATCAACCGGAAGCTGTATTATTCCCTCACGGAAATCCGCCGTGTGCTGAAGGAGCGTTCCGTGCGGCGCAAGAACCAACCAAAGGAGTAGGCCATGTTTCTGGACAAGGAATATTTCGACGGATGGATGCAGCGGCTCTCGGAACGGCTGGAACGTATCGAGAAGCTGTGCGCGGGGGACGTGGAGCAACCGCTTTCCATCCTGCCTGACGGGGAGCGTCTTCTGGACAATTACGACCTGTGCCGTATGCTCAATATCAGCAAGCGCACCCTCCAGCGTTACCGTACCTCGGGAGAGCTGCCTTACGAGATGATCTATCACAAGACCTTCTACCGGGAATCGGACGTCCTGCGGTTCATCGAGCGTAACTTCAGTAATTTCCGCAAGCTGAAAAAGGATCGTCCTGCCGGTTCCGGTTAGGCCCTGTCCCGAGAGTCCGGCGTCATGGAAAAACGCGGAGATACATGGAATAAGGCACGACAAGACGGTACAACCGTTCGATATTTGCCGTAAAATCAGTATGTTTGCACTTGGAAGCCTATATAATAATGAACAATGAAAGAAACAGATAAAGTACATCCTGCCGACAAAGGGGAGGAAGAGCTGCTGCATAACGTGCGCCATATCTTGCAGGAAGCGCGCGCGAAGGTGATACATCATGTCAATTCGACCCTCGTGAGGGCTTACTGGCAGGTAGGGAAATACATAGTGGAGTACGAGCAGCAGGGAACCGACCGTGCCGGATATGGCAAGGCTGTCATCAACACCCTTTCCAGGCGGCTCGTGGCGGAGTTCGGAAACGGGTTCACGGCCACCAACCTGCGGTACATGAGGCAGTTTTACCAGTGCTACCCGAAATATCACACGCTGTGTGATAAATTGAGCTGGTCGCATTGCCGCACGCTTCTCAAGGTGTCGGGCGATGCCGCCCGTGATTTTTACCTGCACGAGTGCGTCAAGGAAAACTGGAGTGTCCGGCAGCTCGACCGCCAAATCAACACGCTTTTCTATGACCGCCTGCTGGCCAGCCGAGACAAGAAAGCCGTGAAAGAGGAAATTTCCCGTACCGAACCCGGGCGTGTCGAACCCAAAGAGATCATCCGCGACCCGTATATCCTGGAGTTTCTCGGGATCCCGCAGGGAGAGCATTTTCTGGAAACCGATCTGGAGCAACTGCTCATCAGCCGCTTGCAGCGCTTCATGCTCGAACTTGGGAAAGGCTTCGCCTTCGTCGCGCGACAGAAGCGTATCTCCTTCGACGACAAGCATTTCTACATCGACCTGGTCTTTTACAATTACCTGGCCCGTTGTTTCGTTTTAATAGACCTTAAATCCGGGGAGCTGACCCATCAGGATTTGGGGCAGATGCAGATGTATGTCAATTACTACACCCGTGAGTTGATGAATCCCGGGGATAACCCTCCGGTGGGTATCGTCCTCTGCGCGGAGAAAAACGACGCGGTCGTCCGTTACACGCTGCCCGAAGATGAAAAGCAGGTCTTCGCCGCCCAGTACATGACCTATCTTCCCACGCAGGAGGAGCTGCAAACACTCTTGCAGGAAGTGTGACAACAACGCTCACGGGCATATGAAAAAAGCCGACGGAAATCTGTACTTCCGTCGGCTTTTCGTTTACATCTTGATCCCTTTCTTCGCAGGGCCGTTCTCCGGCGGGCTGCCCACGCCCGCGATGACGATGCGCCCCCCGGAGGCGTCGGCAATCTGCCGCAGCCGGGAAGGAATACGGGTCGCCGTGTTGTCTTTCCCCGGGAGTTCTTCCGCCGTGTCATGCCGTTCCCGGCACACGTCGTTATCCTCCTCCGCCTCCTTTCCCTCGCTCTCTTCTATCGGTTTGAGGCTTTGCTGTATCCTGCGGTCTATTTCCGTCAGGTCAGCTTTTAGGGCCGTCAGTTCGGGCTCCTTGCGCCAGGAACTTTCCACCACTTCCCGCAGGACGGGAATATCTTTCTCCAGTTCCTCATTCTTTTTCCGGAATTTCTCCAGTGTCGGCTCGATGGTCGCGAGCGCGTGGATGAAGTTCATCGCCGCCAGTCGCGGGTCGGAGGCGATATTCCCGTAGTTATACTGGTATAGATAATCCCCTTCACCCCGGACATAAAAACGGTTCTGCACCAGGTCGAGCCCGTCTTTCCCGGTCGTTTCGCTCTGGACGAGCAGCTCGAACCCGTAGAGGCTCCCGATGGGTTCGAGCCTGTCGAGCGTGCGTGCCGTTTCGGCGATATGGTTGAGCTGTTTCCCGATGAGCTTGGGGTCGGAGGTTTCCAGCCCGTTCAGTTTCACGGGATTGCGGTACGAGCCGTCCTCGTTGAACTCGACGCGGGCCTTGAAGTGTTCCAGATCCTTGCCGATACGCCGTATCAGGTCGTTGTTCTTCTCTATCTTCTCCGTGATCTGCTCCAGCTTGTAGCGGCTCGATGATTTGCCGCGCACGAATGCCTGGCGTTCGCTTTCGAGCGTGGCAATCTTCTTCTCCAGGCGGGCCTTGTCCAGCAGGTCTGTATTTCCCGAGAGGACGGCGACATACTCGGAAAAATTCATGCCGCTCTTTTCGTCGATGGCCCCCTCGTCGATGGTACGGCTTCCCATGTTGTTGGTCTTGAGCTGGCGGATGAACAGTTGCTTGTTGTGCAACAGCCCGAACTTGTAGGCGTCGAGCGACTTCTCGACGGCGTATAATATCACGTCCACCTTGTTGTCGGCATGGAGTTTGGCGATCTCGTTCCCGGTGCGTATTCCCCGCCCGTCGCGCTGCTCCAGGTCGCTGGGACGCCAGGGGCAGTCCAGGTGGTGTATCGCCACGCAGCGTTTCTGCGCGTTCACTCCCGTCCCGAGCATCTCGGTCGATCCGAAGAGTACGCGGATTTTTCCGGCGTTCATACCAGCGATCATCTCCTTGCGCGCTTTTTCCGAGGTCGCCTCCTGGATGAACCGCACCTCGCTTTGGGGTATGCCGTAATCCTCCGCGAGTTTACGCCGTATCTCGGAATAGACGTTCCACCCCGCTCCGGGTTTGTAGGTTCCCAGGTCGGAGAATACGAACTGCGTACCTTTGTACGCCTCGAAACGGCGGTAGTAACCGGCAATCATACGGGCGCAGTGGCTCGCCTTGTTGTCCACGTGGTCGCTGTATAGTTCGGGGTCTATCATACGCATATCGAGCGACATCTTGCGGGCGTAGTCTGTGGCAATGAGCATTTTCGCCTTTTCCTCCCGCTCCGAGAGCGGCAGGCGGCCCAGGAGCGTGGCATCGCCCGATTTGGCGAACTGCACCAGCCGTTCTATGAACTCCGTCTGCTGGGGTGTCGGCGGGATATTGTGCAATATCTCGTTCTTTTGCGGTCGGTCGATCCCTATATCCTCCGCCGAGCGGTAATCTGTAATCTCGGAGTAGAACATGGCCAGTTCGGGAACCTTGATGAAATATCGGAACCGTTCTTTTTGCACGACCTCGTTGGTCACGGAAAACTCGTAGTCGATGGTTTTCTTGGCAAATATGGCCGCCCAGGCATCGAAGGTGCGGATATTCTGACGCTCCAGTTCCTTCGGGCGCAGGTACTTGAAAAGCAGGTACAGTTCCGTGAGCGAGTTAGAGATGGTCGTTCCCGAGAGGAACGTCGCCCCCAGGTCGCGGCCCGTGCGCTGCTGTATGGTACGCAGCGCGAAAAGCATGTTGAGCGCCCGCTGCGACCCCTCGGGATTCCGAGGCCCGCCACCCGGTCATGCCGGGTCGTGAAAGTCAGGTTCTTGAATTTGTGGCTCTCGTCCACGTAGAGGTGGTCGATACCCATGAGGCGGAAGTCCACGGCGTCGTCCTTGCGTGTTTCCAGCGCGTGCGCCACCTTCTGCAACTTGGCTTCCAGGTTGGCCTTGCGTTTCTGACACCCTTTCATCATGGCGCGGGAAACGTCCCTGCCTTGTGCTTTGAGCACTTCGAGGTTCTCCTCCACGCAGTCCAGCTCGGCCTGCAATATCTCCTGCTGTATCTCCGGGGACTGGGGTATCATGCCGAACTGTTCGTGCGAGAGGATCACGGCGTCCCAGTCGTTGTTGCGTATCTCCCGGAAGATGCGCTCACGCTTCCGGGGCGTGAAATCCTCCTTGCCCGGGTAGAGGACTTTGGCCATCGGGTAAGCGGTGCAGAACGTCCGGGCTATTTCATGGATGTTGGCTTTCAGCCCGATAATCATGGGTTTATTGGCCAGCCCGAGGCGTTTCTTCTCGTAGGCCCCGCAGCACATGATAAGGGTCTTTCCGCCGCCCACCTCGTGGTCGATTATCCCGCCGCCGAGCAGTTTGTCCATCCATATCGCGTCCTTCTGGCTGTCATACAGTTTGTCGATTCCCAGCCCCTTGAGGTCGAGGTCGGGGAATTCCTGGTGCGTCCCGTCGTACTTCGGGCGCACGTAACAGTTGAAAGTACGGTTATAGAGGTCTGTCAGGCGGTCTTTGAAGTCGGACGACTGCTCGCGCAGCCATTCGGGGAAAGCACCCCGGATCTCGTCTATCTTGCTGTTGGCGAGCTGTATGGCCTCCCCGTCACGCACCTTGACCTCCCGCCGTTCGCCGTCCACCCATTTGAGGACGGTCTTGGTGATGTCGGGCGAAGTGTTTTGCAGGGCGTGTTTCAAAAGGTGCAGGCCGTTGTACTTACGGGTCTGCGCGCTGACGGCATACTGCTCCGTGATCTTCACGTTCGTCGCTTCCGCCTTCACGCCGTACTCGTCCAGGTTGGAGGCGAAGGTGATCTTCACCTCCGTATCGAAGAGCGAGGAGGCGAAACGCTCGTAAACACCTTTTGGAATCCACCGTTCGCCCAGGTTGAAATCCAGGTCGTCGAAAGCGATGGGTTTGGGCGTCGCCTCGCGCAGAGCCTCCAGCGATTCCCGGGCCGGGGCGTGGTCGGGATTCTCCCGCAGGAACGCCTCGATCCGTTCGGCTTTCCCGATGACATTGCCGGCGATGAACTTGTCGGCAACCTCGTAGCCGTCCGTTTCCGGGTTGTAATAGATGCGTCCTTTCAGTTCCCCGAGTATTCCCTCCACGGTAGTTCCCGTGAGTGAGGCCATGTAGTGCGGTTCCACCCGGCCGTACTTGTTCAGGCTGGCCACAAGGGCCTCCGAAGCGTCGTCGGCGTGCGTGATCTCATCGGGATTGAAGGCCACGGGACGCTCGAAGATGTCGGCTTTGCGTGCCTTGCCGTCGATGTAACGCTCCAGCGATAGAATCTCCGTCCCCCGCGCGTCCATCTTGATCAGGTCGAGGTTGCGTTTGTCATTGAGCCGTCCGAAGCGTTCGGTGAAATTGTCGTAAAGCCGGTTGAGCATCTCCCGCAGGGCGGGGTTCGCCGTCAGCGTTTCCGCCTCGTTGTTATAAAGGTGGTAATAGGCATCGCGTATCTCGATATACATGGAGGCTTTCGTCCGTTGTGCAGGCGTGAGTTCCAGCGGGTGGAACATGGGTTGCAGGGATTCAATCTCCCGCAGGTAGCCGACCCGGTTTTGTCCGTCCGTGACGAGTGTCCCCTCGCGGAAATAGGGGGCGACCTCCCCCTCGAACGGGCGGGGTTTCATATCCGCCTCCCGTATCTGCGGCATTTCTTTACCGGGTTCTTTCTCCTCCGGATTTTCCGGCGTGTCGAACAGGCCGCCCGTTCTCGGCGTACCGGCGGCTTGTTTCCGTTTGTCTTTCGGGGCTTCCGTCGGGGGGCGTACCGCCTGCCGTTCCCGCTGTTCCGGGGTTTCCTGCTGCCGGGCGTTTTGCCGGCGTAGTTCCGCCCTCCGTTCCGGGGTAAGCGACATCATCATCTCGTAAAAGCCGTTGATCGGCGGGTTGTCCTCCCAGTTCAGGGAGGCATACAAGTCTTCGGGATCACGCTCCGGTGGCGTCGTTTTCGGCATTTCGCTCTTCTGTTCCTCCGGAGAGGAGGCCGGGGCGAATAATGAGGGTTGTCGGGGCGTCTTCCGCTTTGCTCCCCGGCGGCTGTTCCTTTTCTTGGATATACCGAGTTCTGCCTGCCGCCGCTCCTCGGCGCTGAAGCCGAACAGATCGTAGAGCGTCAGCAACGGTTCCTGCTGCACGTTTTACCGGTTCGGCAGCTTGGGTGGCAGGTGCGGGAGCCGCCGTTTCCACCGTGTCGAAAAGCGACCCGGCGAAGCCCTCCCGCGGTTTCGGTTCCGTTGTTCCGCCCACGTGCTGCACGGGTGTATCCGTCATGCCGAAATCGTTCGGGTTTTGGCCGGGTGTTGCTCCCACAACGCGATTCTCCCGCTCCTTCGACCAGGCCCCGAAGTCGGCCAGATCCTCCCCGGTCGGTTCTCCGGCGAGGTGTGGCGGCAGAATCCGGTAACGCTTGTCCGGGTTTGTTTTCGATTCGGGTAATCTCCCCGGTTTCGGTATCGACATGGTAGCCCTGCGCCGCCATTTCGGCGACGACGCGGCGTTTTTCCTCCTCTTCCCGCTGCTGCTGAAGGTTACGGGCGTCGGCGATAATCTCCTTGACGATTTCTCCGGCAAGGCGGGGCTCGTGTCTTTCGGCACGCTGGCGTTCCGCCTGACGGGAACGGGACAATTCCCGCTCCGGTGTACCGGGTGTCTGTTCCGGAGCATGTTTCAGGCAATAACTCTCGTTGAAATGCCGGTTGAAATCCTCCGAGAGCATACGCCGCATCTCCCGGTCGATGCCGTCCACGCCCTCCGCGTGGGTGAACTCCATCGCCGGTTTGCCGTAGGGGTCTTTGCCTACTTTGGCCTCGGTATGGATCACCCTGTCGAACGACTGGAAAAGGTTGTTTATCCGGATGCCGTTCGACAGCTTGCGGGATTCGATGAAATCCTGCTGCCGTTCGGACAGTTCCCCCGTGGCGGCTTTCTTTTGCAGGATAACCAGGTCGCTGCCGACCTCCGTCCCCGCGTGTTCTGTAAAGAGGTTGTTCGGCAGCCGGATGGCCGATACGGGCTCGCAGCGGTTCATCAGCCACTCGCGCACGGGGCGTCCCTGCTCGGCGTTCAATACTCCCTGCGAGGTGATGAATGCCACCAGGCCGCCCTCGCGTACCATATCGACGGACTTCATGAAAAAATAGTTGTGTAGCGCCCGTGTGCCTTGCCGCCGCACGGGGTCGGTATGGGTGGAGAAGAACGGGTCGAAGAGCGCCACGTCCCCGAAAGGGATGTTGCTCACGGCCACGTCGTAGTAACCGGCGTATTTGGGTTCGATGCGCTCGAATCCCTGTACCCGCACCCGTTTTTCGGGGTGCAGGTGCTTCAGGATCAACCCCGTGGCGGGGTCTTTCTCGAAGCAGGTGATCTCCGCGTAGGGGTCGTGGAAATCCACGGCACTGACGAAAACCCCCGTTCCCGCGCTGGGGTCAAGAATACGTTTGGGGGCGATCCGCGTATCCCATATCGCCTCCACGATGGCGTCTGCCACTTTCGGGGGCGTGTAAAAAGCCGTCAGGACGGAGTTCTTGATCCCGTCCATGTAGCGCTTGTATTCCCGTTCGTCGGGGGTGTTCGCCCTGATGACCTCGTGCAACTCGGCCACGAGCGTTGCCATGCCGTCCTTGTCCGGTTTCCCGGTGGGGGTTTCCAGCACTTCCTTGATGGCGCCGAAGCCGCTGTATGCGCCGAGTGTCCTTTCTTCTTCGGGAGTCGGCGCCCGCCGTTCCCTGTCGAGCGTGAAGGCCGTCTTCAGCGCGTCGATATTCTGGCGGAGGTGGGTTTTCTTATTGAATGCCATCTTCGAGAAGTATTTGGACGGTTCCCGTCAGTTCGGTATAGAACAGTTCGTAGTCGGGCGTGTCGGCGAAGTCGTCCGTGAGGTCGTACTTCTCCAGCACTCCGCGGCAGAGGGGCAGCAGGCGTAGAGCCGCCTGCCGGGCGGTATCCTCGGGAATCTCCGCCTCGAATTCCCTCCAGAGGATGTTTACCAGCGTGTTGTAGGGTGAAAAGTGCAGTCCGCGGCAGAGTTCCTCGCGGGCAATTTCTTCGGCTTCGATGTGGTTGCAGCCCGAACGGATCGCCTCGCTGTACGCTTGGGCGGCGCTGTCGGCCCGCTCGGCGATGAACTCACTTTCGGCGATGAGTTCCGGGTGGCTGTCCTTGAGGTAGGATAGTAACGAAAGTCCGTAATAGGACAATTCCCCCGTGGGGGTATGGTGTTGCTTGTCTGGCATGATAAGAATTTTTAGTGGTCGTTGATAATCGGGGAAGAGAAAGGCGCCCCGGGTTCCCACCCGAAGCGCCGACCACTGAAAAATCCTTATCAAACAAGCGTATCTCGTTATGACAGGTCTTTTCCAGTGGCAAAGGTAACGATTATTTCCGTTTGTTCCTCTTTCCCTGCCTGGGAGTATCGCGCGGTTCGAAAACGAACGAGGTCTTGAACTGGTCATCGAGCGTGAGGGCCGCGTCGAACGTCCCGCCGCCGTTTTTGACGAATCCCCGGATCGTGCCGGTTTTGCCTTTGGTCAGCAGTTCCGCAAGCTGCTTGTCGGTCAGCTCCTTGCGGGCCACGGTTCTCCATACGGTCAGGCCGCAATCGGGATTCTGGCACTTGGCGAGTTTGGGATAGAACACCACGGGCCTGCCGCAACGCGGGCAGGCTGTGTCACTCTCCGCGCCGTCGATTCTTGCTTCCAGCAGTTCTTTGGCGATTTGCGAGGCGAAGACCTCGATACCGCGATGGAACGTCGGGGCGTCCATCTCCCCGGTGGCGATCTTCGAGAGGGCCAGTTCCCAGCCGCCCGTCATGGCGACATCGGCAATCTTCTTGTCCCTGACCACGGCATACACGGCCAGTCCCTTGTCCGTGGGTACAAGCGACTTTTTCTCTCGCCTGACATACTCGCGGGCAAAGAGCGTTTCGATGATGGCGGCACGGGTGGCGGGCGTGCCGATGCCGGCATCCTTCATCGCCTCGCGTTCGGCCTCGTCGGACAGTTCGCGTCCGGCGGTTTCCATCGCCGCCAGCAGGCTCGATTCCGTGTGAAGGGGGCGCGGCCGGGTCTGTTTCTGTTCCGTGACGCATCCCTTGACGGGCAGCTCGTCGCCTTGCACGATGTCGGGAAGGAGGGTCATGTCCTCCTCTTTCTCTTCGACAGGTTCATTCAGGACGGCCCGCCAGCCCGTCTCGACCATGATACTGCCGCGGGCCGTGAAATCATGTCCCGCGCTTTGCAGGGTAAGGAAAGTGTTTTCTTTCACGCAGGCCCCGGAAAAGGTTTCGAGCATCCGCCCCGCGACCATCTCATAGACGATGCGGTGGTCGGCATCCAGTTCGGAGGGGAGGTTCTCGGTGGGAAGCAGCGCGTGGTGGTCGGCGATCTTTTCGTTGTCCACGCTTCGGCGGGAGAGAGATGCGGTATCCATCCTGCCCGCGTATTCCGCGAAACGGGGATAGCGTGTCATGTTCCCGATGAGTGCCGGAATCTCCTCGGCCACATCTTCCGATATATAGCGTGAGCCGGTACGGGGATAAGTGATGAACTTCTTCTCGTAAAGCGACTGGGCGATGTCGAGCGTTTTTTCTGCCGAAAAACCATACCGGCTGTTGGCCTCTTTCTGGAGTGTCGTCAGGTCGTACAAGAGAGGCGGCTGTTCCCTGGCCTCCTTGCGCTCCACGTTCACGACGCGTACCGTTCGGGCGCGATAACCTCGGCGCGGGCTGCTTCCGCCTTCTCCCTGCCGTCGAATTTCTCCGTGGAGAGGACGGTGAACTCCGTGTCCTCCTTTGCCGTGGAGAGCTTCAGCCGGAAATAGGTGGCGGGCTTGAACGCCTTGTTCTCCAGGTAACGGGAGCAGATGATCGCCAGCGTGGGGGTCTGCACCCGTCCGAGCGACCAGACGCCCCGCCCGGCAGCCACGGCAAGCGCTTGCGAGGCGTTGATACCGACGATCCAGTCGGCTTCGCTGCGGGCTTTGGCCGAGAGGTAAAGGTTGTCGTATTCGTTGCCGGGGCGGAGGTGTTGTAACCCCTCGCGGATGGCCCGGTCGGTCAGGCTGCTGATCCATAACCGCACGAAAGGGGTGCGGCATTCCAGGTAAGAGTAGATGTAGCGGAAGATCAGCTCCCCTTCACGCCCCGCGTCGGTCGCGACGATGATGCGCTCGGCCATGCCGAACAATTCCCGGAGAATACCGAGCTGCTTCACGACACCCGGGTCGGCCTTATACTCTTTACCCTCCCGAACCTGCCGGGGCAGGAGGATGAACGATGATGGCAGGATAGGCAGGTTTTCCCGGCGGAAACCCGCGATGCCGTACTGTTGGGGCATTGCCAGCCCGACCAGGTGGCCGAAGGCCCAGGTTACGGCGTAGCCGTTTCCCTCGATAAAACCGTCTTTACGGTTCGTGGCTCCCACGATGGCGGCGATCTCACGCGCCACCGAGGGCTTTTCTGCGATAATTACTTGCATGATGATTCGGATTTTTCAGTGGTTGTTTTCTTGTTGTTCTTCTTCTTTCTCTTTTTCCGGACGGGCGATCAGCCGGCGGTCGTAATAGACATGGTTGCCGTTCCCGTCGTAATACTGCCGTCCGTCGTCCACCTCTTCCGGGGGGGCTGCGTTTACCCGGCCGGAAATACAAGGCGGCCAGCGCCGCGATCAGGAGCGGCATGGCTCCGGCCTGCATATAAAACCATTTCATACGCTACGCCTTGATGCCTTTGGAGTTGTTTTTCTTGTTACTGCGGTAATTTCTCCTTTGCGCCGGAGTGGCCTCCTGCTGTCCCTGCTTGAGCGGCTCTTTCACACCTTTGACCGCTTCGACGGTCTTGCCCTCGGAATTGACGGCGACCTGGGTACGGCTTTCAACGGCGGGTTTGACCTCCGCTCCCTGCCGTTTCGCACGGTCGGGATTCCAGCGGAAGAAGTCCATCTTGTTACGCTCGAAGTTGGGCTTGACCCAGGCGTTGAACGGCTCACCCTGCCCGTCCTTGACCATGCCCTTGATGTAGAAAGCCTTGACATCCGCCCGCTTGGATGGATCGTTCACTGCTTCTGTCCATTGGTCATAAGCCTCTTTGGGCACGGAGGCTTTGAGGATTGTCCGGTGAATCGTGAGCGTGGGCTGTCGTTCGGAGGCCGCCGTTTCCTGCCGTCCGTTTTTCTCGGCGGCCTTCTGGCGGTAAATCTCCTTGTTCTCCTGGGCGTAGCGGTTGCGATCCAAACCGTCGTAGGTAAAGGAATAGTTACGTTCGGCCGCGTCGATTTGGATATAGGCATCCCGCTTATAACCCGCGCGGGTGGTATATCCTTCGAGCAACACCTTGCCGCCGCCGTAGAAATCCATCTGCTTGCCTTCCGAGAGGTCGGCCTCCTTGATGCGGGCACGTTTTTCGAGTAGCGAAACGGGCATGGGTTCCAGCGTGTTCGTCCATTTGTCTATCGACACGTAGCAGGGCGTGAGCTTGCCCGGCTCCAGCTCCAGGTCGATCACTTTCCCGGCATGACGGGTGTTCATCAGGTTCGTTTTCGCCTCCTCGTCGAGCAGCACCCCGTGGAAGGGGGCGTCGAGGTCGGGCCGTTCCTGCCAGTAATGCGGCACGACGCGCAGCGAGCCGTCCGCCTGCTCTTCGAGCGACACGCGCCCTTTGGTGGAAACACGCATCCCGTTCTCCAGTTCGGGGTTCATCTCCACCAGCCCGTTGGATTTATGTCCGTAAGACATGGCTTTCAGGTGCGGCTCGATGTCCTCCATGCGGATACCTTTCTTCTCCATATCCGCCAGGTCTATCTTCGTGACGTCCAGCGGCTCGAACTGCCGCTGCTCCTGCGTCTGAAGCCGTTCGGAGGGGTCGATACGGTAATTTTCCAGAATCTCCGGGTCGAAGTCGATGCGGATAAGTTTGTTCAGGGCATTCTCCGTCATGACGAAGATACCCGTGTGGACGGGGTTCTGGGCCTGTTCCATGAACTTTTTGAAGAAGGCTTCGAGGGCTGAATCCTGCGTGTTCACGTTCAGCAGGCTCGCCACATTCTGATCCGTGGGGTCGGCGGTCTGGATATTGCCGTCCCGATCCACGCCGGTAACGGCTTGCAGTCGTCCGTCGTCGGCATTCTGAACGAGCATGACTTGTTTAGCGTCGTTCTTTACGTTTTCGTCCATAATTACGAGTGTTTTTAGTTAGCACCAATAGCGATGCGGGAACGAAAGTAAGGGGAACCGGCTGAACGTAAAAGAGTTGGAAAGGCTATGGAAGCATCGGGCACAGAAGTGGCCGCTTGTGGCGCAGGGCAGAGGAAATCGGAGAAACGGAGTGCCGGGAAGGACGGATTTGGCAGAGGGTATTTTCGTGGCTCCTCACCTTATTTGTCAGGTAGTCGGGATCTATTGTTAAATGTCAATAAAGCGCATGGATAACCCGTGTTTTTTTATAAATTTGCGAAAACGGGTTCAATATCCGACAAAACGTGAGGCATGGAAATATATACCCCAAAAACCAAGATCAAACTTCTCCGGTGATAAGAAACGGGAAAGAATTTGTCGAAGTGACTTTCGGTAATGACAATGACATCCGCTTGTCGCTGTCGAAGGAAGAAAACGTACTGCTTGTCGGCGGCAGGGCTTATCTGCCGGCAGAAGATTTCGTGCTTGCCGAGTTCTTCGACCGCTATGTGAAAATGGCATTTATAGACTATTCCGCCATCAAGGAAACCGCCCCCCGTAAAGAGGAAGACAAACGGCCGCCACTGCCGGAAGGCTATCTGGAAAAACTTCAGCAAGTGCGTTACAGTGACCATACCGTAAGGGTATATACCTCCTATTTCCGCGATTTCCAACAGCATTTCGAGGGGCGTAAGATTGAAACGGTTACCCCCGGCGAGATAAACGACTACCTGCTGTATCTCATCCACGAGAAAAACATATCCTCCTGCCAGCAAAACCAGCGTATCAACGCCATCAAGTTCTATTACGAGAAAGTTCTCGGTCAGGAACGGCGGTGTTACAAGGTGAACCGTGCCAAACGGGAGAAGACGCTGCCCGACGTGTTGAGCAAGGAGGAAATAAAGAAGATACTCGACGCGACGGTGACAGACCTGCGCTTCTTCTGCATGTTCTCCATACTCTATTCCGCAGGATTGCGCATCAGCGAACTGCTGGAACTGAAACCCGGCGACATCAACGAATCCCGCTCCCTGATACGGGTGCGGCAGGGTAAAGGAAAAAAAGACCGCTACACCCTGCTATCAAAACCGTTGATGAAAAAGCTGACGGAATATAACAGACTATACAAACCGAAAGTGTGGCTTTTTGAACACAGACCGGGCGAACCTTTCACCGAGAGTATCGTGTCGAAACGGCTGAAGGCAGCGGCCCGGGAAGCGGGAATCACGAAACGGATTTATCCGCACCTGCTGCGCCATTCGTTCGCCACCCACTTGCTGGAGCAAGGAACCGACATCAAGATTGTGAAAGAGCTTATGGGACATAACAACATCAAGACAACGGAAAGGTATGTCCACATAGCCGACACTTTCAAAAGCAATATCAAAAGCCCGTTGGACGATCTGTTGATGGAGGAAGACGAGGTCTGATACTTAAAGAAAATAACAACCAAATCGGCTGATAGTATAACGTTCAAGACAATAAACAACTAATAATCAAATGATTAGATATTAAAATGGAGTAAAAAAGGATTTGTGTGCGAGCTATGAAAGAAGTGCTAAACGACATATATACAGACGGTTGCAAAGAAAAGAAGTACCGCTTGTCCGATTTCTTCAATCGGTGGTGGGACGAATACGCACAGCACCCGGCGGAGTACATCACCCCCGAACAGTACAAGGCGGTGAACGCTATCCGTGTATGTCGCACAACCACTTTGGGGATAGATACATACGTTTGTCCCGATTGTGGGGAAGTACGGGAAATCAGCCATAGTTGCAAACACCGTTTTGCCCGTCATGCGGCTGGCGTGACACGCTGAAATGGGCGGCACGCATGAAAGAAAAGATGCTGCGGGTGCCACACCGCCATGTGGTGATGACCTTGCCGCATATCCTGCTGGACTTGGTGAAGCGCAACAGGAAAGAAATGCTGAATATACTGATGCGTACTTCGGCTGAAACGCTGAAAGACTGGATGATGCACAAGTTCGGCTTGAAAACCGGGGTAATTGCCGTACTACATACCTACGGGGAAACGAAAACAGCTCCATGTACATACGCACATGATTATGTCATGGGGCGGCATAGATAACGACGGTAAGATAGTCATCCCCGAACATGACTACGTGCATATCCCCTCTATCTGTAAGGTATTCCGCTACAAGTTTGAACACGCCCTGATAGAGTTGTTCGATGCGGGCAGGCTGGAGCATGACTTCCGTGACCGCATGGAGTTTATGGGCTTCATCAAAAAAGTGGCAAACAAAAAGGACTGGATAGTGCATTTGGAACCACCCATACAGATGCCGGAACAGGTGATACAATATGTGGGCAGATATTCCAAACGGGCGTGCCTGAGTGAATACAAGATTACGGCAATGGACGGCGAAAACATTTCATTCCGTTACCGTGATTACAAAAACTCACCCGACAGGAGGAACCCGGTTGAAAAGGAACTGACGCTGCATTACCGGGAGTTCTTCCCCCGGCTGCTGCAACACGTTCCACTGCGCTATTTCCGCATCGTGAGGTACTACGGCTTCTATTCCAATAAAGGCAGCCTGCCGGAAGAATACTTCGGGCAGGATGAAAGCGAGATAGAGGAAGCCGAGTTGCAACAGGCAGAAAGCGGATATGAAAACCCGTATTTCTGCGAGCGTTGCGGACGGACGAGAGTTTACAGCCACACTACGGTAACGGGTGGCGGCATGACATACACGGTAATACTGGAGCATTGCGACATACACCGGAAAAAAGCGGCATGACAGCAACATGGGATAGCTATGTCCTGCCGTGAACAAGAACAGTGAAATCCCATGAAAAGAAAGAAAGGAGAACTGAAAAATGAATGAAATACGGATAAGAGCAGTAATGAAAACGAACGGGGTGCGGGCATGAACTTCACACCTCTTTCTGCCGGAAACAGCAGTCAAAAATTGAAGTTCTATATAGTATGTAATAAAGGAAATAAAAATTGTCTCGAACATGAGGATGAACCGCCCTAAACGGTCGGCTATCCTCTAAACATTATCAGTAAAAAGAATATGAAACATTTGAAGAAGAATTGCATCTATTTTATTGTGATTTTTACTATCGCTGTGGCGTGTGGCTTTGCGGGACTTGTAATCAAGGAAGTGAACAAAGGTACATTTTATGATCTGCCTACAGAAGAAGCTCTTAGCTTTTGTGTGCAGCTAGGACTGACAGCATTTACATCTCTGATTCCATACAGTTTGAGCGTTGCAACCTTCCTGGTCTTTTGGGCTATGGATAGAGAAAAGTGGACCGGTTTTTTCCGGACATTGGCAATCGGTCTGATTCTTGTCCTTCCTTTGTCGGCAATGACTTATTATTATGACTGGTTTGTGCGTCCACAGATGATGGTCATATCCGTCGGAAAAATAGTTGATATGAACCACAGCTATCCCCGGTCACTGGCGGACAAGTACGGTATAAGCATAGAACAGATATTGAACAAAAAGCCGATGTCTATGTCTAAAACAAAGCTGATAGCCCAGATTGATTCTCTTGAAACATCTTTTCAGGCTGATATTGACACATGCGGTCTGCTGCTCTCAATACTTCCGGATACCTTAGCATCAAAAGCCTATGACAGCTACCGATTGAGAGAAATCGGAGTTGTGTATCAAGATGCCGTTCATCCTGTTGCCAACGAAGACAGTCTGAGGTTGGTAGCACATACAGAATTGTACCAGCACGCAATCGGTGCATGGGAAACTTCAAACGAACTGCGACGTCATAGACTGGAATATTTTGGCAGGACTCTCAATACCGGGTATATATACATCGCTTATATCTTGTTTGCCTTCTTAGGTTATCTGCTCCGCTTCAAACCGATAAAGAAAATATTGGCTGTCTTTGCAATACTGATTGTAGCCGCCTGGATTTATCATGAAATAAATTCTATTGTTCAGGAATATGCAAAGAAACTAAATACGGAATCCCATCAAATTGTGGACGACACCTATAAA
>ENA-OQAJ01000238-OQAJ01000238.1-human-gut-metagenome-genome-assembly--contig:-NODE-238-length-17394-cov-3.274917_pt1 | contig 17394 bp, 21 predicted proteins | sample MGYA00242736_ERZ504529 | MGnify/ENA primary metagenome ERZ504529 (study PRJEB26092, sample SAMD00036275) | human gut metagenome | host: Homo sapiens | study: EMG produced TPA metagenomics assembly of...
TTTAAACTATGATGGGACAATTGTAGTAAGTCCTTTCCTGGAGTTCATGCTCTGGATCACGTTAATTTCGAAGTAAACGCGGCGAAGTACATGCACTTATGGGAGAAAACGGTGCCGGGTAATCAACACTGATGAAGGTTCTTTACCGGTATTTATCAGAAGGATTCAGGTTCCATCGTTTACAAAGGACAGGAAACAGAATTCCACAATACACGTGAGGCACAGGATGCCGGCGTTGTAATCGTACATCAGGAGCTGAACATGGTAGGTGATCTTACCGTTGCTCAGAACATCTTCATCGGACGTGAACCGAAGAAGGGCTTCCGTATCGATGACAAAAAAATGATCGAGGATTCAAAGAAGCTTTTCCAGGATCTGAACATTGAGATCAATCCGAAGGAAAAGATGAAGAATCTGACAGTCGGAAAACAGCAGATGTGTGAGATCGCAAAAGCAATTTCTCATAAAGCTGAGGTCATCATCTTCGATGAGCCTTCCGCAGCACTTACCGAGAAGGAAATCGCAGATCTGTTTGAGATCATCCGTGACCTTCGTAAGAAAAATCTCGGTATCGTGTATATCTCACATCGTATGGATGAGATCAAAACGATCACAGACCGTGTAACAGTCATGCGAGATGGTGGTTACGTAGGAACCCTCATCACAAAAGACAGTACAAAAGAAGATATCATCAACATGATGGTTGGCCGTGTTATTTATGAGGATCCGAAGCAGGAGAGTGCAGTTCCGGCAGATGCACCGGTAGTTCTTAAGGTTGAGCATCTGAACGCAGGCAAGATGGTTCAGGATGTAAGCTTTGAGCTGAGAAAAGGCGAGATCCTTGGTTTCTCAGGACTGATGGGCGCAGGACGTACCGAGACAGCCAGAGCACTGTTCGGAGCAGATCCGAAGCAGAGTGGTAAGATCTCCATTATGGGTAAAGACGGTCAGCTTCATGAGGTGACCATCAACAGCCCGCAGGATGCTGTTAAATGTGGTATCGGTTATCTGTCAGAGGACAGAAGAAGATACGGCTGTGTTGTACAGAAATCTGTAACAGAGAATACAACACTGGCAACAATGGAAGAGTTTACCAATGGTATCTTTATCAACAAAGCAAAAGAGAAAAAAGTTGCTGAGAAATATGTAAACGAACTTGCAACTAAGACACCTACTACAGACCAGCTGGTAGTTAACCTTTCCGGTGGTAACCAGCAGAAGGTAGTTATCGCAAAATGGCTGACACGAGACAGTGACATCCTTATTTTCGATGAGCCTACCAGAGGTATCGATGTTGGTGCTAAGAACGAAATCTACAAATTAATGAACAGACTGGCAGCAGAAGGAAAATCCATTATCATGATTTCTTCTGAGATGACGGAAGTTCTCCGAATGAGTGACCGTATCATCATCATGTGTGAGGGTAAAGTTACCGGATGTATTGATATCTCCGAGGCAACCCAGGAAAACATCATGGACAAGGCCACACGGAATATCGATTAAGGAGGAAAGTCATGACTAAGAAGAAAAAAAGTATTTTAAGTGATCAGAGATTTATTGTTTTGCTCGTTATCATTGTCCTGTGTGCGATATTCTCAGGCTTGAGTAAAGAATTCAGACAGTACACCACGATCCTGAGTATGCTGGATTTCTCATATTACGATCTTCTTATGGCGATCGGAGTTACATTCCCGCTTATCACTGGTGGTGTTGACCTGTCAATCGGAACTGGTATGGTAGCTTACGCACTGATCGCAGGAACACTGATCAGAAACAACAACTGCCCGGTAGCACTTGCTATGATCATCTGTATCGTACTTGGTATCGCAGTTGGTGCATTAAACGGTGTACTTATTGGTGTTATGAACCTGCCGCCATTCCTTGCAACGCTTTGTACATGTATGATTACCCGTGGTGCCGGATCTCTTTGCAGTGCAACACCTTGGCCGGGACTTACACAGCCGGGTGGATGGTTCCACAGCATCTTCAAGGTAACCGTTGGTACAGGAAGAAGTGCTTCACGTTATCCGCTCGGTTTCCTGTGGATGATCATTCTGGTTCTTCTTATGGAGTACATCCTGAACCACACCAAATTCGGTCGTTACACAATTGCAATCGGTTCCAACAAAGAGGCAGCAGCCCTTTCTGGAATCAATACAAAGTTCTATCACGTAATGGTATACGTTGTCTGCGGTCTGTTTACAGGTCTTGCAGCAATCGCATACGCAGCAGTAACACCTACTGTACAGCCTGGTACTGGTGCCGGACTTGAGATGGATGCTATCGGTGGTGTATTCGTTGGTGGTGTAGCAGCTACCGGTGGATATGGTTCCGTGATCGGTACATTCGTTGGTATCTTCGTCATCATGCTTCTGAAAACAGGTCTTCCATATATCGGCCTGCAGGCAAACTGGCAGCAGATCATCACTGGTATCGTTCTGATCGTAGCCGTTCTGATCGATATCCTGAAAGAGAAAAAAGCAGCACACTGATATTAAGAAGTGTGTATAATAAGTAAGGGTGCTGTTTACAGAGAAATGTGAACAGCACCCGATAATCAAAGATGTGAAAACGCCAAGGGGTAGCAACGGCGTATGAACATAAAAAACTATATAATATATTTTAAGGAGGAAATATTATATGAAAGCAAAAAAAAGGTTATGGCATTAATGCTCTGTGCAGCAATGGTAACAAGCATGAGCGCAACAGCAGCTTTTGCAGCTGAGGAGAAAGAAGATGCAGCAACAGAGGAATCCGCAGATTCCACAGCAGCTGAGGATCCTACCGCACAGTTCGACGGACTGAAAGCAAACGAAGCTTATGAGTTCCCGATGATGGTTAAATCTTTCCAGTCTACATACTGGGATGCAGCTCAGGAAGGTATGAAGAAAGCATCTGAGGAGCTGGGCGTTACTTATAAAGCACAGGGACCGAACAGTGAGTCCGATATCGCTGACCAGGTTAACATGATCAACACAGCTATCGGCTCCAATCCTGTTGGATTAGGACTTGCAGCTTGCGATACATCTTCTGTTCAGGATGCTCTTAAGACATGTGCAGAAAAAAGGTATCCCGGTTGTAACTTTCGATACAGGTATCGCTGATGCTCCGGAAGGATCTGTAGTATGCGAGGTTTGTACAGACAACGCACAGGCTGGTGCAGTAGCAGCTGAGAATATGTACAACTCCATTAAAGACGTGTTAAAGATGCTGACGGACAGGTTATCATCGGTGAGGTTAACCAGGATGCAACAGCTCAGAACATTCAGCAGCGTGGTACTGGATTCATCAACAAGATGATCGAGCTTCTTCAGGCTGATGGCAAGACTGTAGCAGTAAGCGGTAACGAGTTCTATGTTAACGCAGCAGAGGGTGCTGATGCTGATGCTAAAAGACGCAGACGTTGTTATCCAGGTAGCTGTTCCGGCACAGACAACTGTAGAGCTTTGCTCCACAGAGGCTCAGGCAATCCTTTCCCAGGAGAACTGTATCGCAGTATTCGGTTCCAACCAGGTTTCTGCAGAGGGTGTTCTTGCAGCAAATGCTAACCTTAACGTTCTTGGTTCTGACCCGGCAAACGGTGATGTAGTTGGTGTTGGTTTCGATGCTGGTTCTATCATCAAAGCAGCTGTTAAAGATGGCACATTCATTGGTGCTGTTACACAGTCTCCTCTTATGATGGGATACTATGCAATCTACGCTCTGACAGCAGCAGCAAACGGCCAGAAGCTTGATGGATGTTCCTACAGAGGGTTGATCTGGTATGATGCAACAAATATGGAAGACGAGAATATCGCACCTAACCTTTATGACTAATCAAATCATATAATTGATAAGATCGTGAAGTTATAAATGAACGCGGATTGCGTTCACGGACGATGAAATAAGAGATCCGCTGGCTGATTCAGTCAGCGGATTTTTTAACCGAATAAACTGCGGAGCAGTTATTCGGTTATGAGCAAGTAGCGAAGCGGATTGCGAATATCCGCTTGACACAAATAATGCAGTAGTTCATAAATAATCGCTGTATTATTTGCAAATAAAGACACTTTTTTTGACAAAAGAGGTTCTTATCACCGGGAGGATCCTGATGTATGATAAATACAACATCAGATATGAAAGTGATCAGAAGCTTACATATTGAGGAGGATTTAAAAATGGCAACATATTATTTAGCAGTAGATATCGGAGCATCCAGTGGACGTCACATTCTGGGACATATGGAAAACGGAAAAATGATCCTGGAAGAAATCTATCGTTTTGAGAACGGCATGGTTAAGAAGGATGGAGAGCTCTGCTGGGAGTTTGATCGTCTTTTCACCGAGATCGTAAATGGTCTCAAAAAATGTAAAGAGATCGGCAAGATTCCGGTAAGCATGGGCGTTGATACCTGGGGTGTTGATTTTGTACTTCTTGACAAAGATGATAAGGTTCTTGGAAATACTGTAGGTTATCGTGATCATCGTACAGAGGGAATGGATGAGGAAGTTTATAAGACAATTTCTCTGAAGGATCTGTATGCAAGAACCGGTATCCAGAAAGCAATCTACAACACTGTATATCAGCTGATGGCAGTGAAGAAGAAACATCCGGAGTATCTGGAGCAGGCAGAGACACTTCTTCATGTACCGGATTATTTCCATTTCCTTCTTACAGGAAAGAAAACCTGTGAATACACAGAGGCAACCACAGGACAGCTTGTCTGCCCGACAACCAAGGACTGGGATTATGAGCTGATCGATATGCTGGGATATCCGAAAAAGATCTTCCAGAAGCTGATCATGCCTAGCACAAGCATCGGACATTTAACAGACGCAGTGAAGGAAGCAGTTGGCTTTGATCTTGAGGTTGTAGCACCGGCTACACATGATACAGGGTCTGCAGTTCTGGCTGTGCCTGCAAATGATGACGATTTCATTTATATCAGTTCCGGAACATGGTCTCTGATGGGAATCGAGAGAAAAGAAGCAGACTGCTCTGAGAAGAGCTGTGAGATGAACTTCACAAACGAGGGTGGATATGCAGGACGTTTCCGTTATCTGAAGAACATCATGGGTCTTTGGATGATCCAGTCTGTACGTCATGAGTTTGATGATGCGTACAGCTTTGCACAGATCTGCGAGATGGCTGAGGAGGCAAAAGACTTCCCGTCAAGAGTAAACGCAAACGATGAGTGCTTCCTTTCTCCTGAGAACATGACAAAAGAGGTTCAGGACTACTGCCGCAGAACAGGACAGCAGGTTCCGGAAACTCTTGGCGAGATTGCAACCGTTATCTATACAAGCCTTGCAGATTGCTACGCTAAGATTGCAAAAGAAATCGAGGAGATGACAGGAAGAACCTACAGCCGTATCCATATCGTAGGCGGCGGTTCCAATGCAGGATACTTGAATGAGCTGACTGCAAAAGCTACAAAGAAAGAAATCCATGCAGGCCCTGGTGAGGCAACTGCAATCGGTAATATCACAGCACAGATGCTGAAAGCTGAGGAGTTCAAAACTATCGAGGAGGCTCGTACCACGATCCATGAGTCCTTCGGTATCAAAGTATACAAAGCATAAATAAAAATAACTGGAGGTTTTATTATGTTAGTTAACACAAAGGCAAAAGTTGGTGTATTTTCAATTGCTTTAGGCGCTTATCTTCCACAGTTCCCGTCACTGGTACCGGAATTTGAGGCACAGTACGACGCATTCAAGGAAAACGATCCCGGATACAGTAGAGATCGTTGACGGCGGATGGTGACAACAAAAGAGCAGGCAATGGTGGCAGGAGATAAGTTCCGTGCAGCAGATGTTGACCTTGTATTTCTTCAGATGCTGACATACGCAACATCCTACAACATGCTTCCGGCGATCCGTGATCTGGATGTTCCGGTTGTTCTTGTAAACGTTCAGAAGATCAAAGCGCTGGATTATGAGCACACTGACATTGCCTCCTGGCTGGGTGAAGGCTATGCATGCGGTGCTGTAGGCGAGGCAGTTGCTGACCTTGAGAGAGCAGGCAAGAGACATGCCGTTATCACAGGCGTGTAGAAGGCGGAGATCCTGCAGTTCAGGCTGAGATCGAAGACTGGTGCAAGGCTGCTCAGGTAAGAAGAAGATTCCGTGAGACTAACATTGCGCAGATCGGAAGACCATATCCGGGTATGATGGATCTGTATATTGATGAGACAAACCTCTATAACAGAATGTTCCTCTACACAAAACAGTTTGACTGGGAGAAGATGTGGGCGATCGCTGATGATATCACAGACGAGGAAGCAATCCGCGCAAAGGCACAGGATATCCTTGATACATTCGATATTGAGGGCGGCGGCACGATTGAAAAAGTATGGGATATGGCCAAATACGTTGTTGCTTTTGAGAAATGGGTAAAAGACGAGCATCTTGGAATGATCGCTTCCCATTACGACGGATTTGCACAGGGTAAAGCCGGTGTCCTTGACAGTATGCTGATCCCGGCATTCTCCATGCTGATCAAACAGGGTACTGCATGTGCGGTAGAGGGTGACATGAAGGTTGCCATGGCAATGAGTATCTTAAAGACAATTTCCGGTACAGGCCAGCTTTCTGAGATGTACTCCATCGATTTCAACGATGACATCTGCATCATCGGACATTCCGGAAGCGGTGACGCTGACATCTCCGACAAGAAACCAACCATGAAAATCGTGCCGGTATTCCACGGCAAAACAGGCGGCGGATACCTGACACAGTTCTATCCATACACAGGCCCTGTAACCTACCTTGCAATCACTCAGGATAAAGACGGAAACTTCAAGTTCGTTGTAGCTGAGGGTGTAAACGAGGAAGGACCGATCCTTTCCTTCGGTGATACAAACATGAGAACACGTTTCACATGTGGAGCAAGAGAATTTGTAAATCGCTGGAGCGAGGCTGGCCCGACACATCACATGGCAGCTGCTACAGGAAGACACATCGACACAATCCTGAAAGTTGCAAAAATCTTCAACGTACCGGTAGATATCGTAACAAGATAATTATCAGTATCACAAAAAACGATAAATTCTTTCTTATAACCAACCGAAAACATATTCGAAAAAAGGAGACTGCAAATGCGGTCTCCTTTTTTGATGGAAAAATTCTTATTTTTTATGCATCATTGTATGCTCTTTTGTAAGTTCGTCATGGAGCTGAATGGAAGACCAGTGCTGGGTCACAGGGGTGAGCATGGCTTTTAACGAAACCGAAGGAATCGCTTCTTTCCGGAAAAACGCCAGGAACGCATCCATCTGTTCACTGGAAAAATTTGTTCAGTACCATCATTTCCTCACTGAAATTTTTTGCCCAGATTAAACTGTGCACAGGGCTGAAATCCCGGAAGTTCAAAAAGATATCCCAGAGGATGCAGAAATTCCGGTGTGGTGACGATCCGGACTTTTACTTTCTGACGGTTCAGATAGCGGCGGATCATCCGGAGCCGGTCCGGATCATTGAAATTATATAAAAGTACGGATGATTGTGTGTTCATAAATGATATACCTCCTGTAGATTACTCTTCTCTGTGTGCAGGGAAACGGATTTCCACTTCCGTTCCCTTTCCGGGATTGCTGGAATAGGTAAGACCATAATCTTTTCCATAAAGGATCTGAAGGCGCCGGTGTGTATTGTAAACGGCAATGTTGGTACCGCCGGACTGGCTGTTTCCACTTCCGGAGAGAATTGTTGAAAGGATTTCAGGGGAAATCCCCACACCGTCATCGGAAATCAGAAGAACGATGTCTTCGTTTTCCATCCATCCGGTAATGACAATGGTTCCGGATTTTGACTCTTTTTCCAGGATTCCGTGGAGAATGGAATTTTCCACAACCGGCTGAAGAGTCAGTTTCGGAATCTGATATTCCGACAGCTCATCCGGAATATCCGTGATCAGTTCGATGCTGTCATGATAGCGCATATTCTGGAGCTGTACATAAATCGTCACATGTTCCAGTTCCCTTGCAATGGTAGAGATTCCTTTTTTCCGGCTTAACGTCAGTTTGTAAAAACGGGAAAGACTCTGTACCGCATGGCTGATTTCTTTCGTCTGTCCCTGCAGTGCCATCCAGTTGATCATATCCATGGTATTATAAAGAAAATGGGGATTGATCTGTGCCTGGAGGGAATTAAACTCCGCAATCCGGAGATCTTCTGCAGATTTTGCCTGCTTTTTCATCAGTTCATCCATTTTTCGGGTCATATAATTGTAGGTATCAATCAGATCACCGATCTCATCGTGGGCTTCCGGGCTTTCCATGGGAGTTGGTGGTCCGTGGCGTACGGTCTGCATCTGCCGGATCACAGAAGAAAGTCTTCCGGTGATGGAGTGTGCCAGTATATTGGCAAAATAAGGGCCAGAACAAGAAAACCTGCGTAGAGCAGTGCAATCTGAAGCATCAGATGATTGCTTTCGTGGATCAGCGGCGGGGCAGGAAGAATTGTAACCATAAACCAGTCTGTATTGGAAATACTGTAAAAGCCGGCATAAACCTTAGTGTCCAGAATGTTTCGCTCAATAAAGTTGTTGGATGACATGAAGGAATCTTTGATGGTGTCGTAATCCAGCCGGTAGATTCCGGACAGTGATTGATCAGAAGTTGCAACGATGGCATCACGTTCATTTACAATATAGGACACGCTTCCCTCCAGAGAAAGATTGTCGGATAAAATATTGTTCAGCTTATCATCGGAAAAGTAAACAGCCAGATAAGCTTTGTAGGCGGTACTGTGGTAGTAAAGGCTCAGGGGACAGATATATGCCATATCTCCGTAATTCTGTTTTCCTGAGAACCGAGATAGAAGGAGGGCAGAACATTTCCTGCGGCTCCCGGTTTCCCTGGAAGATACCATACCAGTAAGTACCCTTTGCCTGACTTAAAGGTGCCAGGAGATCTTCTGTATTGGGATAGGCGTTCAGCGATTTCAGATCATCCGGGAAATCCACATAGATCCGCACATCGGTAACAATGGAATCCGTGGTCAGACGCTGAACGGCATTTTTTGAAATCAATGGCATGATTGGATGTGGCAAGTTTTTTCAGATGAATCGCTGACCGGCATGTAAAAAAGTTCCTGAAAAAAATTCTGGCCGGTGATATTCCGTGTAGTAGCCAGAATCGTATCCATGGTCCGCTCGATGAGAGGCGCAGTCTTTGCGGAGGCATCCTGTTCCTGCCGGATGGTATTGGACACGACCATATTGTACAGTCTTCCGTAAAAAAGAAATACGGTAAGAAATGCGGGAAGCACCACAATACTGATCAGCGCAATGGTGAATTTGGTCTGAAGGCTTAAGTTAAGATAGCCGTTTTTGAAACGGCGCCAGAAGGCCTCATGACATTTTCTCCCGGTATTCGGATGGGGAGAAACCGGAGTATTTTTTGAAGCTTTTACCAAAGTAATTGCCGTCTGTATAACCTACTTTGGAAGAAATCTCAGAAATTTTGTATCTGGGATCAGAAAGCAGCTGTTTGGCTTTTTCCATGCGGTATTCCGTCAGATACTGATTGAGAGTCTGGCCAGTTTCACTTTTGAAAAAGGTGCATACGTAGGAAGCGGAAAGATATACATGGCTGCTGATATCCTTTACGGAAAGGGTATCATTCATGTAATTCCGGCTGATGTAATCCTTGATCATAAAGATGGTGGAATTTTCCGGCTGGGAATTCCTTGCATCTTCAAAATACTGAGCGGTTTTTTCTTTCAGAGATTCATGAAGCTCTTCGTAGGTAAAAGCATTGTTCAGGGTGTCCATGATCAGATCCTGTTTTTCGTGAAGCCCGGATTCTACCTGATTTTTTTCGGGAAGAGGAAAGCGCATTAAACAGCTGATAATAAAGATCACGGATCTGGTTGGGCATAAATGTGTGATTACAGCTGTAATACCGGAAAAGTTCCTCAAGAAACTGAACACAGTGTGTTTCCTCTCCGGCAAGGAGGTATTTGGAAAAAGTATTTTCCGGAGACTGCAGGGAATCCGGAACCGGTCCTTTTGGGGAAAGCTGTTTTATGGTGTTTTCTGTAAGAAATGTTTTTTCCGGAAAGAAAAAGCAATTCTGCAAAAGGATCACGGCGGAAGCGTAGGACTGATAAACTCTGGAAATATCAGTTACCGTATTGCCGGCAGCGATCAGATGTTTTCCACAGCAGTCATATTGCCTGGAAATATAGCTTCCTACGGCGGAAAGTGTAGTCGGGGAAGGCGCATTGCTTCCATATATATGGTGGACCAGATACTGTACTCTTTTTCCACAAAGAGACATTTCAGGTGATAATGTTCCAGAAAACAGGAAATATCATTCAGGATATCTTCCAGAAAAATACCGGATGATTCTACTCCACTATTGAGTTTCACGATTATGGAAGTAAAATTCATGTCGGGATCAAGAAGCTCCGGCTGTCCGAGTTCCAGACAGAGATCTGCGATCTCACTGTTGTCGGAGGGCGGAAGGGTCAGTTTCTGTGCAAGCCGGGTGGCTGTTTCCTGAGAGTGCAGGGCTTCTCCACGGTGGGAACGAAGCTTCTGCCTGTAAAGAGACTGGGCCTCCAGCACTGCATCCCGTACTTCTTCGGGATGAAGGGGCTTTTCGATATAATTAACAGCTTTTAATTTAATGGCGGCTTTCAGGTATTCTTTATCTGAGTAGCCACTCATGAAGATAGGTACACAGTCCGGCAGAATCTTTTCCAGTCGTTCCAGCATGGCGATGCCGGTCATTCGTGGCATCCGCACATCACAGAGAATGATCTCGGGTTTATGAAGTCTGGCCATTTCCAGCCCGTTCACACCATCGTCAGCCTGAAGGATTTCGGTGATCCCCAGAGAATCCCAGTCGATAGATGAGATAAGTCCGGTACGTGTAAGTTCTTCGTCATCAACGATCAGTAATTTCATAGATAGTTCTCCAATTGGATATAGTTCATAGCCTTGTAAATCAGACATTTACGGTTCTGTTTATATTCACAGAAAACAGAAACGTCAGCGCTATCATTATAGCATAAAATATATAGAAATACGAGAATGCGGTATTGGTTTATGGGTAATATTTTACATAGAAAAAAGGAATATTTTACCCTTATCCAAAAATATTCCCATTATCAGCCAACAGGTGGGATGATAAAATAAAATCAGATCAAAGGAAAGGGAGGAGAAAGAGCCGTGTCAGAATATGTTCTTGAGTTAAAAGGTATTACGAAGATATTCCCCGGTGTCAAAGCTCTGAATAATGTACAGTTCCAGCTCAAACCTGGCGAAGTTCACGCGCTGATGGGTGAGAATGGTGCTGGTAAATCTACGTTTATCAAGGTTATTACCGGAGTACATAAAGCAGAAGAAGGTGAGATGTTCTTAAACGGACAGAAGGTTGACTTCAAAGGTCCGAAGGATGCTCAGGAAGCAGGTATCGCAGCCGTATATCAGCATCCGACATCATACCCGCACCTTACAGTAGCTGAAAATATTTTTATGGGTCATGAGATCATCAAACATCATATGATCCAGTGGAAAGAAATGAACCAGGAGGCAAACAAGTATCTGAAAGAGCTGGATGCAGATTTCGATGCAACCGCTGAGATGGGTACCCTTTCTGTTGCGCAGCAGCAGATGGTTGAGATCGCCAAGGCACTTTCCACAAATGCGAAGATCATCATTCTGGATGAGCCTACAGCAGCACTTACCAGAAACGAATCCGAGAAGCTTTACACACTGGTTGACAAGCTGAAAGAGAATGGCGTTTCCATTATCTTTATTTCTCACCGTTTTGAGGATATGTACCGTCTGGCTTCCAGAGTTACCGTATTCCGTGATTCCCAGTATATCGGAACCTACGATGTAAACGGAATCACAAATGCAGATCTGATCAAGGCAATGGTTGGCCGTGAGATCAATGATCTGTTCCCGAAACCGGAAGTTGAGCTGGGAGATGAGATGCTTCGTATCGAACATCTTTCCAGAACAGGATTTTTCAAGGATGTGTCCTTCAATGTACGTGCAGGTGAGATCGTAGGTCTTACCGGTCTGGTTGGTGCAGGACGTACAGAGGTTGTGGAAGCTGTCTGCGGAATCACCCGTCCGGATGAAGGAAAAGTTTTCCTTGAAGGAAAAGAGGTTTACATCAAGACTCCTTCCGAGGCAATGGAAAAAGGTATCATCCTTCTTCCTGAGGACAGACAGAAGGAAGGCCTGATCATGAGCTGGGGACTTGGAAGAAACGTAACACTTCCGGTCATCAGTAAATATGCAAAATCCGGATTCAACGACGAGAAGACAGAAAGAGAAATTTCCAAGAAGCTTCTTGAGGAAGTAGATACCAAGGCAGTTGATATCTTCCAGCCGGCAAGCTCCCTGTCAGGTGGTAACCAGCAGAAGGTTGTAGTTGCCAAGGCACTTGCACAGGAAATGAAGGTTGTTATCATGGATGAGCCTACCAAGGGTGTTGACGTTGGTGCGAAAGCCGAGATCTATGCGATCATGGGAGATCTGGCAAAGAAAGGCTATGCGATCATCCTGATCTCCTCCGAGATGCCGGAGATCCTGGGTATGGCAGACCGTATCATCGTTATGTGTAACGGCCGTAAGACAGGTGAACTGAACAGAGGAGAGGCAACACAGGAGGGTATCCTTGAGCTGTCCATGGAAAAGAGCACTGGAAAGGGGACTAAATAATGGAAAAGAAATCTGTCATCAAGAAGATTACAGGCTCCCGAGAGGCTCTGCTGGCAATTATCGTAATCGTGCTGTTTGCAGTTGTCACAGCGATCAGCCCGTCATTCCTTACGCCGAAGTCACTCATGGAGATGCTGAAAAATAATGCAGTAACAATGGTAATGTCACTTGGTATGCTGTGTGTCATGCTGGTAGGCGGAATCGATATTTCCATCATGTCAACCCTGGCACTTTCCGGTATGTCCATTGGTATGCTCCTGAAATACGGACATATCACAAGTACATTACTTGCTTTCATCATTGCAATGGCAATCGGTATTGCCTGCGGACTTGTTGTAGGTCTTGTGATCTCAAGAGCAAAACGTTCCGCCGATCATTGCAACCATGGGCTTTATGTACATCTACAGAGCAATGGGATATCTTGTTTCTCACGGTGGTGAGTGGGCAAGTGCCGCAGCTCTTGGTGATTTCAAAAAATTTTTGCAACATCCACATTTCTTGGAATTAACAAAGTAATCTGGGTAATCATCATCTGTTATGTAGTATTCTTCTTCTTTATGAAATGGACAAGAACAGGACGAAGAATCTACGCAGTAGGAAGTAATGCAAGTGCAGCACAGGTTTCCGGTATCAATGCAAAGAATATCAACCTTCTTGTATATGTGATCATGGGATTCCTCGCAGGTCTTGGCGGAGCACTTCAGGTTTCTGTTTATGCTTCTGCAATGCCTGATATGCAGTACGGTGGTGAGATGGATGTCATCGCAGCCTGCGTTATCGGTGGTGTAAGCATGAGCGGTGGACGTGGAACAGTAGTAGGTGCATTCCTTGGTTCCATCATCCTTGCAACCATCGCAAAAGCTCTTCCACTTGTAGGTATCAGCTCCCTGTGGCAGAACATGATCAAGGGTGTTATCATCCTGGTAGTAGTTGTGATCAATGTTATCCTGCAGAGGATCGCAGACAAAAATGCATTAAAAGGGGAAGGGAGATGTAAATCATGGCTGGAAAATCTGGAAGAAGTATTAACAATGTGCCGGAAAATCCGATGAAACACATCATATTCAGTTGGGAAGGCATCCTGGTCATTCTCTTTATCCTGGTAAATATTTTCTGCGCATCATTTTCTGAATTTTATAATCTGAAGAGTGTTCTTCGTCAGATGCCGGTTTACCTTGCAGAGGTATTCATGATGTTCCCGATGGCGTACATCCTGGTATTAGGCGAGATCGATATTTCTGTTGGTGCGATCGTGTGTCTCTCCGCAACTTTAAGCTGCATGGTCTGCAACACAAACGCTCCATTCATTGTAGTAGTACTTACAGCACTGGTTGTTGGTGCCCTCTGCGGTGCGGTTAACGGATTTATCCTTACCCGTTTCAAGGAGCTTCCTCCAATGATCGTAACACTGGCAACACAGATCATCTTCCGTGGTATCGCTGAGGTAACACTTGGAGCCGGCGGAAGTATCGCGATCACAAACACAGATGGTTTCCGTGCCATTGGTGGAAAAGTCGGACAGGTTCCATACATTCTTTTCCTGGTACTGATCCTTGGTGTCCTCTTTGCAATCTTCCTTGGAAAGAGCACATTCGGACGTCGTACCTATGCGATCGGAACAAACCGTGTGGCAGCTTATTATGCAGGCGTCATGTAGAGAAGATCCGTTTCATCATCTACACAATTATGGGACTTATGTCCGGACTTTGTGCACTGTTCCTGGTATCATCTTCTTACGGTGCAAACACAACAACCGGTAACGGATTTGAGATGGATGCCATCGCAATGGCAGTATTCGGAGGTATCTCCTCCACAGGTGGTAAAGGTAACCTGGCCGGCGGTATCATTTCCGCATTCATTATCGTATGCTTACGAGTTGGTCTTGGACAGAAGAACGTAAACGCACAGGTAATCCTTCTTATCATCGGTGTACTTCTGGTAGCAGCAGTTGCTCTTCCAAACATCATCGGTGATGTAAAAAAGCAGTCGCAATGAAGAAAAACTAAATATCAATTTTGAAACCCATATGATTGTTAGCTGCCTCCATTGGTGTAGCGGGGCAGCAGCATATAAAAAAATTATATTCTTATAGGGAGGAACAAAAAATAGAAAAAAAAAGGTAATTAGCGCAATCCTTTGTGGAGCAATGGTTCTTGGTACAGTTTGCCCGGTTTTCGCAGCAGATGACAAAAAAGACGATACTAAGACAGAAGCAGCAGCTGGCGATTCCGCAAAAGACAAAAAGATCGCTCTGGTTGGTAAAGCAGCTGGTAACGCATTCTTCGAGATCGCAGCGAAATCTTTCCAGGAGACTGTAGAGGCTGAAGGCGGCGAAGTTCAGGTCGTTTATCCTGAGACAGCTACCGCTGATGCACAGATCAAAGTTCTTGACAACCTGATTTCTCAGGACTTCGATGCAATCTGTATCTCCGCGAACGATGTTAACGCTCTTCAGGCTAAACTTGAGGAAGCTATGGATGCAGGAATCAAGGTATCTTCCTTCGACTCCGCACCGAACAAAGACAGCCGTGAGATTTTCGTAAACCAGGCTGGTACAAAAGAAGTTGCTCAGGCACTTATGGATGCAGTTCTTGATATTTCCGGTGGTGAGGGACAGTTCGCAATCCTTTCCGCTACATCTCAGTCCGCTAACCAGAATGCATGGATCGACGCAATGAAGACCATCATGGAAGGCGATGACAAATACAGCAAACTTGAGCTTGTAGACGTTGTATACGGCGATGATGAGCCACAGAAATCTACAGACCAGACAGCAGCTCTTCTTCAGAACTACAAAGATCTGAAAGTTATCTGCGCACCGACAACTGTTGGTATCGCAGCAGCTGCTAAATATCTTCAGGATAACGGATCTGAGTGCAAACTGACAGGTCTTGGACTTCCGTCTGAGATGCAGGAGTACACAGGTGATGATGCAGATCATTCCTGCCCATACTTCTATCTGTGGGATATGCAGGGCCTTGGAAAACTCAGCGCTTACACAACAATCGCTCTGATCAACGGTGACATCACAGGTGCCAAAGATGACAAGTTCACAGCTGGCGACCTTGGTGACTACACAATCACAGACGCTGATGACGGCGGTACAGAAGTTGTACTTGGCGCACCTCTGAAATTCGATACAAGCAACATCGAAGAGATGGCTAAACTGTACTAATCATATGATAAATCCTTTGGAAATGGCGGAGTCTTTGGACTCTGCCTTTTTCTTTTGTGCAGCCGGAAAAGGATCATTGGGTGATTTCAGTTGTACTCCCGTGAAGGTAGTGCTAAAATGAGAGCAACAGGACAATGACAGACAAAGGAGCAGGATACATGCAGCAGGCTTTACTGGATCAGCTGAGAAAAATAACCGAAGAAGAACGTAAGATCCTGGACGGAGAAGCAGAGGTAGACAAAGATCTCTACACTTCCGGCCGGGATTTCACTGTGGACAGCCGTAAGATGCTGAAAGAAGGCAGGCTGATCGCTGTGCGTACACACACACGTTTTGTGTATTTTCCGGCACACCGGCATAATTTTGTAGAGGTGTTGTATGTGTGTGAGGGATCACTCACCAATATCATCGATGGAAAAAAAAAGTCGTGGTGAATAAAGGCGAGCTGCTTTTTCTCAACCAGTTTACAAAGCATGAGATCCTGAAAGCGGGACAGAATGATATTGCCATCAATTTCATGGTGCTGCCGGAGTTTTTTGATGTGGCTTATTCCATGACCGGCAATGATAATATGCTGGCAGATTTTCTTGTGAATGTGCTCAGACAGGATGAGGAACGTGGCGAATATCTTCACTTTAAGGTTGCAGAGGTCCTGCAGATCCAGAATCTTCTGGAAAATATCATCTATTCTCTGGTAAACGGCGAAGAAAACCGGGAACGGATCAACCAGACCACAATGGGCCTGATCTTTATGTATCTGGTGGAATCCGTACAGTATGTGGAGATGCGCCTTCCCAATCAGTACGAAAATATGATCTCCATGACAACCCTGGATTATATTGAGCAGAAGTACCGGACAGCTACTCTGACAGAGCTGTGCACCAGGCTTCATCTGCCCATGCATGTACTAAGCAAGATGATCAAGAAAAGCACAGGATTTAACTTCAAGGAACTTCTTCAGAGAAAACGCCTGAACAAGGCCGTGGAGCTGATGTGTGAGACGGATCTTCCGATCAGTGATATTATTGCTGCTGTGGGATATGAGAATAACAGTTATTTTCACAGAGTATTTAAGGAACATTACCATATGACACCCAGGGTATTCCGTGTGAAGAACAGTGAAAAAGAACAGGTGAGGTTGTAGAATTCCATATTATAAAAAATGCCATACCATAACCAGTGGGTTGAACAGAGTTGGAATATGGTGTGGCATTTTGTGTTCGCGGGCGATGCGCAGGCAGGATCAGATATCGTGAAACTGTCCGATCTTATCTTTGATCCGCTGCATTTCATTATCCATATCAATGACAGCGCGGGCGCAGTTTAGAAGCTCAGTGCTGACTTCCTCGTAACCATCCATTTCTTCGATATTCTGCTTATATCTGAGCTGATGTTCCAGGGTAGCCCAGAAATCCATACCATTGGTACGAATCTGGATCTCCGCACGCATGGGTTGTTTTTCCCTTGGAGAAGAACACAGGAATTTCCACGATTATGTGGTAGCTGCGGTAACCGTTTGGTTTGGGATTTTTGATATAGTCTTTTACTTTGAT
>ENA-OQAJ01000239-OQAJ01000239.1-human-gut-metagenome-genome-assembly--contig:-NODE-239-length-17392-cov-2.603417_pt1 | contig 17392 bp, 24 predicted proteins | sample MGYA00242736_ERZ504529 | MGnify/ENA primary metagenome ERZ504529 (study PRJEB26092, sample SAMD00036275) | human gut metagenome | host: Homo sapiens | study: EMG produced TPA metagenomics assembly of...
ACTGGATTTTCAATCCCAAAAGGTGTATAATATGAACAAAGTTTATTGTTTTTAAGTTAAAACACTTCTGACAATAAACAAGAAATGAAAGTGAGGATTCGCCATGAAACAAAACAGTATGTTAGCAATGATTCTGGCCGGCGGAAGAGGAAGTCGTCTTCACGAGTTGACGAATAAAGTTGCCAAGCCAGCCGTTGGTTATGGTGGTGAAGTATCGCATCGTGGATTTTCCGCTCAGTAACTGTGCCAACAGCGGCATTGATGTCGTAGGTGTACTGACACAATATGAATCAGTTTTACTGAACAGCTATGTAGCAGCCGGTGGCCGCTGGGGCCTTGATGCCAAGGACAGCGGAGTTTATGTACTTCCTCCACGTGAGAAGGCTGATGCCGGTCTGGATGTATACCGTGGAACAGCTGATGCGATCTCTCAGAATATTGATTTCATCGACTCACAGAACCCGGAATACCTTCTGATCCTTTCCGGTGACCACATCTATAAGATGAATTATGCAAAGATGCTTGATGACCATATCCAGCATAAGGCAGATGCGACTATTGCAGTTATCGAGGTTCCCATGAAGGAAGCCAGCCGTTTCGGTATCATGAACACCGGTGAAGATGACCGCATCGTGGAATTTGAGGAGAAACCGGAACACCCGAAGAGCAATCTTGCCTCCATGGGTATCTACATATTCAACTGGAAGCTTCTGCGCAAGCTCCTGCTGGCAGATATCAAAAATCCGGATTCCAATCACGATTTCGGTAAAGACATCATCCCTACACTCCTTGCACAGGACAAGGCACTCTACGCCTACAAGTTCAAAGGCTACTGGAAGGATGTAGGAACCATCGATTCCCTCTGGGAAGCAAACATGGATCTTCTCAGTCCTAACAGTGAACTGGATCTTAACGATCCTACCTGGAAAATCTACACTGAGGATGCTACCTCTCTTCCACAGTATATCTGTGATACCGCTGTGATCAACACTGCTTTCATTACTCAGGGCTGTGTTGTAGAAGGTGAGATCACCAACTCCGTACTTTTCACAGGCGTCAAGGTCGGTCCTGGTGCCAAGATCATCGACAGTGTCCTGATGCCGGGTGTTGTTGTTGAAGCAGGTGCCGTTGTCCAGCGTGCTCTCGTTGCAGACGGAGTCGTGATCGGTACCAATGCTCGTGTCGTTCCAGGGACAGTGAGCACATTGAACTTGTATCAAAACGTGTAAAGGGGGCTGAGTAATATGTTTAAAGCATTTGGAATCGTGAATTCCTCAGAAAGAAATATCCATGTGGAGGGGCTTCAGGACTACCGTGCGATCGGCGCCTTTTCATTTCTCGGAAGATATCGTGTCATCGACTTCCCGATCTCAAATATGACCAACAGCGGAATTGAGTACATTCAGGTCTATGTAAAGAACAAACCCCGTTCTCTTGTAGAACATCTCGGAACCGGACGTCACTATAACATCAACTCCAAGAGCGGTAATCTCCAACTCCTCTTTTCAGAGCATTTCGGAGTCAACGATATCTATAACACCGATATCGACAACTACTACTCCAATCTGGAGTGCATCGAAGCAGTTCATTATCCGTATGTTGTTATCGCTCCGAATTACATGATCTACACCACCGACTATTCCAAGCTGATCGATGCCCATATCGAATCCGGTGCAGATGTGACCATGCTTTATCATTCCGTTGATAATGCCAAGGAGAACTATCTGAACTGCCACATCCTGAACCTGAACCGTCAGAAGGGTGTTCTCTCCATTGAGCACAACCACGGCAATGCAAAGAACCGCAACATTTTCATGGATACCTACGTAATGAGCAAGGAGCTTTTCATCAGCCTCATCCATAAGGCAAAAGAGATTTCCTCTCTTTATACCCTTGCAGACGTGATCAATGCCGGCTGCAGAGACGGTGAGCTGGATGTGCGTGGTATATCTCATCGCGGATATTTTGCATCGATCACTGATTTCAAGAGCTATCACGATGCAAATATGGATCTGATCGACTACAAAACTGCAACCGATCTTTTCCATGATAACTGGCCGATTTATACACGCACCAATAACTCCTGCCCGACCCATTATTTTGACACAGCTAATGTTTCCAACTCCGTTATCTCCAACGGCTCCATGATCGAGGGAACTGTAGAGAATTCCATTGTCGGACGTGGCTGTACCATCAAAAAGGGCGCTGTTATCAAGAACTGTGTAGTTCTTGCAGACTGCACCATCGGTGAGAATGTCCATATCGAAAATCTGGTCGTAGACAAGCATGCCAAGATCACACATGCCAAGGAGATCATCCGTCCTGCTGGTGAGCCTGGCTACATCAAACGTAACGATACACTGTAATATTCATATAATAAGGCCTCCGGTTCCTGTGTTACGAACCGGAGCCTTATTTATCTCTGCGCTCAGCTGAGCATATGAATCCATCATTTCAGAACAGACTGGATCCATTTCAACGCATTATCTTTATTCTTCACATTACCCGGAAGGCAAATGCACACCGGATCATATCTCAGGCCAAATTCCTGAGCAACACTACTGCTGCCGTCAAGCTCCAGATGCTGATCATCCACAGCGCCCAGAGACTCAAACACCTCATCTCCAAACGTTTTCCCTGAGATCTGCATACATTCCGCTGTCCTTCTCATGTTCATAGAGCTCCTTCGGCATGATCAGGACATCAACGGTAGCACTCTGGATTTCCGTCACATATGCGATCCTGGCATAGTAATCAAAATCCTCTCCTGTCTCGTCCGTCATCAGATTCTGTGCCACACTGACTTCTGCATATTTATCCTCTGTTCCCAGTGTCTTCAGAACATCCTCTTCCACCTTCTCTGAGTCATAATTCCCTGCATTCACCACCGCAATGGAAAGCACCGTCTTCATCTGTGCGTGCCGGTAAATATTCACTCCCAGACAGACTCCGCCGATGACAAGAAGCACGCACAGCATATGTATCTTATAATACATCCAGATATACTGAAGCTTCTTACCTGTTCCCATTCCCTTCAGTTTCTCTTTTTCGATCCGGCGGCGTTCCTTCTTCGTCAGATCTGTTTTCGTTGGGCATCTCCGGATTCAGTACACTCTCATCGTGTCCGTCACTGCCGGCCTCCGCTCTGTTTTGTAAATCCATAAAAATCTCCTTTTTCTTTCATGTCTCAGTATTTTTTACCCTGAAGCGGGATATTCCAGTCGCTTTCCCCGCATCCTCCTGGTGGGTGCTGTGACTTATCAATAAAGGATATTTTAGCATATTTTGGTACAAAATCACAGCGCATAAATATGAAAATACCATAAACTCTTCTATTTCCGACAGATCCTCATTCCATATCCATACATTACCGCCACAGCAGTCACAAAAACACAGACCATCACCGGTCTCATCCACAGATATAAAAGATTTTTCTCAATTCCAACTGCCACAGCCACATCCTTCAGGATATCCGCCACACAGAGATGGAACAGATAAATAAAAAATGCATATTTCTGACCGATGGCTACCGGAAGCTCGGGCACTTTCCGATTTTTTCCCATGATCGCAATGAGAAAAAGGCCAACAGCCATAAATACTGAACCCAGAAACAATTCCAGTTTGCCAAAATACCGGTATTCCAGCAGACTTGCGATCCCGCCGCCAGCTGCCATGCCATACAAAAGAAACACTTTTTTTTTCCGGCAAACCAGGCTTCCAGCTTTTCCTGATGTCTGTGTATCAGATGTCCCAACAATAAAAAACGGAAATCCGGTAAACAGATAGTTTCGAAACTGCATAACACGGAAATGCTTTTCCGGGAACAGGAAGGTCGAAAATTCCTCCATTCCGAAATGGATCAGAAGAAGCACCGGTATCAGAACATATGACTGCTTACAAATCCGGAATCTTGCTGCCAGGGCAAAAAGAAGATAACAATAGAGCAGTGCCGGGAGAAACCACAGATGCCATTTCACCTGAGAGCTGTTATTATATAGAAGAAACTGGCGAATATGTTCCCCCGAAACCAGGGCTTCCAGCCATTCCTTCTGGCTTGCTCCGTCGATGTGGTTCTGGATCAGCTCCCACAGACAGCAGACCGGAAATGCCACAAGCATCAGCTTCAGAACATGCCGGATCTTTTTTCCGGTTCTTATAAATTCCGTATCATCGCCACGGAAACAAAAAATATCCGGATACCATAAAAAACACAGGTACTGCAAATCTGGCAAGTACATTGGCTATGATTCCGGCATTTCCCGGAAAATGGACGTGAAGAAGCACAACTGCATAAGCACAGATCGCCTTTACCATATCCAGAGTACGGTTTCGCATAAAAATTACTCCTTTTTATATCGAACGCTTATCCCGGAAATATGATTCCGGGGTTCCTTTTTTTCGAAACGATATACTAACAAACCAGCAGAATTTTGTCAATGTTGTTTTTCTCTTGTACGGCTTCCGGATCTGAATTATAATTCTTTTATGACTTCTATGACAGGATGTTTGTTATTTCCTCAGAAAGGATTCTATTTTTTATGAAAAAAGACGGCTACTATTCTTCCGGCGAATTTGCACGCATGGCACACGTAACTCTGCGTACTGTCCGCTATTATGATAAACAGGATATCCTGAAACCCTCTCTCGTCACCGAATCCGGCGCACGTTTTTATACAGATGAGGATTTGCAAGGCTTCAGCAGATCCTCCTTCTGAAATACCTGGCTTTCCCTGGATGACATCCGTGAAATGACCATCGGTGATTCCGATTATCATTCATGCTGAATTCTCTGAATATCCAGCTTCGTCTGGTCCGTGACCGGATCGAACAGATGCAGCTGGTGGAAAAAGCGATCCAGGATACCGCACAGATGATAAAGGAACAGCACACCATTGACTGGAGCCAGATGCTGAACCTGATCCACCTGACCGGCATGGAAAAAAGCCTCAAGAATCAGTATCAGAATGCCACCAACATTTCCTCCAGGATCAACCTCCACAGCCTGTACTCCCAGAACAAACAGGGATGGTTTCCCTGGATCTTTGAGCAATGCCGGATCTCACCCGGTCTTCGTATTCTGGAGCTGGGCTGCGGGGACGGAACGTTATGGACCGACAACCTTTCCCTTCTGCCGGAGGATATCTCCATCACACTTTCCGATATTTCCAGCGGTATGCTCCGTGATGCCAGACGAGCCATCGGTTCCTCGGATACCCGGTTTGCATTCCGGGCCTTTGACTGCCGAAAAATCCCCTGTAAGGACGAAAGCTTTGATCTGGTGATCGCCAATCACGTGCTTTTTTTACTGCGATGATATTCCCTCCGTCCTGAAGGAAGTCCGCCGTGTCCTCGCTCCCGGCGGAAGATTTCTCTGCAGTGCTTACGGAAAGGCACATATGCAGGAGGTCAGCCAGCTGGTGCAGGATTTTGATGAACGGATCGTGCTTTCCGCAGACCGGCTTTATGAACGGTTCGGACGTGAAAACGGCCAGAGTATCCTGGAGCCTTTTTTCCCAAAGGCTCAGTTGGCTTTCTTATGAAGACTGCCTTCTGGTCCAGGATGCGGAGCCGCTGATCTCCTACGTCCTCTCCTGCCACGCAACCAGAATCAGTATATATTGGACCGTTACAAGGAATTCCGGGCCTACACCGCCAGAAAAACTGCCAAAGGATTCCGCATTACCAAGGATGCCGGCGTATTTCTTTGTGAAAAATAGCCAAAAATAAAAAATTATGAAAAAGCTCTTGAAGGTGACCTTGCGTCACCTTTTATAATACAGTTACAGTAACAAAGTTATGTGCAGGCACGACTTATGCTGCACATCATCACGCAAAGGAGAAAACATATGAAAGGAATTATTTTAGCCGGAGGCTCCGGAACACGTCTTTACCCGCTTACCATGGTGACCTCCAAACAGCTTCTGCCGATCTTTGACAAACCGATGATCTACTATCCTATGTCTGTTCTTATGAACGCAGGCATCCGTGATATCCTGATCATCTCCACCCCGCAGGATACCCCGAGATTTGAGGAGCTTCTCGGTGACGGCCATCAGTTCGGTGTCAACCTTACCTATGCTGTACAGCCAAGCCCGGACGGACTTGCTCAGGCATTTATCATCGGCGAGGAATTCATCGGCAACGACACCGTATGTATGGTCCTTGGTGACAACATTTTCGCAGGACATGGCCTCAAAAAGCGCCTGAAAGCTGCTGTAGACAATGCAGAAACCGGCAAAGGTGCCACTGTTTTCGGATACTATGTAGATGATCCGGAGCGTTTCGGCATCGTGGAATTCGACCAGAACGGAAAAGCGGTTTCCATTGAAGAGAAACCGGAAAAGCCAAAAAGCAACTACTGTGTAACCGGTCTCTACTTCTACGACAACAAGGTTGTAGAATACGCAAAAAATCTGAAGCCAAGCGCAAGAGGCGAGCTTGAGATCACAGACCTGAACCGTATCTACCTTGAGAAGGGACAGCTGAACGTTGAGCTTCTGGGCCAGGGCTTCACATGGCTGGATACCGGTACACACGAAAGCCTTGTAGAGGCAACCAACTTCGTAAAGACCATGGAGCAGCATCAGCACCGCAAGATCGCATGCCTTGAGGAGATTGCTTACTTAAACGGCTGGATCACAAAGGAGGACGTGCTCAAGGTTTACGAAATCCTTAAGAAAAACCAGTACGGTCAGTATCTCAAGGATGTTCTGGACGGAAAATATCTGGACGCTCTTCACTGAGCCGACCTGTTTTTTAACACTGTATTTACCGGCGGGCTCCGTTCCGACGGAATCCGCATAAGATCAATCATTCATATTATAAAGGAGATTTTTTATGACAATCATTGTTACCGGCGGTGCCGGATTTATCGGAAGCAACTTTATTTTTCATATGATGGAGGCTCATCCGGACTATCGTATCGTATGCCTGGACTGCCTGACTTACGCAGGAAACCTTTCCACTCTTGCACCGGTTATGGACAAACCGAACTTCCGCTTTGTAAAGGAGAGCATCACAGACCGTGACGCTGTTTACAAGCTTTTCGAGGAAGAGCATCCGGACATCGTGGTAAACTTCGCAGCTGAGAGCCACGTAGACCGTTCCATCGAAAACCCGGAGGTATTCCTTGACACCAACATCAAGGGTACTGCTGTTCTCATGGATGCCTGCCGTAAATACGGAATCCAGCGTTATCATCAGGTTTCCACAGATGAGGTTTACGGAGATCTTCCTCTTGACAGACCGGACCTCTTCTTCACAGAGGAAACTCCGATCCATACAAGCAGCCCATACAGCTCCTCCAAAGCAGGTGCTGACCTTCTTGTTCTCGCATACCACAGAACCTACGGCCTGCCTGTGACCATCAGCCGCTGCTCCAACAACTAGGCCCGTATCACTTCCCGGAAAAGCTGATTCCTCTGATGATCGCCAACGCTCTCAATGACAAACCGCTCCCGGTTTACGGAAAAGGCGAACGTCCGCGACTGGCTCTATGTTGAGGATCACTGCCGTGCCATTGACCTGATCATCCACAAAGGACGTGTAGGCGAGGTTTACAATGTAGGCGGACATAACGAGATGAAAAACATCGATATCGTAAAACTGATCTGCAAGGAACTTGGCAAACCGGAAAGCCTGATCACACACGTGGCAGACCGTAAAGGCCATGACATGCGCTACGCTATCGACCCGACCAAGATCCATAACGAACTTGGCTGGCTTCCGGAGACAAAATTTGCAGACGGAATCAAAAAAGACCATCAAATGGTACCTTGACAACAAGGAATGGTGGGAAACCATCATCTCCGGTGAGTACCAGAATTACTACGAAAAAAATGTATGGAAACCGCGAGGAGGTTAAAGCATGAAATTTTTTCGTAACAGGCGTTGGCGGCCAGCTTGGCCATGACGTGATGAATGAACTGTCCAGCCGTGGACATGAAGGCGTAGGAAGCGACATTGCACCTTCCTACAGCGGCATTGCAGATGGTACTCCGGTTACCACCATGCCTTATGTCCAGCTGGATATCACAGATAAAGAAGCAGTAGCAAAAGCCATTCGCGAAGTAAATCCGGATGCAGTGGTACACTGTGCTGCATGGACAGCCGTAGATGCTGCAGAGGATGAGGAAAACCGCGAAAAAGTACGTCTTGTCAATGTTGTGGGAACCCAGAACATTGCGGACATCTGTAAAGAGCTCGGCATCAAAATGATGTACATTTCCACAGACTATGTTTTTGACGGCCAGGGAACTACTCCATGGGATCCGGACTGCAAAGACTACGCTCCCCAGAATGTATACGGCCAGACCAAGCTTGACGGCGAGCTGGCAGTATCCGGCACTGTTGATAAATTCTTTATCGTACGTATTGCCTGGGTATTCGGCAAAAACGGAAAGAACTTTATCCGTACTATGGTAAATCTTGGAAAAACTCACGACAAACTTACCGTTGTCAGTGATCAGATCGGAACTCCGACTTATACTTACGATCTTGCCCGCCTTCTGGTTGACATGATCGAGACCGATAAATATGGTTACTATCATGCAACAACGAGGGCGGCTACATCAGCTGGTACGATTTTACAAAAGAAATCTTCCGTCAGGCCGCTGCCCTCGGACATAAAGAATACGAAAATGTGCAGGTTTCCCCTGTTACAACTGCGGAATATGGTGTTTCCAAAGCGGTCCGTCCTTTCAACAGCCGCCTGGATAAATCCAAACTTGTAAAGAACGGCTTCCAGCCTCTTCCAACATGGCAGGATGCTCTGGAGCGTTATCTGAAAGAAATTCTGTAAATTTCTGTAAATAGCACAAAAAAAACGCCTGCATTACATGCCGGTCCAGAATTCATAACTTCTGGCCGACGACTGTGGTGCAGGCGTTTTTTATTATTATGAAAAAATTATTCTACGGTAACACTTTTGGCAAGATTTCTTGGTTTATCCACATCCAGGCCTTTGTTTACACTTACATAGTAACCCAGAAGCTGTAACGGGATCACCGCCAGGGATGTTGCAAAATGCGGATCTGTCTTTGGAATATATACCGTGAAATCTGCAGTATCTTCAGTATTATAATTTCCAAATGTTGTAAGTCCCATCAGATATGCACCACGGCTCTTGCACTCAACCATGTTACTGATGGTTTTTTCGTAAAGTTTCGGCTGTGTCAGAACACCGATCACAAGAGTTCCATCCTCGATCAGTGAAATCGTTCCATGTTTCAGCTCACCGGCTGCATATGCCTCAGAATGAATATAACTGATCTCCTTCATCTTAAGACTTCCCTCAAGACTGATGGCATAATCAATTCCTCTTCCGATAAAGAAAATATCCTTGGCATTGGCCTGTTTGGAAGCAAACCACTGCAGTCTTTCCTTATCCTCAAGAATTCTCTTGATTTTCTCCGGGAGTGTCTTCAGTTCTTTTACATAGGCATCACACTGTTCTTCTGTGATCTCACTTCTGATCTTCGCAAACTGGAGTGCCAGCACATAGGCTGCGATCAGCTGTGTACTGTAAGCCTTCGTGGTCGCAACAGAAATCTCCGGACCTGCAAGTGTATAAAATACATTGTCTGCCTCTCTTGCAATAGAAGAACCGATAACATTCACAATAGCAAGTGTACGGATCCCTCTGGCTTTACATTCGCGGAGTGCCGCAAGGCTGTCTGCTGTCTCACCGGACTGACTGACAATGATCGCAAGGCCGTTTTTGTCCAGGATCGGATTACGATATCGAAATTCTGATGCCAGCTCTACACGTACCGGGATACGTGCCAGATCTTCAAACACATACTGTGCTGCCATACCGACATGATATGCGGAGCCGCAGGCAACGATATAGATCTGGCTGACATTCCTGATCGTATCCTCATCCAGTCCAACCTCGGAAAGATCAATTTTTCCATCTTTTACAACCGAATTGATTGTATCAGAAACTGCCTTCGGCTGCTCATGGATCTCTTTCATCATGAAATGTTCAAATCCGGCCTTCTCTGCTGCTTCCGCATCCCACTCGATCGTCTTGAGTTCCTTCTCGATCTCTTCTCCATCCAGATTGTAAAAGGTGATCTCTCCCTTTTTTCACATGAGCCATCTCCTGATTTCCAATATAATAAACATTTCTTGTATATTTCAGGATTGCCGGAACATCTGACGCAATATAAGATTCCCCATCGCCTACTCCGAGGATCATCGGGCTGTCTTTTCTTGCCACAAAAAATCTCTCCTGGATAGTCACGGAACATCATGCAAGTGCATAAGAACCACGGATACGTACCATTGCATGGCCGACTGCCTCAACCGGTGATTCTCCATATTTCTTATAATAATAATCCACAAGGTTTACCGCAACTTCTGTATCCGTAGCAGAATAAAAAGTATATCCTTTGCGGAGAAGTTTGGCCTTCAGCTCCTGGTAGTTCTCAATGATGCCGTTGTGTACGGCAACAACATTTCATTTTCACTGACATGCGGGTGTGCATTCGTCTCGGATGGCTCTCCATGTGTTGCCCATCTCGTATGGCCAATGCCACAGTTCCCGGAACCGATTCTCCTCCATTAGTCTTCTCGATCAGAACTTTAAGGCGACCTTTTGCCTTAATGACTTCTGTTTCTTTATCACCGTCACGCACTGCGATACCGGCGGAATCATATCCTCTGTATTCAAGTTTCGAAAGGCCATCCAGCAAAATCGGTGCTGCCTGATGCTTACCTGTAAAACCTACTATTCCACACATATTCTAGTCTCCTTTATAATATGTATAACATTTTTTTCTGTGAAAGTATATCACATATTTCTTTTTTTTGCGATAAATACTTTTTCCCTAACGTTTCTGTGATCTTTCCCGGATTATCGATCAGTATTTTTTTACATATTCTTTTCCCATTATTTTTCCATTTTTGCAGCGCATTTACCAATCTGGGGGATTCTTTCATTCTGCCGGTGCCCGTCTGAGCCTACAAAATCCAGGATTCCCTGTTTCATCAGTTTTTTCGCGAATAATTTTCGCTCCAAATCCACTTTCTCCGCTGATCGTATCCGCATTGATCTGGATATAAGCCCCTGCTTCTCTTAACTCTTCAAGAAACCTGATATCGCTTCTGGTCGCCTTATACGTTCTGCATGGGCAATGATCGGAATAAATCCGTTCATCAGAAGACTTCGTACCCCTTTTCTTCTATATAACTCTTTTCATCACTGTTACTGAATTCTACAAGTACATATCTGGAACCGGCCAATGTAAGTCTCCGGCCTTTTTTCAGGCATTCTACCATATCCATACTGGAATGCAGTTCACAGCCCAGATAAAGCTGCAGGTCACCCTGTCCGATCTTGATGGCTTCTCTTCTCAGCTGCATAAACTGTCTTGTTACAATATTCATATGTGGCTCAAACATTTCATATCGAAAATGGGGTGTCAGTATTACATGTCGCACGCCTTCTTTATATTCTTTACTCAGCATCCACAGGGATTCTTCCATATTCCTTGCGCCATCATCTACCCCTGGCAGAATATGGCAATGAATATCATAAAGTCCTTTCATCAAAACAATCCTTTCATTTCTCTTAGCAGTATCTCTGTGTTTTCTCTCGTGGCTATTATACAATCCTGTCATTTATTACGCAAGGTCTTTATTATTCTTCTCTCCTATGTTAAAAATAGACCCACGGCAATGAGTGCAGCAGTTACAGGAGGAGCCTTATTTTTTTGCCAACCGTGATTGGCTGCCATAAGGAGGATATAAACATATGACAAAACAGGAATTTCAGAAACTGACTGAGAACCATGTCCTGCTGCTGGATGGTGCTACCGGTTCCAACCTGATGAAAGCAGGAATGCCAAGAGGTGTCTGCACAGAGAGCTGGGTGCTTGAGCACAAAGATGTGATCCAGTCCCTTCAGAAAGCTTATATTGAAGCAGGAAGCCATATTATTTATGCACCTACATTCGGTGGAAACCGCATTAATCTCACCATGCACGGTCTGGAAGATCAGATTGAGCAGATCAACCATACCCTGGCCGGCTACACCAAAGAGATCACACCGGAGGGCGTTTATGTTGCGGGAGATATCACCACAACCGGTAAGATGATGGCCCCGGCCGGTGATATGACCTACGAAAAAGCCTTCGAAACCTATCAGGAACAGATCGGTTATCTCCGTGACGCAGGTGTGGATCTTATCGTAGCGGAAACCATGATCAATATTGAAGAGACACTGGCTGCTGTAGATGCCTGCCAGAGTGTCTGCGATCTCCCGATCATCTGTACTGTGACTGTAGAAGCAGACGGAAGTATCTTCAGCGGCGGCAATGCCGTAGAGGCTGCTATGTCCCTCGAAGCTGCCGGTGCCAGTGCAGTCGGCATCAACTGCTCTGTTGGTCCGGATCAGCTGGTATCTGTTGTCCGTAATATCAAAGAGAATGTTTCCATTCCGGTTATCGCCAAACCGAACGCGGGAATGCCGCAGATCGATGATCTTGGTAATGCCGTTTACAGCATGACACCTGCTGATTTTGCAGGCTATATGAAGGTGCTTGTTGAGAACGGAGCTTCTGTGATTGGCGGATGCTGCGGTACTACACCGGAATTTATTTCAGAAACCGCACGTGTTCTCGGACTTCGATAACTTAACAAAGCGGATTTGAAATATCCACCTGGAATTTCCAGCATGGTAATCATACAAAAAATCCTGAGAATCCTATGCGAAATATAACATAGAAATTCTCAGGATTTTTATTTGTTTCTGTTTTTCAGAAAAAGGATCTCCTATAATCTCAGATACTATTGCTCTTCCGGCCTGTTTGACGCATCTGCAAATGCTGCACGGATTGCTTTTCGTACCGGAAGTACACATGCCGGAACCACAGAAAGTCCATCCACTCCCATCTGGATAAATTTCTCTGTAAGATTGGAATCTGCTGCCAGCTCCCCACATATGTAAACATTACATCCGGATTTATGTCCTGCTTCTGTCACCATCCGGATCATCTTCACAAGCGCAGGATGATGGTCATTGTATTTGTTTTTCAGAAGAAGATTCTGCCTGTCCATAGCCAGGGTATACTGGGTCAGGTCATTGGTTCCAAGGCTTAAGAAATCCACACGTTTTCCCAGTTCCTCGCTGATCATAACTGCAGCCGGTGTTTCGATCATGATTCCGGTACGGATATTTTTGTAGGGAATATTCTTCTCATCCAGGCCTTTTTTTACCTCCTGGATCAGTTTTTCGATCTCATCCAGTTCTTCCTCCGATGTGATCATCGGATACATCAGACTGATGTTTCCATAGGCACTTGCCCGGTAAATGGCACGAAGCTGGGCTTTGAACATTTTTTTTTCCGGTCAAGGCAAAGTCGGATACCGCGGTTTCCCATCATAGGATTGACTTCATCCGGGATGGCCATATATTCTGCCTGCCGATCTGCACCCAGATCTACGGTACGGATCACAACCGGACGGCCTTCCATATCCTCCGCTACCTTCTTATAAGCACGGAACAGCTCGTTCTCTCTCGGGTAATTTTCTCTTCCAAGATACTGAAATTCACTTCGAAGGAGACCGATGCCTGTAGCTCCGTAATAAAGAACCGTATTCAGATCATCCAATTTCCGATATTGGCCAGAAGTTTGATCTGTTTTCCATCGGCTGTGATATCCTCCTGATTACGAAGTCTTAAGAGTTCTTCCCGTTCTTCCATATCTGCCCTGTGGCGGATCTCATATTCTTTCAGAAGTTCCGGCTCCGGATCAATATACAGAGTTCCTGTATATCCATCACAATGGCCATATGGCCGTCCCACTCCTTCTGTATCTCCACTTCCACCAGTGTAGGCACTGCCATGGATTTCGCCATAATCGATACATGGGAAATGATTGATCCCTGATGCATGACTATTGCCAGAAGGCTGGATTTGTTCATCTCCAGAAGTTCATTTGGGGAAATCTGCTCTGCCGCAAGGATCACCGGCTCATCTCCCAGATTGATCCGCGCATGGGAACCACCCATGGCGCCGATCAGAAGTTCTGAGATCTCCCGGATATTTTCGATCTGTTCCTTGACAGCCTCGTCTTCCAGCTTGCGAAATACATTGGCAAGCTCATCTCTGGTTGTCTGGACCGCATAAGCCGCACTGACCTTTTCTGTTGTGATCATGCTCTCTACAGCCCGCTGGAAACTGCCTCCGCTTAAGAGCTTCAGCTGACGTTTCAATGTCAGCTCCTGCTCTTTTGGGAGGGGTGCTCCGTTTTTATACATATGCTGGATCTGGGTCTTTACTGCTGTCCTTGCATGGTCCAAACGATCCAGCTCTTTTTTACATTGTCTACCATAGACTGACGGATCTGGTATTCGCCCCTGTGGTAATACAGTATTTTTCCAATGGCTATCCCGGAAAAAGCGGATGTGCCTTTGTATATTTCCACCTGAAAAACCCCCTTACTGGTCTGTCTGCCTTAATCGCAGGCAGCTTTGAATTCTGTCCAGATCTTATTGTATTCCTGCTCTGCTTCCTGGCTTACGTTCTGCACGATCTCACCCTTGGTCACATCATCCGGTACAACCAGGTTCGCATCTACCAGATCATCTGCTGCCTTGTTTGTATTATAATAACCTACAGAATTGATGCACTTTGCAGTTACTTCCGCTGCAGGATATAATTGATAAATTCATTGGCGGCCTCCGCATTCGGTGCTTCACTTGGGATAAAAGTTCCAAGAATACCAAATCCAAGGCCCTCTTCCGGATAAACCACCTCAGATCCGGGTTATCCTTCAGTGCCTGTGTTACCTGGGATGTGTAAAGAAATGCCACACTTGCTTCTCCGTTGAGCAGGGCATTCTGTGTATTGTCATCCTGGATCATGCGGATATTCGGTGCAAGCTCTTTCAGTCTCTCACCGGTCTTGGCGATCACATCCACATCCTCTTCATTCATGCTTTCACCCATGGAAAGCTGTGTGATTCCTGCGATTACACGATAATTTCCGATGATGGCCACACTGTCTTTCAGAGATTCATCCCAGAGATCTTTGTATCCCTTGATATCAATATCTACCTGATCCGGATCGTAAACGATCAGCGGGATTCCTGCACCATACGGCACGGTGTACTCATCATCCGGATCATAGAACTGCCCCTGGAAAAGCGGATTGATGTTTCCGAAATTGGTAACAGTATCCTTGTCGATCTTCTGGACAAGTCCTTCTTTTACCGCACTGTCGATAATGTAATCATCTGCAATTACCACATCGTAATCACCACCTTTTGCCTGGGAAAGTTTCTCAAGCATGGTCTCATCGGTATCAAAGTTAGAATAGACAACCTTGGTTCCTGTTTCTTTTTCAAAATCATCCAGCACTTCCTGAGGAACCATTCCGTCCCATGTATAAAGTACCAGTTCATCTTTATCCTTTGCACTGACGCTGACACCTGTTACCATGCTGCTCCAAGTGCCGCACATAACATGATCGCTGCTGCTTTTTTTGCTTTCATAGAACCTCCTTCATGTCTCTCTCTGACGTCTTGTTTATTTTTGTCTTTTACCTTGGTCCAGAGCTCTGCAAATTTCTGCTTGATCTTTGGCTTCTGGTATCCGAAGATTTCATTCTTGGGATTATCGATCTGCGGAATATAAGGATCAATTCCCTCATAAGTTCCGTTTTTCATCTCCTCGAACGCACTCTTTACAGTAGAAGTATATCCTACTTCTTCGGTATTGGAAAGAGCATTTTCATCATCCAGCATAAAATTGATGAACTCATGAGCCAGATCTACCTCATTACAGTCCTTGGTGATGACCATCGCATCATACCAGGTATTGGTTCCCTGCTTTGGAGTGTAATAATCAAGATCCGGATTCTCACTGATGATATAAGAAGCGTCACCGGAATAAACCACTGCCATTGCTTTGTTTCCGGAGATCATATTATCGATCACATCATCTCCTGCATAGATCGGATCCATGGTATCACGCTGGTTGATCAGCCATTCATAAGCTTCCTGAATCTCACCCAGATCTGTGGTATTCATGGAGTATCCAAGTGCTTTCAGGGCGATCATAAAGGAATCTCGTTCGGAATCGTACATGTAAAGATTTCCTTTATATTTCTCATCGGTAAGAACATTCCAGCCCTCTCTATCCAGATCTTCCTGTGATACTACATTCTTATTGTAAAGGATTCCCACGGTTCCCCAGAAATACGGACAGGAATAGCGGTTTCCCGGATCATAGTCCTTGTTCTGTACTTCAGGGAGAAGATTCTTCTTATTTGGAATCTTTTTCCAGTCAATAGACTGAAGGTATTCTTCCTTGATCAGCCTCTCGATCATATAATCGGACGGTACCAGAACATCGTAGGTCTCACCGCTGGCAAGTTTTGTATACATCATCTCGTTGGACTCAAACGTCTCATAGACAATGGTACAGTTGTACTGTTTTCAAATTTGTCGATCAGGTTCAGATCCATATATTCACCGGCATTATATACACGAAGTACATGGCTTCCCTGGCTTACAAGCGTCCATTTTCCAAAAACGGCCACCAGAATCACAGCCGTAACTGCTGCCACGATCTTTCTTGTTCTCGGATTCATCTTCTTTACTGTAGAATCCTGAAGCTTCGGCAGTATCAGATTTGCAAACAGCAATACCAGTACGATCACCACGATCACGAGCGTTGACAGTGCGTTGATGGTCGGATTGATACGCTTCGTCATATTATATACAACGATGGAGATATTTTTTACTCCATTTCCGGAAACAAAATAGGAAATTACGAAATCGTCAAAGGACATGGTAAATGCCAGAAGCGCTCCCGCAAAAATTCCCTCTTTGATCATAGGCACGATAACTTTTGTAAGGGCCTGATATGGCGTTGCACCAAGATCCATCGCCGCATTGCCAGGTTAGGGTCCAGGTTTCGCACCTCGGATATACACTGGTAATTACATAAGGCGTACAGAACGCGATATGTGCCAGCAGCATGGTCAGATAACCTTTCGTCATTCCCAGAGAAGAAAACAGAAGCATCAGACCGATAGCTGTTACGATCTCCGGGTTCAGGATCGGAAAGTTATTGATGGTAAGTACCAGTTCCTTCAGTACTTTCTGGATTGGAAAGGCCGATGGCTGTAATAGTTCCCAGCACTGTGGAAATAATTGTTGCCAGGATTGCCACTGTGACAGAAACATAAACTGCCTTGCTGATCTCCATGTTGTTTATCAGCTCTCCGTACCAGCGCAGGGAAAATCCTGTGAATCTGGTCAGAGACTTGGATGAGTTAAAGGAAAAAATCATAGTCACAAGGATCGGCAGGTAAAAAAAATGCCAGACACAGCACTACATATAATTTTGAAAATATTGGATATTTTTTCTTTTCTTCTAC
>ENA-OQAJ01000240-OQAJ01000240.1-human-gut-metagenome-genome-assembly--contig:-NODE-240-length-17225-cov-2.263715_pt1 | contig 17225 bp, 20 predicted proteins | sample MGYA00242736_ERZ504529 | MGnify/ENA primary metagenome ERZ504529 (study PRJEB26092, sample SAMD00036275) | human gut metagenome | host: Homo sapiens | study: EMG produced TPA metagenomics assembly of...
GCTTCCAAAGCGTTTCACTTTTTTCAAAAAAGAATCCTAAAGACATCTCTTTACAATTTCTACAATCTGCTCCATAGAAAACCGACTGCTGTCAATACAAAGATCATACTGTGTCATATCCAGCCATTTACTATCTGTAAAGTATTCATAATTAAGCTTTTCTTTTCTTTATCATTTTTTTGACAAGTTTCCTTGCACTGGCTTCTTCTCTGCCGGTGCGGCGGATCACATTCTGTACTCTTTCTTCAAAAGGTGCATGGATAAAAATCTTAAGTGATTTATCCTCAGGATATTGGTTGCGCAGCGGCCGACGATCACGCAGTCCTCTTTCTGAGGAAGGGAAAGAATGATCTTTCGCTGGAGATCATAGAGTACATCGTTCATTGGTACAAAGGAGAAATTATCTGTGAACTGCAGCTCGCTGTCAACGGGGAATACCCACTGGCTGGCTTTTTTCTCATCTACTTTTGCCAGGGTGTCGAAGGGGATATTGTTTTTCTTGGCAGCCATGTCGATCAGTTCTTTATCATAAAACCGATGTCCAGGTTTTCTGCCAGAGTCTTGCCGATGAGGCGCCCGTTGCTTCCAAACATACGATTGATAGTGATAATACGTTTTGCCATAATGAATACCTCCTTTATCTCAGGCCGGAAGCAGGAAGGTCTGTTTTCCGGCGTTTTCTTATTTCTTTTATAACATATTTCCGTAAAAAAATACCAGAAAATAATGTAAATTATTTAAAATAATATTTAAAATACACAAAATAATATAAAAACAGACAGAAAACTATAATTCAATTAACTGTATTTGCGTATGAAAGATAACTTTACCTTTTTCACCGGGTTTTCACTAGATCACACAAAAGTCTCTCATATTTTTTCCATTAAGATATTTTTAAAAACAGAGAGAACATACATGGCATATTTGGAGGTTGAAGGAATGAAACGACGGCGTAAAAAGATTATGTTGATCATCCCGGCGGCAGTTATCTGCGTGGCAGGTGCAGGATGAGATTTCCCAGCTGGATGAGAGCATTCAGGAATACCAGGACAGTGACGAGGAGAATGTGATCGAATCTTCAGTCAGCGGTCGTGTAAAGAAGATCAATGTATCTGCCGGTTCTGATCTTTCGGACATCATGGTCAGTGACGGTGCGTTGATGGTGCTTTCTCTGGATGGAAAAATGGCAGTTTCTCTCAGCGGAGTATCCGGGGTATCTGCAGGAGATTCTGTAACAGTAACATTGTCTTCTGGCACGCAGGTGACAGGAACTGTGGATTCTGCCAGTGGAGAAGACTGCGTGGTTACTCTTACTGATAACGGAACAACATATGGTGATACAGTTATCGTTACAGACAGCAGCGGACAGGAGCTTGGAAGCGGGGAGCTTACGATCCACGAACCACTGGAAATCACAGGGACTTCCGGTACCGTTTCCGCAGTGAATGTTTCCGAAAATGCAAGTGTTTCCGAGGGAACAACCCTGCTGACTCTGGAAGGAAGTGCCAATGAGACACAATATCAGGAACTTCTTGCAAAACGGGAGGCAAGGACAGCAACCCTGAAAAAACTGATCCAGCTGAAAGCAGATCCGGAGATCAAAGCGGAAATTTCCGGAACAGTTCAGAGTGTGAATGTTTCCGCAGGAAGCAGTACAACAACGGATAGCAGCAGCGGAAGTTCTTCCGGCAGCAGTTCTTCCGGAAGCTCCGGAAGCGGAAAGACGGTTTCGCAGATGTCGTATGTAGTATCTGGAAGTGATACAACTGCGGGAAACGCCGTACAGCTGATTTCACTGGGCAGCACTACAAGCATTGCAGCGATAGAAGCAAATGTAAACGCAAGCGTGGTTCGATGCAGTGATACAGGTGCAGCTGTTTCCTCAGACAGTGTGACAAATATAGCTGATAGCAATCTGAACAGTCAGGAAACCGGAGAGACAGAAGAGATCATCAGCCTTCAGACAGATACAGAACAGCAGGCAGAGGCTGTTGCTCTGGCGCCATCCGATACAGACTTTTCTTCAGATGTTGGCGGAGAAGGGGATTCTTCCGGCGAAAATACATCTGAAACATCCACAACTCTGCAGTTTGCCATTGCCACAGAAGGCACCAGCACAGCATCCTCGCTTGTGATCGCTGCTCCGGTAACCGGGCAGACGCCTGTTACGTCAGTAAGTGCGACAGATGGAAGTTATACAGGTACGGTGGCATGGAATCCGGGAGATGACAGTTTCCAGGAAAAACAGTGTATCAGGCAGTGGTTACTCTTACTGCAGGGGATGGCTATGTTTTCCAGGCTGGAAGTGTTTCCGGAATTACTTTGGGAACCGTTTCCGGCATCTGTGTTTCCCAGGATGGAAAAAGTATGTCTTTCCAGATTACATTTCCGGAGACTGCGGCAGAGACAGAGGATATAAAAAAAGATGATTCCGGTGACGGAAAGACTTCGGATTCCACAGATAACGGAAAGAACGCCGATGATAACAAAGATAATGACGCAGATCAGATCACGGATAGAGCAGCGGGTCAGACAGGGAATAATTCCGGCCAGAATGGCACAGGTTCCACTTCTTCCAATGGAAAGGATTCCTCAGATAATGGAACAAACAGTACCAGCGAAACGAATGGAAATTCCACACAGAGCGGAAACGATCAGTCAGGAAACGGTGCCGGTACATCCGCGAACAATATTTCGGGATCTTCTTCCGGTGCATCTCAGACGGAAGATACCCAGGAGACAGATTCTTCCGCATCCACATCCGGTACAGAACTTTCCACATCGGAATACAGCACAGATGTTGCGCTTTTTACCATTTCGCCAGATGACACCATGACTCTGGAAGTCAGCGTGGATGAACTGGATATCAATTCTGTGGAGATTGGACAGGAAGCAGCAGTTACCTTTGATGCTATTGAAGACAAGGAATTTACCGGTGAAGTTACAGAGATAGGAAATACTGCATTGGTCAATGGCGGCGTGGCAAAATATACGGTATCTGTTTCTGTACCAAAAGATGAAGAGATGAAGCAGGGAATGAATGCCTCGGCCACGATCACCATTGAAAATCGTGAAAATGTAATCACCATCAGTCAATGCACTGCAGGAAAAAGGAAATAAAAGTTTTTTTTTCTATACAGAGAAAGACGAGGATGGAAACCTTTCCGGCGAGACAGAAGTAACCACAGGACTTTCCGATGGAACTACCGTGGAGATCACAGAAGGACTTTCTGAAGGAGATACCGTATATTATAACAAATCAGGAAATACGGATAGTGGAAGCGGCAATGATTCTAGTATGCCTGATGGTATGGGCGATTTTGGTGATATGAGCGGCGGTCCTGGCGGGAATTCCGACTCCGGAAACAGCGGAGGCCCAGGAGGAAACGGCGGAGGTCCGGGTGGAAGCGGAAGTTCCGGCGGTAACGGTGGCGGCACGCCTCCGAATATGTAAGGCGGTGAAACAATGGACGGAATGATAACATTAAAAGATGTATGCAAAACTTACTGCATCGGAGGAGATACAGTTCATGCTCTGGATCATGCAAATATGGTGATACGGGAAGGGGAATTTGTCAGCATCATCGGACCTTCCGGAAGTGGAAAATCCACTATGATGAATATTATTGGCTGTCTGGATACCGCAGATGAAGGGACTTATATCCTGGATGGGATTTCCATTGAAGATTATACAGAGCGGGAGCTGGCAAAGATCCGGAATCATAAGATCGGATTTATTTTTCAGAGTTTTAACCTGCTCCCCAAACTGACAGCAGAGGAAAATGTGGAACTGCCGCTGATCTATCAGAAAATTCCCAAGAGTGAGAGGAAACGTCGCGTGAAAGAAGCTCTGGAAAAAGTAGAACTTTCTCACAGAATGGGACATCGGCCTACAGAGCTTTCCGGCGGCCAGCAGCAGAGGGTGGCTATTGCAAGAGCACTTGTGACCAGGCCCTCTCTGTTCCTGGCAGATGAGCCCACAGGAAACCTGGATTCTTCTACAGGAGAAGAGATCATGAAACTGTTTCACGAACTTCACGCCAATGGAAACACCATCGTACTGATCACTCATGACAACGGAGTGGCAGATGAGGCAGAGCGGAAAATTTTTATCCGTGATGGAAAAGTCAGCGAGGTGAGCTTATGATCTTTCAGAGTATGAAAATGGCGTGGCACGCAGTGGTGTCCAACAAACTGCGTTCTTTTCTCACCATGCTTGGCATCATCATCGGGGTGGTGGCACTGATCGTACTGGTATCCATTGCCAACGGAGCGACATCTTCTGTGACGGATCAGATCTCCAGCATGGGTTCCAGCTATCTGACGGTGACCATTACCGATGATAAGGGAAATCCGCTGCGCCTTAAGGAACTGTCGGATTTTTGTGAACCGGAGGAAGTGGATGAAGTGGCTCCGGTTTCCTGGACCAGCGTTACCGCAAAAACAAGTTATTCCAACGGAACCATGACACTGACCGGTACAACAGGAAGTTATGCGGATATCCAGGGACTGGAACTTTTCAGCGGACGTTTTCTCAAACAGACGGATATTGATAACAATTCTTATGTAGTTGTGATCACAAAAGATACGGCAACGGAACTTCTTGGACGTGTAGATGCCGTAGGGGAGAGCATCAAATTAAATGGGAAAAGTTTTCTGGTCGTAGGAGTGCTCTCCGACAGCACCTCACTGACTCAGGGTGCGGCAGTGACCGGCTCTTCGGATTCGGACGATTCTGACAGCTCCTCCTCTTCGGTACAGCTGGAGGATATATCCCGTTTTCTACCATGACCAGACTTGCGGATAATGTTCTGGATGTGACTATGTTTTACGCATCCGGAACCGATGAGGACAGTCTGGAACCGGCGGAAAATGCTCTTACGGAACTTCTTATGGAACGTTTTGGAGAGGACGAGGATGCTTTTTCCATTGTGGACCAGTCGGAGATCATGGAAGCCATGTCCAGTGTCACCAATACTATGTCACTGATGATCGGAGGGATCGCGGCTATCTCGCTGCTGGTTGGTGGAATTGGAATCATGAACATCATGCTGGTATCTGTGACAGAGAGGACCAGGGAGATCGGTATCCGAAAAGCCATCGGTGCAGGAAGAGAAACCATCATGCTGCAGTTTCTGATCGAGGCGCTTCTGGTAAGTTTGATGGGATGCCTTGCGGGAATCGGTCTTTCCTGGGTGATCCTGAAAGTGGCAGCTGTGGTGATGAAGAATTCCATGAGTTTTACCATGGATATGAAAGTGGTCTGGCTGTCTGTGGCATTTTCTGTCCTGATCGGTGTGCTTTTTGGTCTGTATCCGGCCAACAAGGCAGCATCCAAGAAACCGATCGATACGCTCCGGTATTCCGGTTAATAAAAAATTTTGCCAGATTAAGACTGTCGTCAACAGCCTGCCCGGGCAAGAAGAGATATGATAAAAACGTGATTTGTACGAACGGGATTTTTCCTGTCAGAACAAATCATGTTTTTTTATCTGGAAATCCGCACATTGATAAGGTATAATCTATAGCAGTTAAGAGCGTGTTCCTGCCGGGAGTGGACAGAACTGCTGACCAGGGAACTACCAAGAAAAGGGATGACAGTAAATTTGAACATCGTGGAGAAATGTGTTTCATGCCTGGATGTAAAAGAATCCTATGATCTGGCCAAGCGCATGGAACAGGAAAAACAAATCCGGTTCTGGGATACCGCACCGCAGGTTCCCTGGCAGAACGGAAAACCGGAGATATGCTTTTAAAAGAAATGAAAGAAGCAGGCCTCACCGAGGTAGAGAAAGACAAGATCCGTGTGGATGCATGGGAATTTAAAAAAGCGGTGATGCGCTACCGTGACCAGGAGGGAACCGTGCATGAGATCCAGCTTGGTGCATACCAGACGGATTTTAAGACCGATGGCTTTCAGAAATTTGACCTTGTATATCTTGGAAAAGGTACTGCTGACGAATATAAAAATATCGATGTAAAAGGAAAGCTGGTTCTTATCGAGATCAACCAGAGAGAAGAGTGGTGGATCAATTATCCGGTGTATCAGGCTCACTTAAAAGGCGCGGCAGCTCTCATTGCCGTACAGAGCAGAGGGTACGCACAGATCGACGATACGGCTTTGAATGCACAGGACATTGCAGGACCTTCCAGTGCTCCGGCTTTTTCCATGTCCAGAGCAGATTTTCTTAAGATCCGCCGTCTGATGGAAGAAAAAAATGAGGACGGAAAGAAGATTCCAAAGATTTCCGTGGAATTTGACGCGGACACAGAGGTGATTAAAGACCAGTATACCTATAATATTGTAGGAAAATCCCGGGAACCAGTTCCGATTCCATGATCCTTTTAAGTGCCCATTATGATTCCTATTTTGAAGGATTTCAGGATGATAATGCGGCCGTAGCAATGATCATCGGAATTGCCCGGGCTCTGATCCACGGTGGATACAGACCTCGCCATACCATTATGGTATGTGCTCTTGCAGCAGAAGAATGGGGGATTTCCGACACAAAATATGACTGGTCCACAGGTGCTTACCGCCAGGTATTTGAGGCGAGACCGGAGTGGCAGGGGCACGTGATCGCAGATCTGAATTTTGAGCTTCCGGCTCATGCACACAGTACCAGAGATGCAGTACGATGTACCTATGAGTATGCGGATTTTGTGCGCAGCTTCGTGGATGTTGTGCAGATGCCGGAGGGGATTTATCCGGAGGGCATGACCACGTTGTATCCCATTGAAACCTGGTCTGATGATTTTACCATGGCTATTTCCGGGATCCCGTCCATGGTCAATGATTTCAGCGGTGGTCCGTTTATGGAAAATTATTATCATTCCCAGTATGATAACCAGGATGTTTATGAGGAAGAAGTATATAAATTCCACCACGAATTTTATCTGAGGCTCCTTCTTGCTATTGACAGTCTTGCACTGCCGCCGATGGATTTCGGACGGGCACTGGCCGGTAGTATTGAGAGCTTGGATCTGGATCTGTGTATGCAGACCGGCGCCAACGGTGTTCTCCTTCTGGAAAAAACAGAAGAAGCGAAAAAAGCAGCTGCCATTCTTTCAGAGCAGGTGCGCCGCTTCAACAGCATTCCGGAAGAAAAACGTGACTGGAAAAAAGCCGATGCCATCACCGAAAAGCTTCTCGGTGTATTTCGGAAATCCCAGGATTATCTGGTGCGTCTGGACTGGGATGACAATGTGATCTTTCCCCAGCAGGCCGTCCAGAACAATCTTTATGCACTGAAAGAAGCCATGGAATATCTGGAAAAAGGAGAGATTGCGCCTGCGCTGGAATCCTTTTACAGTATTGATAATAATTGTTATGCATTTCAGTTTGAACGGGAAGTTTTTTTATCATTTTACAGAATATATCATGAAGCAGTCCCCGGATCGTCTGATGTGGGGAAAAGGCCGGATCATCCATCATGAGAACCTTTATGACCTTGTGGAAAGCCTGAAAGAAAAGAAACCGGGTGACAGCCTGGAGGCAGAAAAACAAAGCCTGAGGGAAGCCTGGGAGAGGCAGAAGCAATATTATGTGGATGATATCGGATATCTGATCCGCACAGCGGAAAAGCTTACAGATCTGATCTGCGAGGTCAGCGATATGTTTGAAAAAGGAACAGAATAAAACCATACCTGGAGGAAAGAATGGAAAGCCATAATTTATACCGAGTGAAAGAAGAAGATCTGGACAGGTTGATCCGGATATTGACCGTATGTTTTTCGGAGGATCCTCTGTATCATGCACTGATCCCGGACAGGGATACCAGAGAACGTCTGATGCCGGAGCTTTTTACCTGTGATCTTACGGAGTTTTTTGAGACCTGTGAGATCTATGCAGACAGCAGTGAGCTGAACAGCATCCTGGTAGTATCCGACGGAACGGAGCATGAAGCAGCCTTACATAATCTGATGGTGGATTTTTTGCCCTTCTGAAAACAGATGGCTATCTGATAAAAGAGGATCCAATCTTGCGACCCTGCGGAAATTCATCCAGGGAAAAGATTATCTGAATTCCAGCTGGACTTCCCAGCTTCATACAGCAGAAAGACTTCATGTGATCTATCTGGCTGTGGCGCCGAAGATGCAGCATCATGGTCTTGCTGAGAAGCTGATGGATGAGGTGATCGATTATGCGGACAGGCATAAGCTGATGATCTCTCTGGAAACTCATAATCCGGCAAATGTTTCCATGTATGAGAAATTCGGATTTAAATTATACGGAATTGTACAGAAAAAAGGATTTGATCTAAAGCAGTACTGCATGATCAAACAGGCATAAGGAGGAATTAAAATGGAACGAAAATGGTGGCATGACAAGGTGGTATATCAGATATACCCCAAAAGCTTTTATGATTCCAACGGAGATGGGATCGGGGATATCCCGGGAATCATCAGCAAGCTTGATTATCTGAAGGAACTGGGAGCAGATATCCTCTGGCTTTCCCCGATCTATAAATCTCCACTTGCAGACCAGGGATATGACATTGCAGATTATTATGCGATTGATCCGCGGTTTGGGACCATGGAGGATATGGACCGGCTGATCGCAGAAGCGAAAAAAAGAGAGATGTACATCCTTATGGATCTGGTGGTAAATCACTGCTCCGATGAGCATGAGTGGTTTCAGCAGGCCATTAAGGATCCGGACGGAAAGTATGGAAATTTCTTTTATATCCGGGACAAAAAGGATGACAAGGCTCCCTGCAACTGGAGGAGCTATTTCGGTGGTCCGGTATGGGAAGAGCTTCCGGGACATCTGGATAAACAGTATCTCCATGTATTCCACAAGAAGCAGCCGGATCTCAACTGGGAGAATCCGGAGGTAAGAGAGGAAGTCTACAAAAACATCCGCTGGTGGATGGAAAAGGGGCTTGGCGGATTCCGTATTGATGCCATTATCAATATCAAGAAGAAGCTTCCGTTTTCCGATTATCCTGCCGATCGTGCAGACGGGCTCTGCAATATCGAGAGGATGCTGGAGGAGGCAGAGGGAATCGGAGAATTCCTGGGAGAGATGGCTGAGAAGTGCTTTCATCCCTATGATGCTTTTACTGTAGGAGAGGTCTTCAATGAAAAGGAAGATGAGATCAAAGACTTCATTGGAGAAAACGGATATTTTTCATCCATGTTTGATTTTGAGGAAACCTGTTATGGAAAGAGCGCGAATGGCTGGTATGCATCCAAACCGTACCTGAGTCCGGAAGAGTATAAGAAGTGTATTTTCCATACTCAGAAAAAGATCGGGGATACCGGTATGATCTCCAACATTATTGAGAATCATGATGAGCCAAGAGGTGTCTGTCACTATATTTCTCCGGAAGACCGCTGCCCGGATTCCAAAAAGCTTCTGGCAGGTATTTATTTCCTGCTGAAGGGAATTCCGTTTATTTATCAGGGTCAGGAGATCGGTATGGAGAATATGGAGTTTACTTCTATGGACCAGATCGATGACATCAGTACCATCGATGAATACCAGGTAGCACTCCGTGCCGGATGCAGTGAAAAAGAAGCTCTTGATGCTGCTTCTGCATTTTCCAGAGACAATGCCAGAACTCCGGTACAGTGGAGCGCAGAGAAAAATGCAGGATTTACAGAAGGAGAGCCGTGGCTTGGTGTCAATCCCAATTATAAGGAAATCAATGTAGAGACCCAGTTAACGGACAGTGACTCCCTCCTTTCTTTCTACAAAAAGCTGACTGCACTGAGAAAAGCTCCGGAATATAAAGAAACCCTTGTATACGGAACCTTCACTCCATATCAGGAAGAACGGAAGAATCTGATCGCCTATACAAGAAAACGGTGAGAAGGATCTGCTGATCCTGGGAAATATGCAGGCACAGTCTCAGAAGGTATCTCTTTCCGGAGAAATGAAGAAGGTGCTTCTGAATAATCAGGAAACAGCGGAGATCACAGGAAAAAGAGATCATTTTGAAACCGTATCAGTTTTATCGTTCTGGAGATCGCTGACTGATACGGCGTCAGAACAGCAGCAGAGAAAAAACAATAGCTATTTAGCTGACGGTCTGTTAAAATAAATGTCTGGCTGAAAAAACAGCCGCGATGAAAGAGAATGAGAATTCAGAAGGGAATAAAGTATGCTGAAGATAAAGAATTACGTAAAGGCAGAAAGCCTTGAACAGGCATAATGAACTGAACCAGAAAAAGAACAGCCTGTGTGCTGGGCGGTATGGTTTGGCTGAAAATGGGAAACCGTAACATCATGACAGCCATTGACCTGTCAGATCTTGGGCTGGATACCATTATGGAAACGGAAGAAGCGTTTGTGATCGGCTGCATGACACCGCTTCATGCACTGGAAACCCATAAAGAGCTGAATGCCTATACGAACGGTGCCATCCGGGAAAGCGTGCGGCACATTGTAGGCGTGCAGTTTCGAAACTGTGCCACAGTGGGGGGGAGTATTTTCGGAAGATTCGGATTTTCCGATGTGCTGACCATGTTTCTGGCACTGGATACCTGGGTGGAGCTGTACAATGGCGGAACCATTCCGCTGGCACAGTTTGCATCCATGGAAAAAGATAACGATATCCTGGTAAATATCATTGTGAAAAAACAGCCGCTGAACACGGTGTACTTAAGCCAGCGGAACAATTCCACAGATTTTCCGGTAATCACCTGTGCGGCATCTCTGATTGACGGAGAAGCAAGAACTGTCATTGGCGCCAGACCCGGAAAAGCAATGATCGTAGAAGATGAAGAGGGGATCTTAAAAGATTTTGCACAGATGGATGCACAGCAGAAAAAGGAGGCAGCAGCTTCTTTTGCCGCATATGCGGTGGAACATGTTCCTACAGACAAGAACATGCGTGCTTCAAAGGAATACAGAAGCCTTCTTGTGAAAGTCCTTACGAGAAGAGCCTGGGAAGAGATCGGAGGTAGAGCAGAATGAATATCACTTTCTGGCTGAATGGTGTAAAACGGCAGGCAGAGGTACGTCCGGATGAACTGCTTCTGGATTCTCGGAAACAACGTAGTTACAGCGTAAAACGTGGCTGTGAGACTGCAAACTGTGGTCTCTGTACTGTGCTGATGGATGAACGTCCGGTACTGTCCTGCTCCATGCTGGCTGCCCGCGCAGATGGGAAACGGATCGTGACTCTGGAGGGAATGCAGGAGGAAGCAAAGGAATTCGGAGCTTTTATGGCCAATGAGGGAGCAGAGCAGTGCGGCTTCTGCAATCCGGGATTTATCATGAATGTGTTTGCCATGTTAAAGGAACTGGATGATCCTACAGAAGAGGATATCCTGGAGTATCTTTCCGGAAATCTGTGCCGTTGTTCGGGATTTGTGGGACAGACCAGAAGTATCTTGAAATTTCTCGACTATAAAAAAGGACAGGAGGAAGGAAAATGAAATACGTAAACAAGCCGGTACCAAAAACAGATGCCATGTCGCTGGTAACCGGAAAACCGGTCTATACCGATGATCTTGCACCTTCTGACTGCCTGATCGTCAAGATTTTAAGAAGCCCTCATGCCAATGCATGGGTGGAAGAGATCAAAACAGATGCTGCAAAGAAGATCGAGGGGATCGCCTGTGTTCTCACCTATGAGGATGTTTCACACAAAAGATTTACCCTGGCCGGACAGACAGCACCGGAGATCAGTCCCTGGGATCGTTATATCATAGATAAGCATGTGCGTTTTTGTGGGGGATCCGGTTGCCATCGTAGCCGGTGAGACAGAAGAAGCAGTAGATAAAGCCCTGAAGCGCATTAAGGTAAAATATCGTGTGGAGGAAGCAGTTCTGGATATCCACACAGCCAAGGATAATCCGATCCTGGTGCACCCGGAGGATGACTGGTATATGCCGATCCCGGCCGGCGGAGATAATAAACGGAATCTCTGCTCCTCCAATGTAGAAGAAGTGGGTGATGTGGACGCCATGCTGGAAAAATGTGCGTATACAGTAGACCAGGTTTACCACACAAAGGCAAATCAGCAGACCATGATGGAGACCTTCCGTACCTACTGTTATATGGATCATTTTCAGAGACTGACGGTGGTTTCTTCCACACAGATCCCGTTCCATATCCGAAGGATCGTAGGAAATGCGCTGAATATTCCGTCTTCCAAAGTCCGTGTGATCAAGCCGCGTATCGGAGGGGGCTTTGGTGCAAAACAGTCCTCTGTCAGTGAGGTTTTTCCGGCACTGGTAACCTGGGTTACCGGACGTCCGTCCAAGATCGTTTTTTCCAGAAAGGAATCCATGATCGCATCTTCTCCGCGTCATGAGATGGAGATCCATATCCGTATGGGTGCGGACGAAAATGGTATCGTAAAGGCCATCGATCTTTATACCCTTTCCAATACCGGCGCTATGGAGAACATGGACCCACAACGGTCGGACTTTCCGGACATAAATCTATTGCGCTGTACCGTCACACAGAAGCGTACCGTTTGCTTATGATGTGGTTTATACCAATATGCAGGCGGCAGGCGCTTATCGTGGCTATGGTGCCACACAGGGTATTTTTGCTGTGGAGTCCGCAGCAGATGAGCTGGCTCATAAGATGGGTATGGATCCGGTAAAATTCCGTGAGCTGAACATGCCTATGGAGGGAGAGGCGCTTCCTGGATATCCGGATGTACCAATCAACGGCAGCTGTACCATGGATAAATGCCTTGCCCGTGCAAAGGAAATGATCGGATGGGATGAGAAATATCCATTCCGTGATATGGGTAACGGCAAAGTACGGGGTGTCGGCATCGCTATGGCCATGCAGGGCTCATCTATTGCAGGGATCGATGTCGGCGGAGCAGACATTAAATTAAATGAAGACGGGTCTTACACCCTGGCACTTGGCTGTTCTGATATGGGAACCGGCTGTGATACCATTCTTGCTCAGATGGCAGCAGACTGTCTGGATACCGATATGAAAAATATCGTGGTGTTCAGTGTAGATACGGATATTTCTCCTTATGATTCCGGTTCTTATGCATCTTCCACAACTTATGCCACCGGAAACGCGGTGATCCAGGCCTGCGGAGAACTCAGAAAGAGAATTCATGCTTTTGGTGCACAGATGCTGGGGGTATCTGCGGAAGAATCTGATTTTGACGGAGAAAAAGTCCGCACAGAAGATGGAAAAGAGGTAACGCTGCAGCAGATCGCAGGAAAAGCGACCTGTGGAGTCTGCAGTGAGCTTCAGGTTGTAAAAGAATATTCTTCTCCGATCTCTCCGCCACCGTTTATGGCAGGAGCTGCCGAGGTGGAGATCGACAAAGAGACCGGACAGATTGACGTTATTGACTATGTAGGTGTGATCGACTGTGGAACCCCGATCAATCCGAACCTTGCCAGAGTGCAGGCAGAAGGCGGTATCGGTCAGGGTATCGGAATGGTCCTGTATGAGGATGTGCAGTATACAGACAAGGGAAAGATCCGGAACAATTCGTTCATGCAGTATAAGATCCCCAACCGTATGGATATCCCGAAAGTACGGATCGAGTTTGAGAGCAGTTACGAAAAGACCGGCCCATTCGGTGCAAAATCCATCGGTGAGCTTGTAATCGATACACCTTGCCCTGCGATTGCCAATGCCGTTTACAATGCAACCGGTGTCCGTGTCCGTGAACTCCCGATCACTCCGGAAAAAGTTGCGATGGGAATTCTTGAGCAGGAAGCCGGAGAGAAGAAATGAATATGGTGATCAAATGTCTGCTGGCAGCTTTATGGCTGCTGGCAGTTCCGTGGGCGGCCGGAGGGGTAGTCCTCTGTAAAAGTAAAAAAAGTTCGATGGGAATGAACCTTCTTGCAGGATATCTTATGATGTTTTCCTTTGCAGAGATTTTGGCGCTGGCGGCAATCTGGGCTAAACTGCCATTGCATGTCCTGAAATACAGTCTTGCCGCTGTAATGGCATCAGCTGCTGTTTTGGGGATTGTCCTGGCACTGGTAAAACGGAATGGTTTTACGGGAAATGGTGAGAAGACGGGCAAAAATGTCTTTTTTATTTTGTTGTAGCTGCAATACTGATCTTACTCCAGCTTGTGGCTGCTTCATTTTTGGCTCATATGGATGCGGATGACGCTTTTTTATGTGGCAACAGCTACAACATCTGTCCATACGGATACCGTTTTTTCCATTAATCCGTATACCGGATATTCCTATACACGATTACCAAGCAGGTATGTTCTGTCGCCGTTTCCGATATTTCTTGCAGTGATCAGTTCTCTTGTAGGACTTCATCCGGCAATTGTGGCGCATGTGATATTTCCTGTAGTCTTTATTTTTATGGCATATCTGGTTCTGTATCAGTATGCGAAACGGTGGTTTCCGGAGGATGAACATGCGAGGGGGATCTTTATGATCTTTTGTGCGGTACTGATCTGGTTTTCGGCATATTCCGTTTATAATTCTGAGAATTTTCAGATGATCCGTATCTGGCAGGGAAAAGCATGCCTGGCATCGGTTTTCTACCTCTGCTTCTATATCTTGGCATAGGTATCATTCTGGAAAAGAACAGGAATATTCATGGCTGCTGCTTTTACTGGCAGATATTTCTTGCTGCCTCCTTCTTCCATGGGAATTATTCTGGCCTGTATGATGCTGGTGATCCTTCTGATCATGGGACTGGTACGGTTTCACAGTCTGCAGAAAGCAGCATGTACGGCTTTGTGCTGTCTGCCGTCGCTGCTTCTTGGACTTGTGTATATTATGATCCGATAGGAGAAAATAATGAAAGAAATAATTGCATGGACAGTTAATGTGTGGAGGATGTACTGGGGAAATGGCTGGATACCGTATCTTCTGGCTCTTGGCGGAGCATGTGCACTGATTTTTGGGAAAAAGAAAAAACAGTCTCAGTTCTGGTTTTATATTCCGTTTTTCTTCTTGGTATTGTTTTTCTGTCCGTTTTCCGGACGGGTGATTATGAAATGTATAGGAAAAATCGTGTACTGGCGTGTTTTGTGGCTTTTACCTACGGTTCCGCTGATCGCAGGCGGTTTTACAGAGCTTGTCCGAAGAAGTCGCAACCGGATCGTGCAGGTGATCCTGGTGCTGGTTTTGACAGGAGTTATTGCTGCTTCTGGGACCGGAATGATAAAAGCAGGAAATTTCGAAAGAGTTTATAACCGCCAGCAGGTACCGGATCAGATCGCAATGATCTGTAACCGGATCAATGAGGACAGAGAAGGAAAGAAAGTGCGGATCGCCGCAGATGAATATACGGCATCCTATATCCGGGTGTATGATCCTTCCCTGAAAATGGCCTACGGACGCAGAGGGGATGGTGCTGTAGGTAAGAAGGCAAGAGTTCTGTATAAACAGATCACTTCGGAAGTCCCCGATGGAAAAAAGACTTCCAGCCTGGCAGATGCCGTTCACTGTACATATGTGGTGATGGTACCTCCGGATGAAAATTTTGTTCTGGATATGGTGGCCGGCGGCTACCAGGTTCTGGATACGGTAAGTCCGTATTATATATTTTCGTGTGATAAATATAAATGAATATGTTTCTGGTACAGTTTACTTCAGAATCTGTACCGGAAATAATATGAAATGTGTGATGAATGTACACTGTTTTAAAAAAAAATCTTTTACAAATTTTTTATGTTTTATGTGCTACAATCAAAGACAGTGTAAGCCAACTTTGATAATTTCATACCTGATTTAGAAGTTATGTTTTTCATTATGCACCTGTAGCTCAGTGGATAGAGCAGTGGTTTCCGGTACCATGTGCGGGGGTTCGATTCCCTTCAGGTGTGCTACCCGGAACAGTGGGAATTGTTCGGCGTGTTGTTATGATAAGGAGGACAAGAACTTGGATGATTTCAGAGAATGGTTATCAGATAACCTTCGCTATTTTTATGTTAGGCGGAGCAATTCTGGTGATCGTGCTTGTTCTGATCTTTTGCGTCCGCGCCTGTGTTGGAGGTAAGAAGGGGAATTCCAATGAAGATCAGAAAACAGCCCAAAAGTAACCAGGAAAATGATCCTTCTTCTCCGGCAAATGATGGGGAGACAGACGAGAAGAAAGACGCCAGTCCCGCGACAGATACGAATGCGGAGACAACCATGGAAAAAGCCAGCACGGAAGTAACCGAGCTGATTCAAAGCTATTATAAAGCTTTTGGGGAAAAAGACATTGCAACACTTAAGACAATTGAGGACGGATTTACACCGGCCGATGAGTCACAGATTAATTCAAGGGATTATATTGACGGGTATGAAGTACAGGATGTTTACGCAAAGAAGGGACTAACGGACGGTTCGTATGTCGTCTATGTGGTTTTAACTATATCTGTACAGGAATTGAGACTCCGGTTCGGCACTGAGCCAGTTTTATGTGGAAACTGACAGTGACGGAAATCTGAAGATCAAGGGTGGAGCTGATGAAGACGCAGATATCAGTGCATATGTGAAGAAACTGGAGTCAGAGAAAGATGTTCAGGATCTTATTGCGAAAGTGAAGGCTGATTATGAAGCAGCACAGGCAGGAGATTCCTCTCTGGCAGAATTTCTTCAGGGCCTGGGTGATGATGCCAGTGCTTCTGCAGATGCAGGAACAATGCTTACAGTCACAGAAGATTGTAATGTTCGTGCTTCCGCAGATCCAGAGGGTGAAGTTATCGGTGGCTTTTCTGCAGGAACGGAAGTTGAAAAGAAGGGGCAGGAAGGTGACTGGATACAGGTCGATTATGATGGACAGACCGGATATGTACACAGCAGTCTGTTGGAGTAGAAATGTAATAAAAATGCAGGTTCTTTTGAAGAGCCTGCATTTTTTTTGCCATGCTGATCTTATTTTTTCAGAGAACCATCTGAAGCGAATGTGTACTTTTGACCGTCTATCGTAATGGTGCCGGTCTGCATGATTCCGTCTTCGTCCAGATAATAGCGCTTTTTGCCTGTCTCAAGCCAGCCGGTCTGCATGATCCCTTTTTGTTGAAATAATATCTGTGGCCATCGGTATCTGTAAGCCAGCCTGTATAGGCCTTTCCATTTACCATAAATTTCCAGTTTGTTCCATCTGCTGTCCAGGTTCCACTTTCCGCTTCAGGAGAAACATTTTTCTGCATCCTGTTCTTTGACAGGGGTTGGAGATGGAGTGGCAGAAGGTGAAACAGAGATGTCGGTACCAGATATATTCAGCTTAATGTTCTGGTCTTTGTCGGAAGAAAGAACAGCAATATCGCCTGTATTTTCTGCGATTACAGAAGTATGGCTGTTTCCGAACGGTCCAG
>ENA-OQAJ01000241-OQAJ01000241.1-human-gut-metagenome-genome-assembly--contig:-NODE-241-length-17217-cov-1.897776_pt1 | contig 17217 bp, 17 predicted proteins | sample MGYA00242736_ERZ504529 | MGnify/ENA primary metagenome ERZ504529 (study PRJEB26092, sample SAMD00036275) | human gut metagenome | host: Homo sapiens | study: EMG produced TPA metagenomics assembly of...
ATAAGAAGTCAAGGCACCGGTTTCCTTATCAAAACCTACGCTCAGATTACCGGCTGTAAGTGTCAACAACGAAGCCGCATCATCTGCTATCACCGGTGAAGACTGAACCTCAGCAACAAACGGCTGATAAAATGGAAGACTCACCTGGGCATCAGCCAGTTTTGTTCCGGCTTTCAGCAGACCATCCTCATTTTTCAAACTGGCATAGAAATTCAAGAAATACTCCACACCGGGTTTTACCTGTATGGCTGGAAAAGAAGTCTTGAACTTACCCGTCTGCTGAGGAGCCAGGGATACATTATCAATAGTTCCGGTAGCCAGAAGTTCACCATTCCCCTCCAGCTTCCAAGTAAAATTGAAATCACTTAAATCCGTAAAGAAGAACTTGTTACGTAACTCTACCCATCCCTCATGATAATCCAATAAAGAGAATGCTATATTTTGATATACTTTTTTCACTTCATGGATATGCGGCTTCAAGGTACGGTCGGCGGCAATCAGACCGTTCATACAGAAATTGGCAGAACTTGGAGTACCTTTCGGAGCCAGGTCACCTCCGTATGCCCAATAGAATTTTCCATCCGGCGTCTTTGCATACAAGCCCTGATCTACCCAGTCCCAGATATGTCCGCCCTGTAAAGAGGGATATTTCTCTATCACATCCCAATAATCCTGAAGATTTCCTTCACTGTTGCCCGTAGCATGGGCATATTCACATAGAATCAGCGGTTTGGACGGAAGATAGAGAGAATGATTGATCAATACATCTATCTTTTTATACATTGGACAGAAAATATCGGTATAAGGTCCCTTTATTCCGTCTTCCGAATGCACGGGACGCTGTGAACGGTCATTGGCATGTACCCATTTATAGGTAGCCGCGAAGTTACATCCCTCACCGGTTTCATTACCCAATGACCAGATAATGACACAAGGATGGTTTTTGTCACGCTCGAACATACGTTCCGTGCGGTCTATGAAAGCTTTCTCCCATTCGGCTGGTTAGCTAGGCATTGATCGGGCTTATATCCCATGCCATGGCTCTCGATATTGGCCTCATCAACCACATACATACCATAAATATCACATAATTCATACCAGCGGGGATCGTTGGGATAATGAGAGGTTCGTACACTGTTGATATTATTCTCTTTCATCAATTGAATATCACGCAGCATGGATGCCTCATCTACCACATGACCGTTATAAGGATCGTGTTCGTGTCGGTTTACTCCTTTTATATAGACCGGCTTGCCATTTATCAGCAATTGAGCATGTTTGATTTCGGATTTACGAAAACCGACGTATTGGGAAATATATTGTTCCGGTTTGCCATTTACACGCAAAGTAATCAGCAATCTATACAGATTTGGTTTCTCCGCACTCCATAACAAAGGTTCTCTCACTTCCTTTTTAAAATGAAGTTCCCGACCGGCAGCATTCCAACGCTTACGCTCATTGTAGATACTTTTGCCTGCTTTGTCCAACAGGCTTACTTCCACTTCAGCCCCTTTTATTTTACCTTCTCCTGCTTTGCCCAACTCTACAAAAAGATGAAAGTCAGCATTCTTGTATTCCCCGTCAAGATCGGTAACCACTTCATAGTCGCGCACATGAGTTTCAGACCGGGCATACACATAAACATCACGCTGTATGCCGGCAAAAACGCCAGTAATCCTGATCTTCCAGATAGTATCCGTCACTGAACTTGAAAACCTGTACGGCTATTTCATTCTCCCCTTGTTTTACATACGGCGTAATATCAAACTCCGAAGGTGTTTTGGAATCCTGAGAGTAACCTACTTTTTCACCATTCACCCACACATAAAAAGCAGAAGCCACTCCTCCGAAATAAAGAATAATCTGGCGTTTATTCCAATGGGCAGGAATAGTAAAAGTACGTCTATAAGAGCCAACCGGGCTGTTTTCCACTGCAATCAATGGTGGATTCTTCTTTATACCATACCCACTGCCTACATAAAAAGGATAGCCGAACCCTTGAAGTTCCCAATTGGAAGGAACTTTAATATCATCCCAACCTGAAACATCATATCCTTTTGGAAGAAGTCCATCGGTCGTTCATCCGAACGGGGTACAAAATGAAATTTCCATGTTCCGTTCAAGGATTGGAAGTAAGGAGATTGTGATTTATCACCCTGCAATGCCAATTCTTTAGTGGGGTATCCCATAAAATTAGCCGCCGAAGGCAGACGATTGATATGAAGCACATCAAAATTCTCCCAATCATTATCCGAACGGGGGTATTTGTTTCTACGCACTTCTACATTGTCTGTGCTTGTTTCATTAGCGCTCCTGTTTACCGGAGCACCGTCATATTGGGATTGTGCCATACCTGCCAACGACAAAGATATGGCAATCCCTGTCAATATAGAACGAATTTTCATCATAAATATATCTTTTAATAAATTCGGAGTATCCGCATACTGATTTTTACTTCCACTATCATTGATCCAACAACAATCGCAAAATCAAAGCAGAAGACCAACCAAAGTTGGGTGCATTCAACACTTCACCTGTCAGTGGATTGTAGTTTTCATGAATCGGTCCGTCGGTCATCAGTCCTTGAGCATGTGCCATGAACTTGCGAGTCAGCAAGTCGGCTTCCTCCACATATCCGTAGCGCTTCAATCCGGTTATACCAAAATATACCTGGTTAAACCAAACCGGACCACGCCAATAACCGAAAGTAGGACGCAATGCAGGATGACTTACATCAAGAGTACCTAGCGGCAGGTAAGAGTTGAAATGTTTTTCATCCATCATGATGTTCTTCACACTCTCGGCTTGTTCCGGGGTAGCAATACCTGCCCACAAAGGCAACCACCCCTCAGCCCCCATCACCTTGACAGGTGTACGGTCATTCAAACGAATATCATAAAAGAAACCACTCTCGCTGTCATACATTTTAGTCTGTACATACAGCTTGATTACCTCAGCCTCCTTAGCCAACTGTTCAGAAAGCTCCTGCTTTCCCAAGATAGAAGCCATTTCCGAAAGTGTCAGTTTATCTACATAAAGGAAGGAATTCAAACAAATATTCTCCTGATCCATCGACCAAGCTTTCTCCATCTCATTCTTTAGCATCCGGGTGTCATCAAAACGCACACCGTTATCCATGCCGCTCTCCCAAGCCGCCGCAATCAGTGTACCATCAGTAGAACCATATTCGCAAATGCCATTGTGATCGTGGTCACGCTCAGCATACCACCATTGATGGAACCTATACAATTTATCAAATATTTTCGTCCAAGAACGCTTTGTCTCCTGTAACCTTATAGACATTCATGGTCCCCATGATGCTACAGGAGGTTTGGAGTCGCGCCAAATTGTTACGTGCCTTATTATAACCGATAAAATCAGGAACCATACCATTCTCTGCCTGATAATCGAACAAAGAAAGCATTTCACTCTTGGCCCTTCGGGATTATAGTACACATTACCCGATGCAATTTGCCAAGCATCCCACGACCAACATCCACCCGATGAATCCTGTACTAGGAAGGGAAACTGAACAACCATGGAAGATATCACCGGCAGGAGTACGCCAATTGGAGTTCAACGTCATCAATGCTTTCACAGCAATGTTCCTGTAAGCGTTTTCTTTCATATAAGGACTGTCGGCAGACAGTATCCGTTGAAGCCCCTGATTCCAACGCTGCGCATTCTCGGCAAAACATTGATCAAAAGGTATGGATTTTATTGCAACATACTCCTTATCTGCCTCTTCGCCTTTCAAGGTCAGTGTCTGGCTGTATTCCGAAGTATAACTTTTGCCGGATTGCAGCAAATAGTCACTCTTCTCAACAACTTGCAAACTGTCGTTCCCCACAGTCATCACTTCATCGGCTGTATGGAAAAGCACGGTAGCCGTCACCTCGTCTACCGGCGGTTCGTTACGCAATGTGATAATCTGGCGATTGGTTCCCCAACGGCGACCTAGAACGGATAATGGAACCGAACGCCCTTATCCACCTTAGTGGCAGTAGTATTCTCTTCAAAACACGCCACTCCAAGTCAGCGACACATTCAAAGGTGTGTCACTAAGATTTGTAATAACAGAACGTACAAAAGCAGTGCGTGAAGTGGCAAAACACAACTCAGTAGTGAATTCCAACCGCGCATCTTTAAAATGTTGTACCAACTTTCCAGGTAGATACTTGGCTGTCTGCATATTACGGACCAAGTCGTACTTTTCACCATTAACCACCAACGTAGGCTGTGCCAACGTTTGGGCAATCCATCCTCTTCCATGCATCGTCATAGGGCCGATGAAGGCACCCGCAAATGCCCTGCTTTGATTTACTGGCAACGCATAGCCACTCCATGCACCCAGATCAGAGAACAAATTGAGATCCCCATCTACAGATTGTTCCGGTACATTTTTCACATTCAACAAATTGGGAAAATCTTCCTGTGTCGTAAACAGGGACTTTTCCGGCTGTGTAGCGACCGGGGTACATGCCCCCAGCCAAAGAATGCTACACATTCCATATATAGGAAATAAATGTTTCATAAACGGTTCTTCCAAAATTATACAAACAAGATTACTTGCTATAGTTCGGATTCTGCTCCCAATCGGGATTCAACAGAAATTCACTATGAGGAATAGGAAACAACTGGTGCTTGGTATCTACATAATTCTCAACAAACGGTTTATTGTGAGCTTTCAGCGTTTCTTCTACAATACCCCAGCGAACCAAGTCATACCAGCGCGAACCTTCCAATGCCAGCTCGCAAGGACGTTCTTTGTCTTGCAGATGTTTCAAGACTTCGGCTTTACTCATGGTAAGCGGCAATGCCGGTACATTGACACGTGCACGAACCTTATTTATTATGTTAATGGCCTCTGTTGTTTCACCCTTGTCATTTAGACATTCTGCATAAAGCAACAATACATCGGCATAACGGATAACGGAAACATTAAAGAAACTATAGTCCCAATAATCACTCATACCCTCGGTATAAGTAACATATTTGTGCCAGAAGATTTCTCCTTCTTTGTGGTAATCCTTAAAGGATTTTCCATTCTCATAATAAAAGGGACGACACTCGGGATCGTCAAAAATAAGCGTATGAAGTGCACGGTCGCTAGACTTACCGTCTATAGTCTTATCAGCCAATAACGTCTGACACATCCAGTCCGTAGGATAAGCTTCTTCATATGCATCCAGCCCAGCCATAGGTCCCAAATGAACGGTAAACAAGTTATATTCATACTGTCCGCCTGAACGGTCTCCGGTAAACTGAATCTCAAAAAGAGACTCTTTATTGTTCTTGTGCATACCGTCAAAATTATCAGCCCAATTCTCCATCAAGCCAAAAAGACTTCCTTCTTTATCAATGATCTTCTTGAATTCAACTTCGGCTTTACTCAATTCTTTGCGGAACATATAGAACTTACCCAAAAGAGCCGCTGCCGTATAACGCGTGACACGTCCTTTTTCACTTTCCTCATAACTTTCGGGAAGGTCGCTCTGTACTTTCTTTTCAGTTCGGTCTCAAATCAGACTTACCAGTTCTCCCGGATTGGCTTGTGGAGGATAGAACTCTTCATCCGTACCTGCCAATGCCTCCTTATAAATAGGAACTCTCTCGCCAAAATTCACATACAAACGATAATAAAAGTAAGCACGCAAAAAACGGGCTTCGGCTATGGACTGCTTCTTCAAGGCATTGAGTGATTCCGAGTCACCAGGTACAGTGGGAATGTTGGTCAAACATTGATTGGCATAATTAATACCTTTATACAAATTAGTCCACTCCGTCTTGACTACGGAGTTAGTGGGTTCCACATTGAATGATGAAATATTCATCCAACTCGTCACATCATCTCTGTGGGTAATCTCATCACTTCTGTATCCGTCTATTACTATGTAGCGTTCAAATGGTATCGCCCAAGATGCATTCGGCTGCAACGCTCCGTATACACTAGTCAATCCTTTCATAATATCCCCTTCACTCTTCCAGAAAATACTAGGTGATAAAGCATTGGGATTAGAGTCTTCATCCAAGAAATCTGTGCAAGAGGAAAAAGACATTCCGCTCAGAAGAGCTGCATATAATAATATGTTTTTGAATTTCATAATCTTCGTATTAAATTTAATTAGAAACCGAATTTAAGACCCATCATAAAGTCACGACTCAAAGGAATGGCTGCATAGTCATATCCCATCTGTCCGACTGAAGAACCGGTTGAAGGATCATATCCTTTGTAGTTGGTAATAGTGAACAAACGGGTAGCGCCTACATAAATACGCAGGTTACTCAAGCCCATTTTCTTACAATATTTAACCGGCAGATTATAACCTATCTGCAAATTATTCAGACGCAGATAGTCACCATTCTCTACAAAACGAGTAGAAGTACGAGAGTTCTTATTAGGATCACCAGACACGGCACGTGGAATATCAGTATCAGGATTTTCAGGTGTCCAAGCATTCAAGGCATTCTTACCATAGTTGAACACATGGTCCATACGCTCCAACTGATATTTAGTATAGTTATAACGCTTAGCACCAAAGTCACCGTAGAAAATTGGCTACCAAGTCAAAGTCTTTATAAGCCAAGTTAATGTTGAATCCCAATGACACCTTCGGTGTACCACTACCCACTTTCACGCGGTCGTTTGTATCAAGCATACCATCTCCATTCTGATCTATGAAACGGATATCACCCGGCTTAGCCACAGGCTGCAGAGGCTGCCAGTTGCCGTTTTGATCCTTATAGCCATGAGCTGTGTTCCATTCGTCCACTTCTGCTTGATTTTGGAAGATTCCGGCAGTTTGATATACCCAGAATTCACCGATTTCACCACCTACATAAGTACGCAAAGCACCGTATTCATAGAGATAGTCAGGATTGGCCATAGATTTCAACACACTTTTATAATGAGATAAATTCAAATCCAAATCATACTTCAATCCTCCGGCTTTGCCATGATAAATAGCTTGCATTTCAAAACCGGTTGTGCGCAACTTACCATCGTTCACCAAGATAGAAGAATTATAGCCGGTAGCTAAACTGATGTTACGGCTAGAAAGCATATCCCTGGTGTTCTTAATATAAGCTTCCGCAGAAAGCTCCAGTTTATTGTTCCATAAACTAATGTCTACACCGATATTCTTATACACCGTCGTTTCCCACTTGATGTTACTGGATGGAAAAGCTGTAATGGCATATCCCATGGAAGTTTCACGACCATCAAAAGGATAGTTCAATGCATGGGTATTGTAGCTCAAAGTAGGAATATATCGATAAAGACCTATGTTCTGATTACCCAAAGCACCGTAGCTCAAACGGAGTTTAAACATGGAAACAGTTTCTTTCAAATTTTCCCAAAATGGTTCATTAGCAATGTTCCAACCCAATGATACAGAAGGGAAGAACCCCCACTTGTTACCTTTAGCAAAACGTGAAGAGCCATCATAACGGAAAGAAGCCATAATCATATAACGCATCATGTAGTTGTAGTTCACACGGCCAAAGAGAGAACGGAGGGCACTGCGGGTCTTGGTACCACCTACAGAATAGTTACTTTTAGCATGTCCCATCAAGCTCATACTGTTATTCTCAAAATCAGAACCGGAAGCACTAAGGTCTTCATACTTATTTTCTTCCTGAGAAAGTCCCAATAAAAGAGAAAGATTGTGTATTTCAGCAATGGTCTTGTCATAATTAGCTGTCAATTCCAACAAATCGTTGGTTGTCTGCGAACGTGATTCAGATAAACTAGCCATCGTGTTTCGTTTGGCCGCCCCAATCTCATAGGTAGGTGTAAAAAGACGAGATTTGCTAAAGTACATATTACGGCTGGCATTGAATTTCACGATAAGCCCTTTAATCGGCTCGTACTGCAAATAGCCGGAAGCTGCGATATAATCGGTAGAGCTTGTATTATCAATCAATTTATTAAAAGCAACCTGATTACCGGCATCAGACATACCCATACCAGAGATGGCACCACCATAACCACCATCGTTGTTCTCATCATAAAGGAACGCTAACGGCTCCATATTCGTCACCTGATAAATGGAAGAGAAACCCGAATTGGATTCCAAATCGGCCGACCAACGGCTATAGCTTACAGATTCACCCATTTTAAACTTACCACGGGTAACATCAGAGTTTAAACGGAAACCGAACTTTTCATCTCCGGTAGCAATAGTCACACCGTCCGTCTTACTATAGAAAGCAGAAAGAGACACATTGGAATTAGCACTACCTGCCGTATAACCAATGTTATATTTTTGTGTAAAACCACGTTGATAATACTCTTTCTGCCAATCAGTATCAGCAAACTGAGTCGGGTCTCTCTCGTACTCGCTGATATATTTAGGCCAGCGGCTTTCATCCGTACCTGCATTTGTTAATGCCATCTTACGTACTTTAATAAACTCAGCTGAATTACAAACTTCCAGACGCTTCGGCATGGCACTCAACCCCCAATAACCGGAAAAAGTAATCTTCGGAGCTGAATTCATCGTACCACGATGTGTTTCAATCAAAATAACACCAGCTGCCGAACGTGAACCATAGATAGCGGCAGTAGCAGCATCTTTCAATACGGAAATCGATTTAATATCTTCAGGATTAAGATAAGACATATTACCCGGGACACCATCGATAATCACTAGTGGACCGTTACTTTCACTGTTCTCGCCATCATCATCTTTCCAAGAAGTCACACCGCGCACCTGCAAAGTGGCAGAAGAACCGGCAGCACCACTGCCAAAGTTTACCGACAAACCCGGAGCCATACCTTGCAATGCCATCTCTGCATTTGCAGTAGGAATCTTAGACAATTTATCACCCGATACTGATGTTACCGAACCTGAAACATCAGACTTTTTCTGTGTACCATAACCAATTACAACCACCTCATCCAAAGTCTTGGTATCTTCTATTAATACGATTTTATAGTAGACTGATTACCTATTTTCACGGTCTTTGTGGTATAACCTACATAAGAAACAATCAATTCAGTTCCCTTACCGATAGATAAAGTAAAACGACCATCCAAATCAGTAATCGTACCGTTTGTAGTACCTTTTTCCAATACACTGGCACCAATGATAGGTTCACCCTGCTCATCGGCTACAATACCATTTATAGATTTCTGTTGTTTCACAGCTTCTACTTCGGAAGCCGCCTGCTTATATAATACAATATGACGATTTTCTATTTTATAATCGATACCTGATTTCGAAAACAACTGATCTAAAATCTGGTTTATCGTTTTATTTTCTACTTTAATGGATACTTTTCTATTGACATTGATTTGATTCAGATTATAGGTAAAATAGAATTCCCCTTTTTTCTCAATAGCATTAATCACATCATGCACCGTAGTATTTTCCATATCCAAAGACATCTTCACATTCTGTGAATAAGCGACACCTGCCCAACACGGGATAGTTCCCAATAATAGAAAAAGAACAAAGAATTTCATAATTAACAATGTTTTTCGTAGCCATAGTGATTTTTGCTCACCCAATGGTGTGCATTTCATAATATTATCCATACATTTGTAATTGATTAGTTTGTAATAAATTATAAGGTTACTCATTAATCCGGGTCGAAAGATGGTGGTGCGTCTTCGACCCTTCATTTTTTGCAAAGGTTTTACTTCATAGGCATCCGTTGTTTTTCAAAGTTTCACATACTGTTATTTTTTATATAGGTATACCGTTTTCTTTTCAATTCTATAATCCACCCGTCTGGTTTCTTTCAGCAATTCCATCGCCTGGGCTATGGTCAAGTCTTTCCTAAAATGGCAAGTGAAATATTCTTCAACCAGCGAACTATCCATAATCCTGATTTTCACATCATACCGACGTTCTATAACCTTTGCCATTTCTTTCAAGTCTTATTGTCGAATCTCAGGTCACCAGTAGTCCAACTATCCACATTTGCCTGCGCCGAATTCCTTATTAACACCAAGCCATCACTAACGGTGTAATATACCTGGTCATTGGGCGACATTCTTTCCTTACTTCTGTCATCTAAGGTTGATACTTCTACCGAACCTTCTTTCAAAGTAATCCAACTCGGTTCATCCAAATAGGCTTTTGCATTAAAATTTTGTACCCAACACCCTGATATTCAACATCGGCAATTTCACCGTAAACGGACATTTGGGATTATGTGCCACCTCAAAATAGCCCTCTCCTTCCAATGTGACCGTTCTATATTTTTCCGAGAACTTAGCCGGATAAGAAAAACGGCTCTCAGCGTTCAGCCAGACTGTTGTTCCGTCACTCAGCAATAAAGAAACCCGTTGGCCTTTCGGAACCACTACCGTATTGTATGCTTCCGGTTCCTCTTTCGTGATATAGAACAAGTTTGTTGCAAAAAGACAAACAGTAACCAACACAGCCGCATACTTCCACCATTCCCCGATGGTGAATCTCTGTACCGGTTTCTCTCTTTTCTCTGCCTGCTTACTCAAGCCAAGCTGTCCGCTCAGTTGCCGATAAGCTTCATCCATACGTCCTTTATCCGAAAAACGCATTTCAGCTTTCAGTCCCCAGATTTGCTCCAGCTCAAATAAACGCTGACGGTTATCTTTCTCTTTCAACCACTCTAAAATCTCTTTTTCTTCGGTTGCAGTACAATGCTTATTGATATATCGAATTAAAATTTCGTCCTTCATTTACTTTCTTTATTGTCTTTCATTATTAAGACAATTAACCAAGAAAGAACTACGGGGTTAAAAAGAAGAAAAAATGCTTTTTTTTTGCATTTTATTTTTTACAGACTCCAGAAAAAGCCTGCATGAAAGTATTAACGAAGCAAAAACAACAGACAGAACAATACCTCCTTCAAATCCTCTCTCAAGAATTTTGTGGCTTTCTGTACATGTTCTTCCACCGTACGGGATGAAATATGCATAGCCTCCGCTATCTCTTTATAAGTCATCTCTTTAAAATAAGACAATTCGAAAGCCTGACGACATTTAGGAGGTAATTTAGAGATGGAGCTTCCAACAATTTCCGGATGTCACGCTCAACCACCTCATTCCACAATTCATTGGCATCCGATCCTGCCAGCTGAAAGGCCATGCGTTCTTCCGCCAAACGCCACCTCCTCCTCATGCCCCAGCACAACAGCTTGGTGCTTCAGATAATTCAGGCAATTATTCTGTGTACATTTATAGAGGAAAGAATGAATGGCATTAGGTGTCAAGGTAGACTTCTGTTCCCAATACATGACAAAAACACTTTGTACAATATCTTCAGCAATATGTTCAGGCACAAAACGGCAAGCTACAGACATCAGACGAGGATAGAAAAGATTAAAAGAAGACGAAACTCCGCCTCGTCTCCTTTTTGTACTTTATTTATATCTATAGAAATTGTTTGCATCTCCACCTCCAATCCAAAGTTAACAGATGCAAAGCTAATTTATTTTTCCAACTCCTGCAAACTTTCCATTTTCTTTGTTTCCAGGAACTCATAGATACCACAAAGATGTTCTTTTTACCTTTTTATTCCCAAATTCATACACTTTCGTCACTAATCCGTCCAAAAAGTCACGATCATGAGATACAACAATCAATGTACCGTCAAAATCCATCAAAGCTTGTTTCAGGATATCTTTGGTTTTCATATCCAAGTGATTGGTAGGCTCATCTAAAATCAACAGATTCACCGGTTCTAACAATAGTTTGATCATGGCAAGACGAGTACGTTCTCCACCACTGAGCACTTTCACCTTCTTCATGGAAGCTTCGGGGCCGCCAAACATAAATGCACCCAGCAAGTCTCGTATTTTTATTACGGATCTCCCCTTTTCGCCACATCATCTATCGTTTGAAAGACCGTGAGGTTCTCGTCCAACAAAGAGGCTTGATTCTGAGCAAAATAACCAATCTGCACATTGTGTCCCAGCGTCAAAGTCCCTTCATGCTCTATCTCACGCATGATACATTTTACCAAAGTAGACTTACCTTCACCGTTCTTGCCCACAAAAGCCACTTTATCCCCTCTCTCGATGGTCAATGAGGCATTCTTGAAAACCACATGATCACCATAGGTCTTTCCTACCCCGTCCATAATGACCGGGTAATTTCCACTTCGCGGAGAAGGCGGGAATTTCAACCGCAATGCTGAGGTATCTTCTTCGTCCACTTCAACCAATTCTAATTTCTCAAGCATCTTCACACGGCTCTGCACTTGCAAAGTTTTGCTATAAGTTCCTTTGAACCGTTCTATGAAATCCTTGGTTTCCTGTATCATCTTCTGCTGCTCCTCATATTGCTTCATCTGTTGCTCGCGACGTCTTTACGCAATATCAGATATTGGGAATAATTCACTTTATAATCATAGATACGTCCCATCGTTACTTCAATGGTACGGGTCGTGATATTATCTACAAATTTACGGTCGTGGCTGATGACAATTACCGCTTTGGCACTATTGACCAAGAAATCCTCCAACCACTGGATGGATTCAATATCAAGAGGTTGGTGGGCTCATCCAACAATAATACATCCGGATTCTGGAGCAATAATTTAGCTAACTCAATACGCATACGCCAGCCACCGCTGAAATCACTGGTAGGGCGATTGAAGTCCTCACGCATAAAACCAAGTCCCAGCAAAGCCTTTTCCACATCTTCTTCAAAATGAGTAAGATCAATGGAATAAAACTTCTCACTCATGGTAGAAACCTTCTCGATTAACTCCATATATGAATCACTTTTCATAATCGGTACGTGTTTCAAGTTCCTTATTTATGGCTTCTATTTTCTGCTCCATAGCATGAAGATGCGCGAATGCCTGAGAAGCTTCCTCGAATACAGTACGCCCATCCTCTGTCATCAGATGCTGGGGAAGATAAGCTATCACACAATCCTTAGGAGCCGACACCTTTCCACGACTAGGTTGCCGCACACCAGCCAAGATCTTTAATAAGGTAGACTTGCCCGCACCATTTTTCCCCATCAAGGCAATACGGTCTTTCTCATTTATCTGAAAAGATATGTCACTAAACAAGGTGGTACCGCCAAACTCAACGGTCAATCCATCTACTGAAATCATATTTATTCTTTTAATCAGCAAGAGGGTGCGTCAAAAAATATTCAATACTACCATTTTTTTGACACCCCCTCCTACAAGTTTTATACTTTATTGTTTTTATACTTTTTACCAATATCAGCTTGCCAATATTAATATCAATAATTGGGCAGTCAGAATACGAAGGAACATGGACACCGGATACACAGTAGAATAACCTACCGCCGGAGCATTATTACCTGCTGTCTGATTAGAATACGCCAATGCGGGGGGGATCTGTGTTACTACCTGCAATAAGCCCCATCAACATGAAATAATTCATCTTGTAATGCCAGCGTGCAACCGCTCCCATTATTAATAAAGGTATAACTGTAATAAGGAAACCACAACCCACATACAACAAACCATCTCCATCGACAACCGTATTCACAAAATTCGCACCAGCCTTTATCCCCACACTGGCAAGGAACAAAGCAATACCAATTTCACGCAACATCAAATTGGCACTCATAGTGGTATAAGTCACCAATTTCAATTTATATCCGAAACGACCTATCAAAATAGATACAATCAACGGACCACCGGCCAAACCCAATTTTACCGGAGTAGGAATACCTGGAAATGCAATAGGCAGACTACCAAAGAAAATCCCCAAGAAGATACCCACAAAAATAGTCACGATATTAGGATGATCCAAACGTTTCAATGAGTTACCCATCAAATTGGCAACACGTTCCACCGCATCCTGAGGACCTACCACCATTACACGGTCACCTACCTGCAAGGTTAAGTTACGTGAAGCGAAGATATCCATACCTGAACGGTTGACACGAGTCACATTCACACCATACATACTACTGAAATGAAATTCCCCCAATTGCTTACCATTCATTTTAGGTTGTGTAATCAAAATACGGCGGGATACCATCGGAGTATCCTGCTTTTCCCAATCCACTTCAATTTTAGGACCGATAAAAGCAATAATGGCTTCCGCATCGTCCTCTGCACAAACCACAAAACAACTGATCACCAAGATGGAAAACAGTATCACGATTAGGAATACTGACATGACCGTTCTGCAAAATACGTGAACAAACAAAATCACGCCCCATGAAGTCTCTGACCTGAAGCAACGTTTTTCCTGCCAATGCCTCATTATGAACTTCCAGGTGCATCATACGAGGAGTCAGATGAGGATTTGCAGCTTCTTCTTTAGCGATATCCTCTTCCTCCTTTTTCAAATTAATCTGGCAAATGTAGCGGATAGCAATAATAGAACCAATGATACCCAGCACTCCCAATGGATAAGCGCACGCATATCCCATCGCTATCTGCGGACCATTGTAATTCAACTGGCTCAACGCTTCGTTGGCAGCACCCAGTCCCGGCGTGTTCGTTACGGCACCACAAAGAATACCCACCATCATAGGCAGCTCTATCCGACCGTTCAAGCCATAATACAAAGCCACAGCCACAACAATGTTCAATGCGACAATCCCCCATTGCCACTAGATTCATGGCAATCCCTCCTTTCTTAAAGGAAGAGAAAAAAGAGGACCTACCTGAAGTCCGATACAGAACACGAACAATATCAGTCCGAAATCCTGTAAAAATGTAAGTATCTGTGTATTCCCCGTTAAGCCGAAATGTCCGCAGACAATACCGGTAAACAAAACAAAAGTAACACCTAACGATACTCCGAAAAATTTAATTTTCCCAGCAACACTCCTACTGCAATCACAAAAGAATAAAGCAGCACGATATGCGCTATTGAGTTTTCATCAAATAATAGATTTTGTAACCAGTCCATGATATAATACTATGTTTTTATAAAATTGCCGCAAAATTAATGAATTCCCCTCACTCAACCCAACAATTTGAAAACTATTATTTCATGATTCTTATTTATTTGCAATATCCACTTTGCAATAAGAACATCTTTTGTTTTCGTCACTTAACAAAATGACAGAAACCATCTCTTTCTCCTTTATGAAAATAGCTAAAAAAAGGATTCTATTTAAAAGGTTTTAGTATATTTGCCCGTACTATTGAAAAAGTATGTGATATAATTCTTAAATATTAATACCGAATAAACTATGGCAGATAGTAAAGAGAAACTCTTTTCGGACTTCCCAGCCGTTTCTACGGAACAGTGGATGGAAAAGATTACAGCAGACTTGAAAGGCGCTGATTTTGAAAAGAAATTGGTTTGGAGAACCAACGAAGGTTTTAAAGTAAAACCATTTTATCGCCAGGAAGATCTGGAAGGTTTGAAAACAACTGAAGGACTACCCGGAGAATTCCCCTATGTAAGAGGCACGAAGAAAAACGACAATACTTGGTTCGTGCGTCAGGAAATCAAAGTAGAATGCCCTAAAGAGGCTAATGCTAAAGCACTGGATATTTTGAACAAAGGTGTTGACTCATTGGGATTCTACGTAAAGAAGAAAGACCTCAGTCCTGAATATATCGAAACATTATTGAATGATATCTGTGCGGAATGCATTGAGTTAAACTTCTCCACTTGCCAAGGACATACGGTGGAATTAGCCAAATTATTGGTTGCTTACTTCCAAAAGAAAGGATACGACCTGACCAAGTTGCAAGGCTCCGTCAACTATGACCCTATGGGTAAAATGATGGTAAAAGGCAAAGACCTTAGCAATTTCATCACTACCGCCAAAGAATTGGTAGAAGTACTGGCTCCGCTACCTAAATTCCGTTGTATCTGTGTCAATGCGATAGAACTGAACAATGCCGGATCTTATATTTCACAAGAACTGGGATATGCATTGGCTTGGGGTAACGAATATCTGAGCAAACTGGTAGAAGCAGGAGTTCCTGCTGCACTGGTTGCCAAGAAAATAAAATTCAATTTCGGCATCAGTTCCAACTATTTTCTGGAAATTGCCAAGTTCCGCGCAGCACGTATGTTATGGGCGGACATCGTAAAAGAATATCATCCTCAATGCAACTGCCAACCCGAATGTCCGAACAAAGCGGAAGACGGCACTTGTTTCTGTGCCTGCAAAATGGTGGCACATGCTGAAACATCCACTTTCAACCTGACTTTGTTTGACGCACATGTAAACCTGCTCCGCACTCAAACCGAAGCGATGAGTGCCGCCTTGGCAGGAGTCAACTCCATCACTGTAACCCCGTTTGACAAGACTTACGAAACTCCGGACGACTTCTCTGAACGTATCGCCCGTAACCAACAGTTATTGCTAAAAGAAGAATGTCATTTCAACAAAGTAGTTGACCCCGCCGCGGGTTCTTACTTTATTGAAAATTTAACAATTTCTATTGCCACACAGGCATGGGAATTATTCTTGAAAGTAGAAGACGAAGGAGGAATGCTGGAAGCAGTAAAAGCAGGAAAAGTACAGGAAGCGATCAACGCAAGCAACAAGGCCCGCCACGATTCCGTTTCAAAACGCAAAGAAATTCTACTGGGTACCAACCAATATCCTAACTTCAATGAAAAAGCAGGCGAAAAGGCTCCTGTAGAAGCCAAATGTTGTTGTGGAGGTAATCATGACAGCTGTGAAAAGCCGTTTGCCACATTAAACTTCGACCGTGCTGCCAGCCAGTTTGAAGCACTTCGTTTGCAGACAGAGAAATCCGGCAAACGTCCGAAAGCATTTATGCTGACTATCGGTAATCTGGCCATGCGTCAAGCACGTGCCCAATTCTCATGCAACTTCCTGGCTTGTGCCGGTTACGAAGTAATCGACAATTTGGGCTTCCCCACAGTAGAGGCCGGTGTCGAAGCAGCTATGAAAGCCGGTGCAGACATCGTAGTTATCTGTTCCAGCGATGATGAATATGCAGAATATGCTATTCCTGCATTCAAGGCATTGGACGGACGAGCTATTTTCATTGTTGCAGGTGCTCCTGCTTGTATGGAAGAGCTGAAAGCCGCAGGCATCGAAAACTTTATCCATGTACGTGTCAACGTATTGGACACATTGAAAGAATACAACGCTAAGTTAGGAATTAAGTAAGGAAGACAATGAAACCGAATTTTAAAAACATAGATATTTATGCCGGATTCCAGCCACAGAACGGTATGGAATGCAAAAAGCCAACGGCATTACCGCCGACTGGAAAACACCGGAACACATCAGTGATGAAGCCTGTTTATACGAAAGAAGACCTGGAAGGTATGGAACATTGAA
>ENA-OQAJ01000242-OQAJ01000242.1-human-gut-metagenome-genome-assembly--contig:-NODE-242-length-17173-cov-1.590168_pt1 | contig 17173 bp, 18 predicted proteins | sample MGYA00242736_ERZ504529 | MGnify/ENA primary metagenome ERZ504529 (study PRJEB26092, sample SAMD00036275) | human gut metagenome | host: Homo sapiens | study: EMG produced TPA metagenomics assembly of...
TGGCAAGACGTTGAAATATTATATAGAGCAGGCCGGAGGTTACGGTTTCCGTGCGAAGAAGAGCAAGGTGTATATTGTATATATGAACGGTCAGGTGAAGAGAGCGAAGAAAGGTAGCCGTGAGCTGATCCAGCCGGGCTGTGAGGTGATTGTTCCGGTGAAGGAAAAGAGCAACTGGTCTTTGCAGAACACCTTGTCCATAGCAACCACCAGTGCGTCGTTGGCTACTATGATTGCATCTATTGCTAATATCTTAAAATAGAAACAGTATGGCGGAAGATAAGAATTATACGAATAATACGGAAAGACCACGGGAAGACGAGGAGTTGGAAATTGATTTGATGGAGTATGTCCGTAAGTTGTGGGCTGCCCGAAAGATGCTGCTGAAGGTTGCCGGAATAGGTGCTATTGTAGGGGTGATTATCGCTCTGAGTATTCCCAAGCAATATACGGTGGAAGTGACATTGTCTCCCGAATCCGGTAAAAGCGGAGGGGGGAGCCTGTCGGGAATGGCTGCCATGCTGGGGATCGGAGGCATGAGTCTGGGCAGTGAGGCGGATGCGTTGAACGTATCTCTTTTCCCGGATATAGTAGCGTCTACTCCTTTCATTCTGGAACTGTTTAATGCACATGTCACCACGTTGGACGGTGAGGTGGATACTACTTTTGTAGCTTATCTCGATGAGCAGAAAGCTCCGTGGTGGGGTGCTGTTATGGGATTGCCCGGGGCGGCTATAGGCGGGGTGAAATCTCTCTTCTCCGATAAGGAAGAGGAAGAAGGGAATAAGCTGGATCCTTTCCATCTGACAGAAGATCAGGCGAAGAAAGTGGAAGCCATGCGTAAGGCTATTACTGCTGATGTGGATAAGAAAACCGGCATCACCACAGTGACGGTGACTTTGCAGGACCCGATGGTTACGGCCGCCATTACAGATACGGTAGTGGTGAAACTTCAAGAGTATATCACAGCGTACAGGGTCTCTAAAGCCCAGCAGGATTGTGCTTATCTGGAACAATTGTATAAGGAACGCCAGCAGGAGTATTATGTAGCCCAGCAGAATTATGCCAATTACATGGATGCCAACAAGGGGGTTGTCCTTCAAAGTGCTTTGACGGAGAGAGAACGGTTGCAGAATGATATGAATCTGGCATATCAGGTGTATAGCCAGGTGGCTACCCAATTGCAGGTGGCACGGGCCAAAGTACAGGAGGCCAAACCTGTATTTGCCGTTGTGGAACCTGCCAGTGTGCCGTTGCTGCCTTCGGGAACCAGCAAGAAGGTGATTCTTGTCGGATTTATTTTCCTGGCAGTGGCGGGCGCTTCCGCATGGATCTTGTTCGGACGTGAATTCTTTGAAAATCTGAAGGAGGGGCTTAATGCTCCTCAGGAGGGGATGGAGAAGAAGTGATATAAAGATATTGACCTATAAAAACAGGTGCATCTCTTTCGTAGGAGGTGCACCCTGTTTTTATAGGTTCAATCTTCGGAAATGTTGTCCTGAACGTTACGATAGTCCGGTGTGCAGTTTTCGGTTTCTTTAATTTCACTGGCAAAAACCGGACAAACGCAGAATCAAAACAGCCTTTAATATAAACTTTGATTAAAGTCGAAATCCGTTTGATAGTCTTTCAATCTCGGATGTTTCTTGTCCTTGTCGGACAAAATAACCTTATCGGCCGGAAGTCGCCAGTCTATGCCTAGATCGGGGTCGTCCCATGCGATTCCTCCTTCGCTTTGCGGAGCATAATAATGGTCACACTTGTATTGGAACAACACCTCGTCACTTAGTACCGCAAAGCCGTGTGCGAATCCGCGGGGGATAAAAAACTGCCGGTGATTCTCTCCGGTCAATTCTACAGCCACATGCTTTCCGAAAGTGGGAGAACCTTTCCGGATATCTACAGCCACATCCAGTACCGCTCCCTTGATCACACGCACCAGCTTGCTTTGTGTGAAAGGAGGTTTCTGGAAATGCAGGCCGCGTAATACACCATAAGTGGAGAAACTCTCATTATCCTGTACAAATGTAGTCCTGCATACTTTTTCTTCAAATTCACGTCCCGAGAAGCTTTCAAAGAAATACCCTCTTGCATCATTAAAAATACGGGGTTCCAAAATGAAAACCCCGTCTATTGCTGTTTTTATAACTTCCATTATTCTAATCCCAGTTCTTTTATAACTTTCAGTAAATATTGTCCGTATTGGTTTTTAAGCATCGGCTGGGCCAGTTCCTGCATCTTTTCCGAAGTAATCCAGCCTTTTCTCAAAGCTATGCCCTCAAGGCACGCCACTTTCAACCCCTGGCGCTTTTCAATGACTTCGATGTAGGTACTTGCCTCGGCCAGCGAGTCGTGAGTACCGGTATCCAGCCATGCGAAACCTCTGCCCCAATGTCTGTACTTTCAATTCCTTGTCCTGAAGAAATTGCTGGTTTAACGGTGGTGATTTTCCAGTTCTCCCCGTGCCGAAGGCTTGATATTCTTGGCTACTTCCACCACCTTGTTGGGATAGAAATAGAGTCCCACCACGGCATAGTTGGACTTAGGTTGGGCAGGTTTTTCTTCAATAGAGAGGCAGTTGCCTTCCTTGTCGAATTCCGCTACGCCATATCTTTCGGGGTCACTGACCCAATAGCCGAATACCGTTGCTTTCTTGTCCTCTTCGGCAGCACGTACGGATTCTCTCAACATGGCGGACAGGCCGTTGCCGTGGAATATGTTATCACCCAGTACAAGGCAGACGGAATCATTCCCGATGAATTTCTCGCCGATGATGAAAGCCTGAGCCAGTCCGTCGGGCGAAGGCTGTTCCGCATATTCAAAGCGTACTCCGAAATCGCTTCCGTCTCCTAACAGTCTTTTGAAGCTCGGTAAGTCGTATGGGGTGGAGATAATGAGTATTTCCCGTATGCCGGCCAGCATAAGTACCGATATAGGATAATAAATCATGGGTTTGTCGAAGACAGGGAGCAACTGTTTGGATACTCCTTTGGTAATAGGATAGAGGCGCGTGCCTGAACCTCCGGCTAGTACAATACCTTTCATATCTTTTTATTTTTTATATGTCCCTACGATTTGGATTAATAGGCGTTTTTTCTCGCCCCGGAACATGTTGGTTACTGTTTTTATCATGATGCGGATGTCGAGCAGGAAAGTCCAGTTCTCAATATACCACAAGTCTCTTCTTACCCTGCCTTCCATTTGGGAAAGTTCTTTGGTTTCTCCCCGGTAGCCGGTGACTTGCGCCCATCCGGTAATTCCGGGTTTGACAAGGTGGCGCATCATGTATTTGTTAATCAGTTGGGAATATTCCTCTGTATGTTTCAGCATATGGGGTCTGGGACCTACAATGGACATCTCTCCTTTGAATACATTAATGAATTGCGGCAGTTCGTCCAGATTGCTTTTACGCAGGAAGTTGCCGAACTTGGTCTTGCGGGGATCATTCTTGGTAGCCTGCAATGAATCGGACAATGCGTTCACTTTCATGGAACGGAACTTATAGCATTTAAAGATTTTCCCGTTTTCCCCGTTTCTCTCCTGTTTGAAGAATATGGGACCAGGTGAGGTAATTTTAATAATAAGACCTACAATCAGGTATATAAATGGAAAAATTGTAAGTAAAAACAGAGAGGAAAATGTCAAATCAAATAACCGTTTTGCCAGTCTGTTTACCGGGTTCTGCAACGGCTCGGTACGGATGGACAATACAGGAACTTCACCCAATAATTCCAGTTGCAGCTGACGCTTTATGTAATTACGTACATGAGGTACGCTATAGAAGCGGATCAGATTGTTCTCGCAATAGTTCATGATGGCCAGAATATCATCCTTTCTGCTGGATGGCAGACCACAGTACAGTTCGTGCACGGTGTTATGGGACAACCATTCAAATAATTGGTTTACAGGACCTTTAAAGGGAATCCCTTCGGGGTAATTAGAGTCCTTCTCATCATAGAAAATGCCTAAAACCCTGTATCCGTAAGTCAAATCGTTCAACGTATGGTATAGCTCCACCATATTGTCCCCGTCACCTATCAGTACAGTGGCGTGCAGGTTCCTGCCACTGCGGCGGAACATTTTCACAAGAACCGTAATGTCAGCCGCCATCCTATAGCTAAAGGTATGAAAGACAGATAGAAAACAAGCAGATAGATGCGTGAGAAGTTATCTACTTTTAATAATGGCCAGCACCGTGAGGAAGATGACTACATGCAAGCTGATTGTTCCTAACAGACGGCCTACAATCTGTTCCGGACGCACTATGCGGTTGTGCAGTATGACCCCAAAGATGGATATGCATGGAATATAGCACAGGTTGGAAGTCAGCAGGTAGGTTTTCAATGAAATATGGCTATGGCCTGTGAATCTATTCCTTTCAGAATAAAAAAACACAAGTATCATAGAAAGGTTCAACAAGGCAAAATCACCTAATATCGCTACTAGTTTAATTATATCAGAGTTTTCAGTTGTCGGTTGTTTCATGACAAAAAACAATGTTAGTCGTATGCAAATATAGGACATATAAAATTAAAACGCAATACTTTTTTTAAAAATAATACTTATCTTTGCGGTCATACAACGTAAAAAATGAATCATATGAACATCAAGAATAATCACCTCGTTATAATGGCCGGAGGTGTTGGAAGCCGTTTCTGGCCGATGAGTACTCCTGATTATCCTAAGCAATTTATTGATGTACTGGGTTGCGGCCGTACATTGATCCAACTTACGGCTGACCGTTTCCAGGGGATCTGTCCTCCGGAAAATATTTGGGTGGTGACATCAGAGAAGTATGCGGATACTGTAAAGGAGCAGTTGCCCGATATTGCTGATGATCATATCCTGCGTGAGCCTTGCCGTCGCAATACGGCTCCTTGTATAGCATACGTCAGTTGGAAAATAAAGGCACGTAATCCTAAGGCCAATATGGTGGTGACCCCCAGCGACCACATTGTGATGAATATCGCGGAGTTTCAGCGGGTGATTAATTCGGCGATGAATTTTACGGCCGATTCGGACGCTATCCTTACCCTGGGCATGAAACCTACCCGTCCTGAGACGGGCTACGGTTACATTGAAGCTGATCTCAGTGTACCTTCTACCGCCAATAAGGAGGTATTCCGGGTGTATTCTTTTAAAGAGAAACCCGATCTGGAAACAGCCCGGCGCTATATTCAAAAAATAATTTCTTCTGGAATGCCGGTATTTTTGTGTGGAATGTAAATACGGTGGTGAACGCCCTGCGCGTATATCAGCCTGCCATTTCGAAGGTGTTCGAGCGTTTGCTTCCTTATTATTATACGGACAAGGAGCAGGAAATGATTGACCGGAATTTCCCTTTGTGCGAGAACATTTCGGTGGATTATGCCATTATGGAGAAGGCGGATGAGATTTTTGTCCTTCCTGCCAGCTTTGGGTGGAGTGATCTGGGTACTTGGGGATCATTGCACGAGAATTTGCCGAAAGATGCCCATAATAATACGCAGATAGGTGAGAATATAAAGTTGTATGAAACCCGTAACTGTGTGATTCACACTACACAGGAAAAGAGGGTGGTGGTACAGGGACTGGACGGATATATCGTTGCTGAGAAGAATAACACATTGTTGATCTGCCGGTTGAGCGAGGAACAGCGCATCAAAGAATTTTCGGCGGAGTAAATATTCTTTCTTGTATATATTTTATTTCTGCATACATGGAGTGTATGCTGTCTGTCATCTGCCGTTCTGTTTGGTCATTCCGCCCTTTGCCATGCCGAAAGGCAGATAGCAGTAGATAGCTATGTGATATGAAATAACCAAGAGGGCTTGCATAAGGCCATTTACAATAAACGAAATGAAAAAAGTAGCTTTAATTTCAGGTATTACAGGTCAGGACGGTTCATTCCTGGCAGAGTTTTTGATTGAAAAGGGATATGAGGTTCACGGTATTCTGCGCCGTTCTTCTTCATTCAACACAGGTCGTATAGAACATCTCTATCTGGACGAGTGGGTTCGTGATATGCAAAAGACCCGTTTGGTGAACCTGCATTGGGGGGATATGACCGACAGTAGTTCGCTGATACGTATCATTCAGGCTGTACAGCCCGATGAAATCTATAATCTGGCTGCTCAGAGCCATGTGAAAGTAAGTTTCGATGTACCCGAGTACACTGCGGAAGCGGATGCGGTAGGCACGCTGCGTATGTTGGAAGCGGTCCGTATTCTGGGCCTGGAAAAGAAGACCAAGATTTATCAGGCATCGACTTCCGAATTGTTCGGACTGGTACAGGAAGTGCCTCAGAAGGAAACGACTCCCTTCTATCCCCGTTCTCCGTATGGGGTGGCCAAGCAGTATGGTTTCTGGATTACCAAGAACTATCGTGAAAGTTACGGTATGTTTGCCGTGAACGGCATCCTGTTCAACCATGAGAGTGAACGCCGTGGTGAAAATTTCGTAACACGCAAGATTACTTTGGCTGCCGCACGTATAGCCCAGGGATATCAGGACAAGCTGTATCTGGGAAATCTGGATTCTTTGCGCGACTGGGGCTATGCCAAGGATTATGTGGAGTGTATGTGGATGATTCTTCAGCATGATACTCCCGAAGATTTTGTCATTGCGACCGGCGAATACCATACGGTGCGCGAGTTCTGTACCTTGGCTTTCAAGGAAGTGGGCATTGAATTGCGCTGGGAAGGCAAAGGGGTGGATGAAAGAGGTATCGATGTGGCGACGGGCAAGGAACTGGTTGCCGTCGATCCTAAGTATTTCCGTCCCGCCGAAGTGGAGCAGTTGTTGGGTGATCCCACTAAAGCCAAAACGTTGCTGGGCTGGAATCCCCGTAAGACTTCTTTCCCCGACTGGTGAAAATCATGGTGAAGCATGATATGAAGTTCGTGAAGAAACTGTATTTAAAGGCTCAAATAGCAGAATAATGGAAAAAACAGCCAAGATATATGTAGCAGGCCACCACGGACTGGTGGGGTCTGCTATATGGAATAATTTGCAGCAAAAAGGGATATACCAATCTGGTAGGCCGTTCTCACAAAGAACTGGATTTGCTGGACGGCAGGCTGTGAAGAAGTTTTTTGATGAAGAGCAGCCCCAGTATGTCATTCTGGCAGCGGCACATGTGGGAGGCATCATGCGAACAGTCTTTACCGTGCCGATTTTATTTATCAGAACTTGCAGATTCAGCAGAATGTGATAGGAGAGAGCTTCCGTCACAATGTAAAGAAACTCTTGTTTTTGGGAAGCACTTGCATTTACCCTCGTGATGCCGGACAACCCATGAAGGAAGAGGTGTTGCTGACTTCACCGTTGGAGTACACCAACGAACCATACGCTATTGCGAAGATTGCGGGATTGAAGATGTGCGAAAGTTTTAACCTGCAATATGGAACCAATTACATAGCCGTGATGCCTACGAACCTTTACGGTCCCAATGATAATTTCCATTTGGAGAACAGCCATGTGCTGCCTGCCATGATTCGTAAGATTCATTTGGGAAAATGCCTGAATGAGGGGGACTGGGATGCGGTGCGTAAAGATATGAATCTTCGTCCCGTAGAGGGGATAGACGGTTCGCATACGGATGAGGAGATTCTCTCCATTCTGAAAAAGTATGGTATAACCGGGCAGGAAGTAACTTTGTGGGGAACAGGCAAGCCGTTGCGTGAGTTCTTATGGAGTGAGGAGATGGCTGATGCCAGTGTCTATATCATGGAGCATGTGGATTTTAAGGATACATACACACCCGGCTCCAAGGATATCCGCAACTGTCATATCAATATCGGTACGGGGAAAGAAATCACCATTGCCCAACTGGCGGACAAGATTGTCAAGGAGGTGGGCTATCAGGGCAAACTGACTTTTGACGCTACGAAACCGGACGGCACTATGCGTAAGCTGACGGATGTAAGCAAATTGCACCGGCTGGGCTGGCAGCATAAGATTGATATAGAAGAAGGGGTACACAGAATGTACCAATGGTACTTGTCTAAAGGATGAAGATGTAAGATTATAGATCTTTCAAGCATGACATATAAAAAATTTCCGGCATAACTTTCAAGAAGCTATGCCGGAAACTGCCCTAAAAACTATGTGGATAGATTGTAAAAATCTTCTGCCGTTTTCTTTATTCTTTCGGGAAGCACTTTTTTATTTTACCGCTTTCAGTGCGGCCTCATAATTCGGTTCCTGGGTTATTTCGGGAACAAGTTCGGTATAAACCACTTTTCCTTCCGGGTCAATCACTACAACCGAGCGTGCCAATAATCCAGCCAAAGGACCATCAGTCATCAATACACCATACTTTTCAGCGAAATCGGAAGTATAGCGATAATCAGACAAAGGAATAACGTTGGTGATGCCTTCAGTAGTGCAGAAGCGTCCCTGGGCGAATGGCAGGTCTTAGAGATTGCCAACACCACCGTATTGGGCTGGTTTGCAGCCAGCTGGTTGAACTTGCGTACGGAAGTAGCGCACACGCCGGTATCCATACTGGGGAAAATGTTCAGAATCAGATATTTGCCCTTCCCGTCTTTTAATGTATAATTGCTCAAATCTCCTTTTACCAATGTAAATTCCGGAGCTGAGGTTCCTGCTTTCACAAATTCTCCGGCTAGTGTTACCGGTGTTCCTTTAAATGCTGTTTTTGCCATAATTTTATTATATTTTAGTTCGATACTGTAATGATAACAAATTTAAATGGAAAAAAGTTCATTCTTTTTTATTTTCTTCCTTTATAAATCAGGAAACCTACTATTAAAACGCCGATAGCTATAAAGCAATATCCTAACTCGTGGCTGTATTCGGTGACGGTACTCAATAACTGCTCTTCGGGAACCACTGATTGCAGATAGTAACCGATGGCTGCCAGGATGGCATTCCAGATACCTGCTCCCAGCGTTGTGTACAGCAGGAAAGTGGATAATTTCATCTTGGCCAGACCGGCAGGAATGGAGATAAGCTGGCGGACGGCAGGAATAAGACGTCCGATAAAGGTGGAGAGTGCCCCGTGCTTGTCAAAGTAGTGTTCTGCGTTCTGAACCTTGGCTTCATCAATCAGACACATGTGCCCGAAGCGGCTGTTCGCGAATTTATAAACCAGCGAGCGCTACGAATAGGCTATGTAATAATTGATGAGAGCGCCGATATTGGCTCCGATTGTCGCAAATATAACTACCAGAAATACATTCAGGTCACTGTTGCCTCCGGCTGCCTTGTAAGCGGCAGGAGGCACTACCACTTCCGAGGGGAAGGGGATAAAAGAGCTTTCGATGGCCATTAATAACGTTATTGTCCAATAATTCAAGTGGTCCAGACACCACTGGATAAATGCAACTGATTCCATAAAATTATTATAAATATTTGTTTAAGTTAATCTTGCCTGTGCTGACATCTTCTTTAATGGCACGCAGCGCTTCATTGAAGTAGGTGTCGATCATCAGTATGGTATCGCCGGTTCCCATGGTGGCGTACATATCCGGAATTTCTTTTCTGATTTTAGCCAGATAGTGCATGAACGAAGCGGATTCCTGCTGGTGGTAATAACCGTAAGCCAGAAAAAAGTAAGTGGCATCGGCATCCTCCGGAAATTCTTTGTTTATTAGTTCGAAGTACTGGTTGGCATATTCAAAATTATGTTCGTCAAAATATAGAGAGCCGATTTTGAACAGCACATCAAACCGTTCCTCCTTCGGAGTAAACTCCAATGCGCGTGTGAATTGATGTTCCGCATTGCGGAGGTTGTTTTCTTGTTCCTCTTCGCTGATATCGCTTTTTTTGAGCTTCTATTGTAAAGAAGCGTCCGGCTGCGATACGTATTTCGGCATCATGTTCGTTCAGCTCCAATGCTTGGTTGATATATTTGTATCCGTTTTCGGTATGCCCCAGATAGGCATGACAGAGCGCCGTGTCAGAATATAACTCGGCCAATTCGTAGTCGGTCAGGCCCGATTTCCGGTTTATCAGCTTTTCTATATAGCTGATGGCCGAAGCATGATCCCGCATCTCCAGATAGATTTGTGCCAGTGCCAGATAGGCTTTCGTCTTGTTCTTGCTCACATTGGCCAGGCGGAGATAGTAGTCGCAGGATTCCTTTAAATTGCCTGCCTGGTGGTAACCAAATGCTTTCAAAGTCAATGAATCTGTATTTTCATCATCAATGGCTAATGCGAAATCCAAGGCTTCGTTCGCCTCTTCGTATTGGCATTGTTGCAGATGGCATTTCCCCAGTTCGTTCCAATGCTCGATGGAATAGGGATACTCGTTCAGGGTCATGTTCAGGTAGGGGATGGCCAAGTCGGGCTTGTTGAACGTGCTGTAATAATCGCACAGCACATCGCGGAGGCGTTGGTTGGTTTTGGGCAGGGTTTGCATGTCGGAATGAGCAAACAGGCAGTCTACCCATTGTCCGGCATATTCTTCCTGATTGGCGTTGGTATAGTCCTGGATGATATCCAGCAGCGTATCCACTTCGTACTCCTCGTCCATGACCAGTTGTTTGAATATCTCCTCGGCCTCTTCTATGCGGTCCTCCTCCATCAGCATGTCAGCTTGCAGGACCTGCATTCACGGTCGGTGCTGTTGGCGATGAGTTGCGCTACCACTTTGGCTTCTTCCTTTTTGTTTTGCAGCATCAGGGAGCGTATCCGGAAAACCAGGGCGTCTGTGTTTTCGGGATGTAATTGGAGAGTGAGGTCTATGGCCTTGTCTGCATCTTTTATGTCTTCCTTTTTAAAGTGTAGTATTCGGCGATATCGATCAATTCATCAGCTTCAAAATAAGCGGGGGGTATGGTTCTCCACCATACCCTCGTATTTTGCCAATGCTTCTTTAAATTCCGGGTCTTCAAAGTAAGAAGACATGTCGTAGTTCATAAGCTTGTTTTATTTATTGATTTTGCTCCAGGTATCTTTTAAAGATACGGTGCGGTTGAACACCAGATGTTCCGGTGTAGAGTCTTTGTCTACATTGAAATAACCGATGCGCTGGAACTGCAAGTAATCCAGCGGTTTGGCATCGGCCAGATATTTCTCTACATAGCAGTTGGTTAATACATTCAACGAATCGGGGTTGATCATTTCTTTCATGGCTTCCAGTGCGTCGCAGTTCTTTGCTTCGCGGATGGCGGCCATCTCATCACGCGGGTTCTCCACTTTCCACAGGCGGTCGTACAGGCGTACTTCGGCAGGCAGACAGTGTGCGCAGCTTACCCAGTGGATGGTACCTTTGATTTTGCGGTTGCTGCCCGGCATACCTGTTTTGCTGTCGGGATCGTATTCGCAGTATACCTCCACCACGTTGCCGTTGTCGTCTTTCTTGCAGCCTGTGCATTTCACGATGTATCCGCTTTTCAGACGCACTTCCTGTCCCGGAGTCATACGGAAATATTTCTTCGGGGCGTCTTCCATGAAGTCGTCGCGTTCTATCCACAGTTCGCGGCTGAATTCGATGGTGTGTGTGCCTGCCGACGGATCTTCCGGGTTGTTGACAGCTTCCATTTCCTCCACCTGTCCTTCGGGATAGTTGGTAATGATCAGTTTCACCGGATTGATGACTGCCGATACACGGGTGGCACGGCTGTTCAAGTCTTCGCGGACAGCACTTTCCAGCAGGGCGAAGTCATTCAGGGCATCGTAAGTGGTATAACCTATCTTGTCTACAAATTTGCGGATGGACTCAGGCGAGTAGCCGCGACGGCGGAAACCGCAGAGAGTCGGCATACGGGGGTCGTCCCAACCGTTTACCAGATGTTCTTTTACCAGAATCAGCAGGTTACGCTTGCTCATCAAGGTGTAGTTCAGGTTCAGTTTGTTGAACTCATACTGATGAGGACGGTTGTCGTCCAGATCTTTACCCTCTTTTACCCAGTCCACGAACAGGTCGTACAACGGACGGTGGGGTACGAACTCCAGGGTACACAGCGAATGGGTCACTCCTTCAAAATAGTCGCTCTGTCCGTGTGCAAAGTCATACATGGGGTATGCTTTCCAGGTTTCGCCTGTACGGTGGTGCGGAGTCTTTACCACACGATAAATAATAGGGTCGCGGAAGTGCATGTTGGGGCTTGCCATGTCTATTTTGGCACGGAGCACCATTTTGCCTTCTTCTATTTCACCGCTGTTCATTTTGTTGAACAGTTCCAGGCTTTCCTCGATGGGACGGTTGCGGTAAGGACTCTCGGTTCCGGGTTGGGTGGGAGTGCCTTTTTGTGCCGCGATTTGTTCTGAGTTCTGTTCGTCTATATAAGCCTTTCCTTCCTTTATCAGATTGACGGCGAAATCCCATAATTGCTGGAAGTAGTCGGATGCATAATATTCGTTTCCCCACTGAATCCGAGCCATTGGATGTCCTCCTTGATGGCTTCCACGTATTCCATATCTTCTTTGGTCGGGTTGGTGTCGTCAAAACGCAGGTTACATACGCCACCATAGCGTGCAGCTATCCCGAAATCCAGACAGATGGCTTTGGCATGACCGATGTGCAGGTAGCCGTTCGGCTCGGGCGGAAAGCGGGTTTGTACTTTCCCTCCGTTTTTACCTTCTCTCAGGTCGTTCTCAACTGCCTGTTCAATGAAGTTCAGACTTTTCTTCTCTGTAGCTTCTGTAGCGTTCATTTCAGTCATTGTGATATCAATTTTACACTTTTGCTGCAAAAGTACGCATTCTTTTTGGGATATCCTTTATTTCACAGGAATATATCCACCGTTTTTATAATATTTTGCCCCTCGGGTGACAGGATGTAGTCAATGAACGGGGTCACTTTTTCCTTATTGGCTACATTGTAATAGTAATAAAGAGGGCGTACTACGGGGTAAAGTTTCTTCTTTCCGTTTTCAAGGCTGGGCAGTACATAGTGCTTGCCGTCGTCGTAGGAAACGGCGATGGCTTTCACCCGGGGGGACAAGTAGGCCAGTCCCACATAGCCGATAGCGCCTTTGGTCTGGCTTACAGACTGGATCACGGCTCCGGTGGCGGGCATGGACAAGCTGCTGCTCATGTAGTTCTTGTTCTTCAGGGCGCTTTCTTTGAAAAATTCGTAAGTTCCCGAAGAGGTTTCGCGGGAATAGACAATAATTTTCATATCGGGTCCTCCCAGTTGCTTCCAATTGGTTATCTTGCCGCGGAATATGGCTTCCAGTTGCTGGCGTGTCAGTTGGCTGACAGGGTTGGACGGGTTTACAATGACGGCCAGGGCATCATACGCTATGATTACCTCCTCCACTTCCTGTTTGGCGGCTTTCAGTTTCATCTTTTCGCTGAATTTGATGGGACGGGAAGCCATAGCGATATCTGTCGTGTTGTCCATCAGGGCGGAAATTCCCACTCCGGTTCCTCCGCCGGTGACGGTTACCCGCCGGTCGGGATCATCTTTCATGAAAATCTCGGCTGTTTCCTGTGACACAGGCAACACCGTGTCACTGCCTTTTATGCGTTGTGCGGTAATATTCAGACTACAAGCCAATAGAATAAAAAGAAATAGAGCTTTTAATTGATTCATAAGTTCTTATATTAATTCGTGTGCAAAAGAAACGTTTTTCTTGTGTCATTTGTTTTACTGGTGTGTTACGATTCTGTTACGGGCAATATTCGCCGCAAGGGTGGATTGAATCCGTCCTTGCGGGAAAATGGCAATAAGATCAGGATTGTCTTTGCTTGTAACAAGTTTGTAATATAATTGTAGCAAATACTTCAAGCTTCTTTCATATCACCTTAATATAAAGAGGCTTTTTTTGCATCGGTTATTAAAATAGAAGACTAAAACTGTATGAAACGAGTTTGGGAAAAGATTGTAGAAGGAATATTGACTTGCAGCGGTTTTGTAACGAGCATTACTATTTTGCTGATTGTCGTATTCTTGTTTGCGGAAGCTTTGGGACTTTTTAATAAAAAAGTCATAGAAGAGGGATATGTGCTGGCGGTGAATAAAGCCAATCCGGTGCAGGAACTGAGTGCGGCACAAATAAAAGCGTTTTTGACGAAGAGATTACCAACTGGAAAGAGCTGGGAGGACCGGACGCGGAGGTTAAAGTTTTCCGGTTGGAGGATATCACCTCCTATTTCTCGGAGGAAGAGTTGGGAGCCGGGTACGAGAAAGCCCCCCGGTGCATCGGCGAGATCGTTGCCGGTAATCCAGGCATCATCGCTTTTGTTCCCTCCAAATTTATAGAGAAGGATTTCCGGGCCACCTGCTGAAAGACGAGTCTATTTCTTTTGACGAGGTTTTTGCCGGAAAGGAATGGTTCCCTACGGCTACTCCCGCCCCTCAGTTCGGATTTCTTCCTTTGATTACGGGTACGCTTTGGGTGAGTTTCTTTGCCATCCTGTTCGCTTTGCCTTTCGGCTTGTCGGTGGCGGTGTATATGTCCGAGGTGGCCGACCATCGGACCCGTAGTTTTCTGAAGCCGGTTATTGAGCTGCTCAGTGGTATTCCGTCCGTGGTCTACGGTTTCTTTGGGTTGATAGTCATCGTACCGCTTATTCAGAAAGTCTTTAATCTGCCTGTGGGCGAGACCGGATTGGCCGGAAGTATTGTTTTGGCTATCATGGCACTCCCCACTATCATTACCGTAAGCGAGGATGCGATGCGGAATTGCCCCCGTGCCATGCGCGAAGCCAGTCTGGCATTGGGTGCTACCCGTTGGCAGACTATATATAAGGTGGTAATACCTTTCTCTGTTTCGGGAATCACTTCGGGCGTTGTCCTGGGCATCGGACGTGCCATAGGCGAGACGATGGCGGTGCTGATGGTTACAGGAAATGCGGCCGTGATACCCACCACTATTCTGGAACCGCTCCGTACCATTCCGGCGACTATTGCAGCGGAACTGGGAGAGGCTCCAGCCGGCGGCGCGCACTATGAAGCCCTGTTCCTGTTGGGAGTAGTGTTGTTTTTCATCACGATGCTTATCAACTTTAGTGTAGAATATATTTCATCAAGAACAAATAAATAATGTACTGATTTGCCGGTGTGCTAATGATCATGCGGCACACAGCGTAGCCAATGGGTATATGGATAGATTGACAAATGATTAATTAAGTATTTAAAATATGAAGCAAGATGTTTTCCCTGTCGGGCAAGGGGCGCGTAAAAGACGTTCGCAATGGCTGGCATTCGGCATTTTCAAACTGTTGAGTTATAGCATTGTCCTCATTCTGTTCGCCATTCTCGGTTTTATTATATATAAAGGTATAGGAGTAATCAGCTGGGAGTTTCTGACCACGGCGCCCAGTGACGGCATGACGGGTGGCGGTATATGGCCGGCATTGTAGGTACTTTTTATCTGATGGCGGGCAGTGCGCTGTTCGCTTTTCCGGTGGGAGTGATGAGTGGCATTTATATGAACGAGTATGCGCCGAAAGGCAAGCTGGTCCGCTTTATCCGGATGATGACCAATAACCTGAGCGGTATTCCGTCCATTGTGTTCGGTTTGTTTGGTATGGCACTGTTTGTGAAATACATGGGGTTCGGCGACAGCATCCTGGCCGGTTCTTTGACGTTGGGATTGCTTTGTGTACCTTTGGTGATACGCACCACCGAAGAAGCCTTGAAGGCGATTCCCGACAGCTTCCGTGAAGGGAGTCTGGCTTTGGGCGCGACCAAGCTGCAAACCATCTGGCATGTGATTCTGCCTATGGGGATGCCCAACATCATTACCGGACTGATTCTGGCTTTGGGACGTGTATCGGGTGAAACGGCGCCCATCTTGTTTACGTGTGCCGCTTACTTCCTGCCGCAACTGCCGCACAGCATTCTGGACCAATGCATGGCATTGCCTTATCACCTTTATGTGATTTCTACCAGCGGAACGGATATGGAGTCACAGCTTCCTTTGGCATACGGTACGGCGTTGGTACTGATCCTTATTATTTTAATTATAAACCTGTTGGCAAATGCACTCCGCCGGTATTTTTCCAACAAAGTAAAAACGAATTAATAATTTGTCGGTGTGCCGATGGGTTGCGCTGTGTACCGCACGGACATTGGTACATTAGCACATAGACAAATCAGCAAATTATTAAAACATTAAGAATATGAATAAGATAGATGCAAAACATGTAAATTTTTTTCTATGGTGATTTTCAGGCACTGAAAGATATAAGCATGACGATTGAAGAGAAATCGAGTGGTGGCTTTCATAGGCCCGTCCGGTTGTGGCAAGTCCACCTTCCTCCGTCTGTTCAACCGCATGAACGACCTCATTCCCGGCTCTCGTCTGGAGGGGGAGATTTTGATTGACGGGAGAAATATATACGACAAGTCCGTGCAGGTGGACGAGTTGCGCAAGAGCGTAGGGATGGTCTTTCAGCGTCCCAACCCGTTTCCGAAAAGCATTTTCGAGAATGTGCCTACGGGCTCGGGTAAATGGGGTGAAAGACAATGAGTTTATCCGCCACAGGGTGGAGGAAACCTTGAAAGGAGCCGCATTGTGGGATGAGGTGAAGAATAAGTTGAAAGAGTCTGCGTTTGCCCTGTCCGGTGGTCAGCAGCAGCGGTTGTGCATAGCCCGTGCCATGGCTGTATCTCCTTCGGTTCTGCTTATGGATGAACCGGCTTCGGCACTGGACCCTATCTCTACAGCCAAGGTAGAAGAGTTGATTCATGAGCTGAAGAAAGAATATACCATCGTTATTGTCACCCACAACATGCAGCAGGCCGCGCGTGTCAGTGACAAGACAGCCTTCTTCTATATGGGCAATATGGTGGAATATGATGATACGAAGAAAAATATTTACGAATCCGGGCAAGGAAGCGACCCAGAATTATATTACAGGGCGTTTCGGGTGAAGCATTCATCACAGCGTTGCACAGATGGGAGATAAGATAAAGCTGGAACTGATGTGCCACAACCCGATGCGGGCTTGCTTGCTTTTCAGATCTAATGGTACGGATTTGTCTTTTTATTCTTCTGTCCGGAAAATTAAAATCAGTGTGAATCTGCGCAATCTGCGGTGAAAGAAATAATGATAAACAAAACAAGAATTAAGAATATGGTGAAATTTATAGAATCAGAACTTGTATCACTGAAGAAGGAAGTGAACGAGATGTGGACATTGGTTTACAATCAGCTGGACAGGGCAGGAGAGGCTGTGCTGACCTTTAACCGTGACCAGGCACAGCAAGTCATTGTCCGTGAGAAAAGGGTGAATGCGTTCGAGTTGAAAATAGACAGTGATGTAGA
>ENA-OQAJ01000243-OQAJ01000243.1-human-gut-metagenome-genome-assembly--contig:-NODE-243-length-17150-cov-2.645773_pt1 | contig 17150 bp, 24 predicted proteins | sample MGYA00242736_ERZ504529 | MGnify/ENA primary metagenome ERZ504529 (study PRJEB26092, sample SAMD00036275) | human gut metagenome | host: Homo sapiens | study: EMG produced TPA metagenomics assembly of...
AAAAATATAAAAAAATTTCAATTTTTTTTTGAAAAAAGAAGGAATTTGAAATTTTATGTAGAATATAATTAATAAGAGGTATTTTGTCAGCTTGTGGAGGTATCGCTTATGAATATCAGAGAAAGCATGGAACAGCGTGAACAAAAGATGCTCAGTCCTTATGCTGCTTTGAGTCTTTGTTCCAGAGGCAGAGAGCGGCAGGAGGAAGAATGCGATGTACGGACTGTCTATCAGAGAGACAGGGACAGGATCCTTCATAGTTAAAGCTTTTCGCAGGATGAAGGATAAGACACAGGTTTTTGTGGCGCCCCAGGGTGACCATTACAGGACCAGACTGACACATACTCTTGAGGTATCACAGATTGCCAGAACAATAGCGAAGGCACTGAGACTGAATGAAGATCTTGTAGAAGCGATCGCACTTGGACATGACCTGGGACATACTCCCTTTGGACATGCAGGTGAGAGGGCTCTTGATGCAGTGAATCCGGATGGCTTTGCCCACTATAAACAGAGCGTCAGGGTTGCACAGGTACTGGAGAAGAACGGCGAAGGGTTGAATCTCACATGGGAGGTCCGGGATGGTATCCTGAATCACAGAACCAGTGGGAATCCGTCTACTCTCGAAGGACAGGTAGTAAGACTTTCGGACAAGATCGCCTATATTCATCATGATATGGATGATGCACAGCGGGCGGGGATTATTTCTGAGGATGATATTCCGGTCACGCTTCGGATGCTGCTCGGTTATACAACCAGAGAGCGGCTCAATACATTTGTTCATGATGTGATAGAGAACAGTCTTGAGCAGGATACCATAAAGATGTCAGCAGAGATCTACGAGGCAATGATGGATCTGCGGGCTCTCATGTTTCAGAATGTATATGAGAATCCGGCAGCCCATAAGGAAGAAGAAAAGGTAGTGAAGATGCTGACGGAGTTATATGAATATTATGTCGAATACCCGGAAGCAATGTCAACAGAATACAGGGAGCTGATCGTGCGTGGAGAGAAGAAGGAACAGGCAGTATGTGACTATCTCTCAGGAATGACAGACCAGTATTCTATAAGGAAATTCCGGGAGATTTACATACCAAAAGCATGGGAAGTCTATTAATCATCAAGAAGGAGGACGAAGCATGCGTTATTCAGACGATATCATTGAAGAAGTCAGGATGAAGAATGATATTGTAGATGTTGTATCCCAGTATGTGAAGCTGAACAAAAGAGGAAGTACCTATTTTGGACCTTGTCCGTTTCATAATGAGAAAACTCCCTCTTTTTCGGTAACACCGGCGAAGCAGATGTATTACTGCTTCGGATGCGGAGCAGGCGGGAATGTATTTAATTTTGTGATGGAGTATGAGAATTATACCTTTGGAGAGGCACTGAAGCATCTGGCAGACAGGGCAGGGGTGCAGCTTCCGAAGATTGAATATTCCGGAGAAGCAAAGAAGAAAGCAGACGTCGGGCTGCCCTTCTGGAGATCAATAAGCTTGCAGCAGGATATTTCTATTATCAGCTGCGTCGTGAGAGTGGCAGACAGGCACATGAATATCTGACAGGCAGAGGACTCAGTGAGGAGACGATCAGGAAGTTTGGCCTGGGATATTCGGATAAGTACAGTGACGATCTGTACAAATATCTGAAGTCAAAGAATTACAGTGACGAACTGCTGCGGGATTCCGGCCTGTTCAATGTGGATGAACGCAGGGGAATGTATGATAAGTTCTGGAACAGGGTTATTTTCCCGATCATGGATGTGAATAACCGCGTGATCGGATTTGGAGGCAGAGTGATGGGTGACGGAAAGCCGAAGTACCTGAACTCGCCGGAGACTACGATCTTTGATAAAAGCCGGAATCTGTACGGGCTGAATGTTGCAAGAACCACGAGAAAAAATTATCTGATCCTGTGTGAAGGATATATGGATGTGATATCCATGCATCAGGCAGGGTTTACCAATGCGGTTGCATCGCTGGGAACGGCACTTACTTCCGGACATGCAAGTCTGCTGAAGCGTTATACTCAGGAGGTATTGCTTCTGTATGACAGTGATGATGCAGGCGTGAGGGCTGCCCTTCGTGCCATTCCGATCCTGAGGGAAGCAGGTGTTTCTTCGAGGGTGGTAAATCTTAAGCCGCATAAAGATCCGGATGAATTTATCAAGGCACTTGGAGCGGAAGAGTTTGAGAAACGTCTGGAGCAGGCTATGGACAGCTTTATGTTCCGCGTACATATGGCAGAGCGGGAATTTCCAATGGAGGAACCCCAGGGACAGAACCGTTTCTTTGAGCGGTGTGCGCAGATGCTTCTGGAGCTTTCCGATGAACTGGAGAGAAATCTTTATATAGAAGCAATCGTAAAGGATTACAGAAGCAGTGGGATCAGTGTGGAGAATCTGAAAAAGAGAGTCGGAGCTCTTGCAATGAAGGGAACTCCGGCAGAACAGAGAATTCAGCCTAAACCTGTGGGAGCAGGTCAGCAAAAGAAGAAGGAGAGTGCAGCAGAGAAAGCACAGAAGCTGATGCTTACCTGGCTGGTAACTTATCCGGGTATATTTGACACAGTGGAAAAATATATCCAGCCTTCAGATTTCGTGGTTCCTCTGTACAGGCAGGTGGCAGAGATGCTTTACCAGCAGCACAGGGATGGCGATGTGAATCCGGCAAGGCTGATGAATGCTTTCATTGACAGTGAAGAGCAGAGAGAGGTTTCATCCCTTTTTAATGCAACGATCCATCTGGAGACTCCGGAGGAACAGAACCGGGCTTTCTCGGATGCTGTGATCAGGATTAAGGATGAGAGTCTGAAAGAGAGAAACAGAAACTGGGATCCCACAGATATACAGGGACTGCAGGAACTTGTAAAAGCAAAGAAAGAACTGGAAGAGCTTGGAAGAAAGCGGCAGCAGCTGCATATTTCTTTTGAATAAGGATAAAATATAAACACTATATGGAGGTATAGAGCACATATGGAAATGAATATGGGTAAATTCAGTGAAAAAACTGGTAGAACTTCTGGAGCTTGCCAAAAAGAAAAAGAATGTACTGGAATACCAGGAAATCAATGACTTCTTTTAAGGACCAGCCACTGGGAGTTGAACAGATGGAGAAAGTATTTGACTTTCTGGAAGCCAGTGGAGTGGATGTGCTTAGGATTACAGACAGTAATGCAGATGATATGATCCTGGATGATGACGATGCAGACATTGATAAGCTGGATGAAGAAGAGATTGAGCTTGACAAGATCGATCTTTCTGTTCCTGAAGGTGTAAGCATCGAGGATCCGGTACGTATGTATCTGAAGGAAATTGGTAAGGTTCCGCTTCTTTCAGCAGAAGAGGAAATCGAACTTGCAAAGAGAATGGAGAATGGGGATGAGGCTGCCAAGAAACGTCTGGCAGAAGCAAACCTTCGTCTTGTTGTCAGCATTGCAAAGAGATATGTGGGACGTGGAATGCTTTTCCTTGACCTGATCCAGGAAGGTAACTTAGGTCTGATCAAAGCGGTTGAGAAATTTGATTACCGCAAGGGTTATAAATTCAGTACCTATGCTACATGGTGGATCCGTCAGGCAATCACCAGAGCAATCGCAGACCAGGCACGTACCATCGTATTCCGGTGCATATGGTTGAGACTATTAACAAACTGATCCGCGTTTCCCGTCAGTTACTGCAGGAGCTTGGACGTGAACCTACGCCGGAAGAAATTGCAAAAGAGATGGATATGTCTGTAGAGCGTGTACGTGAGATCCTTAAGATCTCCCAGGAGCCTGTATCTCTGGAGACACCTATCGGTGAGGAAGAGGACAGCCACCTTGGAGACTTTATCCAGGATGACAATGTACCTGTACCTGCAGATGCAGCAGCATTTACTTTGCTGAAAGAGCAGCTGGTAGAGGTTTTGAGCACATTGACAGACAGAGAGCAGAAAGTATTGCGCCTGCGTTTTGGCCTGGACGATGGACGTGCCAGAACTCTGGAGGAAGTTGGTAAGGAATTTAATGTAACAAGAGAACGTATCCGTCAGATTGAGGCAAAGGCGCTCCGCAAGCTTCGTCATCCGAGCCGCAGCCGTAAACTGAAGGATTATCTGGACTAAGGAGCCTGTTATGCAGCTTTCATTACGTTTGTCTGCAATAGCAGGCCTGGTGACCAGGGGAAACAGACTTGTGGATGTGGGATGCGATCATGGATACCTGCCGGTTTCGCTTTATCTGGATGGAAAGATTCCGGGTGCGATTGCCATGGATGTAAGAAAAGGCCCGTTGTCCAGAGCGCAGGAACATATTTCTCAGTATGGACTGGACGCATACATAGAAACCCGGCTTTCAGACGGACTTGAGGCTTTGAAACCGGGAGAGGGCGACACTCTTGTGATTGCAGGAATGGGTGGCCCTCTCATGGAGAGGATTCTTACTGACGGGGTAGAGGTCAGGGAGAGCTTTCGGGAAATGATCCTGCAGCCTCAGTCAGATATCCCCCATTTTCGCAGATTTGTCAGAAAAATCGGCTGGCAGATCACAGAGGAGGAGATGGTTCTGGAGGATGGCAAGTTTTATCCTATGATGAAGGTAATTCATGGAGAAAAGATGCATATTTCAGAAGATACTCCTTATACTTTAGATGAGTGGTTTGGAGGAATGCTTCTGGAAAGAAAGCATCCTGTTCTGCGGGAGTATCTGGAAAGAGAGCTTCGCATCCGCAATGAGATTCTTGACAGATTAAAGAATGCGCCCAATGCAGAGAAGCGTGCGGGCGAGATAGAGGAGGAAAAGCAGGCAGTTATTGCTGCTTTAGAGGAATATGAAGGCATATGAACTGACCTCCTGGCTGGAGAAGAAGTACCCGTCAGATGCAGCAGAGGACTGGGATAACGTAGGACTTCTCGCAGGAGATGATACAAATGAGATCAGCCATGTGTTTCTGGCTCTGGATCTGACAGAGGAAACACTGGCTGAGGCCATAGAGGCTGGGGCAGATATGATCATTACCCATCATCCCATGATCTTTTCCGGAATTAAGAAGATCAATAATCACAGCTTTACAGGAAGAAAGATCCTTACGCTGATACAGAAAGGAATTGTTTATTATGCGATGCATACAATTATGATGTGCTGGGTATGGCGGATCTGAGTGCAGACTATACGAAGATGCATGATACCACAGTCCTTTCCATAACTGAAGAGAGAGATGGGGAAGTACAGGGCTTTGGCAGAGTTGGGAAACTTCCACGGGAAATGACACTGAGAGAGTATGCACAGCTTGTCAAAGAGTCTCTGAAGTTAAATGATGTAAAGGTTTATGGGAATCTGGACAGCATGGTAAAATGTGCTGCTGTATGTACAGGATCAGGCAAGAGCATGATCAAGGATGTCATTAAGGCCGGTGCGGATGTGTATGTGACCGGTGATATCGACCACCATACAGGAATTGATACGGTTGCGCAGGGACTGGCGCTGATCGATGCCGGACACTACGGAACAGAATATATTTTTATGGATGCAATGAAAAAAGAACTGACACAGGCATTTCCGAAACTGAAAATCTCCTGTGCAGAGGTAAAGAGCCCGTACACGATTCTGTGATACGGGTTCTTACCATATAATAATGAAATTATAAATGAAAATTGGCTGATCTGCCTGTTGGCAGCGAAGCCGATAACTGTATTTACTTGTCGGTATAGCAGAAATGGAGGCAGGATTTATGGGACAGAAAATGTATAACGTTACGATACAGGGAATAACAAAACAATATCCTGAGAAGATTCCTTACAGTGAGATTGTAAAGGAATACGAAGGAAGTACGGATGCACCTGTAATGCTGGTTATCGTAAATGGCAGGCTGAGAGAACTGCATAAGCATCTCAAGGCAGACTGTGAGATTGAATTTGTGACATCCAAAGATCCGATCGGACACAAAACTTATTGCAGAAGTGCAAGTCTGATTCTTTTGAAAGCAATTTATGATGTGGCAGGGCAGGAAAATATAGACAGTGTAGTGATCCATTATTCTGTAGGCAGCGGCTATTATTTTACAATGAAAGGACCTATGGCGTTGGATCAGGAATTTATTGATAAGGTAAAGACGCAGATGCACAGGATTGTAGACGAGAATCTTCCCATTGTAAAGCGAAGCGTAAGCACCAGTGAGGCAGTTGCACTTTTTCATAAGCATCATATGTATGACAAAGAGAAGCTGTTTAATTACCGCAGAAGCTCTGCGGTGAATCTTTACAGTATTGGAAGTTTTGAGGATTATTTCTACGGTTTTTATGGCGAACCATACGGGATATATTAAGACGTTTGATCTGTTTTTGTATGAGGGTGGTTTCGTACTGCAGCTTCCGACTCAGAATGAACCGGACCGGATACCTGAATTTAAACCGAGGGAGAAGATTTTTTCGTGTGCAGAAGGAATCTCAGGAATGGGGAGATAAACTGGATATTGCGACAGTTGGTGATCTGAATGAAAAGGTTACCAGAGGCGGTATCCAGGATATTTTGCTGATCCAGGAAGCTATGCAGGAGGCAAAGATTTCGGAAATCGCATCTGAGATTGCCGTAGCCGGAAACAAGAAGTTTGTTATGATCGCAGGTCCGTCTTCTTCCGGAAAGACTACGTTTTCACACAGGCTGTCTATTCAGCTGGCTGCCCATGGAATGAAACCGCACCCGATCGCAGTGGATAATTATTTCATTGACAGGCACCTGACTCCTGTAGATGAGTTTGGGGAAAAGAATTTTGAGTGTCTGGAAGCGATTGATGTGGAGCAGTTTAATAAAGATATGCTTGAGCTTTTGGAAGGAAAAAGGGTAGAGATGCCGGTTTTCAATTTCAAAACAGGAACCAGAGAATATAAAGGTGATTTTCTGCAGCTGGATAAAGACGATATTCTGGTGATCGAGGGAATTCATGGATTGAATGACAGGCTCAGCTATGCGCTGCCAAAGGAGAGCAAATTTAAGATTTATCTCAGCGCTCTGACTCAGCTGAATATTGATGAACATAACAGGATTCCTACTACGGATGGCCGTCTGATCCGCAGAATTGTAAGAGATGCCCGCACCAGAGGGACTTCTGCGAAAGAGACAATTGCAAGATGGCCTTCTGTACGCAGAGGTGAAGAACAGAATATCTTTCCCTTCCAGGAAGATGCAGATGTAATGTTTAATTCTGCGCTGATCTATGAACTGGCATGCCTGAAAGTATATGCGGAACCGCTTTTATTTGGGATTGCCAAGGACGAACCGGAGTATACAGAAGCGAAGAGGCTGCTGAAGTTCTTTGAATATTTTGTTCCGGTGCCAAGCGAGGCAGTACCGAATAATTCGATTTTAAGAGAATTTATCGGCGGAAGCTGCTTTAATGTGTAAAATAGTAGAATGAAAATTCTTTACAAGTGCAAAAAAAACGTGTTAGAATAGCACTTGCGCAACCAGGCCAGGTAATCGCGGCTGAACAGACGAAAGGGTTCAGACGAGGAAAGTCCGGGCTTCGCAGGGCAGGATGCCGGATAACGTCCGGTGGAGGTGACTCCCAGACCAGTGCAACAGAAATAAACCGCCTCACTTGCTGAGGTAAGGGTGGAAAGGCAGTGTAAGAGACTACCGCCGTCCTGGTAACAGGCCGGGCACATGTAAACTCCATTTGAAGCAAGACCGAATAGAAAGCGATACGGCTGCCCGTCGTGCTTTCAGGTGGGTCGCTTGAGCCTTATGGCAACGTAAGGCCTAGACAGATGATTACCCAATGACATAACCCGGCTTATCGGTCTGATTGCGTACAAAAAAACAGAACGGATTTCTTCCGTTCTGTTTTTGATATTTATTATTTATTGCGTTTACCTGTGTATTTCTCTTCGCAGTATTTACATCTGTAAACTTCTTTCTCTTTATCTGCAAGAACAAAGATCTGGTCGAGTCCCTGTTCAATGGAAGTGATGCAGCGTGGATTCTTGCATTTGATCACGTTGACAACCTGATTCGGAAGTTTCAGTTCTTTTTTGGCAACGATCTTCTCGTCCTTGATTACGTTTACAGTAATGTTATGATCGATAAAGCCGAGAATGTCAAGATCGAGATTCTCAACCGGGCATTCAACCTTGATGATATCTTTCTTACCCATTTTGTTGCTGCGTGCGTTTTTTGATGATGGCAACGGTGCAGTCAAGTTTATCAAGCTTCAGATCATGATAGATAGTCATGGCCTTGCCTGCTTTGATATGGTCTAATACATAACCTTCGCGAAGTGCTCCAACATTTAACATGGTAATTTTACCTCCAGTAATGTGAGAATCAGGCCATACGTACATATACACCGTACTGTGCCTGTTTGAAATAAGCTGCTCTCGGGTCTGCATCCACCTCTGTTGAGATTTCATTTACACGTGGAAGCGGATGAAGAATGTACATGTCTTTTTTGGCAAGTTCCATTTTCTGTTTGTCCAGAATGTAGAAATCCTTCATGCGGACATAGTCTTCTTCGTTGAAGAAACGTTCTTTCTGTACACGTGTCATGTAGAGGATATCAAGATCCGGTAAGGCATCTTCCAGTCTCTCTACTTCCTGAAATTCGATATTGTTCTTTTTCAGAACATCCTCGCGGATATAGCTTGGGATGCGAAGCTCTTCCGGTGAGATCAGAATGAATTTTACATTTTGTGTAACGTACAAGTGCTTCGATCAGGGAGTGAACTGTACGTCCGAATTTCAGGTCGCCGCACAGGCCAATGGTCAGATTGTCCAGACGTCCTTTCAGGGAACGGATGGTAAGTAAGTCGGTTAATGTCTGGGTAGGATGTTGATGACCACCGTCGCCGGCGTTGATAACAGGAATAGAAGAAGCCATAGAAGCTACTAACGGAGCACCTTCTTTCGGGTGGCGCATAGCACAGATGTCAGCGTAACAGGATACAACGCGGATTGTATCGGCAACACTTTCACCCTTTGAAGCGGAACTGGAATCAGCTGATGAAAAACCAAGAACTTTACCGCCAAGGTTCATCATAGCAGCTTCAAAGCTGAGACGGGTACGGGTGCTTGGCTCATAGAATAAAGTTGCAAGTCTCTTGTCGTCACAGACATGTGCGTATTTATCAGGGTGTTTCTCAATATCGCTGGCCAAGTCAAGAAGAGTATTTAACTCATCAACAGACAGATCCAGCGGACTCATTAAGTGTCTCATTTCATACCTCCATATTTTACTGGTTCAGGAATTGTTTACGTAATCCTTCTTAACATCATATAATAATCAGGTGCTTTTTTCAAGAGAGTTTTCCAAGTATTTTCTCAAAAAAAAGTCCGGCTCCGAACCAGAGGGGAGCGTAGTCCGGTCTTATCAGTCCCCGGTAATTCAGAGGAGTGTTGCTGTAGTCCCAGGGACACATATGAAAACAGCGCAAAAGAGCACCGCTGATAAATTCCACGAAAAAAAAAATCCGACAGTATAAATGCAGCCGCGGACAAAAAGCGGGACAGCAGAAAGTTTACCGGAGAGCGGGCGGATGATGGCACCGCATCCGTAAATGGGAAACATTAAAAGGGAAGTTTTTCCTGTCATGGTAAGTTCTCCTGAAAGGATGGAATGCAGTCCGGTCCAGAGGATTTCCATGCACCAGCCCGTCAGACCGCAGAGAATAAAAAGCTTTTTTCATAGGTAACGCTCCTGTATAAATTTCTATGATTCTAGTATTGCCTGCCTTGAAAAAAACATACACGTAGGATATAATGAGAACACGTTATTACACTATAGCAATGAGGTGCCTTATGCGCAAAAGGAACGTGTGGAGGGGATCTCATGGAAATAAGAGGAGTTTATTATGAATTATCAGGAAAGCCGGGAGTACATAGATAAAATCACCCGGGAAATTCCCAGTGTCCTGGGACTGGATCATATGCGTGAGCTGATGAAACGTCTTGGAAATCCACAGGATGATCTGAAATATGTGCATATAGCCGGTACCAATGGCAAGGGTTCTGTCATTGCTTTTTTGTATTCTGTTTTATCCGGTGCGGGATATCGCATTGGAAGATATGTTTCGCCTACCCTGTATTCCTACAGAGGCAGGATGGAAGTTTCGGGAAGCAGGATCAGCAGAGAGGACTTTGCTGCTTATATTACACAGGTGTCTGATGTTATTGCTGCTATGACAAAGGATGGTTATCCCCATCCCACTGCATTTGAAATAGAGACTGCGGTGGCATTTCTGTTCTTTAAAAAAGAGAATTGTGATCTCGTTTTGCTGGAAGTGGGAATGGGCGGAAATCTGGACGCCACAAATATTATTAAAAATACGCTGCTGGCAGTGCTGGTATCGATCAGTATGGATCATATGTCTTTTCTTGGAAATACTCTGGCACAGATCGCAGAGAAGAAAGCGGGATCATCAAAGACGGCTGCAGAGTGGTGACTGCCAGACAGAAGCCGGAAGCAATGCAGGTGATCGAGAGAATCAGCAGAGAACATGGTGCAAAATGTACCATAGCAGATGCTTCTGAGGCAGAGGTGCTAAAGGAAAGCTGCCTTGGACAGACAATCCGGTACAGGGGTGAAGAGTATGAGATTCCGCTGGCAGGTGTTTATCAGAAGGAAAATGCAGTAGTTGCGCTGAATGCTTTAAAAGTATTGGATGAGCTGGGCTTTTCTACCGCTGCGGAGCAGAAAAAAGAAGGGCTTCGCACAGTAAACTGGAACGGACGGTTTACAGTTATCTGTAAAAAACCGCTGTTTGTGGTAGACGGGGCTCATAATCCTGCTGCTGCGGATATGATGGCAGCTTCAATAGAGCATTATTTTAAGGGAAAACGGATCATCTATATTATGGGAGTGTTTGCAGATAAGGATTACAGAAGTGTGATTCAGAAAACTGCGCACTTTGCAGACCGGATACTTACGATCCAGACTCCGGATAATATAAGGGCGCTGCCTGCCGGAGAACTGGCGAAGACTGTCAGTGAATACAATCCCAATGTACAGGCAATGGATACGATTAAAGATGCAGTGGAGGAGGTCTTTTTCACTTGCCGGGGAACAGGATGTGATCATTGCCTTTGGCTCTCTTTCCTTTATCGGAGAGATGACTGACATTGTAGAGAATTTGTGAAAGTAAAAAGGTATAACATAAATGATAGATTTACAGGAATGCAGAAATGAAATAGATAAGATCGACAGCGATATCATACGTCTTTTTGAACAGAGAATGAAGGTGTGTGAGGATGTTGCAGAATATAAGATACGTACAGGAAAGAAGGTTCTGGATCCGGAAAGAGAGAGACAGAAGCTGGAGGTCCTGAGAGGTAAGGCGCATGGAGAATTTAATCAGCTTGGTGCGCAGGAGCTTTTTCAGCAGATCATGGCGATCAGCCGTAAGAGACAGTATCAGCTTCTCACAGAGCATGGAATCGAGGATGATGAGAAACTGGAAATGGTAGATGCACTTCCGTTGAAAGATGTAAGAGTTGTCTTTCAGGGTGTGGAAGGTGCATACAGTTATGCTGCAATGAGGGAATATTTCCAGGACGATATTGAGAGTTTTCATGTAAAAACCTGGCGCGCTGCAATGGAAGCAGTTGTGGAGGGAAGAGCAGACTATGCGGTACTTCCCATTGAGAATACAACTGCCGGTATTGTGGCTGATATTTATGATCTTCTTACAGAGTATGAGCTGAGTATTGTAGGAGAACAGATCATCCGTCCGGAGCATGTACTTCTGGGACTGCCGGATGCTGAACTGGAGGATATCAGACAGGTATGTTCTCATCCTCAGGCGCTTTCCCAGTGTGGAAAATATCTGGAATCTCATCCGGACTGGAAGAAGAAAGAGATGGAAAATACTGCCGGTTCTGCCAAGAAGATAAAAGAAGACAATGACAAGACGCAGGCTGCTATTGCCAGCAGACAGGCAGGAGAGCTTTACGGACTGAAGATCCTGGCTGAGAATATCTGCTATAACGGACAGAATGCCACACGTTTTGTGATCGTGAGTAAGAAACCGATCTATGTGAAGGATGCACATAAGATCAGTATTTTCTTTGAACTGCATCATGAGAGCGGAACTCTTTACAATATGTTGTCTCACATTATTTATAATGGACTGAATATGACGAAGATTGAATCCCGCCCGATCACAGGGAAGAACTGGCAGTACCGTTTTTTTGTTGATTTCGAGGGAAATTTAAAGGACAGTGCAGTGAAGAATGCCCTGAGAGGAATTGAGGCAGAAGCTGACAGAATGAGAATTTTGGGAAATTATTAAAAATCATTTCCATAATGCCAGAGCGTGTTTGAAAAATCATTTCCACAATCTGCACGTCCCACTTTGCGGTATATTTTGCGTAAAGCATTTTTCAAACACACTCTGGTACATCGTTTTCGAAATAATTATACCACTCACAGCAGAACAATAAGATAAAACAACAAGGTAAGAAGGAAGTAATAAAAAATGGCTAGATTAAATGAATGCATCTTATACCGTAACTTTGAACATGGAGAAATCCTTGATAAAATGGCAGAACTGATGAATGCCTGGGAACAGAAAGCATCTGATCTGAAAGAAAAGGAAGGACTGTTCTTTGAATGTGCCAACGGACTGGTGGAAACTGCCGGCGCTTATGGCTTTCCGGAAATTTATGGCACTGTTATCTGACATTTCTTCTGGTAAATAATGAAAATGCATTCAGTACAGCCTGTGAGATCAGAGGGGCTGTCAACGGAAGTATTAATGAACTGGCACTGAATGATTTCGGTGTGTTTAAAGAACTGTATGATTTTGACCTGACTGTACTGGATGAGGCATTTGGAATTTCCTGCTGTAAGGTTCTCGGTGATTATACCAACACCGGAAGCAACAGCAAGATGTTTAATTCCCGTATCAGAGACCGTATCTGTGATCTGAGCAAAACGCTGGCAGCAGCGGAGTCCACAGAGGAATTCATGAAGGATATGGTACAGTTTTATAAGGATTTTTGGTGTGGGTAAGCTGGGATTACATAAGGCTTTTCGTGTAGGCCATGATGAGAATGATAATGTGGAGATCCAGCCGATTACAAGGATCGCTCATGTGAAACTGGAAGACCTGGTCGGATATGAAATCCCGAAGCAGAAACTGATCGAGAATACAGAAGCTTTCGTAAGAGGCAGAAAGGCAAACAACTGTCTGCTTTTTGGTGATGCGGGTACAGGTAAATCCTCAAGTATCAAGGGAATCCTGAACCGTTATTATGATGAGGGACTTCGTATTATCGAGGTGTATAAGCATCAGTTTCAGGATCTGAATGATGTGATCGCCCAGATCAAGAACAGAAAACTATAAAATTCATTATCTATATGGATGATCTGTCATTCGAGGAATTTGAAATCGAATATAAATATCTGAAGGCAGTGATCGAGGGTGGTCTGGAGAAGAAGCCGGACAATATCCTGATCTATGCAACAAGTAACAGAAGACATCTGGTAAGAGAGAAATCCAGTGACAAGCTGGAGATCATGGATGATGACGATCTGCATTCCTCCGATACAGTGCAGGAGAAGCTTTCACTGGTTTATCGTTTTGGTGTCCGTATTTACTATGGCGCACCGAGCAAAAAAGAATTCCAGACAAATTGTGAAAGCTCTCGCAGAGAGAAACGGAATTACCATGCCGGAGGACGAACTGCTTCTGGAAGCAAATAAGTGGGAGCTTTCCCATGGAGGACTTACAGGAAGAACTGCACAGCAGTTTATCGACCATCTGCTGGGTGTGGAGAAGGAATAAAAAAGCAAATAGATGAATGGTAAAGGGGGAACGCATATGGCAGTCATGACATTTGCAGCCATTGATATCGGATCTTATGAAGTCAGCATGAAGATCTTTGAGATGTCAAAAAGAATTGGTTTTCGTGAACTGAATGATGTCAGATACAGTCTGGAAATCGGAAAGGGTGTCTATTCTGACGGAAGATTGACTCAGAAATGCTGAATGTTTTATGTGAGGTGCTGAATGACTTTAAGAGGCTGATGCAGGACTTTGGGGTGGAAGAGTATCGTGCCTGCGGCACAGTGCATTTAGAGAACTTGTGAATCCTCTGCTGATTATTGAACAGATTTATCAGCGTACAGGAATGAAGATAGAAATCCTAAGCAGTGCGGAACAGCATTTCCTTGGATACAAATCAATCGCTGCCATAGAAAAGGGATTCAAAAAGATGATCCAGAAAGGCACCGCGATCCTGGATGTGGGCGGCGGTAGCCTTCAGGTTTCCCTCTTTGACAAGGATGCACTGGTCACTACCCAGGGACTTAAAATGGGAAGTTTAAGAATCCGCCAGCGTCTGCAGGAACTGGAGAAAACAACCATTCATTATGACAAGTTGGTTGAGGAATTTATCCGAAATGACCTGATGAGCTTTCAGCGTCTGTATCTGAAGGATAAGGATATCAGGAATGTGATCCTGATGGGAGATTTTATTACAGATATGATCTTCCAGGAGGAAATGGAAGACAGGATCATTACAAGGGAAGAATTTATGAAACGCTATGAGGATACAGTTGGAAAATCTGTTGACCTGTTGGCACAGGAGATGGAGATTGATCCGGAATATGCATCCCTTGTTGTGCCGACTATGGTAGTGTGCAGAAATTTTATTGATATTTTCAATGCAGAGTCTCTCTGGGCACCAGGTGTTTCCCTGCTGGATGGAATTGCCTATGATTTTGCAGAGAAGAAAAAATTTCTCAAAAGTGTCCACAATTTTGAGAATGACATTTTGGTTACATCAAAGAACATTGCAAAACGCTATTCCAGCAGTAAGAGCCATATCCAGGGAACTATGAATCTTTGCCTGAATATCTTTGACAGTATGAAGAAAGTTCATGGCATGGGAGCAAGAGAACGTCTGTTATTGCAGATCGCGGCACTGCTTCATGACTGTGGCAAATATATCAGTATGGAAAAGGTTTCCGAGTGTTCCTATCAGATCATTATGTCTACAGATATCATTGGGCTGTCCTTTCTGGAACGCCAGATGATCGCATGTGCGGTCAGATTCAATAATTCTGCGTTTGTTTATTATGATGAACTTTACAGTATGGGAATCGCTATTGACAGAGAGAGCTATATCAAAGTGGCAAAGATGACTGCAATCCTTCGTCTGGCGAATGCCATGGACAGAAGCCATTATCAGAAAGTAAAAGGAATTAAGGCAGTGCTCAAAGACAGAGAACTGCAGATGATTGTAGATTCTGCACAGGACATTTCTCTGGAACTGGGACTGCTGAAAGATAAAGAGGCGTTTTTTGAAGAAGTATTTGGCATTCGTCTGGTTCTCAGGCGCAAGGGCAGAGCGTAAAGGAGGATGAACTTATGGACTTTGAAAAATTTGAAAAGAAAGAATATTTCGTGAATCGAGAGCTGAGCTGGCTCAAATTTGATGAGCGTGTTCTGAGTGAAGCAAGAGATAAAAATCTTCCCTTATTTGACAGACTGAAGTTCTTAAGCATTACCGCATCCAATCTGGATGAATTCTTTATGGTGCGTGTGGCGTCTCTTAAGGATCAGGTACATGCAGGATATCATAAAACAGACATTGCAGGAATGACTGCCAAAGAACAGTTAAAAGAAATCAGTGTCCGTACCCATGAACTGGTTCATGTACAGTATAATACCCTGAACCGTTCTCTGATCCCTGCGCTTGAGAAAGCAGGAATGCATCTGGTGGCAGCTCATGAGAATCTTACAGAAGTACAGAGTGCATTTGTAGACAGATACTTTGAGGATAATGTATATCCGGTACTTACACCGATGGCGATGGATTCTTCCAGACCGTTTCCGCTGATCAGAAACAAGACATTAAATATCGGTGCCCTGATCTCCAAGAAAGAGAAGAGTGATAAACTCAACAAAAAGGATAAAACAGGAGAACTTCTGTTTGCTACTGTACAGGTTCCGTCTGTGCTCCCAAGGGTGGTGCAGATTCCGTCAAAGAAGGATGGAGATACCACAGTGATCCTGCTGGAAGAGATTATTGAAAGAAATTATTGACAAACTTTTCCTGAGTTATGATGTAATATGTGCCCATCCTTACCGTATTATGCGTAATGCGGATCTTACCATCGATGAAGATGAGGCAGAGGATTTGCTGGTGGAGATTCAGCGTCAGTTAAAGAAACGCCAGTGGGCGAAGTTATCCGTCTGGAAGTAGAGGATAAGATGGACGAACGCCTGCTGAAGATCCTGAAGACGGAATTTGACATCAAAGAGGCAGATGTTTTTGAGATAAACGGACCTCTGGATCTTACCATGCTGATGAAAGTATATGGTGCGGATGGCTTTGACGCTTACAAGACACCGAGATATCAGCCGGCACCTGTACCGGAATTTCAGAATGAGAAGGATATTTTCCAGGTGATACGTGAGGGCGATGTATTCCTGCATCATCCTTATATGAGCTTCGACCCTGTTGTAAATTTCGTACGTCAGGCAGCAAAAGATCCGGATGTTCTGGCTATTAAACAGACTCTGTATCGTGTCAGCGGCAATTCACCGATCATTGCTGCCCTTGCGCAGGCAGCAGAAAACGGCAAACAGTTTCCGTACTGGTAGAACTGAAGCCCGTTTTGATGAAGAGAATAATATTGTATGGGCGAAGAAGCTGGAGAAGGCAGGATGTCATGTAATTTATGGTCTGGTAGGCCTTAAGACACACAGCAAGATCACACTGGTTGTGCGCAGGGAAGAGACAGGAATCCGCCGTTATGTGCATCTGGCAACCGGAAACTACAATGATTCCACTGCCAAACTCTATACAGACTGCGGTATCTTTACCTGCGATGAACGTTTTTGGTGAAGATGCAACAGCAGTATTTAACATGCTCTCTGGATATTCTGAACCGAAAAGCTGGAATAAGCTGATCGTAGCACCAATCTGGATGAAGGACAGGTTCTTAAGCCTGATTGAACGTGAGGCAGAGAATGCGAAGAAAGGACTTCCGGCGTTAATCCGCGCAAAGATGAATTCTCTCTGTGATCCGAAGATTATTGCTGGATTGTATTATGCATCTCCTGCGGAGTTCAGGTGGAGCTTCTGGTAAGGGGTATCTGCTGTCTGAAAGTAGGAGTGCCGGGAATCAGTGAGAATATTCATGTCCGTTCTATTGTAGGGGAATTTCTGGA
>ENA-OQAJ01000244-OQAJ01000244.1-human-gut-metagenome-genome-assembly--contig:-NODE-244-length-17132-cov-2.901441_pt1 | contig 17132 bp, 25 predicted proteins | sample MGYA00242736_ERZ504529 | MGnify/ENA primary metagenome ERZ504529 (study PRJEB26092, sample SAMD00036275) | human gut metagenome | host: Homo sapiens | study: EMG produced TPA metagenomics assembly of...
TGGATTCCGGCAGTTGGATAATTTTTTGTTCGTTTATTAATCTCTGCGATTGCTTCCTCATCACAATAGCAGTTTGTCCCACAGACATCCTGAAGCTCAATCCAGGATACCTGTCTGTTTTTCCAGAATTCTTCTTCTCTGTAAATTCCGGAGAAATTCATCAGTACAATGGGATTCTGTTCCTGCATATTTCACTCAGTCCTTCCATTCTTCCAGCGGTTCATCATGATTTTTCAGCATTTCCCGGATTTCTCTGCCGGGACTTTCCACGCCTTCATCCGGAGTCTGCATCTCTGCATCCAGAATGGCGTCTGCATCTGCTGCATCTGCAGTCTTCCCGGTTTCTATTTCCATCTCCGCTTCCTGAACCTGAGAATCTGTATCTTGCTTCCATTCTGTTTCATCTTCATTTAAAGATTTATCCTGCACTTTTTCGTCCAGACCTGCATCTGCCGGGTCATCCCATGGTTTCTCTTTGCCATTCTCTTCCTGTTCTTTTTCAGCACAGAGTTTTTCGGATTTTTTCATTCCAAGACGAATCATGATCAAAAATACAATGTCTGCCACTCCATCAGCAGTCAGAATAATTCCGGAAAACAGAATCATCCGGGTTACACTCAAAAAAGAATAGAGCAACATGGAAACACCCAGCGCAACAAATACCAGACAGCCAATAAGAATAATCTTCCAGCGTCCTCTCTGGGCTTTTTTCAGTCTGTAACTTCCCTTTATCTTCCAGATACTGTCAACCAGTACCAAGGCTCCCAGTAAATATGGCAGGATTTTGATCACAATCTGCGGTGTAAAGAAAAGAAAAATTCCAAGCACCATGACGATCACACCTGTAAACAGATCAAGAATCGTTGCCTTTTCCTTCTCAGCTGTATAAATAACAATATGATAAATACCGGAAGCGATCATTACCAGTCCGAATACAATCTTGCAGATAATGTTTACGGTCTGGTCCGGAACCAGGAGCAGACACAGACCAAATGCCAGATAAAAAACCGATGATAAAATCTCGCTTTTTAAAAAATCAGAAACTTTTTCCCCATAACCTTTTCCTCCTGACTGTATGATAGCAAGTCCACACCCACTCTTATTGCTTTTCGCAATCTCCGCAGGGGACTTACTTGATTCGGTTTAAAAATACTATTCCATTTCTTCTAAAATAGTATAACTTCTTTCTTTCTCTTCGTCCACAGGCAACTGCATGACTTTGTATAAAATTTGTGAATTTTTCCTTGAAGTTTTTTAGTGCGTATTATAATTATAGCGATACTCATAAATAATACATTTGAGAGCATTGCTATAAATAAACTATGTCATAAAATGGATTAATTTTTCCATAGGAAGGATTTTATTTTGAAAAAACAACCAAAGAATAAGTTTTTATTTCTTATCCCTGTCGGTGTTATACTCGCCGGTGCAGTAATTTTTTTTTATGCACCCGCGGAAATGAGAATGATTCTGTCTGTAAAGAAAATGTAGCCCGCCTTCAGGCTCTGGAAAATTCAGACATTTCACAGACAGAAGAACAGCTTCAGGCTCTGAAACAGACAACCGGCATTTCTTCCGGTTCTGATGCTTCAGACGGTTCTGAATCTACCCTGTTAAGTGATGTAGAAATCCGACAGGTTTTTGCCGGAAACGTCATCATCGGTGACTCTATCACAGAATCCATCGTAGAATACGGATATCTGGATACGGATGTGGTAGTCAGCAAACGAGGATTAAATGTAGGTGCAGCCGATGATCAGATCAGTACGGCAATTGCTCTGAATCCCTCTCATGTATTCATGGCATTTGGTTCCAACGACCTGGAAATATATGGTTCGGCTTCATCAGAATTTATTGATGCATACAGGACGCAGATAAAGAAAATCCAGACAGCCTTACCAGATGTCCCAATTTATATCAACTGCATTCTGCCGATTACTGATGAAGCGATCGCACAGACTCCTGATCTTGGATATTACCCTGATTATAATGAAGGACTTATCAAACTCTGTCAGGAAATGGGATGTACCTTTATTGACAATTCAACGATTGTAACAGACAGTTCAGAGAATCTGTATGAACCGGACGGTGAACATGTGATTCAGGACTACTATCCCAAATGGCTGACAAATATGGCACAGATTGCGGGGGTAAAGGCATGAAAAATTATTTACATATTTTTATCAAAGGTGCATTTGTTCTTTTCCTTATCGCATATCTGGCTGTCCTGTATACCTCCGACAGCGCAAAGAATGTACCCATGGAACAGATTGCACAGACTATGGAACAGGATTCTGATATCACTTCTTTGAATAAAGAAGCACGTTCCGATCTGAAACATTATTATCAGACAGATGACCGCAATATTGACGGTTATTTCTTCTACAAAGCCGCTTCACCCATGGCAGTAGAAGAAATCTGTATTATGAAGGCCACTGACAATACCCAGGCAAATACTTTGCTTGAAAATGCAAACGCCCATCTCTCCGGTCAGAAGCAGGTATTTGAGGGATATGGCACAGATCAGATGGCTCTTCTGAACAATGCAGTTGTTGGAAAAAAAGGAAACTATGTATATTATATGTGCGGCGCAGACGCACAGAACTGGCGCACTGCCTTTCTTTCCATGATATAAGCATTTTACTTTAATCCTCGTAACTGTTCCGCATTTTACGCTAATGGACTGCAGAACCATTACTATGGCAGTCCTCTTAATAATACCGTTAAGAGAAAATGCAGTTAAGAGAATTATTATAATATTCATAATATCCAGATTGGAGAACTTTTAATATGGTATTCAACAGTATATTTTTTATATTCTGCTTTCTTCCGGTTTTCATGCTGATCTACTACCTGGTACCGGGAAGCTCCGCAATCTGCTGCTGTTTTTGGGCAGTCTGATCTTTTATGCCTGGGGAGAACCTGTATATGTGATCCTCATGCTGTTTTCCAGTATCTTCAACTATTATATGGGTACAGAACTGGAACGTTTATATTATGATGACAGGAAACAGAAAATTAATCTGATTTTCTCGATCATTATAAATCTTGCAGTACTTGTGTTTTTTAAATATTATGGTTTCTTACTTAACACAATCGGAGGAATCATCGGTATCCATATCCCTCATCCGGAGCTTTCGCTGCCGATAGGACTTTCTTTCTACACTTTCCGTAATTTGTCCTATCTTTTTGATATTTATTTAAGTAAGGTCAGTGCGCAGCGAAATTTCCTGACCTTTTCCGTATACAGCACAATGTTTCCTTATACCTCTGCCGGACCAATCGTACGATATACGGATATAGAGACGCAACTGAAGCAGCGTACCATCAATATCTCCAAATTCGGTATCGGTGCAGAGCTTTTTGTCAAAGGTCTTGCAAAGAAAGTTCTTCTGGCAGATAATCTCTCGGTTTTATACAGCAGTATCTGTGGTCATCCACAGATGTCTGTATTTACTTCATGGCTTGGCATTCTGGCTTATACAATGCAGCTTTATTTTGACTTCAGCGGCTATTCGGATATGGCCATCGGTCTGGGAAAAATGCTGGGATTTGATTTTAATAAGAACTTTGATTATCCCTATATTTCCACCAGTGTTTCTGAATTCTGGAGACGCTGGCATATTTCTCTTGGAAGCTGGTTCAGAGATTATATTTATATCCCGCTTGGCGGTAATCGGGTCTCCACTCTGAAACATATCCGAAATATCCTTGTGGTATGGGCACTTACCGGTCTATGGCATGGTGCAAGCTGGAATTTCGTACTATGGGGTGTTTATTACGGACTCTTCCTTTTACTCGAAAAAAATTTGTACTTCAGAAATATCTGAAAAAAAATACCATCCTGGCTTTGCACTGTATACACTATGCTTGTAGTCATGATCGGATGGGTATTCTTCAGCCAGACAGACTTTGGTGCCCTTGGCCATTACCTTGGAACTATGTTTGGGATCGGAGCTTCCGGTTTCATAGACAAAACTGCACTTTACTACCTCAAGACAGGATTTATCCTTCTTCTGATCAGTATTCTTATGTGCCGTCCTGCTCCTTACCAGTACTTTAAGCGTCTGGTCAGACGCAGACCTGTTGCTGCAGTGATCATAAATCTTATTTTATTTGCATTATCGATTGCCTATATGGTTTATAACTCTTACACACCATTTTTATATGCAAAATTTTAGAAGGTAAACAATATGAAAAAATCATTAAGAAATTATCGTTTATTTTTCCACAGAATGGGACTTTTTGTTTTTTATTTATCCCCTTGATCGTACTCATTCTGAGCATTGTGCTTCCTGACAGAGGGTTTTCTGAAAAAGAAAAACCGCGTACTTTCTTCCCTGCCTCATTTAAACGGCAGTCAGATTGCTTCCGGCGGATTTGAAAAACAATTTGAAACCTATGAAAATGATCAGTTTCCACTTCGCGATCTGTGGATTACCCTGAAAGCCGGAACTGACCGTCTGATGGGAAAAGTAGAATCTAATGGCGTATACGTTGGAAAATCCGGATATCTTATGGAAGAATTTAAAGCGCCTGATCAGACACAGTATGACGCCACTGTAAAAGCAATGACTGACTTTGCGCAAAAACATTCTGATCTGAAACAATATGCACTGATCGCCCCAAATTCTGTGAATATCCTGAGCGACAGGCTTCCTGCTTTTGCCCCTGTCCAGGATCAGAATTCCTGGCTTGACAGCCTCTCTGCCTCCCTGACCGATGCAGGTGTGACCTTTATTGATGTTCGCAGCACTTTTAAAGATCACAATATGGAAGACCTCTATTATCACACTGATCATCACTGGACTACCCAAGGTGCTTATTATGCCTATCTTAAGGCAGCCAAAGATATGGGAATTGATACTTCAGCAGACACTTATGACAAAGCACCTGTCACCCGTTCTTTTCAGGGAACACTGTCTGCCAAAAGCGGTTTCCGCTCCGGCGAAAAAGATGAGATCGATGTATTTCTCCCCACCGGAGATCAGGCGCTCTCTTCTGTAGTTAATTATGTAGACGAACAGAAAAAAAGTGCCAGCTTCTATGATACCGAGAAACTTGAGACAAGAGATAAATATGCATTATTCTTTGGTGGAAACCACGCTCAGATAAAGATCAGTACTCCTACTGAAACAGATAATACACTGCTTGTGCTTAAGGATTCATACGCAAACAGCTTCATCCCATTTCTTGCTCAGCATTACCGAAAGATCATAATGATTGATCCCCGTTATTACTTTGGAGATCTGGAGCAGTTAATGCAGGTTGAAAATGTTCAGGAAATTCTGTACCTGTATAATGCTAATACCTTCTTCACAGACACTTCTCTGGAGCTTGCCCTGACAACTGCTGAACAGGATTCTTCTGATACATCTGATATCAGATAATATTATATCAAAAAATCCCCACCGAAATCTCAATGCCGAGGAAACATTGATCTTTCGTGGGGATTTTTCACACATTCACACACATTTTATAACACACACTTTTCACACACTTTTTAATAATAGGTCAGGTATAACGACTGATTTAAAACAATAATACTGTGTCTTGCATTCCCCGTTCCCAGTTTATCTGTTTTTTATATCAGCTGTACCTTAATGTGTATTATATCAGCATTTATGCCTACTTTTCATTTTATGCAAATTCAGCAATTTATTCTGCAAAAGTGTCCTTTGAGTCTCCAAAATGATTTACAAAATAATCATAGTATGTATCCAGTATTTCTTTCCGCCCACGAACACGTATAGGCACAAGTGTTCCATCTTCCATAATAAAATCGTCCTCTACATCCTTAATATAATCCATATTCACCAGATAACTCTGATGGCAGCGCAGAAAACGTTTTCTCATTAATTCTCTTCTCAATTTCTCCCAGCTTGTCCACTGTTATAATTTCGGAACCATCTGACAGATGCAGGGTGACATTATGTTTATCGCTGTCAATATACATGATATCATCTGTACATGGATAACGGTACTGTCTTCTGTTTTTTGATTGCAACACGCCTTTTTCATATCCGTTTTAAGAATCCTGTTCAGAAGTTTTCATCAGTTTTCTCTTCTGAAAATGATTTCAACAAATATCCGGAAGCCTGTACTTCATAACTCTCTATGGCATAATCCGGTGAGGCGGTAAGAAAAATGATCGGCACCTTACACTGTATCTGTCTCAATTTTCTTGCAGTTTCCATTCCATTAAGTTTCTTCATACAAATATCCAGAAAAAGCAGATCCATAGCAATGTATCCTTCTTCCACATCGGCTATAAGCGTCTCTCCTGAATCATATTCTACAATTGAAACCTCTTCATTTATTTCTTCAAAATACTGACACAATATTTCTTTTTAAAAGAAGTCTTTCAATCTCAACATCATCACAAAACGACGATCGTTTTCATGTAATTTCCCCTTTCCGTATCAATATAAAAAAGCAGCTTCCAAAAATCCTGTCAGTCGCAAAAGTTCTGACATTTTATCTGTAAACAGCACAATTTCTATTAATTATATATGCTTAATCCTACGTATTCAAGTACTTTTTTCATTTATTTTACTTTTTTATAACAATCATTGTTGTTTACTTTTTTTGTGTTATACTTATATGGCAGCTTCACTTATGACAGCACTTTGGTAAAACAACCATATACTGAACTGTTACTCTATTTAACCGAATCAGGTAAGTCCCCTGCGGAGCAGTTATTCGGTGTAAAGCTGCATAGCAAAGCGGATGATTTTATCCGCTTGACACAGAAAGAAGGAATTATATGCGTCAGGAAAAATTTAAAATGGAACGTCAGGGATTAATAAATGTGGGAGATGAAATAGAAATTTCCGAATATCAGTCTTTTATGAATTACAGTTATATCATTGAACCGGCTGTGGCAATGTCCGGCTGTTATCCAAATGCAGAACGCATCAGATCCAGAAAAAGGAATCGTAAAAAAATATTGAACATACACCGCGAGGTTTTATAGTGACTGCAGAATTTGATGAATAATTACATATATTTTTCAAACACACTTCAGAAAGGAAATTATCATGGACAATAAAATAATAATCCGTACCGCTTCTGCTGCAGATGCGCCGGCACTGCTTAAAATTTACAGACCATATGTAGAAAATACAGCCATCACCTTTGAATATGATGTTCCCTCCACAGAAGAATTTGCTTCCCGGATTCAACACACTCTGAGAAAATACCCTTACCTTGTAGCTGAGGAAAAAGGAACTTTGCTTGGATACGCATATGCAGGTCCTTTCCATGAAAGACCTGCATATGACTGGGCTGTGGAAACATCTATTTATGTTGATCAGTCTCTTAAACACAGAGGAATAGGCCGCAGGCTTCATGATGCCCTTGAAACCGCTTTACGTGAGCAGGGTATCTTGAATATGAATGCCTGCATTGCCTATCCTCCAAAGGAAGATGAACATCTTGACAAAACAGTGTGGAATTTCACACTCATATGGGATATCGTCTTGTAGGTGAGTTCCATAAATGCGGTTACAAATTCAACCACTGGTATAATATGGTCTGGATGGAGAAGCTGATCGGTGAACATCTGACAGTTCAGGAGCCACCGAAATTCCCTCTCCTGTAGCCTGTTATTTCTGTGACTTCCAGAAATTATCAGAATCAATCCTGTGTCACTATCGCAAGTGTCAGTATACATTAACACAAAAAAACCTTAGAAGATATTTCTAAGGTTTTTCAAGAGGTGCCACCCGGATTTGAACCGGGGATAGAGGTGTTGCAGACCCCGGAAAAAAACCTCGGAACCCTCTAAAACTCTAAGGTTTTCCAAACTGTCCACCTTATATCCACCCTAATTTTCATGTTGCTTTCATGCCATATCAGGTATTTTACTGTGCCAAATCTATGCCACTTAGCACCCCTATGGGCATATTATATACATTTTAGTATCTTTCGTCTACAATTATTTTACTACAACTACAATATTATATGGAGGTTTATCGTGAATTATCAATTAGAATTAAAACAAATTGTGGATTTTCCACGCTGCCGGATTTACCGGGAATTTATACAAACCCTTATGAAAGACAGAAGCATCCGTACCAACGGAGGTTCCTGTCTTTTTTATTTTCTCATTTTATGTTCTTATGCAAATTACAGCTCCTCTTATCGGAACATCGAACACCTTACTTACAAAGTTGTTCCTGGCGAATGGATCTGTTCTCTTAAAGAACTCCAGATTCACTTCCGCCAAAAATTCCAGCACCAGGTCATATCCATATTGGATACCCTGGTTGAGCAAAACCTTTTAACCTACTCACTGCACGAAAAAAATAAGATTATCCAATACAAGATCAAAGACTGGCCAAAAGATAATACTGCCCTTTCCTATAATTACCCATGCAAAAAAGACATCGGGTTTTTCTTTTTTCCAATCGCAGATGTTCATAAACTAATCGGACTGGGAAAATGTTCAGAAATGGATGCTCTTTTGGATCTTTGGATTCATGCAGTCTATAATGATCCATCTGTGCAAGGCTCTGATGCCGGTCCAGTAGTATATTTTCGCAATCAGACTGGAAATCCCTTGTTCAGTTATCAGGAACTTGCCAGACGTTGGAAACAGTCGAAATCTTCTGTATCCCGTCTGCTTAAAAAAACTTGAAGATACCGACATGATCACACTGATTTCCTATTCCGGGAAACATGGTAGCATGGTATATCTGCGTAATTATCTGTCCGTTATGTTTAATATCAGTGATGTCATGATTGATAAGGAGGAAATTGCCATGAAAATGCAACTGCCAATACATATAACCGAAGATACCTTGCCTGACAAAAACAATTCTGAATGCGTTTCAGAATCTATTACTGACGAACAAATCATCGTTTCACAGGAAGGCTCCTGCGTTCCAGAATCACACATCAAAGTCATTGTTCGCAAAGTCGCTGAAATACTGGAAATACAAGGCATTTCTTGTTGTAGATGCCCCAAAACAAAGTATATATTATCTCCTTTATCAGCCTGCAAGGATAGTATATATCTATATTCACTACGTATTATCTGCCCCTGGGGGAAAGCAGCCTATCAGTTTGAATTAAAACTAAAACCGGAAAATCACGCCGTCACCAACGTCCCAGGCATACTCCGCCTCTGCAGCATACCTTACCTGCCTTCGCTGAAATCCCAGAAGTTCTGTTGAAAGGAGGGGTTGTATAATGGCAAAGAAAAATCACCACCCTGTTTCTGCTGAAGTAGAAAATAATCCGTTGTACCATGATACCTATAAGCTGCTCCGTTGTTACCGGGATTCTACTTATAGCCTGATGGTTGCTGTCCGGCAGGTGGAAATTCAATTCCAACTGGAATACAACACCAGTGTAGACGAATTTCTAGATTCCATCTATGCTGCAGGAGCAGATCTGGGAGACAGCCAGATTGAAGAATGGGCAAAAAGCATTGCCCGCAGTAACAAAATGATAAAGCTGCTTCTCTCTTCTGTGGATCTGCTCCGGAAAAATCATAAGCATGGGGAAGAATATTACTGGATATTATATTACGCCTTTCTGTCTCCCCATGAACTGAAAAATACAGAGGAAATCCTGGAAGAGTTGGAAAAGCACGTTCCCAGTATCTCCTACCGGACGTACTACCGAAGGAGGCAGGCTGCTATTAACGCTCTTAGCAGCATACTATGGGGATTTTCTGCAAAGGGGACACTGGAAACTTTAAATAAGTTTTTCCCAAAATAAAATCGACATTTTCCATATAGGCACTCATAATTGAAAAAAACAAAGGAGGGTGCCTATTATGGATCAATTATCAAATTTTATATCCGAATATCTCAAAACATGTGAAACCATAAAAAAGTTAAATTCCAAAACCATTAAAGCATACCGTATAGATTTATCACAATTTCTTACCCTTTGAATCTGAATAATGTTTGTCTCTTTTATTTTATTAAAAAAGTGCATATCCTGAAACTGAATATGCACTCCAAATAGCATTATATATTTATTTTCTTTTGCACAAAAAAGCACGATATTTTCTAAAACTCTATCTGTGTGTCAAAGTAAAAGCTTCTTCCACTTCCTAATCTTTGTCCGAAATGTTCCAAAAGGGGCTACTGTATTTACATGAATAAACTTATAAACTTCCCATACTGCTGTTTTGGTAGCTTCATCTGCCCACTTTCTTTTATGTGGTAAAAATAGCTCCTCTTCCGTCATAGAATCAATCATTGTAAAAATTTTTCTGTATATTATCATCCAGCATGCCCATTAGTTCTTTTAGAGATAAATGGGCATAGGTATCGGTAAACCACTGATACAATTCCCCCAATTGATTCCACTTAAAACCATCCGATGGTGTTTTCACTGGAAGTCCAGCCTGTTCATCATTTTCCCATTTCAATACTAATGCGGTCCACCCAACCTGATATGCAAGATTTTCTGCAGGTGTTCGATCTACCTCCATACATTGTTTGTCCTTCAAGGATTCCGGGATATCCTTAAACTCTGCAATATATTTGTCGTAAGCCCTCTTGATTTCTGCCTTTAGTTCCTCTTTATTTTCATACGTCTTCATCGTTTACCTCGCAGTCTTCCGTCTTTACTCCTTGTTCCACACTCCAAAATTGATTATCCCCTGCGAATTTCAATAAGCTGAAGTACATCCGCAAACATTTCTCCTTGATCTTCTAAATCAATCATAAGCCATTTTTGTCCATTTCCCCATCTTGTTTTTTCATAAAGTTCTCTTAATTCTGGGGCACAGTCGCATAAAATATTCTCAACTGCTTCTTTTACTTTTGAACCAATCACAACCAGCACTGTGAAATACCCTTCTCTTGGATATATCGTACACAGGCTTTTCCCAGACTTTTTAAATTTTACATTCCAACCACGTTCTAAACTACAACGGCTAAATTCTATTTTTTCATGGCACCTGTACTTCTTTTTAATCTCGGAACAAAATTTCATAAATACTGGATTTCTAATATATGCCGCAAAATCCTCTAAGATCGGAATTTCCTCTTGATTCTGCATATCAATCATGACCATTCTCCTTTGCTCTTTATAGAAACTGGAATTTTTTGTTGAAACACTTAAACAAATGAAGCATAAATAACATAAATTTCTGCAATCAAAACAATTCCGAGAACGCCATCTATCATCAAATTATACTGTATATCTGTCAAAAATGTTTTTGAATGTGTCAGGAAATATTTAATGTTTTCTTTTCCAGTCAAAAGTGTAATTATGATTAACAAAATAGGAAATAAAAAAATCTCTACCTTATTTCCAAAATCATCTGCTATCCCATTTGCAAAATGAACAGGAATAATCTGAGGTAAGAAAAACACGCTTACTATTGCTAATAAAACACCAATACTGCAAATTCCCCATGTTAATTTTCTGCTTCCTACAAGTTTCATAAAAATGCCTTCTTTCTGCAAAATTTAATTTTATATTTTTCTCTTGGCTATCCCTATTTCTCCACAAATCTAATAATATGGACTTCAGTATATCATATCATTTATATCGCATCAACATCCAATCTTGTGAGGTACATTTGAAATAATTCCGGCTAAATACTCCTTGCTGTCTTGCCCCTTCTACTCTGTATCGGATTTCTCTTGATCTGCGTCTTCTCTTTTATTCCTCCTTTTCGTTAACCTGTTTTTCACTTCAACCAACCCTACAAAGGCAACAACCACTGTAGCCATCCCCATTCCTATCCCTGAAGCAATATCATTGATGATATTTTGAGCAGGAGATAACGCCCCTACCAGTAAAAAACGCCATATACCATCGCAAATAGTAGAGCAGAAAGAATGTCTTTGACCTTACGTTCACGAAATGTCTTCTTATACTTTTCCTCCCATTCTTCTTTCATACTTTGCAATTCTACTTTCCCTTTTTCCCATCCTCTAATAATAATGTAAAAGGTACATAAGCTCCGATCAAAACGCTAATTGTTATATTTGGAATTTCTAAAGCCATTTTCGAAGCATCACGACTTGCAATAATAAATCCCGATATGCAGGCTCCCACATACGCCATAAAAATATAGCGTTTTTTTTCACTTATCCCCAAATCATTTTTTTTAAAACATAAAGAAAACAGATAGTCCATAGCCCAAATCAAAAGAAGTAATAGCACCGCACATATCACAGCATTAAAATCAGCCTTTATGAGTAACGAAAAGCATATATAGGCATACGATGATAGGAGCATAAGAAAAACATAAACAAGTTGCTGTATCGGCTTCTTTATTCTGTTTACAAATTCAAAAACCCAATATTTCTCTCTATAAATACAATAAATAAAGCCTGCCGTAAGTATCATACTGATAATATAAGATATTATTAAAACTCTCTCCATGTATTTCTCCTTTGTAAAATCTGTTTGATATAACCTATTTCTTATTTAGATAGATTCGTTAACTATGGAGGGACAAAACATTGCAGCTAAATATATTTTCTACCCTATATATCTCAAGGAATATGAAAAATCATATTCCCCAATTATTCTACCATCCAACACACCTACCACTTAGGTCGTAACTGTGCATTGGTAATTTCATCAATGATTCTTCACCATGTTCTGAGAACACAACCACTGCTCCTCTTAGTGAAAATTCAACTAAAATTTCCTCTATAGTATGATTCCAAACATTTTCAAACATTTCATGCAAAATAATAATGTCTGCTTCTTGAAGAAATGCCACTAATATTTCTAAGCAGTATCTCTTAGATATATCCAATCTGCTAACCATTTCGTCTTTACAATCGGACAACTTCCCCATTCCCAGAAAGCCTTCAATCACATAATCTTTGTTTATAATTGAACCTACATTTCTCTCTATATACCGAGATACTGTAACATTATCCTCTGGCTTCATGTTTTTCAGTTCAACTTCTTTTATGCTTTTTGTTGTTCCATAGCATTTTATAATGTCTGTTATCTTACGCTCTTGTTTACTACTACAATTATAAAATCCAACTATGTCTCTCGAACTTATGCGGAACAACCCATCTTCTTCATCATTTTTACTAAACTTCATTTCTATCATATATTCCCTCAACTCCTATAAGCAATGGTAATTTGGGCATCTTATATTTTAACAAAGCATAAGCGATTCCTGATAAACCAGTCATAAAACCTGGATTGTATAATTCTGTTGGTAATATATTTTCCTCATTAAGGAATTCCAAAATCTGTTCAAATCGAGAATCACAAATGCTTCTTACCTGCTTATCATCAAAAATTTCTGCATATCTTTTTAAAATCAATAAATTTCCCATGTTTCCATGGCATAGGCAGAAACCTGCATGTAACCCCGTCTTCAATTAATTTATTTTTAGCAAGGCTTATATCTTTAATAGCTTGCTGAAGCAATGCAGTTTCTCCTAAATTCTTGATGGCATTATATAAGGTTAATCTGGATAACAGAATACCCGCAGCTCCATGGCACCACGCTATTGGTTGACTCTTATGCTGATCAACCTCTGAAAACTTTCTTAAATCAATCCAATTATTATCCTTTTCTGAGTATAAAGAATTTTCATATTCTACTAAACTTGAAAGGATATCTAAATATTTTGTTTGTGGATATACCTCATATAATCTTGAAAATAGTTCTATAAAACCACTGTTTCCATGTGCAAATCCCGCCAATACTTCAGGAACCACCTCTGATTTCCAACCAACTTTTCCATTTTCAGTAATCATATTCTCTATCAATTGTTCTGCTATTTGTATAGCTTTTTGTAGATAAATAGGCTTTTTTGTTTTTCTATACATATTAATCAGAACCAAAACTATTCCCGAATTTCCCGAAATCATATCGAACAAACGATCTTCTAAGATAAGTGTTTCCATACAATTTAGCCACTTATCGAAATATTCCTTATACTTGATATCATCATATATTTCATATAAAATACCCAACGTATATAAAATCGAACCTTCGCCGCTAAAGATTCCTGTATTAAAGTCTTCGATATTCTGTTCCCCTTCACTTATAGTATCAATATACCTCAACAAACGATTATCTAAAACCTCACAAATCTTATGATATTTTCTGTCATGGTATATCCATTCATATAAATGGAATACCAAATTAATCCCAACCGTACCATCATATAATGTATTCGGTAATGCCTGGATCATCCACTGATTTTCTTTTATACCAAATAATTTTACGCCAATCCAATTAACGTCTGCTCCATCTTCGCTATAAATCGCATTTGTTCCTATTTTATCTAGCAGCTCTTTTGCCAATTCTTCTGCCGTTTTGGCCATATTACTATAAAGATCTAGTTTTAACCTTTTATTCTTTATTTTCCTTGTTCCTGCATTCTCCATATTAAAAGTAATTTTAATATATTGCGTCTGTTGTTCTAAATTCTTATAGGACAAATTCTGTATATTTTCCTCAATTTGCTGCAAAGCTGGCTTACTAAAGAAATCCTTTACTTCTCTGCCATCCCAAGTATAAAATGTTTTTTTTACTTCCACGAAAATAAAAAATACGGTATATCACCACTTAATAAATCTTCAATTTCATACTCAATAAGAGATCTACTCCTTTGATTTTGAAGATTTCATTTGCCAATGAATAAAAAAATAAATTTTCGTGCTCCTCCATCCACTAATAATTCAGGATGATATGAACTACTCAACACAATTGCATACTGTTGTGTATTTCTAATCAGATATCTCACCTCTAATTCACCATATTGTTGTATGATTCTTAATAGTGTTTCTGTATTTTCCATTGCACCTAAGTATGCACTTTCAAATCCCTGGATAATTTTATCTGCAAATTCGGAGGGTTGAATAAACCTTCCTTTTAGCATTGCCAAATTGTGATTTCCTTTCGATACTGGATAATCATAGACAACCCTCATGTTAACCGACTTCGGATTGATAATAAAGGGGATTTTTATCGGGAATTTTTGTCCTTCTTCTCCACTAATGGCACTCATATTGATTCCTGTATCTCCTGCGTTATTCCATGAATAAAAGGGGAGTATTCCTGAATACAACACCGATTTTCTTAAAAGACTAGCCACTTTTTCTGCTGCACTTTTCCCATTATTCTCTTCTATATTTCCTATAAATGTTTCCGCATCAATAATAACTGGATATTCATTGCATGCAATGAGATTTTCAAAATGAATATCTCCTCCTTCCAAAAGATAATTTATAAACAAAATAATCCCTATTCTTTGATAATATCTTGAAAGTTCTTCTATAGACTTACAATCTCTTTGTATTACAATTTCGCACCAACCATACATTTCTTTATCAAGTATAGAATACTCATAACTTCCCAAATTACATATTCTATAGAAATAATTTGTAATCTCTTGTAGCTTAATCTCATTTTGCAAACTTCGTGGTTTATATAAAATTTTATCTCCCGATACAAATTCCACACAAAATACTCTTCTCCCTTTTTTATGCGAATCAGAAAAATCTGTCGAAGATGGTTTACGACAAATCCTTTTTCAGTGATATTAAATTTTTCATTAAAACATCTGCATCTTTCTCAATGCGCTCTATCACTTCTTTGTAAATATCTATCGCATTTTGTATAATTTCATTTATCCTTCTTTCTAACACTGGATAAAGCGAAAATAAATCATTCAAATATTGTTTATCCTTTAAAAAATGGTCGATATAATATTGATACTGTTCAGATTCATTTCCCCTTAACACGCCTTCTTGTCCACATATATGCATTTCATAAATTAAAGTTATAGTATTCCTATTTTCCCCAGCACCTTAATCGGTGCTTTTTTTTGTACCCGTAAACCTTTCGCTGACAGTAGCCAATACTTACACAGTACGTACAGCGTACTTCCCCTAAAATAAAACGTATTCTGTGCGTACAGTGTAAGTAAAACTTCCTATTATATAATGAAGGGAGATTACCATGAAAACAAGAAATGAAATCTATCAAGGGGAAGGTGCCCAACTGCTCCGGTTCATTACAACTTACCATTCGTTGCAATATGAACAGGTCTTACGGCTCTTTTCCAAAAACAGAGAGTCTATCAAATCTCTGATCACAAGTCTGGTAAAACAAAAAACGCATTATCTATGATAAGGAGAACGGGCTTCTCTTCGACAGCCAGGAATCTGCAAACAATCCTGATTATGGCATGATTGCATCCTTTTGGGTGCTTTTGGACTTCAAAACAGCCATTGTGTACCATACTGACGGTGAATTTCCTGTGAAACTGAACTTTTTCTCTAAAGATGAGTGGTATGAAGTCCTCTATGTCCCCCAGGAACAAGAATATCTTATCAATCATGTCATGGAAAGCCAGACAAAAAGCGATGCGAAACGGCTGGTTGTATTAGAAACAGAAGAACAGGCTGCAAAAATTCATATCACAGGCGTGATTGCCTTTTGCCTTGTAGACTCCTCTACCGGATCTGTCAGCTATTATGCAAAGAAATGAGGTATGTATGAACACCAAAACTGTTTTTGACCGTTTACAGAGCATTGATGATGAAAGTCCAAAAACTTCACAACACTATTTTTGCATTGAAAACAACAGATATTCAAGCGTATGCCGACAAATACGAAGAGCTGAGTATCAGTGCTGCCCTACGTTCTGAAAGGATTGCCTGCCAGCTCAGAAATCTGGTATATACCACAACTGACACTGGAAAGAAAGACTATCTGAAACAGGCTGCGGCTGTGCAGGGAATCAAAATCTCTTTTTCAAATAGTGTTCTTTCCATTACCATGCCAGGACTACTGCCCAAACGTAAATTGCGAACCAACACCGCTTTTCTACATGAGCCATTAAACCTTGCCTTGCAGACTTATGTGACAGAACATTCTATTCCGTTATATAAAAGATGTGTGGTCTGTTTTAGTCAAATTTATGACCAGAGCCTTTCTTTACAACGGATACGTGATTACGATAATTTGGAGTTCAAACAGATTTTAGATACTATCGCTTCCTATGTTCTGGTTGATGATACGGGACTCTTTTGCGACTCCTATCACACTACGGAACTGGGGGAATTACGATCACACCGTTTATCTTTGTAATGGAACCGGAAATCTTTCCTGGCTGGCTGAAAGATAAGAAAAAGAGTCTATCAAAAACCAATATTCGGAAATT
>ENA-OQAJ01000245-OQAJ01000245.1-human-gut-metagenome-genome-assembly--contig:-NODE-245-length-17120-cov-2.827988_pt1 | contig 17120 bp, 21 predicted proteins | sample MGYA00242736_ERZ504529 | MGnify/ENA primary metagenome ERZ504529 (study PRJEB26092, sample SAMD00036275) | human gut metagenome | host: Homo sapiens | study: EMG produced TPA metagenomics assembly of...
TGATTTTCTCCTCTTCTTACCTGTTCAGAATGTGTTTGAAATAACTACACCACTTGCTTGTCTGCGAGTCCTGTTGTACAGATGAAAAAAGCCTCGGTGTAGCCCGAAATATTCACGCCAGCTTTCTCATAATCTGCTTTTCTGTAAATTTTCTCATAAATTCTTCATACTCACAAGGCTTCCCCCAGAAATATCCCTGTGTGAATTCCGGGTACAGTTTTCGGATCATGGCCCATTCCTGCTCATTTTCCACGCCTTCGATACAAATCCTCATATCCAGATTATGGATCATGGTGCAGAACTGATTCAGCAGATAATATTCCTGTTCATCTGCAACTGCTTTCACAGTGAAAGAGCGGTCAATCTTAATGATCTCCGGTTTCAGCTCACTGAGATAATGGAAGTTCGAATATCCGGTTCCAAAGTCATCCAATGCAAGACTGATTCCCATCCGCCTCAGTTCTGTGAGAAAATGCTTCTCATTGATATTTTGTTCCAGAAGGTCACTCTCTGTCAATTCCACGATCAATGCTTCCAGCGGCAGTCCTGCTCTTTTCATTTCTGCACTGATATCCTGGATCACATCAGACTTGGATGCCTGAACCTGGGAAATATTAATACTCACTCTAAAACCTGGAAGTACTTTCCGAATCTCGCTGCATTTTCCCATAGCTTCTCTCATCATCCAGCGGCCAGCCGGAATAATAAGACCGGTTTCTTCCAGAATCGGAATAAACTCTGCCGGTGAAATCATCCCGAGTTTTTCAGAAGTAAAACGCATTAAAGCTTCTGCTCCATAAGGTACTTTTTTATCTTCGGCAAATACAGGCTGATAAAAAGCCGTAAAACCCTGGCAGCCATTGAGCACAGCCTCCCGCAGTTCCTGGGTAATCTCCCTCTTCCGAAGAAATTTCCTGTAGGTTTCTCCGTCAAATATATAACAGCGGTTTCTTCCCAGCGTCTTTGCCTCATTCAAAGCAAAATCCGTCAGCTTCAGGGCTTCTGAATACTGATTTCCCTCTAATGCCGCAAATGACACAATTCCTCCTGAAACCGTATACATGACCTTAAACTCGTTAGATTCAATAAATCTGTCTGTTGCAGCTCTCACTTTATCATAAAGTTTATCTGCATCCCTCACCTGGTCAGAAGAAACATCCAGAATCAGAAATTCATCTGCCACAAGCTTGTACACTTTCTGTCCTTCTGACAGGCATCCGGAAATACAATCAGCCGTTTTCCTAAGCACAAAGTCACCGTACTCCTGTCCGAAGTTATCATTTATTTCCTTAAAATGATCAATTCCAATACGAAGCAGATATCCTGTTTCCAGAGGAGTGTCCTGTTGGTCCATATACTCCCGGAATCCTGTCTCTCCTAATAACCCGCTTACATTATCTGCCTTCTGTCTTTCTCCAATCTCATTGATACAACCAATCATATAAAGAGGTTTCATATTATCATCCCGCACCAGATATCCTTTGCAATGAATCCAGACCGGCACTTTTTTCAGATCCAGCCATCGATATTCCATGCTATGTGTACAGCGGTCTGTTTTAAGAAGATTATCAAATTCCTCCTTCATTTTTTCATAATCAGGTTCATATACAAATTCTTTATGGTTTGAAATCACATTATGAAACTATTTTTCGGAATACAGAAACGGTCAAGAGCCTGGTTTGCTATGTAATAAAAATCTGTTCGGAAATCAACCACATACGGGTAATTATCTGTGGTCGGACTCAGAAGAGCGATCACGCTGCAAAGCTCATCCAAGGGCATGCTCTGATATTTCTTCTCCTGCAGGATCACTTCATCTGTAATTTCCTCTGTGGAATGCTTTTCCATACGGGAAAGCAAGTGACCCGGATCAGTTGACCGCGCAATCTTCTTCCTGCGCTTCTGACGGTACAGCATGGTATCGCTTCGCCTTACAATATCTTTAAAATCAAAATCTATATCAGGCTGATAATAAGCGTATCCTGCTGATATACTAAGCGGATAATCCAGCTTGTGTGTTTTCGCTGTTTTTTCAGAAGCAGCTCCAGGGTCTTCAGCCGTTCCGGAATCATATCTTTCTCGTCACTGTGATATACATACGCAAACTCATCACCACCGATTCTGAAACAGTTCTTCACATTCTGAAATGCCTGACTGATACACTGATAACACAGCTTCAGCGCCTCATCTCCCTTTTCATGTCCAAAATTATCATTTATCACTTTCAGATCATCCAGATCAAAAACCACCACACCTGTGGTACTCAGTTTAATTTCACCTTCATCCAGATATTTCACCATATCCTCGTAAGCATTTCGGTTCATGGCCTCTGTGAGCATATCCATATTGGCTATTTTCTGCAGATAAATCACCTTTTGCTTCTGGATATATTGATCGTAATATTGAGAAACCTGTATCCAGATCAGCATAATAATAAACAGCATAGTTCCCATGGAAAGCAAAATGGATATCTGTTCAAATCTTCTTAAATAATAAAAAATCATTTCCGCCATTCCAAATCCCATGACCACGCACATAGGATACCGGAATTTTTGGGCTACATCATTTTCTTTTTTTCCGGCTTCGTAAAGAATGATCACAACTGTGTAAACCACATTTGCAACCATAATAACATGAATTACAGAAAGTAACCGGGACATATCAATAATTCCTGTACACTGAAGCAAAACATCGACTGCCATATTTGTAAGATAGAGGATGGAAAAAATCAATGCACCTTTGTGTACCTGCTTTTGCAGATATCATATAACAGGAAATTAAATGGCACCGGAAAAAGAAAGAGTGAAAAATACTCCACAAAATATAAGGTTCTTCCATCCGGGATCAAAAACTGCAGAAAACCACATTGTACCAGTGTCCATACTGCGACCAGCAATGAAAAAAATCCAAGATTTAAAAAATCTCAATTTTCGCTTCTGTCTTGTCGCTTCTTTTTCTTCGCGCTGCACCACAATAGAGAAGTATGCAGATAACAGCGGCAAACAGGATTCCACAGCTGATCACCAGAATTCCAAGACAGTCCGTTAAGATTTTCAGAATACAATCGCCTCGTGTTCCGTATACAAGGCTGACTTCATTTCCATAATAGCCCTCATATACCGGAATAATTCTGACCTCCAGGTTTTTACCTGAACTGTCTCCGGGAATATCCACAATATGCCAGCAGCTTCCAGGTGTCTTCATAAAACCCGGAGCATCCGCTTCATTTCCATATTCATATATTTTTTCTCCATCCAGCCAAACTTCTGCAATGGTGTGGGTGGTTTTAAATAAGATAGATTTGGGAACATCGAAGTCTTCGGGCAGGGCAATATTCTCTGATTTGATTTCTCCCTCTTTCAGTTCTTTTGTTTCGCACCGGATCGTATTATCCCAGAACAATTTTTCTCTGGCCGTACTCTGTCTGAAAATCCAACCTGAAAAACAAATGGCGAATATCCCAAATGCAAACAGAATAATCCATAGTTTTTTTTCTATTTTCATAGTCTCTCCCTTATCCAATATATCTGTATTCTGAGATATATCCAACAGTCAAACGGATAATATCAGATATTTTCTATATTTCGTACTTTCCATTGTATCACAGATTTCTGAATAATTGTTAGTGCTTTTTGACACTTTCTTTATTTTTAGAAACACAAAATTTTACGGCATTTTGAGTAAGAAATCAAAAAGCAGAAAATGTCTTTCACGAATAAAATCGCTTCAGACATTTCTGCTCTATCTGCTGTCCTGTCTGATATACTTCAGACACAGGATAAATATACAATTTGGGGATAACGGTCTGCGTATTCTTTTTCCAGGCCGTATCTTTCCAGAAGTTCTTCCACTTTTCTCCGGGTTTCGGTGCAGCTTATCCCCATATTTCTCAGACTTTCTCCAATTCCGTCTCCGAGCGTACAGCGCGGATCAAAGGATTCCATTGGCATCTGAAATACCATCTGAATATCCCTCTGCTACCTGAAAAAGCCAGTTTCCGCAATTATACTTTTCCAGATAGTTTTTCTTTTTTTATAATAGTTATATCAGAAGACACATTCCAACAACAATAAGCAGCAGTCCTGTTCCTGATTTCAATGACAGTTTTTCATGGAATACAATATATGAGAATGCAACGGTCACAAGAATACTCAGTTTATCAATGGGAACTATCACACTGGCCGGACCTGTCTGAAGTGCTCTGTAATAACATAGCCAGGAACCGCCTGTTGCAAATCCGGAAAGAATAAGGAACAGCCAGCTTTTTCTGTCAATGTTATTAACCGTATTCTGCTTTCCGGTCACAAATACTACAATCCACGCCATCACCAATACAACAGCAGTCCTGATCGCAGTTCCAAGATTTGAATTGACATCCTGAATTCCAATCTTTCCCAAAATAGAGGTAAGACTGGCAAAAACAGCGGAACCGACTGCATAAAGCAGCCACTTCTTATCTTCTGCCTTCTCCTTTGTTTCCTTTTTCTGTATCATCAGATAAGTACCGATACCGATAAGAATCATTGAAACAAATTTCAGCCACGTTATTTCTTCCCTGAGAAAAATAAAAGCCAGCAGCATCGTTATCACTGTACTCGATTTATCAATTGGTGTTACTTTATTGATATCTCCAATCTGCAGTGCTTTGAAATAGCATAGCCAGGATATCCCCGTTGACAGTCCTGACAAAATCAAAAAAATCAGGACTTTTTGCCGAAATATCTCTGATTTCACTTTGTGCCCCGACCATGAATACCATAAGCCATGAAAAGACTAACACTACACCAGTTCTTAATGCTGTCGCAACATTAGAATCTGTGTTTCTGATTCCGCATTTTGCCAATATGGCTGTCAAGCCTGCAAACAGAGCAGAACCAAATGCAAATAATATCCACATATTATTTCCCCTCCATTACCCAGGCAAATGCTTTCGCAATTCTTATATCCGGTTCTCTAAAATGATTGCCCTGATTCCATTCCAGGTTACAATTGATCCCATGCTCTATGAGCCACCCATATCCCATCCGGATACAGTTTCCAACCTGTGACATCACCGAATTTCTCGTTTTTTCTTCTCTGTCACCAAGACTTAGATAAACTGTCTCACTTTTAATTTCATGTTCCTTCATATACTCAATAAATCCCGGAAACCAGACAGACGGTGAAGCAGCTGCAATGCCGGAAAATACATCTGTCTGATATGCTGCCCATAACGAGAACAGCCCCGCAAGAGAATATCCCCCGATATAATATGTCCTGCTTTTGTCTGTGCATAATGTCAGAATCTGCTCCAGTGTCCTGACAGCACCATCACCAAAGTCTTCATTTCCGAACACTGCCGGTGCTTTCCATGGAGACAACTCATAATTCCAGTCATCAACTTTTGCAGCAATGAGTCTGAAATCTGTTGAAGTCCTTTTTCGGATTTCTTCAACCTCATTCTTAAGAACAGATAATTCATGATCACCAGTCAACTGAATCAAAACAGTATCCGCATCTGGATTTCCATACTCATATATAGTCATATCTATCTGCTTACCTCGTAAAAAATTTTTTACTTTCTCAAGTTCCTTGACTTAAATTTTATTTTCAGCAAATTCAGTCAAACAAAAAATCTCTTTATATTGACTCTATTCTTCACTTTCTTTATTCCAAGTCATTCATAATTTCATTTTAAGATGACCGTAATTCTGCTTTTCTTGTTTTAAGTCATTTCATATTCTCTTCTATACATGACTGTAATTGTACTTTTTTCGTTTCAGGTCATTTTCATCGGTTTCTTAAGATGACCGTAATTATACTTTTTTCGTTTCAGGTCATTTATATTCCTATTTTCAGATGAACATAATAGATGAATTGAAATTTATAGTCATTATTTTTCTTGTCTTATCACAAAACCAGTGCAATTATGTCTTTTTTTTCAGCAGGAGAATATACCGTTCTTTTTTTACTTTGTCATAAAATCAAACACGCTCTAACATAATCCGCAGAATTTCTTTGTCTGTTTCTTTCATTCCTTCTTTGCCGATCTGTCCTACACAGCTGATGGTTTCGCCGGCTTCTTCCTTGAGGATTCCGGTATATGGCGCATAGGACTGACCGTTCATAGCAAGGTGATGTGCCAGGAATGCAGCATCAAGGCTGGCGGCGATTTTCGCTGCACAGGATATTTTCGCTCCATCACAGATGATTCCCGGAATATTGGCAAGAGTATTCTCTATGGTCTTCTTGATCACTGAAAGTTCGCCACCTCCCATGTAGGTAATCCCCGCACCGGCTGCACAGGATGCGGATACCGCACCGCAAAATGCGGAAAGTTTACCGATATACTGTTTCTGGTATACAGTTAAGAGATTAGAAAATACCAGTGCGCGGTAAAGTACATAGTCCGGAAGTTCCATTTCTCTGGCATACACGATCAGTGGTACGGAACAGGCAATCCCCTGGTTTCCACTGCCTGAGTTGATGACTACCGGCATATCGCATCCGCCCATTCTGGCTTCGGAAGCTGCGGCTGTGAGGCTGCGCATTTTGGTAAGCATATCATTGGAATAGGTTTCGCGTATTATCCGGCCGATTCCAAGACCGTATTTACCAGTCATTCCTTCATGAGCGATTGCCATATTGCTGCGGATCTGATTTTCTATAATTTCTTTGACATCATCAATTTCTACAGTATCTGCAAAATGTTTTAATGTCTTCCAGATTGAGCAGAGTTCTGTCTGCTGCAGCCGGAGTTTCACCGGATTTATGATCTGAATCCAGCAGGACTTCCTGGTTCTTTACGATCTTTGTTACATTTATATGATCGTATTTGATCTCCAGACTTACTGTGTCATCCCCTGCCTGCATTTCTATGATAAAGTGCAGGACTACCGGGGAGTCCAGAAGTTCTACTTTGCATATCTTTTTATCCAAAAGTTCACGACATCTCTTTCTTTCAAATTCATTTACATTCGAAAGAACTTCCATGTTCAGGGATGCGTTTCCGGCTACTGCACCGAGAACTACACCTGCTTCAATTCCAGTCAATCCGCCGGAGTTTGGAATGATAACACAACGGACATTTTTTATAATGTTTCCACTGCATTTTGCAGTGATATGTTCCGGTTCTTTTCCCAAAACTTCTCGTGCTCTGGCTGCTCCATATGCCAGCGCGATCGGTTCTGTACACCCCATTGCAGGAACCATTTCTTCCTTCAGGATTCCTATATAACTCTCATATATCCTTTCATCTAACATTGTGCTGATGTCTCCTGTTCATTTTAATTAATACATATGATGTTATCCACGAATTGCTCCGCTGCAAAGCAGCTCCCGCAATCTTCTGCATATTTAAGTATGACATAATACTATCAGAATGTCCAGAAAGAATCAGCTAAGATCTGCTTCGTAATCCTTTAATTCTCCGGATGCCGTTATTGATAAACAATAAACCTGACGTATACTATGAATGCTATTCTGTAAGATTTCCGCTGAAAAACTGTCTGATAATATAATCTGAAACACTTTCTCAAATCTGTGGTTTGCTTCCTGTAAAATATTGTCAGCAACTGTTTCTGTTCGCACATTACTATTGAACCGCAACCGGGAAAGTTCTATAATGAGTTCCGACATCAGAAATCGGGTAAATACAATATTTCCGATGACGGACATTTTTAAGAATACGAGGTGGATAAGTTTATGAATATCAGCATACTGCTCATGGAACAGATCATTCAATTATTTCTTATGATCTTCATGGGATATTTGATCGTGAAAGTTAGGCTTGTAAAAGATGAAGACAGCAAGATTTTATCCAAAATCATTCTCTATCTGATCATTCCCTGTGTAATCATCAATGCTTTTCAGGTAGATTACACGATGGATACTGTAAAGGGATTGCTGCTTGCTCTGGCTGCATCTGTCATGACCCAGGTTCTTCTCCTGATCATTATCTCCATATCCGGAAAGCTTTTGCATCTGAATGAAGTGGAAATTGCTTCTGTTTATTATTCTAATTCAGGAAATTTTGATCGTACCCATTGTGACCTTTATTCTTGGACAGGACTGGGTTTTATATGGATGTGTTTTTATGAGTGTGCAACTTATCTTTCTGTGGACACACTGCAAAAAGATTATCAGCCGGGAATCTTCCTACGACTGGAAAAAGATTGTGTTAAATATTAACATGATTTCTATTTTTATCGGTGTTGTACTTTTTTTCGCAAAAATCCATTTGCCGGAGATCATCAATAATACTCTTGGCTCAGTGGGCAGCATGATAGGACCGGCCAGTATGATCGTAACCGGTATGCTGTTTGCAGGAATGAATCTGAAACAGATTTTTGCTGACAAAAGAGTATATTTTGTATCATTTCTTCGTCTGATTGCAGTGCCTTTGCTTGCACTTGTAATGATTAAGATCAGCCATCTGGCTATGTTCTCTGCAGACGGAAATAAAATTATGCTTATTGTCTTTCTGGCGATCATCACACCGTCTGCTTCCACAATAACCCAGATGTGCCAGGTATACGGAAATGATTCACGCTATGCCAGTGCCATCAATGTCATGACTACACTGTTCTCAATTATTACAATGCCGCTGATGGTAATGTTATTTGAGGCAGTTATATAAAAACAATTACCTGTACATGAAAAAAGAAAGGAAATTACAATGAATATTACTGTTTATCTTGGAGCTTTGGAGGGGAATGATCCGGCACTTGGAAATGCTGTCCGGGAACTTGGTACATGGATTGGAGAAAGCGGAAATTCTCTGGTATATGGAGGTTCAAAGTCCGGTCTTATGGGACAGATAGCAGAAAGTGTGCTGAATGCCGGAGGAAAAGTAACAGGCGTGGAACCACAGTTTTTTATAGATTCTGAACTGCAGTATGATGAGATCACAAAACTGATCGTCACAAAAGATATGGCTGAAAGAAAAGCAAAAATGATTGAACTTGGTGATGCATTTATTGCATTTCCAGGAGGCACCGGTACTCTGGAGGAAATCACAGAAGTTATGTCCATGGTTTCCCTCAAACACCTGGATGCCCCCTGTATTCTGTATAATCTGAATGGATATTATGACAGCCTGAAGCAGCTTCTTGACCATATGATCAAGATGGGGCTGTCCTCAGAAAATCGTCAGCAGGGAATTTATTTTGCTGATGATCTGGAAGATATTAAAGCACTTTTGGCTACAGTAACTAAGTAAAATTCAGATCGTAAACAATTGTCAAACACCCCTGGGGGATATTTACCTATTCATATATTGCATAGTTCATACTACTTTTTCATGGTTTGAAATCCCCCTGGGAGGCTTGTTCTTTCCCATAATTTTGTTAAAATATAATCAATGCAGAGATCATTAAATATCAGTCAGCGAGATACTTAATGATTCATGTATCCGCACAAAGATTTGTGTCAGACAACAAATAAAGGTGCACAGACCTCCGCGCAATGCGCATCTAAAAACTCATTAGAAAAAGTACTTCTATCCGCAGGAAGTACTTTTTTAATACTGTAAAACTATTTCGTTCCTCGTGTATCTGTTAGAGTATGTTTGAAAATACTCGAAATATAATGAAGGGACAGGAGATCATAAACGACTCCTGTCCCTGTCTGTGAATATGTGTAACAGCACCGATTATTTTCGGATAGATTCAACCAGATTTCTGGCTTCTGCTGTCAGCTCTTTAATTTTGTCAAATGCGCCTGCTTTTACAAGCTCTCCTTTTACCATCCAGCTTCCGCCGCAGCATACGATCTTGTCAAAAGAAAGATAATCCTCCAGATTCTTTGCATTAATTCCACCTGTAGGCATAAATTTAATTCCTGTGTAAGGTGCTGCCATAGCTTTAATCATGGCAACTCCTCCTGCCTGTTCTGCCGGGAAGAATTTTACAGTTTTCAGGCCACGTTTCACTGCCTGTGCTACTTCAGAAGGAGAAATGCATCCCGGTAAAACAGGAATCTCTTTTTTTAGGCAATAATCTACAATCTCCGGATCAAAACCAGGGCTTACAATAAACTTTGCACCTGCTTTCACAGCTGCATCCACCTGTTCTGTGGTAAGTACAGTTCCGGCTCCAACCAGCATTTCCGGAAATTTTTCAGTCATCAGACGGATAGACTCTTCTGCTGCCGCTGTACGGAAAGTTACTTCTGCACATGGAAGTCCTCCTTCTACAAGCGCCTGGGCAAGCGGCACTGCATCCTTTACATCTTCCAGAACTACTACAGGGACAACTCCCACTTCATGAAATCTTTCTGCTAAATCTTTCATTCGAATTTTCTCACCTTTCATAATGTTTTATCTCTTAATATCAAAATTCATTTCCATTACATGTCTGATCAGGGAAACGTCATCTGTAATATTTCCGTCTCCATGGATTGTATGCTTTACTGCGCTTGCAGCAACACCGAAGTTTACTGTATCCTCAGGTGTGTAATCATTCATCAACGCGTAGATGATTCCGCTTACAAATGCATCTCCGCCTCCCACTCTGTCCAGAATGTGGAAAGTCAGACGTCTGCTTTCATAGATTTTTCCATCTTTCCATAGATAAGCAGAAAGACTGTTTTCACTGCAGCTGTGTGCAAATCTCACATGTCTTGCAATGCATTTGATATTTGGATATCTTTCCACAAAAGCTTCAAATACTTTTTTCTGTTCATCACAGTTGGGCTGGAAAGGAACACCGTCCTTCACATCTCCGGCTGCATGATCCTCTTCATTTTTCCAGATATGATAAGGTTCAATTCCAAAAAGAACATCCACATATGGCAGACAAAGTGTGCAGAAATCTCTGGCTTCTTCCCAGCTCCATAAGGTGCTTCTGAAGTTTCCGTCAAAGCTTACTGTCATACCCATTTCCTTTGCAGTTTTCAGACAGGTCAGAATCAGTTCCCTGCAGCTTTTTCCAAGAGCAGGAGTGATACCGCTTAAATGAAGCCATGTATACCCTTCCAGCAGTTTTTTCACATCTGTCTTACTGAAATCATACTCAGAAAACGCACTGTGTTTTCTGTCATAAACTACCTTGCTCGGGCGGATCCCATATCCGGTTTCCAGATAATAGGTTCCCAGACGATGAGTAGGTGTCTCTTCTTCTGTGGAATAAACAATGCTGTCACAGTTTACATCATTGCTTCGCATCATACGCACGGCACTTTTACCCAGACTGTTATCCGGCACAACTGTAAAAAAATGAGGCATCAATTCCAAGATTTGCAAGGGAAAGGGCCACATTGGCCTCACTTCCCCCATATCTTGCTTCAAAGGTTGTAGCTGTTCTGATTTTTTCATAATCCGGCGGTGTCAGACGCAGCATAATCTCGCCGATGGTAATAAATTTATGCTTCATAATCAATACTCCAGATAAGCTCCCTTCATAGGGCTTGCTGCATGCTGGCTGAAAAGACGCAGCACACCTTTTTTGTATTTTGCTTCTCTTGGTTTCCAGTTTTTACGTCTTTCTGCAAGAATCTCATCGATTTCTTCCATGGACTTGCGCTCTCCTGCGATTCCGATGATATTTAATTTTCTTTCCATAACATCGATTTCGATCAGGTCGCCTTCCTCTACCAGTGCAATCGGGCCTCCGTCAACAGCTTCCGGGCTGCAATGTCCGATAACCGGACCTGTAGATGCACCGGAAAAACGGCCGTCAGTGATCAGGGCAATGCTCTTTCCAAGTTCTTTATCACTGCTGATTGCTTCGGAAGTATAGAACATTTCCGGCATTCCGCTTCCTTTCGGTCCCTCGTAACGGATAAATACAGCATCACCTTTCTGAACCTTATGTTTCAGTACTGCATCCAGGCATTCTTCCTCGCTGTCAAAAGGTCTTGCGCGAAGAACGGATTTAAACATTTCTTTCGGGCATGCAGTGTGTTTGATTACTGCGCCTTCCGGTGCCAGGTTTCCACGAAGGATCGCAATACTTCCATCTGTTCCGATTGCTTTATCATATGGACGGATAATATCTTCTTTTGTAAGATTTACATTATATCGTTTGTTAAATTCCTGAAGCCACTTCTCACATTTCTCATAGAATCCGTTGTTCTTCAGTTCTTCAAGGTTTTCACCCAGAGTCTTGCCTGTAACTGTCATAACGTCCAGATGGAGATGCTCTTTGATCTCTTCCATGATTGCCGGTACACCACCTGCATAATAGAAGCATTCTGCAGGCCAGCGTCCTGCAGGACGAACATCCAGAAGATATCTTGCATTTCTGTGAAGTCTGTCAAAGGTGTCTCCTGTGATCTCAATGCCAAATTCATGAGCAATTGCAGGAAGATGAAGCAGACAGTTTGTACTTCCGGAGATTGCTGCATGTACAAGGATTGCATTCTCAAAGCTGTCCATTGTTACAATATCAGAGGACGCATATTTTCCATCTGTGCGATTCTTACAGCCTGTCTTCCCGCTTCTCTTGCAAAAGCCAGAAGATCCGGACTTGTGGATGGCATCAGTGCTGTACCCGGAAGTGCAAGTCCCAGTGCTTCTGCCATGATCTGCATTGTAGATGCTGTTCCGATAAAGGAACATGCACCACAGCTTGGGCAGGCATTGCATTTTGCCCAGTCAAGCTTCTCTTCGTCAATTTCGCCACGTTCAAATTTAGCGCTGTACATTCCAAGCTGTTCCAGCGTCAGCATTTCCGGTCCTGCATTCATAGTTCCGCCCGGTACAAATACAGACGGAATATTAACTCTTGCAAGTCCCATCAGATTTCCGGGTACACCCTTATCACAGCTGGAAAGATAAACTCCTGCATCAAATGGTGTTGCATTTGCATGAATTTCAATCATGTTTGCGATCATTTCACGACTGGCAAGACTATAGTTAATTCCATCTGTACCCTGGCTTTCTCCGTCACAGATATCTGTGCAGTGATAACGGGCACCAAATCCGCCTTCCTCAGCAATTCCCTTGCGAACCTCTTCCACAAGAATGTTCAGATGTCCACTTCCAGGATGCTGTCTCCGTATGTACTCTCTACCATAACCTGTACTTTTTCCCAGGTCTTCTTTCTTCCATCCTGTACCAATACGCAGCGGATCAAGCTCCGGTGCAAGCTTTCTCATTTCCTGACTTTTTTAACTGCATGATTTTTTCCTCCTGTAATTTTGTACTGTTAGAATCAAAAGGTATTTTGACTCTGATATCATTTATTTTCGAATCAGATTCAGGCTTTCCAGCTTTTCTCTGGCGAATTCTGCTTCTTCTTCTCCTACACTTATTTCCACCTGCTCGAAAGTGGGCAGACTGAATACCCCAAGCATGGACTTGGCATCTACCACATATCTGCCACAGAGCAGATCTACGTCACCTCTGCAGCTCTCTGCAATCTGTACCAGATGTTTCGCGTCATACATATCTCTTAAATAAACCGGTATCTTTACCATTCTCTCTGCCTCCTATGCAAAAATCGAAATAACCAGGCTTACAATAAGTGCTGTGACACCGATCAGTGTCTCCATAATTGTCCAAGATTTCAGTGTTGTTTTCTCGTCGATCTCAAGGAAGGTTCCTACCAGCCAGAATCCTGCATCATTTACATGGCTCAGAGCTGTAGCACCTCCACAGATAGCGCAGCACATTGCTGCTCTGTAGAGCATACTGGTATCCATAACTGCAGGCATGGTTGCCATAATTCCGGATGCCATTGTCATTGCCACAATGGAGCTTCCCACTGAAGCTCTGACAAGAATAGCAATGAAAAATGCGATCAGGATCAGCGGAAGTCCGCTTTTCTCAAGAGCAGGTCCGATAATATTTCCAAGTCCGGAATCCTGCAGCATCCAACGGATCACACCGCCACTGGCAATAACCAGAAGAATCATACCTACAGGTCTGAGGGAGTGATCCAGGATTTTCTTTAACTGTGCACCAGAGAAGCCTCTGCGGATTCCCAGGAAATACATTGCAGCCAGAGTTGCAATTGTCAGTGCCAGGAATGGTTTTCCAAGGAATCCCAATACATCCTGTACGCCTGCCGGAAGGGGCATATATTTTGATAAGGTACTGAGAAGGATCAAAACAAGAGGTATGAGGATCACACCAAGTACCAGTCCAAAGGATGGCAGTTCTTTTCCGTCATCTTTGATCTCACCTACATTGGCAGGAAGCTCTGTAAAAATCTTATTTCCGATAAATCCGCCCCAGATAATACCGGAAACCAGCATACAGATCAATGCTGTAGGAATTCCGACCATGATCATGGTTCCCAGGTTTACGCCCAGTGCATTTGCCACCAGTACAGATCCGGCTGATGGCGGTACAAAAGCGTAACCACTGGCAAGACCTGACAGAAGGGGGATTGCATAGTACAGAGTTGATTTTTTTGTCTGCTTCGCAACACTGAATGCCAACGGGATCAGTACCACAACTCCTGCTTCAAAGAATACTGTAGTTCCGATTACCAGTCCTGTAAGTCCCAGTGCCCATCCTGCTTTTTTCTGACCAAATTTGCCAATCAGTGTTTCCGCAATTCTCTGTGCACCACCGCTTACTTCCAGGATTCCTCCAAACATGGAGCCAAGACCTACCAGAAGTGCAATGCCCTGAAGTGTTTTTCCAACACCCTTTTCTACCGTGTCGGAAATCATGGTAAGGGGCATTCCTGCACCTACTCCGATGATAATGGCTGAAATCATCATTGACAGAACCGGATGAAGTTTGAACTTGATAATCAGTACCAGTAATACGATGATTCCTACTGCTGCTGCAATCATTAATCTCATGGGATCTGCCGCAAAAGTTGTTTCTTCCATTTTTTCCTTTTACCTCCTTGATTCATCTGATGTTTTTCTACTTTCTTTCAAATACATCTGATCTATTTTCTGTTTTTCTTCTGAATTTACTCGTTTTTTCGTTTTTTGCCTTTCAATTCATCTGATGTATTTATCATATATTCTATTCTCCAAAAAGCAATACTGTAATTTTGTCTAAAATTTTCGCATTTTATTTTTGTGCATATTAGCGCTTTGACATTCATTCTAAAACACCTTATCATAGAGATTAAGAAATTTCACTTTTAGAAATGGAGTAAATCATATGATGAATTCATTAGAAGAAAAAAGTCTTCCCCAGAAAATCTCGGAAGACATTATTTCACTTATATTAGAAGAGAACCTTCAGCCCGGAGACAAGCTTCCCAATGAAACAATTCTTTCCGAGCGTCTGAATGCAGGAAGAAGTTCTGTCCGGGAGGCCATGAAGCTGCTTGCTTCACGAAACATTGTTACCATACGTCAGGGTTCCGGCACTTATATCGCTTCTTCTCCGGGAATGGTAGAGGATCCTCTGGGATTTACCTTTATCGGAAATAAAACAGAAGCTGATCCATGATCTTCTGGAGGTACGTTTCCTTCTGGAGCCTTCCATAGCAGCTATGGCAGCTACGAATGCAGAAGAAAAAAGACATAAAAAAAAATCACCGCTCTCTGCGATGAAGTAGAAGTGTTACTGAATAATCATGAGGATCACACACACAAGGATATTGAATTTCACGCTGCTATTGCCCTGAGCAGTAAGAATGTTGTGGTGCCAAGACTGATTCCGGTGATCAACAGCTCGATTCCTCTTTTTGTGGAAAGCACCGGAAATACTCTGCATAAGGAGACTATCGAAACTCATCGTGAGATTGCAGATGCTATCGCAGCCCACGACCCGCTCCGCGCACAGGATGCCATGTATCTTCATCTGGTCTACAACAGAAAAAGGATTCACCTTGCCATGAAATGATCCGGAATTATGATATAAAAAAGTACTTCCATCTCCGGGAAGTACCTTTTTTATAATCATTTTAAGAACACCATCACGAAAGTACCGCATCCACCAGTCTCCGCGTATATTCTTCTTTTGGTTCATTAATGATATCATCGGGAATTCCGCTTTCCACTACTTTTCCCTCATACAGTACCAGAACCCTGTCACAGAACATTTGAACAAGGGCCAGATTATGACAAATAAAAATAAAAGACAGCCCATTCTTCTCTTTCAAGTCTTCCAGAAGTTCCATGATCTGTTTCTGTATGGTTACATCCAGAGCACTGGTTGCCTCATCACAGATCAGAACTTTTGGTTTTACTGCCAGAGCTCTTGCTATCGCAGCCCGCTGACACTGTCCGCCACTTACCTCATGAGGATATCTTTTTGCATATTCCTTCTCAAGGCCGCACTGCTCAAGCAATTCTGCTACTCTTTTCTCCACATCAGCCTTTTTCATTCCACGGTTTCTAAGACTCTCACCAATTCCGTCACCCAGTGTCCTTCTGGGATCAAAAGAACCCACCGGATTCTGAAAAACCATCTGTATATCTCCATATACCTCTTTCAGCTGACTTTGTTTCAGTCTTGTAATATCTTTTCCTTCAAATTTCAATGTACCCTCTGTGATATCAGTCAGCCGGGTGAGCAGCTTTGCTATTGTACTTTTCCCACTGCCGGATTCTCCTACGATTCCCAGCGTTTCTCCTTTTTTTAGTGTAAAGCTTACATCATTTACTGCTTTAAAAGGATTTTTTCCTCTCTGGGTAAATATTTTTGTTAAATGTTCTGCCTCTAAAAGTATGCTCATACTCTGACCTTCCTTTGCAGCTTTGGTACAGCCTCCAGCAATTTCCTGGTATACGGATCCCGGGGATGATCCAGTACACGGTCTGCTGTGCCATATTCTACTGTTTTTCCATTTTTCAAAACCAACACAGTATCTGCCATTGCCCGGACTACCCCGATATCATGTGTCACGATCACAATTGCAGTTCCAAACAACTCTCTTAACTTAAGCATTTCCCTTACAACCTGACGCTGTACAGACACATCCAGAGCACTGGTCGGTTCATCCGCAAATAGGATGGGCGGATTCATAAGCATGGCAATTGCAATACCTGCTCTCTGATTCATTCCGCCTGACAGTTCAAATGGATAACTGTCCCACACACGCTGACTGTCCTTAAAGTTCAGTTTATCAAACAGATCCATTGCCCTGCTTTTGGCCTCACTTCTTGTTATCTTCGTATGTACACGCATACTTTCATAAATCTGTTCTCCAATGGTGCGGATCGGGCACAGGGAAGCACCTGCATCCTGAAAGATCATGCCAATTCCTGCACCTCCTATCTAT
>ENA-OQAJ01000246-OQAJ01000246.1-human-gut-metagenome-genome-assembly--contig:-NODE-246-length-17076-cov-2.310874_pt1 | contig 17076 bp, 25 predicted proteins | sample MGYA00242736_ERZ504529 | MGnify/ENA primary metagenome ERZ504529 (study PRJEB26092, sample SAMD00036275) | human gut metagenome | host: Homo sapiens | study: EMG produced TPA metagenomics assembly of...
CTCACCGTCACCGGCTTCCAGTACCTGGAAATTCTTTTTTGGTTAAGGAAATCTTTTACCAGTTTTCTCATTCTGCTCTCGTCATCTACTACAAGAATCTTTAATGCGTCCATTCTATCTTCCTCCGTTTCTCAAGTGCTGTTCCGGACAGTTATTTTCAGTCCGAAATGCTCTGTGTTATCCCACTTTCACAGAAAACAGATTTCTTCTCTGCTTCCCGTTCATTCTAAAGCGGATCTTCCCGTTCCGCTTTGCTATATGCTCATAATATATCACAGGTTTGTGTTGTGTGTGTGAACGTAATTTCATTTTTTAAGAAAATTTTGTGTAAAGCAAATATAAAAAGGAGAACCCTTCACTTTCAAAAGGATTCTCCGATTTTTTCTCCCATAAGTACTCTTGTTTCCATTCCTGCCTGTGAATTTTTGAGGATATCTTCATCTGGCTTTACCGCATTTTTTTTTCGGTGATCAGCACAATGGTGGAACCACCGAAAGCAAAATTGCCTTTTTCCTCTCCACGTTTTCACAGATGCCCTTCTTGGCCGGTTTCGATCTTCCCCACAAAGAGAGCGCCTACTTCCATCATCAACATCGTGCGGAAATTTTCTGTTTTCAGAAGGAATATTCCCGGCTGTTTTCTTTATAGATAGGATAGGCATCATTTGCCACAGGGTTGACTGTATGCAGAATCCCGGGGGATTCTGATACGCCGGGACTCTGCTGCATTGTCCGGATAAATATATCTGTGATAATCCTGGACACAGAGACGAAGTACCCACACATAGCCACCCTGATATCTTTTCCCAAGGGAAGGGTTCCTTAAAAGTTCCTCCACTGTATATCGGGTCTGTTTGATATGAAGACAGGCTTTTTCATCCACAGGATATACACTGGCCCGGCAGTCACAGGGACTGATAAAATGCCCGGGTTCCATATCGATCCTGCGGGCACCCTCCCGGATCTTTTCTCTTGAAAAAATCATTGTAGGAAATATATTTCCGCGTTTCATAATCACTCATATCCAGATGATTGAGCCGGATAAACGGTTCCACTGCTGCTGCCGAAATCCTGGAATCCAGAAGCTTTCCCACAACCGTGGAAACAGCCGGGGTAACCAGCGGCCGGATCATCATACGCCCGGCCACAGAACCGTAGATTTTTTCCAGCAAATTATTCTGAAAAGAATCTTCCTTTTTAATGTTTCCCTTTCGGTCTGCCGTCCGGATCATAAATTACCGCCTCTTTCCATGGAAAGTTTGTAGAGATAATTGAATTTCCACCATCCCTCATTATAGAAAAGAACCAGAAGGACTGCCACTGCAACTACCGCAACGATGATCACCAGCTCCCGGTTGGTTGGCTTACGGAATTTAAAATCCAGGATAAACAGAAGTCCTACTGCCAGCATTGTGATATGGAGGAGCACCACAAACCATTTATACTCCGGAAAAAGCAGGGAAACCACAAACAGAAGTGGCAGGATCACGGACATGGATGTGATGGGAAGTCCCTGATAATATTTCCGGTTTCGGAGGTTTCATTCTGGCGTTTTTTCTTCCATAACATTGAAATATGCCAGACGGATCAGGCCTGCAAGACCGTAGAACAGAAGAATGGCAATTCCGTAAATATGATACATGCCAAGCTTAAATCCCAGCACAATGGGAAGGATTCCGAAACAGACAATATCCGCAAGAGAATCGATCTGGATCCCGAAGCACTTCTCTTCCTCCGTTCTGTTCTTCTTGGTTCGCGCAATCTTTCCGTCAAACATATCACACAACCCGGAAAATGCCAGACAGCACACTGCTGCTGAAATATGGTCCGTCACAGCGCAGAAGATTCCGATCATGGAAGACACTACGCTTATGTAAGTCATTATTACCGTGTAATCATAAAATCCTATCATTTGCACACCTCATTTTTCTCTTTCAATTACTTTTTCCAATAGTCAGCTGGGCCACCACTGTAAACGCCGCACTGATCAGAAGCTCCCCATAATATCCAAGCCCTCTGCTAAGTACCATTCCCGGAAGCAGCAGTCCCCCGAACACCGGCTGAAAATATTAAGGAACAGCGTCTCACTGATTCCCATTCCTCCCGGAAGCGGCAGCATATCCACAGATACCGAGATCACGGCCTGGAGAAAAAGGATCTCCCAGAATCCGGTGCCGTGAAGTCCAAAAGCCTGATATACAAACCAGGTCACCGCAAACAGTGCCATACGCTGGATAAAAGTGATTCCAATAACTTTAACGATCACAAAAGGATTATTCTTCAGATATGCCGCAGTATTTCGGTAAGTATCCATGGAATCTTCCAGTTTTTTCAGACGCCCATCTTTTTTCTTCACCAGATGAAGTCGTTCCAGAAGTTTCATTCCCTTTACCATGATCGCTTTTGCCAGAAGTGGATGGAACACCAGGATGGTCATAAATGTAACGCAGAAAATATTCAGTGCCAGTCCCAGGTAAAACACCGGCAGGATCCCTTCCAGATATTTATGGAGAAATCCCCTTCCGAAAATTGCGATTCCAATACCGATCACCACAAGTACCAGTTTATAGGTGATGGTTACGATCATCAGAATTACCGTTGACACCGGAATGGAAATCTTTTCTTTTTTCATGTAGTAGATCTGCATGGGCTGTCCGCCACTGGCGGACGGTGTGATACAGCTGAAAAAAAATCCCACGGAAGAGAACAGAAAACAGGTTCTCTTTTTCAGCTGGATTCCACTGGATCTCATCATGTACCAGATGATGATGGATTCTCCCCAGATAAAAAACGCTACCAGTGCAATTCCCGGAATCAGCCACCGTTTGTCAGCCCTGTGTATGGCATCCATCATGGAAGACAGATCTTCTCCGTGAAAAAAAAAACGCCGTAGATGGTCAGGGCAAAAAAACGACCGCCAGGAATACTCCGTTAAATATGATCTTTTTTCTGCTTTTCATCTCTTGGCACCTTCTATATATCTGTTGATCTTCTTCTCAATTTTACTTCCGACCCGTTCATAAATATGCCAGATCTCCGTTTTCTGTCCCAGCATAAAACATATCTGTGCCAGGATCACGCCACCGGCCACATCCACCAGAACATGCTGCTTGGTAAAAAGGGTGGACAGAAAAACCAGAACTGCCAGCACAAAAGATACTCCTTTATACCATGCCGGAATTCTTTTCTGGTCTTTGATTCCCAGGAAACAGAACCAGCTTACCAGGCAGTGAATGGATGGAAACAGGTTATCCGCCGCATCAATGGAATAAAGCCATCCTGCCAGCAGATCCCAGAAACCGCTCCCCTCGATCACCGGTCTTGTGTTGGTGGTGGGGTATGCCAGAAATATGATCAGGCACACGCAGCGGGATATAAGATCTGCGGTAAAAAAACGGTAAACCTGTTCCTTCTCCTGCCTTGCCGCAAGAATATAATTCACTGCCCAGAATATATAACATCCGAAATAGACAATTAAAAACTGCGGCACAAACGGGAGCCGCAGGTCAAAACTACTTTCTATGTTGTGATGGTACCAACCGCCTGCAATTGCCCTTGAACCGGAATATACAAGACAGTTAAATACAAATGAAAAAACAAGGGGAAAAAGCCCGTACGCAGGTACAACCCCTGTTACATATTTCCAAAAAAAACGTTTCATAAATTCACGCCTCATTATTTTTATTGATCTCAGGAAGTAAAACGTATTTTTTCCTGATGTTTTCTGTTACTCACAGTATAACAGTCGGGGCGTATGGTTTCAACTAAATATGGGAATTTTAAGAATTGTTAAGATTTCAGTTCAGCTAATTTTTTCTTTTTTGTTCATACTTTTTTCAGAATGACGTCACAGAATGACCACAAAATGTGAGTATATTATTAGATGTGCAAAGGGTACTACCTTTGATAACACTTTTTTCTTTTTCATACTGCCGGGGCTACCTCCAAACAAAGCCCCGGCCTCCTTCCTTTTTATTTCCCCATTTTTTTAATTATGCCATGCAAGACGTACACTGGACGGATGTACTTCTTTTGTCATCCAGTCCACATCGTTGGTGATCCAGTCCATGATCCCCAGCTGACGTGTTTCCCATGCGATGGTCTCCTCTCTTGCTTCCGGTGTTTCTTCCACTTCCATGGTAGTGTCGATCTCATCGTATCCGAAAATATATCCGCCTGCGCTCCAGATGCTGAAGTTACTGTCCGGGCCCGGATCTATTGTATCGCCTCTCTGTGCTACAAGTCCGTCATGACGAGCCTTGTATTCTTCCTCACAGCCGTCTTTTAATTTTGTCATGAACATTCTGTGGCGGATCAGCTCTTTGTTTTCTCTCACAACACCAAAATTATGATACATCAGACGCATGTCTTTTCCAGGAGTGGAGATCCAGGTAAATGTATCCTGGATTTTTTCAGTCAGTGCTGCTTTTACTTTCTCCTCTTTTGGAGAGATCACAGCTCCGTCTGCATTTTCATAATATCCGAAGATCAGGTCTGCAGCATTCCAGATGCTGAAATTATGAATGCCGTTGCGATCCAGATATGCGGTAAGCTCCGGCCAGATTTCGCCTAAGGTCTTACGGTAATCGTTCATTTTTCCTTCTTTTACTTTCATTGCAAAAGCATGTCGTTCCATTTATGTACCCTCCTGTTTTTATATGGCGTTTGCAGAAATTTCCATATGTAGTCTCATCAAAAATAACTGGTCTCTTTCTTTTCCGTACTCTGAGTTGATTTAACACTTTTATCATACTTTTACAATTATACCACTGTGTTTTGAAACATTCTCTGCACTTTTTTTTCAGGCCAGATAAAACATCACCATCAAAGGCATGGTCACAATGCTGACCAGAGTTGTCATTACATTGATAGTACTGGCATAGACCGGTTCCCGGTCGTACAGCTGCGCCAGCTGTACAATCGTTGTTGCCGACGGTGTGATCACTGCCATCAGGCTGATCAGAAGAATCGTTTTTCCGTCTTTTACAAGAGATGCCAATGGCAGATATTTCAGAAGCAGCAGTACGATCAGCGGCGTCACCACCATTTTCAGGATCGTGATCAGATAGATTCTGGAATGACTGAAAATATCTTTCCATTTTACCTCTGTCATAGTCATTCCAAGCATGATCATACATACCGGTCCCAGGGTGGCTGAAATCTGGCTCATGGTATTTCCAAAGATGACAGGCAGTCGGATCTGTGTAAAGAACAGGACAATGCCAAGGATAATGGCGATCAGATTGATATTGCAGAGGATTTTTTTCCAGTTAATTCCTGCCTTCGCCTCCATCAGTGACTGTCCGTGGGTCCACATCAGGAGCATCTGTACACTCAGGAAAGCGCTGGCATAGATTACCCATTCCTCTCCAAGGACTACGGTCACAAGCGGGATCACCAGGTTTCCGGAATTGGAATAAATGATGGATTCTTTTTCCACCACGCTTAATTTCAGCGGTTTGCCGATAATCTGTGTAAATACCAGCAGAAAAATATGGATCAGGACCGCTGCTGCTATTGCCAGAAGAAACCCATTCCGGATACTTCTGGAATATTCAATCTGAAACGCATTGATCATCACACATGGCATGATGATGTAAATGCAGATCACCGACAGTGTCCTGCTGCTTTTCGCTCGATCAGTCCACATTTTACCACCGCAAACCCGCAGGCCATCATCAGAAAAAATACTATGATCTGCTGCAATAATTGTAAAGTTATCATTTTCTTTTCTCTCCTTCTGTACGCATCAGTTCTGTTCCAGCTCTTTCAGGGCCGTCTGAAGCTGCGTGTCTTCCTCATGTGTAAGTTCTGCCCAGTCTGTAATGTCTCCGGAAAGCTCTGCTTCCACATCTGGAGTGATTCCTTTTTTATTGATGTCATTGCCCTTTGGTGTAAAATATTTTGCAATGGTGATCTTTACTGCGCTGCCGTCGGTAAGCGGCTGGATGGTCTGCACTACGCCTTTTCCGTAAGTCGTTGTTCCCACGATCGTTCCAATACCGTAGTCTTTCACTGCTCCCGCAAAAATCTCTGATGCACTGGCACTGTTTCCGTTTACCAGAACTGCCAGCGGCATAGTCAGCTCATTCTTTCCGTCACAGGTTTCCTCTTCCCGTTTCCCGTTTTTGTCCTCTGTATAAACGATCAGTCCTTCCGGAGATCTGGCGGAGTACTCCACAGACTGCGGTAAGAAGGCCACCCGGATTGTCACGGAGATCGACTACCAGTTTTTTCATTCCCTGGTCTTTTCAGATCTGCAAATGCTTTTTTATACTGGTCACTGGTCACTTCGGAAAACTCGGAAATCCGGATATATCCGGTGTCTCCGACAAGCATCTCATGAGAGACAGTCTGGATTTCCACATCTCGGATCTCTACTTTGATATTCTGAGTTTTCTCTTCATCTTCCCTTTGTATGGTCAGCGTTACGAAATCTTTATCACTGTCACGGACCATGGAAGCGATGTCGGAAGTTTCTTTTTCTGTGACATCTGTTCCATCGACCGCTTTGATCACGTCTCCGGTTTTCAGACCTGCCTGTTCTCCCGGTCCGCCTTCATAGAGCTGCACGACCTTTGCCCCTCCGCCATCCTCTTTCTGGAGAACTGCCCCGATTCCCACGTAGGAACCTTCATTGGAAGTATTCAGTTCTTTATACTGTTCTGCCGTGTAATACGTGGAGTATGGATCCTTCAGTCCGGCGAGCAGACCTGCATAAAGGCCCTCCCGCAGACTGCTTTCATCCTTTTCATCCAGATATTCTGTATCGATCAGTTCTTCCAGATAATTCAGCTTCTGGACTGTTTTCACGTCTGACAGTGCATTGCCTTTGGGAAACAGCACTTTCTGATAACTGACAAAACCAGCCCCTGTCACAACAAGCGTGGCTGCCACTCCGATGGCTACGCCTTTTTTGAACTCTTTATTTTTCATATCTTTCCTTTCTTCTGCACAGCCCGGTAATATCACAGATTCTCTGTTTTCCTTATGTGCCGTCCGTTTTTTATATACTGAAAGCGGCTGCCGGTTCTCCGACAGCCGCTGTATCTCTTATAGGTATGCATCCCGCGGATACACGCAGATCCGCTCTGCTATTTGGTTACACTCTGAGATGTTTTCTTGTTGTGAAGAAACTTCCCAGAAGTCCGATTCCCACACCAAGTCCAAGTCCCATCGGGATCAGTCCTTCATAGATCTGCCAGATCGGGATAAAATCTACGATTCCTGTCAGTACATTGAATTTTGTCAGAACAAACTCAACTGCGGAATTGTAGAGGAAAAACAGACACACCAACGGGATTGCCGCACCAATCACACCCAGAATGATTCCTTCCAGAAGGAATGGAAGCCGTACAAAAGCATCGGTAGCTCCTATGTATTTCATAATTCCAATTTCTTCCTTACGAACAGAAATACCCATAGATACAGTATTGCTGATCAGGAATATGGAAATCACCAGAAGGATCCCGATCACCGCAATGGAAATATAGGAAACCAGTTTGTTGATAGATCCAAGTGTCTTGGATGCCTGCTCAGACTGATTTACCTTGCGGACATGATCCAGACTCTGGATATAATTTACCAGCTCTGTCTGTTTGGTGATATCATTAAGATATACCTGATAGTTGGAAGAATTGGCCAGAGGATTGTCATCCTTGAATCCATCTGCTGCATCTTCATCTCCAAAATATTTCTGTTTATAATCCTCCCACGCCTGGTCTGCAGACTGATAATCCATTCTGGCAACTTCCGGTCTGGCCTGAATGGCAGCGCCGACCGCCTGGATCTCTTCCTCTGTAGTTCCCTCATCAAAGAATACCGTAATTGGCACTTCTTCTTCTACTTTATGTGCTATGGAATTTACGTTGTTAACAATGGAATAGAAAATTCCTACCAGAAAGATGCATGCAGCCATTGTAATGATACATGCCAGGGAAAACATCCAGTTTCTTTTTATATTCTTAAATCCCTGCTTCAGGGTATACCAGATCGTACTAGGCCTCATGATATCCTCCCTCTTTCTCATCGCTGATGATCTTTCCATTGTGCATGGTGACTACTCGTTTACGCATGGCATTGACGATGTCTTTGTTATGGGTGACTACCAGAACGGTGGTTCCTCTGTCATTGATCTGCTCCATCAGAGCCATGATCTCCTCGGAAGTCTTCGGATCCAGGTTTCCGGTTGGCTCATCTGCCAGAAGGATGTCCGGGCGGTTTACCAGTGCTCTGGCAAGGGCAACTCTCTGCTGCTCACCACCGGAAAGTTCATCCGGATATGCCTTATATTTCCCTGCAAGACCTACTTCCTGGAGAACCTCCGGAACACGTTTTACGGATCACGCGGGTCGGTCTTCCGATAACACGCTGTGCAAATGCTACGTTCTCATATACATTACGGTCTTTTAACAGGCGGAAATCCTGAAATACTACGCCAAGCTTTCTGCGATATTTGGCCACACGTCTGTGTTTCATCTTCTCCAGACGTTCTCCGCTGACTGTAATGGTTCCATTGGTAGAATCCAGCTCTTTCATCAGAAGCTTGATCAGTGTGGATTTACCGGAACCACTGCTTCCTACTACAAAATACAAAATTCCCCCTTTATCAACATGTAAGTTCGCATGATTCACAGCCGGAAGGCCCGGACCATAAGATTTGCTCACATCTACAAGATCGATCATATGTATCCTCCTCTATATTGCAAAAGCATAATTATCTTAACTTTTTTTTGTAACATTATTGTAATATATATCTCGCATAAATGCAAGAATAAATTTTTCCAGGCTGTAACAGCCCTCTTCGAGTTATTTATTTTATAATAAAAAATGCAAAAAATACAATAGAGCCCCAAGGGTTATCTGTGAAGTTCATGTGAAATCTTCAAAATTATTAATTGAAGGCACACGATATCCCGCTGCAAAAATCATACAAAAAACTGCCGCCCATTCCGGTAAGGAACAGGCAGCAGTCAAAAAATCTGATCTGATGATATTAATATTCAAGCGTTTCCATGTACTTCATATAACGCACAACCATCAGTGCAATCTTAAATGTGATGGCATCCTCAAACACCCGAAGATCCAATCCGGTACTCTTCTGGAGTTTATCCAGGCGGTATACCAGTGTATTTCTGTGAATGTACAGCTGACGCGAAGTCTCGGATACATTCAGGCTATTCTCGAAGAATTTATCGATGGTGACAAGTGTCTCCTCATCGAAGTCGTCCGGAGATTTGTTATCAAAGATCTCACGGATAAACATCTTACACAGAGGAATAGGCAGCTGGTAGATCAGTCGTCCGATTCCCAGTGAGCTGTATGCGATCACTTCCTTGTCTCCAAAGAAAATCTTACCTACATCAAGTGCCATACGCGCTTCCTTATAGGAACGTGAAACTTCCTTCAGCTCATTGACGATGGTACCGTATGCCATATGGACATCCTCACCGTCTTTATTCAGGTCAAGAGTATCCAGAATGGTGTGAGCCAGCTTATCCATCTCCGGATAGCCCTCTCCTTCTTCCAGTTCCTTGACAATAATAATGCTCTTCTCATCAACTGCAGTGATAAAATCTCTGCTCTTTCCGCCAAAAAGGCTCTTCACGCTCTCCACGGAGCTGTGATCTTTCTCCTGGTTCAGTTCCAGGATCATGACTACACGACGACATCTGCTTCAATATGAAGTTTCTTCGCTCTGTTGTAAATATCCACCAGAAGAAGATTATCAAGAAGAAGATTCTTGATAAAGCTGTCCTTGTCAAAACGCTCCTTGTACGCTACGATCAGATTCTGGATCTGGAAGGCTGCAAGTTTACCTACCATATAAGTATCCTCATCATCTCCATGGGCTACCAGGACGTATTCCAACTGATAATCATCACAGACCTTAAAGTACTGAAATCCCTTGACAAGCTGGCTGTCCGCCTGGGATTCTACAAAAGCCTGGATATCTGCCGGCTGGATTTCAAAATCAGAAAAGGTAGACGCCAGTACCTTACCGTCTGTGTCAATGACACAAAATTCCGTCCTTGATATTTCTTTAAGTCCCTCGAGCGTATTCTGTAACACCTGATTCGATATCATTCCGTTCAATCCCTTCTCACTTATGTGTATGCTTATCTTCTGTCTTTCCCTCTCTATCTATGGCTATTTTAATACAAAATCACCAAAAAATAAAAAGAGGAAAAACTGAAAAAAAATTTACAAATTTTTTGTTGAAATCCGCCTAATTTTTTCTCTATAAAGCCTTCTCCGTGAACCTCTCTTGCATCGGAAACAATCACAAAAGCATCGGGATCAATATCATCCACCAGCTCTTTCAGCTTCACGATTTCCTTCTTATTTACCACACAGAAGATGATGGTTTTCTCCTGGCCGGAGTACATACCCTTGCCACAGATTCCGGTTGCCCCGCGGTCCAGGTCTTCCATAATGACTTTTGCCACCTCATCCGGCTTCTCCGTAATGATAAATGTCTGCTTGGAAAACTTCAGACCTTCGATCAGGCTGTCGGATACTTTTGTTACCAGATAAACTGCAATGATGGCATACAGAGCACGCTGGATGCCAAACACATACATACCCACAATTACAACAAGACCGTCAATAAACTGCATAATCTGTGCGATGGAATAATGACGCAGATATTTCTGGATCAGCGCTGCCATCATATCTGTTCCGCCTGTGGTTCCCTGTCCAAGGAAAACCATTCCGATACCGATTCCCTGGATCACACCACCATATACAGCAGCCAGAAGAAGATCATCTCCCGCGATATTCCACACCGGCTGAAGGGCAAGCCAGGTTGAAAGGGAGATTTCTCCGATCAGAGCTTTTTTTACAAAGGAAAATCCTCTGATCTTACATCCCAGAAGAAACAGCGGGATATTCAAGGTAATGTTGGTAAGCCACAGCGGGATACCCCCATCTACGATTCCTCCGGTCCATCGTTTCACAAGGATCGCAATACCGGAAAAACCACCGGTTACCAGCCCGGAAGCATCAAACACGGAATTGATGGCAAGTGCCATCAGTCCGGTTCCAACTATGATCAGAAGATAATCCAGATACCATTTCTTTTTTGTCACAAGACTCATAAAGTGCTCCTTTCATTTATCATATGACAACTGCATCAGTTTCCCGTACTGACGTGTCATAAAAAAGAACGGGACCGTACACTATTTTGCGTCCGTTTCCCGTTCTCTTTTGCTATTTGTTCTGTCTTCTTATTTATAAAATGAACAAACTCATAGCTTTCCATTATCTGAAAGTATTTTACGATTCTCGGATAAAGCGGTTCTGCCTTATCCCCGAAATGTTCTTTCACCAGCAGGGCAAGATCCTGCACGGTTTTTGTTCCATCGATCTCAGGCCAGATAAAAGTTCCCATTTCATCAAGGTGAACCTTGGAAAACCTTGGCTTGCCAAAAACCTTCTGTGCGATAGTATTGAACATACCTTTATTCTCTATCTCAAGAATGATCCGCTGCTTCAGGTCCCGGTGCCACCGGATCGACTGGTTTGTTTCCGGGATCAGATCAAGATAGTTGATATCCTGTTTCTTATCCTTTTTGTTTTTTCTCATCAGGCTTTCTTCTTTCTCCAGATAGAGAATTTAAGCAGTGACAGGATCATGATGATCATCAGTACAACGCCACCGATATTTCCGAAGTTTACAATGCCGGACATATCAAGGCTGATACCGAATACTGCAAATACTGCAAGAAGAATACCAACAAGACCCTCGCCGGCGATCATACCTGCACAATACAGAGTACCATCTGTGGACTGAGCTGTCTTTGTCTTCTCGTCAACACCTTTTCTGCGGTCAAGTAATCCACGTACAACACCACCGATCATGATGGTAGCGTTCAGGTAGATTGGAAGGTAAAGACCGATTGCGAAAGGCATTACCGGAATACGAAGGATCTCAAGGCAAATTGCAAGGAATACACCAATGAATACAAGTCCCCATGGAAGGTTTCCGCCCATGATTCCCTCAACAATCATCTTCATAAGCTGAGCCTGCGGAGCAGGGATCTCGGCTGTACCATATCCCCATGCTGCATTCAGAAGATACAGAACACCACCGATAGCAAGACCGGAAACAACAACACCAAGCATCTCACCCATCTGCTGTTTCTTAGGTGTGGCACCAAGAAGGTATCCTGTCTTAAGGTCCTGAGAAGTATCACCAGCGATGGCTGCGATGATACAGATAACAGAACCAACAGCGATCGCTGCTGTCATTCCGTCGATGCCTGTTTTACCGGAGCTCTTGATTGCAAATGTAGCGATCAGAAGAGTAGCGATAGCCATACCGGAAACCGGGTTGTTGGAACTTCCTACAAGACCTACCATACGGGAGGATACAGTTGCAAAGAAGAATCCAAAGATTACGATGATAAATGCACCAAGAAGAGTTACCGGGATAGCCGGAACGATCCAGATGATAAATACCATTGCAAAAACGCCAAGAAGGATGAACTGCATCGGAAGATCCTGTGCGGTTCTCGCTGTGCTTGTGCTCTTGCTTCCTTTCATGCTCTTCATGGAGTCACGGAAGGTTGTAACGATCAGCGGCAGGGATTTGATCAGGGAAATGATACCACCGGTTGCGATGGCACCTGCGCCGATGTATTTAACGTAAGTAGACCAGATTGCTGCTGCTCCGCCGTTTGCGTAAAGCTGTGCAATGGTTGTTCCCTCTGCTGCAGGGTACATCCATGTGTCAGGTCCGAACAGGCAGATCATCGGAATGATAACCATCCAGCCCATAAGGGAACCAACGAACATGTAAGATGCGATCTTCGGTCCTACGATGTAACCAACACCGAGAAGTGCCGGATAAACTTCCATACCGATCTCACCCTTGAAGGATTTGAATGCTGCTGCAACGTCTGCCGGAAGCAGTTTCAGTCCATCAACAACGAATTTGAAGATGGCTGCAAGTCCCATACCGGAGAATACTGTGGAAGCGTTTGCTCCACCTTCCTCACCGGCAAGAAGAACATCTGCGCAGGCAGTTCCTTCCGGATAGAGCAGAGTTGCGTGCTCTTTAACAATGAGGGCATTACGAAGGGGTACCATGAAAAGTACACCAAGGATACCACCGCAAAGTGCGATCAGAGTGATCTCAACGATGCCTGGTTTGTCTGAAAGTCCTTCCTCTGCCCAGAGGAACAGTGCAGGCATGGTAAAAATAGCACCTGCTGCAAGAGACTCACCGGCTGAACCGATAGTCTGGACCATATTGCTCTCCAGGATGGAGTTTCTGCGAAGAAGTACGCGGATAACACCCATGGAGATAACTGCCGCCGGAATGGAGGCAGATACTGTCATACCAACACGAAGGCCAAGATAAGCATTGCTGCGCCGAAGATGACAGCAAGGATACATCCCATGATCACAGATGTAACTGTGAGCTCCGGAGTAACTTTCTCCGCCGGAATGTAAGGTTTGAACTCTGTGTTTTCGTTCATATTTCCTCTCCCTTTATCTAGTAAATTAGTAACGTTATCTAGTATAACAAATTTCGCTTATTTTTGCAAGGAATTATCTCTGTAATATTATGTATTATTTACAATTTTTATGGATAATTATAAGCAAAAAATTAGTCACTATGCAGCTTTTATGCTAACATAGTGACTGTATTCTTGTTAATTGAATATTATACATTCCGAAAAAAATGTCGTTTTTTTTCAGTTATCTGCTTCCAGCTGTTTTGTCAGATATCGTCCTACGATCTTGGAAAAATTTCCGATATCCCGGATATAGGCAAAATCCTTTCCAAAGATCTTCTTTTCCGCTGCAAGGTCCTTCTCTTCTCCCGCAAATACTCCCAGAACACTGACCCCCTGGCTGCGGAGGCGGCGCACTTCTGTTGCAGTGTCTGCGATGGCATATTTTCCCTGATAAGGTGCCGGATTTTTTGCATTGGGACGGTTTATGATCACATCATAAGGACGGCCGTCACTTAAGATGATCAGGATCTTTTTCTCCTCTTCTCTCTGTAAAAGGCCGTATCCCACTGCTTTTATGGCAAGCCCGTCGCGGTTGTTAGATGAAGTCACATAATTGAAAATATCATCATCTGCCGCGACCGGATCCTCATACTCCCGAAACCTGTGCAGGATGGTATGATCCCAGAATGTACAGTAACTCATAACCCGGTGGGGGATGTCCACATTACTTAAGGCAGAACTGATCATATAGGCCTGCAACGCCACATCTCCCTGTCGGCTCATCTGGGAACCGCTGGCATCGATCAGCACATCTACCACAAAATCCGTATTATCCCCACGGAGGATCCGTTTAAAAAGATTCGCCTCGCTGCTTCTTCCTACACGCCACAGCCTGGAAGGAACGATGGTTCCCCGGTCTGAGAGGACTTCCTGGTTTTCACTTCGGATCACCAGTGCTTTTTTTCAGAAGTTCCGTCAGCATGGAAATATTCCGTTTCGCAATCCTGTGCTTGTCATGATAGACCCATATGTTCTTATTGCGGAGACGTTTGGCATACTGGTACTGGTAATTGTCCCGGACGGATTTTTCAGGATCCCTTCGGTAAAATATAACGTACAGTCCCCGTGAATCCCCCGGCACATCAGATAATTCATTCTTTTTTCTTCTGCCGGTGAAAGATAACTTCTTCCAAAGTTCAGTTCCACATAGGTGTGGGCTTTCCTAAGTGCCTCCTCGGAAACCACTGTGATCTTGTTTTTTACCTTGCGCTTTCCTCCATATCTTCAGTAAGGGAAGAATCCTCAAGATCTGTCATCCGGTCCGTAATCTTTTCCACATAGTTTTCCAGGGCATCCTCATACATCTCTTCGTTGAGATAGTCTTCCCAGCCGAATTCCGTCAGTTCCTCAAGCGTCACTGCCATTACCCGATCCAGAGAACCGTTTTTCTTCTCAAAATCCGGATCGATCACTGTATTATAAAGCCTGTCAATGATCCGGATCAGTTCCATGGTATCTCCGGTTTCTGCACAGGCATAGATCTGATCCCGGAATGCGGAAAGTTTTTTTCTCCACAGGTTGCACACTTCCTGCAAGAACGTCACGGAATACCGCGACTTTCAGCCGATCCAGCAGTTTATATAGGAAGGCAGGGTTTCCATATTCCTGATCCAGGATATCTTCCAGCGCTTTTTTCCGCATACGGCGCACGCCCGGGCGTTCCTCGCAGATCCGCGTTCCCACTGCTGCCTCGATGCAAAGCTGTGTCAGCCCGGTAAGTTCCGCCTCCGACGCATCCAGATAGATCTTTTTCACAAGGTAAAGGCCAAGAAGGTTTTTGTCAAAATATCTGGCAAAAGCGCCCTGTTTGATCCCGTCGTAAAGTGCGATCTCTTTGGAGCGGAGAAACAGGGATACATCCGGCTTTACTTCCAGGGTGTAATCTCCACTGACCGTCCAGAGAAGATTCCGGATGCGGTTTTCCAGATCCAGTTTGTAATCTTCAATGGAAAGTTCTTCTGTCAGATCTTTACGCATAGACATCGTCCTTTGTCCACTCTTCCGGGATCCTTGTACGGACTACATCGTCCACGATCTCTTTTTCAAAAATATCGAAGGTTTTGTTCACCACTCCCATCTGCACTGCAGCCAGGGGAGAAAGTCCCGCGCGGACGATTTTCATGGAAGCCAGAAGGCCGCGGAGATCCAGGGATTTTGTGGAAATCTCACTGTTTACAGATTTTTTCTGAAGGTCCATAAAAACGCCGATAAACTGTTCCACTGCTTTTTCTTTTGCTTCCGGGAACATTTTGTTAAAAATGAACCCTAAAGTTTCCTCTGTCTGGGCCGGCATATCGATCACCAGAAAACGGGAAACAAGGGCTTCGTTCAGCTCTTTTGTTCCTGCATATCCATAATTCATGGTTCCGATAAAACGTGCCGCCGGATGGAGATCAATCCTGTCATATCCAGGAACATCAATGGAACGGCGGTAGTCCAGCGTTGCGTGAAGGACTGAGACCGCATCGTTCTTTGCCATGTTGATCTCATCCAGGATACCGAAACCACCGTACTCGGCACACTGGTAGATGCTGCCCTTCCGGAGGCATACTTCATTGTTTACAAACGTGTCCGTTCCGATGAGATCCCCGCTGTTTGTGTTGACATGAAACGATACATTATAGATCGGGCGGCCAAAAGCATAAGCCAGATTTTCGGCCAGGATATTTTTTCCGGTGGCTTTCGGACCTGCAAGGAGGAGATTTTCCCCTTCCAGAAGTCCTGCAATAGCCATTTCCAGGATTTCTTTTCCATAGAACGGAATGGACGGTCTGGTGACTCTGGCTGCGGCCGCTTCATCAACGCCATAATTTTTCGGAATTCCTCGACGCCATGGATCAGGTCTTCGGAAACGTTTTGTTCTTCTAAAAATTCTAATTCTTTCATATATTTACTCCTGAATCTGATTCAAGCGGATAAAAACCTAACAGTTTCTTTCTCCGCCAGGTAAAAAACGGGACAGATCTTACATCCGTCCCGTCATTTGCTTTCAAAGATGCCTCTGCATTCAGGGAACATCTCTTATTTCCTGTATTTTATTCAGCCGGTCATACCTCAAAGATCAGATCGCCGTAAGATGGCATCGGCCACATATCTTTGTCCACAATCATCTCAAGCTCATCTACCGGTTTTCTTAATGCTTTCATTGCCGGTACAACGCTCTCTCTGAAGAATACGGCACGGTCACGTCCCTCTTCATGAGCTTCCGCCTCTGCGATCAGTCTGGAAAGTTTGTCCATGGCTGCCTTGGTCTCTGCGAGAAGCGTGGAGGATTTTTCCAGAAGGCTTGTCTGCACACTGACATCAAGCGCTGCACTTACTGCTTTTACAGAATTGATGGACTCTGCAAGAACGGTTGTGTAACGGATGACTGCAGGGATGATCTGCTTGGTTGCAATATCCACCATGGCCTTGGCCTCGATGTTGATGGCTTTTGCATAACCTTCGTACTGAATCTCTGCTCTGGACTCAAGCTCTGCTCTTGTGAATACATTGAAGGATTCAAACAGCTTCACTGCCTTGTCTGTAGTCAGTGCAGGAATAGCATCTAC
>ENA-OQAJ01000247-OQAJ01000247.1-human-gut-metagenome-genome-assembly--contig:-NODE-247-length-17074-cov-4.029799_pt1 | contig 17074 bp, 15 predicted proteins | sample MGYA00242736_ERZ504529 | MGnify/ENA primary metagenome ERZ504529 (study PRJEB26092, sample SAMD00036275) | human gut metagenome | host: Homo sapiens | study: EMG produced TPA metagenomics assembly of...
CGGGGAGTTTGACTGGGGCGGTCGCCTCCGAAAGGGTATCGGAGCGCCCAAAGGTTCCCTCAGAATGGACGGAAACCATTCGAAGAGTGCAAAGGCAGAAGGGAGCTTGACTGCGACACCGACGGGTGGAGCAGGTACGAAAGTAGGGCTTAGTGATCCGGTGGTATTAAGTGGGAATGCCATCGCTCAACGGATAAAAGCTACCCTGGGGATAACAGGCTTATCACTCCCAAGAGTTCACATCGACGGAGTGGTTTGGCACCTCGATGTCGGCTCATCGCATCCTGGGGCTGTAGTAGGTCCCAAGGGTTGGGCTGTTCGCCCATTAAAGCGGTACGCGAGCTGGGTTCAGAACGTCGTGAGACAGTTCGGTCCCTATCCGGCGTGGGCGTAGGATATCTGAGAGGAGCTGTCCTTAGTACGAGAGGACCGGGATGGACGGGCCGCTGGTGCATCGGTTAGACTGCCAAGTCTACGGCCGAGTAGCCAAGCCCGGAAGGGATAAACGCTGAAGGCATCTAAGCGTGAAGCCCCCCTTAAGATGAGATATCCCATTCGTAAAGAAGTAAACCCCCTTGAAGACGACGAGGTAGATAGGGCAGAGGTGGAAGTGTGGCAACACATGGAGCTGACTGTTACTAATCGGGTGAGGGCTTGACCAAGAATCGCAGGAAGAATGAATCTCAAGGAAATGTCAACATGTATGTAGTTTTGAAGGTGCAAACCTTTAAATGGCCCAGTGGCTCAGTTGGTTAGAGCGTCGCCCTGTCACGGCGAAGGTCGAGAGTTCGAGTCTCTTCTGGGTCGTTAGCAATGAGCTGACGAGTTTGGTAAATTGCATATGGATATGGAATCTTAGCTCAGCTGGGAGAGCATCTGCCTTACAAGCAGAGGGTCATAGGTTCGAGCCCTATAGGTTCCATACTTGGATGGATTCCCGAGTGGCCAAAGGGGGCAGACTGTAAATCTGTTAGCAACGCTTTCGAAGGTTCGAATCCTTCTCCATCCACTTAGCTTAACAGCTAAGCCGATGTGGCTCAATTGGCAGAGCAGCTGATTTGTAATCAGCAGGTTATCGGTTCGAGTCCGATCATCGGCTTTTGATTTTAAAAATTAATATCGCGGGGTGGAGCAGTCTGGAAGCTCGTCGGGCTCATAACCCGAAGGTCATAGGTTCAAATCCTGTCCCCGCTATTTTGCCCAGATAGCTCAGTTGGTAGAGCAGAGGACTGAAAATCCTCGTGTCGCTGGTTCGATTCCGGCTCTGGGCATTCACTTTGAAAGTGATAATTAAATAATATGGAGCATTAGCTCAGTTGGTAGAGCACTTGACTTTTAATCAAGTTGTCCGGGGTTCGAATCCCCGATGCTTCATTAATAGCGGAAATCTTCTGTGAGGTTTCCGCTATTTTATTGCTTTTGCAGAGTGCGAGAATGATTTTTCAGGTACACTCTGAGAATATGAGAAAATGCGGATATGGCGGAATTGGCAGACGCGCTGGTTTTAGGTACCAGTGGGCTTCCCGTGCAGGTTCAAGTCCTGTTATCCGCATTCAGAAAAAAGTACCGGTTAAAAACGGTGCTTTTTTGTTTTACAGACATGGTTTTTTGTTGTATAGTTAAGTTATAAACAGGACAGGGAGATTTTGACTATGGATATACAGAAATTTCAGCAGAAACTTACAGAGGTGTGTGAACTTGGAGAGAAGAATGGCAAAGTGTTGAAACCGGAACAGATAAAGGAATGCTTTGGCGAACTTGACCTGGATAAGTCACAGCTGATCAAGATATTACAGTATTTAAAATTAAAAGGTATTTCCATTGAAGGTGCGGAGGAGATTTCAGCAGCATCTCAGACCGGCCCGGAAGAAGTATCCGAAGAAAAAGAAGAAAAAAGTTCCTCTGACAGCGGAGGAAGAGGCATATCTGAAAGAATATCTGGAAGGTCTTGAAGAACAGGAGCAGGGAGAGAGAAGTGCGGAAGAACTTTTTGAACTGCTTTCAAAGGGAGATGCTCTGGCACAGGCAGAGCTGTCACAGAGGTATCTGCATGCAGCGGTCGAAATGGCGGTTGAAATGAACTGTGAGGAGATTTTTATCGCTGATCTGATTCAGGAGGCAAATATAAGCCTTCTGATGGCTCTGGGAGAGGAAGAACCGAAAGAGAAAGATGAGAAATGGCTGCTTGGACGTATCCGGTGTGGGATCCGCCATGCTATTGAGGAGCAGACCCAGAGGAAATTTGAGGATGACTATCTGGTAGCAAAGGTGGAGAAGCTGGAAGCGGCAGTCCGGGAACTTACAGAGGATGAAGAGGATGAAAGTTCAAAGTTCAGTGTAGAGGAGCTGGCAATCATTCTTGATATGGATGAAGAAGAGATCAGGGATGTGCTGCGGCTTACAGGTGATGATAAATAATGCAGTGATGTAGCATTACGGGAAAGGAGAGGGTGATTATGAGTATTCCAACACCACACAACAGTGCAAAGAAAGGTGATATTGCAAAGAAGGTTCTGATGCCGGGAGATCCGCTGCGTGCGAAGTATATTGCGGAGACATATCTGGAGAATCCGGTATGTTTTAACACAGTGAGAAATATGTTTGGTTATACCGGAACTTATAAGGGTGAGCAGATATCTGTCATGGGCAGCGGTATGGGGATGCCATCTATGGGTATTTACAGTTATGAGCTTTATAATTTTTATGATGTAGAGAAGATCATTCGTATTGGCTCTGCAGGTGCGCTGCAGGATGATGTAAGCGTAATGGACGTTGTGATCGCCATGAGTGCATGTACGGATTCAAATTATGCAAGCCAGTATCAGCTGCCGGGGGACTTTTTGCTCCTACAGCAAGTTATGAACTGGTTGCAAGGGCTGTAGAGGTTGCGAAAAGAGCAGGGTACACCGGTTCGTGTGGGTTCTGTTGTATCTTCAGATGCGTTCTATGGAGATAATCCGGAGAGTTCGAAGGCATGGAGAAAGATGGGGGTTCTCTGTGTGGAGATGGAGTGTGCGGCGCTGTTTATGAATGCTGCGAGAGCCGGTAAGGAGGCACTGGGGATTCTTACGATTTCGGATCATGTTTTCAGGGATGAGGCAATTTCTGCGGAGGCCAGGCAGACTTCGTTTAACAGGATGATGGAGATTGCTTTAGGAATTTAAGGGTTAATGACGACTGTTCTCAAGAAGAGCGATTGAAAAATTTTCTCATATTGTGTTAATATCAAAACAATATGGGAGGTATTTTGAATGCAAATTAGAAAATCGGCGGAGGATTATTTGGAGGCAATTTTGGTGTTGTCTAAACAGGGGGGCGGTGTTCGTTCTATTGATATTGCGACGATGCTTGGGGTATCGAAACCGAGTGTGAGTCATGCGATGAAGCTGTTACGTGAGGATGGCTATATCGCGATGGATCGTTATGGTACGGTGACGCTTCTGGATAAAGGGGCTCAGATTGCAATGCATATTTATGAACGCCATACAGTGTTGAGTAAGATGTTGGAACGTCTCGGCGTAAGCCGGAAGTTGCAAAAGAAGATGCGTGTAAGTTAGAGCATGACCTGAGCGATGAGAGTTTTACTAGGATAAAGGAGCACTTCCACAAGGTGATTGGGGAAGTTGAATAGCGGATAAAATAAACTCCCCCCGTCGGATGAATTTCTGACGAAGTGGGGAGTTTATTTTTTAAAGTTAGTCATCTACTATTTCTGTTACATAGCTTCCATGCCCGTCTATAGCAATAACTTTTTCTTTTCCACCTTCTGTTTGAAATATCCATGGAGCAGAATAAGGATTACGAAAAAAGGCTTACAACGAATGGTGGTGTGGTACAATGCTGTAGAAAGAAGAATGCTGGAAAGCCGTATAGTCGTATGAAGGAGAAACTCACATGCAGTTTGATGAGAGGAAAGAGGGAATAGACCCTCTGACCTACTCTGCATATTATTCTGTCTGCTTCTGTGGAAGCTGTGCAAGGATGATAGCAGCAAACATGATGACACATCCAAGGATTTCTTTAGTACTTAGTTGCTGTCTGAGGATGATCCATCCGGCTAGGACAGAGATGCAGGATTCCAGGCTGAGTATCAGGGATGCTACAGTTGGGTTCATGTTTTTCTGACCGATAATCTGCAAGGTGTAAGCTACTCCGCATGACATGACACCTGCGTAGAGGATTGGCTGCCATGCTGCCAAGATGGATGAGAGTTCCGGATGCTCAAGGAGCAGAGCGGGAATGCCGGAAAGGATACCACATGTCAGGAACTGAATGCAGGAGAGCTTTACTCCGTCTACTTTTGGAGAAAAGTAGTCGATGACCAGTATGTGCAGTGAAAATAGAAATGCGCATACCAGTACGAGCAGATCTCCTTTTCCGATAGAAAATCCATCTGTGATGCACAGGAGATAAAGTCCGATCAGAGCCATTGCAACGGCAGCCCAGATAAATTTTGTGCATTTTTTGCCAAGGAATAGTCCGATGACAGGGACGATCACAATATAACAGGCAGTGATAAAGCCGGCTTTTCCGACGGTTGTATACTTGATGCCGAACTGTTGGAAATTGCTTGCCAGACAGAGGCAGATACCGCAGGCGATACCGCCGATAATCAGAGTTTTTTTTCTCCTGCATATTGGATACAGTATTACTTGAGGTGTCAGATCTGCCAGATGCTTTGGAAGCAGAATCTGAAGGAGAGTTTCTCTTTTTCAGAAATAAAAATCAGTGGAATCAGAACGACTGCTCCGATAAGGGAACGGACGGCATTAAAAGTAAAGCCTCCTACGTATTTCATTCCTACGCTTTGAGCCACAAAAGCGATACCCCAGATAATCGCTGCGAGAAGCAGGAGCAGGGAATTTTTTTAAAGGGATCTGTTGTTTTTGCATGATGTGTGTAATCCTTCCTTATATTAATGTGTAAAATAATAAAGTGTAAATAGAATGTATAAAATGTGGATAAAACAAAATATTTATTCATTCAGTGTGGACAGAGGCACTGGAATTTTTGTAACTGTTCAGTGCCCTCATATTATAAAAATATTTCAAATATATTTTTAAGAGTGCCGGTGCCTTATTGATCTGAAAATGAATAAACACTTTCATAATTATACATCATAGATATAAAAAGAGAAAGAAGATTATAGAAATAAAAAGAAGCCTCTGCAGGAGACTTCTTTTTGTAAATGTGTATCTGATATTTATATCAGATAAAGATATATTTCAAAATAAACAATACAGCGAGCACATACATCAGTACACTGATCTTCTTTTCTTTTGCTTTACCTGTAACAACGTTGATGATCACATAGGAGATAACACCCATGGAGATACCTTCAGAAATGCTGTACAGGAACGGCATTGCGATAATCGCGATAAATGCCGGGATTGCTTCAGTCATGTCGTTGAAGTCAATCTTGGTTACTGATGTGAGCATCAGGAATCCAACGATGATCAGAGCCGGTGCTGTGGCAAAGGACGGGATTGCCAGGAAAATCGGGGATAACAGCAGTGATAATCCGAAGAGGATGGCTGCTATCAGGGAAGTAAGTCCTGTACGTCCGCCTTCAGCAACACCGGAAGCACTCTCTACGAAAGTAGTAACTGTGGAAGTACCACACATAGCACCTACTGTAGTTCCTACTGCGTCAGAAAGAAGAGCACCTTTGATGTTTGGAAGTTTGCCTTCTTTGTCAAGCATATCAGCTTTGGAAGCAACACCGATCAGTGTTCCAAGTGTATCGAACATATCTACAAACAGGAATGCAAACATAATGACTACGAAATCAAGTGTGAAGACAATGGAGAAGTCCATTTTCATAAATGTGGGAGCCATGCTTGGAATGGAGATTCCGTTTGAAAAATCAGGCAGGAGGCTGAACCAGCCGGCTGCAGGATCAGGTTTGTAAAGTCCTGTCAACTGACAGATAATGCCAAGTCCCCATGTGATCAGGATACCCCAGAGAATGTTTCCTTTTACACTCTTAACAAGAAGGATGGAGGTGATGAGAAGTCCAATCAGCGCCAGAAGAACTGTAATTCCTTCTGTATTGAAGGTTCCGCCGGAAACGGAGGATTTAAAGGAAAATACACTTACCAGAGTGGAGTCGTTGTTAACTACGATCTTAGCATTCTGCAGTCCGATGAAAGCAATAAACAGTCCGATACCAACAGATACTGCATGTTTCAGGTTCATTGGGATCGCATTGAAAATTGCCTCACGCACATTGGTCAGAGATAACAGGATAAAAATAATACCCTCTACAAATACAGCTGCCAGTGCCTGCTGCCAGCTGTAACCCATGCCAAGAACAACAGTGTAGGCAAAGTAGGCATTCAGGCCCATGCCAGGTGCAAGAACGAATGGATAATTAGAAAGCGCAGCCATCAGACAGGTGGCAATAAAGGATGACAGTGCGGTCGCTGTAAAAACAGCTCCTCTGTCCATGCCGGATGCTTCCAGAATGTTTGGGTTTACAGCCAGAATGTATGCCATTGTCATGAATGTGGTAATACCTGCCATAACTTCGGTCTTTACATCTGTGTGGTTCTCTTTGAGATGGAATAATTTGTCAAGATTCATAATCTTTCCCCCTTTTGATTTTAAAAATTGCCGGCCGTTTTGTGGTGCCTCAGATAATCATCCCGAAAAAACAGGGTGAAACTCCTGGAATCAATCGTCCCGGCATATCGTTTTGTTAACGATATGCCGGAAAAACACCATCAGAATCTGTATTTCCTGCAGTTACAGAATCTTTCTTCCGGCTACATATTTTGCGGTAATATTGCGGTCATCGGAAAGGTAGATCAGTCTTTCGAGTCTGTCCTTCGGAGAGAGCTTCAGTGGAGTTGGAATAGTGTTGTCATTAAGCACAACCGCATCAAATTCATACCCCTCCTTAAAGCTTCCAACCTTTCCAAAGAAGGAACCGCCTCCTTCTGTTCCCATATAAAAGGCTTCTTCAACAGTGAGCGGCTTCATGGAAGAATCAACCAGCCGCCAGTACAGCTTGGAAACCTGAATAGCATCAGCCATGGCACGCAGAATAGAAACGGAAGTTCCACCTGCAATGTCAGATCCCAGTCCGATGTGTAAGCCTTCGTCCAGATAACGTCTCGCAGGAGAGATACCTGAGGAGAGATTTGTGTTAGACTGCGGACAATGAGCAATATAAACGCCCTGCTTTTTCATAAGGGCAATTTCTTCATCCGAAGAATGAACACAATGAGCCATAATCGTCGGACAGTCACCGCCGAAAAGACCGAACTGGCTATATGCTTCTCCATAAAAATGTGTATTCGGGCAAAGCTCCTTCACCCAGGCAATTTCACCGAAATTCTCAGAAAGGTGAGACTGCATCGGCAGGTGATATCTCTTCTGAATCTCCGAAAGCTTCTCCATCAGCTCATCAGAACAGGATGGAGTAAATCTCGGAGTAAGGATCGGCTTTACATTTTCAAATTTATCAAGCGTATCCTTAATCCACTGAACCGTAGCATCAGCAGAAGCCTGAGCACTCTCTTCCTGCAACTGCGGAGAACCATTACGGTCCATATTTACCTTGCCGACCATAGCCTTTATTCCGGTTTTATCCAGTTGTTCCATCAGGATCTCGGTAGCAGGGACATGCAGAGTTCCGAAAATACATGCTCTTGTATTCGGGCTCTTCTTCATATCCTCAGCGAAAACAGAATAAGCCTCTTTTGCAAACTCCGTATCTTCATAACGCGCTTCCTGCGGAAAAGTATAAGTATTCAGCCAGTCCAGCAGCTCAAGATCCATACCCGAGGCACGAAACGTATACTGCGGAGCATGAAGATGCAGATCAGTCAGTCCCGGAATGATCAGCTCATCGCCAAAATCTGTACATGAGATTCCTGCAAATTTCTCAGGAAGCTCATCAAACACCCCTGCACATCGCCCATCTTCACATACTAAATATCCATTTTCAGTGATGGAAAGTTCTGTCAGAGAATTACTGTAGCAAATTGTTCCCTTTAAAACAAAAGTCTGCTCGTTCATAACCATACCTCCTTTTTGTGGTTAAGGAAAGGCAAAAAAAATCTACCGATGCTGCCTTTACCTCATTCTTTCTCCCTGGGGAGAGAACTTATAGACAACTATTACGGTAGTTGGTAGAAACGTCCAACCGATTATGGACATATATAAGTTTACTTATATTGTTTATAAAATGATTATAAAATATTTGTAGTTAACTGTCAATTCCTTTCTGCAATTTAATTTAATATTCTTTTTGCATTGCTATTTGATAATTCATAGTCTATAAAGCATTTTACAGGCAGAATTTATATAAAGTATATGATATCCCATGTGAACTTATACAATCTCTTTCATATTTAAAGTCTTTCTTATTCATGTAGGCTTTTAACATGCGAATTGATACGATATTTTCCACCTTCCAATTACCAGCTTAGAAAAATATTTTATCTGCTATGCATTTGCAGGCATCTTAGAGATTCTTAGTCCTCTTAAATCTGCGTTATGAGAAGAAAAGTCCATTGCCTGAGCACCAGCGAGCAATCACAGACTTTTCTTCTCATGCTTTTAGCAGATTTCAGATGACTTAGAATCTCTTAGATGTCGAAACCGCATAGCAGATAAAATATTTTTCTAAGCGTCCCTCATTTTATTATTAAAATATGATATAATACTCTCCAATATCAAAAAGAAAGGAAAAACAAACATGCAGCTAGACAAAGAAACATAAAAAAAATTCGATGGCTCATCGCATTCGCAATTCTCTTATATCTGGGTGTCCAGAACCTGCACATAGTCATCAGCACTGTCAGAGTTCTGCTTGGCTTTCTCTTTCCGTTCATCATTGGTTTCGGAATCGCTTTTTATCCTCAATATTCCAATGAAATTCATAGAACATCATCTGTTCGGAAGAGTCCTGAAACAAGAGAAAAAAAACAGCACAAAAAAACTGGCAAGCCGGTCAGCCTGGTGCTTTCTATCTGCTTTGTGATCTGTATAATCGTGATCGTTATGCTGGTAGTAGTACCGGAACTGGGGGCAACATTCGTAAACATAGCGAAAAAGATAGAAGAAAATATTCCGGTTTTCCAGAAATGGATCGACAATGTATTCGGAAACAATCCGGAAGTTGTGAAATGGGCGCAGTCTCTTGACATTTGAGCCGGGGAAAAATAATCGATTCTGTACTCGGCGTACTGAAGAACGGAGTCAATAACATTGTTTCCTCCACAGTGTCCATCACCATGGGACTTCTGACTACTGCAATGAATGTATCCATTGGCTTTGTATTCGCCTGCTACGTCCTTTTGCAGAAAGAAAAGCTCCTGCAGCAGATAAAAAAAGCAATGTACGCAATGTTCCCGGAAAAACCGGTCAGATATCTGGCACATGTATGGAATCTGGCAAACAGGATTTTTTCCAACTTTATTACCGGACAGTGTATCGAAGCTGTGATTCTTGGAAGTATGTTCTTTGTATCCATGACAATTCTGCATTTTCCATATGCAATGCTGGTGGGTGTCCTGATTTCATTTACAGCATTGATCCCGCTGTTTGGCGGAATTATCGGATGTTGGGTAGCATTTTTTCTGATCCTTATGATAAGTCCTGTAAAAGCAGTTCTGTTTCTGGGACTTTTCCTTATCCTGCAGCAGATAGAAGGAAACCTGATCTATCCTCATGTGGTAGGTGGTTCTGTCGGGCTTCCATCCATCTGGGTACTGGTAGCTGTAACACTTGGCGGCAGTCTGATGGGAATTGTGGGAATGCTGATCTTCATTCCGACAGTATCTGTCATTTATACACTTTCAGAGAGTGGGTATATGCCCGTCTTAGAGAAAAAACAGCTTGTTTTATGACGAAATGATTCGTGATGTGTAGAAAGATGTTATTATTGTCCGGATAAACTTGGTAACAAATTTGTAAAAGGACTGTAAATCAGTGTAAGGTCTCTGTAATTGTAATTAATTCGATATTTCTGTATTATAGTGATATCTGGTTAAAAATGGAAGGAGATCTTAAGATGGACATCTTAAAGGTAAACGTTATGATATTATGAATGTGCTTTGGGAAGAGGGAAGACCATTGTCTGCTTTTGAGATCAATGACATTGCACCGGAACTGAAAATGCCGACAGTAAGAAGATGCCTGGAGCTTCTTTTGAAAGAGAACCTGATCCAGGTTGCGGGAACTTCAATGAACGGCAAGGTGTATGCAAGAAATTATACCCCTCTTCTTTCAAGAGAGGATTATTTAAAGGGAAATGCCAAAAGCAGAAAGATTAATCCGGTGGAAATGATGAATGCGCTTCTGGAATCTGATGGGATTACAGTGGAAGAGCTGGAAAAAACTTCAGGAGCTTATCGATAAGAAACGTGCGGAACTGGAAAGCAGATAATCATAAACATAGCAGATAAAACGGACATGGCCATCTGGCTGTGTCTTTTTTTGTGCCATTTTTTACAGAATTGCAATACTGTATCAGGTAATAAAAAACAGCCAGATGAATAAAGTGTCCATCTGGCTGAATCTGTTATCAATTAATTATTTCTTGTTCTGCTCAACTTCTTTTAACATCATAGCGCGAACTTTCAGTGGAAGTCCGAACAGGGTGATGAATCCGTCTGCATCGTGGTGGTCATAGAGGTCACCTGTTGTGAAAGATGCAAGAGATTCATTGTACAGGCTGTATGGAGAAGTTGTACCGGCTTTGATGATATTGCCTTTGTACAGTTTGAATTTCACTTCACCTGTTACATATTTCTGTGTGGATTCAACGAATGCCTGGATTGCCTCACGAAGCGGTGTATACCATTTTCCTTCGTACACAACCTGAGCGAACTGGCTGCCAAGTTTCTTCTTGGTTTCCATTGTCTCGCGGTCAAGTGTAAGTTCTTCGAGCTGTTCATGAGCTGCCATAAGGATTGTTCCGCCAGGAGTCTCATATACACCACGGGATTTCATACCAACAACACGGTTCTCAACGATATCAACGATACCGATACCGTTCTCGCCGCCTAATTTGTTAAGCTCAGTGATGATCTCGGAAACTTTCATTTCTTTGCCGTTTAATGTTTTCGGAACACCCTGCTCGAATGTCATGGTAACTTCTGTTTCTTTATCAGGGGCTTTCTCAGGTGTAACACCTAAAACAAGCATATTGTCATAATTTGGAGCCTGGGAAGGATCTTCCAGTTCCAGACCTTCATGGCTGATGTGCCATAAGTTTCTGTCACGGCTGTAGCTGTGGCTTGCATCGAATGGAAGGTCGATTCCATGAGCTTTACAGAATGCAATTTCATCTTCACGTGACTGCATGGTCCATTTGTCTGTCATACGCCATGGAGCGATGATCTTGATGTCAGGAGCAAGAGCCTTGATGCCAAGTTCGAAACGGATCTGGTCGTTACCTTTACCTGTAGCACCGTGGCAGATGGCAACTGCACCTTCTTTACGTGCAATCTCAACTAATTTCTTAGCGATTGCCGGACGGGCCATGGATGTACCAAGGAGATATTTGTGTTCGTATACAGCACCTGCCTGTACACATGGTACGATGAAGTCATCACAGAATTCATCTACGATATCTTCGATATATAATTTGGAAGCACCGGAAAGCTTTGCTCTTTCATCCAGTCCATCCAGTTCGTTTCCCTGACCGCAGTTTACGCAGCAGCAGACAACATCGTAATCAAATGTTTCTTTTAACCATGGGATTAAGGCTGTGGTATCAAGACCGCCTGAGTATGCTAAAACGACTTTTTCTTTCATGATTGTATTCCTCCTGAAATTGGATTTTATTATTTTCCTGATTTGTAAAAATTTCCTGAGATATCCGTTTGCCGAAAGTAAATGAATAGGTCGGGGAGTTCAGCGCATTATTTTTGAATAAATGCGGTAATTTCTGATTGAAATTTTTGAATAAATATTCAATGCGGAACAAGATGATTTCGTGTGATTCCGCTTAACAAGTGATAATATACACCTTTTTTTTATAAATAATGCAATAGAAAAATGCAAAAAAGTTTTAATCTGTTTTTGCATAAATATGCAACATAATAATAGGAAAAGAACAGGGGAAATCGGATGAACTGAAATAAAAATCCAATGTAAAAACATTGAAAAATGACTATTGCATATTATGCAGGTAAGATGTATAATTAGTCCAGCACTCTGATAGAGTAAAGTTTTACTATGAAATGAAGACCGCCGGATGAGGCGAAGATGGAGGAAATTATTATGATTAAAGCAGGAATTATCGGTGCCACAGGATATGCAGGTAACGAGATCGTGAGACTGCTTCTGGGACATAAAGATGTGGAAGTTGCGTGGTATGGTTCAAGAAGTTATATTGACCAGAAATATGCAGATGTTTATCAGAACTTTTTTAAGCTGGTAGATGCGAAATGTATGGATGATAATATGGAAGCATTAGCTGATGAAGTGGATGTGATCTTTACAGCTACTCCTCAGGGACTGTGTGCTTCTTTAATTAATGAAGGAATTCTTTCCAAGGCGAAAGTAATTGACCTGAGTGCGGATTTCCGTATTAAAGATGTGAAGAAATATGAGAAATGGTATGGAATTGAGCATAAGGCTCCGCAGTTTATTGATGAGGCGGTTTATGGTTTATGTGAGATTAATCGTGAGGAGATTAAGAAGGCAAGACTGATTGCGAATCCGGGATGTTATCCCACATGTTCTACACTTTCTATTTATCCGCTGATCAAAGAGGGGCTGATCGATCCGTCTACGATTATCATTGATGCGAAGTCCGGTACTTCAGGAGCAGGACGTGGAGCGAAGGTTGCCAATCTGTTCTGTGAAGTGAATGAGAATATTAAGGCTTATGGTGTTGCAAATCACAGACATACACCGGAGATTGAGGATCAGCTTGGTTATGCGTGTGGCAAAGAGGTGCTGATTAATTTTACACCTCATCTGATTCCTATGAATCGTGGTATTCTTGTGACTGCTTATGCTTCTCTGACTAAGGATGTTTCTTATGAAGAGGTGAAGGCAGTTTATGATAAGTATTATGAGAATGAGACTTTCGTTCGTGTGCTGGATAAGGATGTTTGTCCGCAGACTAAGTGCGTGGAGGGAAGTAATTATGTGGATGTGAACTTTAAGATCGATCCGAGAACTCACAGAGTTATTATGATGGGGGCTATGGATAATCTGGTGAAAGGTGCAGCAGGACAGGCTGTGCAGAATATGAATCTGATGTTTGGATTTAAGGAGGCTGAGGGACTGTTGCAGGTGCCGATGTGTCCATGATAGATTAATGGGAAGGGACGCTCCGGAAATTATTTGTTTTTGAACGCGGTTTCGGGGCTTAGTAACTCTAAGTGTTCAGAAATTTGCTAAAAGCGTGGAAAAAAAGCTCAAACTCGCTGCGCTCAGACAGTGAGCTTTTTTCCACAACGCAAATTCCTGAGCACTAAGAGTTACTACAGTCCCTGCAAATGCGTTCAAAAACAAATAATTTCCGGAGCTGACTTTTCCAGTAACTGGATGGCGACTGCGCAGGGGACCTGCGGCAGTCTGGGGAAGTTGTGGATATGTAAGGAGGATTTGATTATGAAGATTATAGATGGTGGCGTTACGGCGGCTAAGGGGTTTCAGGCAGCTGCGGCTGCGGCTGAGATTAAGTATAAGGGCAGAACAGATATGGCTATGGTTTACAGTGAGGTGCCTTGTGTAGCTGCGGGGACTTTTACTACCAATGTGGTGAAGGCTGCGCCTGTTAAATGGGATCAGGATATTGTTTATAATCATCCGTCTGCACAGGTGGTGATCTGTAACAGTGGTATTGCCAATGCATGTACTGGTGCAGAAGGTTATGGTTATTGTAAGGAGACTGCAGATGCGGCTGCTGAGATTCTTGGGGTGGCTGCTGACAGTGTGCTGGTTGCTTCTACAGGTGTGATTGGTATGCAGGTTCCCATTGACCGTATTAAGAATGGTGTGAAGATGATGGCGCCGAAGCTGGATGGTTCTCTGGAGGCTGGTACTGAGGCGGCGAAGGCGATCATGACTACTGATACCAAGAAGAAAGAGGTTGCTGTTCAGATTGAGATTGGCGGTAAGACGGTTACTGTTGGTGGTATGTGTAAGGGTTCCGGTATGATCCATCCGAATATGTGTACCATGCTTGGGTTTGTTACTACTGATGCGAAGATTTCCAAGAAGATGCTGCAGGAAGCGTTAAGTGAGGATGTTAAGGATACTTACAATATGGTTTCTGTTGATGGAGATACTTCTACCAATGATACAGTTCTTCTTCTGGCCAATGGTCTGGCTGAGAATCCGGAGATCACAGAGAAGGGTGAGGATTACGAAACCTTCAAGGCTGCGCTGAATTATATCAATACTACTCTGGCGAAGAAGATCGCAGGTGACGGAGAGGGTGCGACTGCACTGTTTGAGGTGAAGATCATTGGTGCAGAGTCTAAGGAGCAGGCAGTTACATTGAGCAAGTCTGTTGTTACTTCTTCTCTGACAAAGGCTGCTATCTACGGACATGATGCAAACTGGGGAAGAATCCTGTGTGCTATGGGATATTCCGGTGCGAAGTTTGATCCTGAGAAGGTGGATCTGTTCTTTGAGAGTAAGGCTGGTAAGATCCAGATTATTGAGAATGGGGTGGCTGTGGATTACAGTGAAGAAGAGGCAACGAAGATTCTTTCTGAGGAAGCTGTCACAGCAATCGCTGATGTGAAGATGGGTGATGCCACAGCAACTGCATGGGGCTGTGACCTGACTTATGATTATATAAAAATCAATGCAGATTACCGTTCATAACAAAATTCTGTGAATAAGGGTGATTTTAACCGAATCAGGTAAGTCTCCTGATTTAATTGCGAAAAGCAATAAGCAGGGATGGAGACCAGACATTGACTGGAAAAAGGAGAGAATAATGGTTAATCAGAAATATTTGGACAAGGCGGAGGTGCTGATCGAGGCACTTCCTTATATTCAGAGATTTAATCGTAAAATCGTAGTTGTAAAGTACGGCGGAAGTGCCATGCTGGATGATGAACTGAAGAAGAATGTGATCAAGGACGTTGTTCTTCTGAAACTGGTTGGTTTCAAACCGATCATCGTTCATGGCGGTGGTAAGGAAATCAGCCGCTGGGTTGGCAAGGTAGGTATGGAGCCGAAATTTATTAATGGTCTTCGTGTAACAGATAAAGATACTATGGAGATCGCAGAGATGGTTCTTGCGAAGGTGAACAAGGAACTGGTTGCCATGGTGGAATCTCTTGGTGTAAATGCTGTTGGTATCAGTGGTAAAGACGGTGGTCTGCTGAAATGCCGCAAGAAACAGACAGAGGGTGGAGACATCGGATTTGTTGGTGAAGTTACAAAGGTTGAGCCGAAGATTCTGGAGGATCTTCTGGAGAAAGATTTCCTGCCGATCATTTTCCCGGTAGGTTATGACGATGAGTTCGCTACTTATAATATTAATGCGGATGATGCTGCATGTGCCATTGCAGAGGCTGTTCATGCGGAGAAGCTTGCATTCCTTTCTGATATTGAAGGCGTTTATAAAGACAAGGATGATCCGTCCAGCCTGATCTCTGAACTTCATGTAGATGAAGCACAGAAACTGATCGATGACGGTTATGTAGGCGGAGGTATGATTCCGAAGCTGAAAAACTGTATTGATGCCATTGAAGAAGGCGTTAACAGAGTCATATCCTTGACGGAAGAATTCCTCACAGCTTACTGCTGGAGATCTTTACAAACAAAGGTATTGGTACTGCGATTCTGAGAGAAGACGGGGAGAAATATTACAATGAACATGAATGAACAGATGAAGGATCCGAAGAGAGTATCCTTCACACTTATTAATCGTTTTTCCTAGTTGTTTTTGAAAAGGGGACAGGGATGTTTATTTATATGATTCCGAAGGAAGGAATATCTGGATTTTGCAGCAGGTATTGCTGTAAATTCTCTGGGATATCATTATCCGGGATATGATGAAGCATTAAAAGATCAGATTGATAAGCTGATGCATATTTCCAACTTATATTACAATGAGCCGATCATCGAAGCAGGTGCGAAGCTGGTAAAGGCAAGTAAAATGAGCAAGGCATTCTTTACCAACAGTGGTACAGAAGCAATCGAAGGTGCTTTAAAAGCAGCTAAGAAATATGCATATGTACGTGACGGACATGCAGATCATGAGATCATTGCCATGAACCATTCCTTCCATGGAAGAAGTATCGGAGCACTTTCCGTGACAGGAACTGCTCATTACAGAGAGCCCTTTGAGCCTCTGATGGGTGGTGTGAAGTTTGCGGATTTTAATGACCTTGAGAGCGTAAAGGCTCAGATCACAGATAAGACCTGCGCAATTATCACTGAGGTTGTTCAGGGTGAGGGTGGTATTTATCCGGCGAAGAAAGAATTCCTGGAAGGTCTGCGCCAGATTTGTGACGAGAAAGATATTATGCTGATTTTCGATGAAATTCAGTGCGGTATGGGAGAACCGGACATTATTTTGCATGGCAGGCATACGGTGTACAGCCGGATATTATGACAAGTGCGAAAGCTCTTGGATGTGGTGTGCCGGTAGGTGCGTTTGTACTGAATGAGAAAGCTGCCAAAGCTTCTCTGGAGCCAGGTGATCATGGTACAACTTACGGTGGAAACCCGTTTGTATGTGCTGCAGTCAGCAAAGTATTTGACATTTATGAGAATGATAAGATCATTGAACATGTACAGGAAATGACTCCATATCTGGAACAGAAACTGGATGAAATTGTTGCAAAACATGAATGCGCTGCAACAAGACGAGGCATGGGCTTCATGCAGGGAATTGTGATCCAGGACCGCCCGGTTGGAGAAGTTGTAAAAGCTGCTCTTGCAAAAGGACTGCTGGTGATCTCTGCAGGCAGTGATGTACTCAGAATTGTACCTCCGCTTGTGATCACAAAAGAACACATCGACAAGATGGCTGCAATTCTGGATGAGTGTATGGAATAATTTTAGATACTTCAAGAGATATTTGAATATTTTTGCAAAATGCTCCGGGTATAATCAATAACTGATTACATCCGGA
>ENA-OQAJ01000248-OQAJ01000248.1-human-gut-metagenome-genome-assembly--contig:-NODE-248-length-17047-cov-6.665839_pt1 | contig 17047 bp, 18 predicted proteins | sample MGYA00242736_ERZ504529 | MGnify/ENA primary metagenome ERZ504529 (study PRJEB26092, sample SAMD00036275) | human gut metagenome | host: Homo sapiens | study: EMG produced TPA metagenomics assembly of...
GTTCGCTGTTTCCGCCACTGGCGGCGCTCACCTTTGCAGCATCCAGTATTATCTGCGCTTTTGGCTTGGCATCTGCCGCACCTCGCTCGCCGTATCGGCACTTAGAATTATGCGGTATTGCCCTAAGCAAGGCGTTTATTCCAGCCAGGGCAGCGGGCGCACAATGTGTGCCCCTATGGAATTATCCATTCTGGCTTGCCTGCTGCAATGCCGCCGCATGCGCTTGGCAGACTGGAACACATAGTACAGTGTTGCCATAATGGCCACCGTTTCCAGCAGTTTAGCCCAGGGCGAAACCACATCTTTCGGCAGGCCGCACAGCAGGGTGCAGACTTTGGGTACCGCAAAGGCAATGACATCCACCAGCAAAATCAGGATACTGCCCCATGCGGGCAGGCTGATATGCGGCAGGCAGAAAATAGCGATGGCAGGCAGCGCCAGAATGATATAATCATGGCTCTGCTTATAAAACCACATAACGGAAACCACCGCGGTAACGGCGTACCAGAGCAGCCAGTCATTATCCAGCTTTTTGCGGAACATCCAGGCCGCAGCAGCCAGCAGAATCACACCGCCCACAGCGACATCCAGCAGGAGAACCACCTTGGTGGAGATGCCAAAGCCCAACAAAAAGTTGAACAGCCCATAATAAGAGGTATTATAGCTCAACCCCTGGTCCATGATATCTGTCAGCATGGAGATGGGGCTGCTTTCGGTTAAAATGGCCGCCAACAGCCAGGACCCCAGCACAGTGCCGGAGGTAACGGTTATTGCTTTCCAGTGCTTTTTGCAGAGCAGCGGGAACAAAAACACAAACGCCACCTGCGGTTTGCACATGGCAACAGCCAGCAGCAGGCCCGCCAAAGTCTCACTGTCCTCCAGCACGCACATGGAAAGGATAACACAGCAGCACACAATGCCGCTCTGGTTGCCAAACAGCACCGCATTGGCCCACATGCTGGGGGCAAACACCAGCAGCGATGCCAGCACGGCCATGTATTTATCCTGCACATAGCGGTGGCGCAGCAAAAAGCGGCCCATGCACAGCGCCGTGACAAGCGGAGCGATAAAATCCAACGCCAGAATGTACACGCACATCGCGCTGTACGGCAAAAAGCCGGGGTTGATTACATTGCCCAGCACATAGGCCCAGGGCACTGTGCCCCCCAGGGAAGCATCCAGCCAGCCGATAGATTCGATGGACGGCACGCGGCTGTGCATCACATCAAAGGGGTTCAGCCCGTGCAGCACATAGGCACACTCCTGCCAGCGCAGGCGGGCATCCCACAGGTACAGGCCGTCAAACGATCAGATAGCCGCCCCAGGTTGGCCGCCATGATTCCCAGAAAGAGCACCACCGCAAACAGCCGCAGGCGGCGCTGGTCATATTGCTGCATCAATGCGGTGGCTCCCTCCCTTCCCCGCCTGTGCAGGGTTTACTTTTGGATTTTCTCGATGCTCTCGATCAGGTAGTTCTGCTTTTTGAACACCAGGTCCACCAGCAGCGAAAGATATTTGATGATGATGGTCAGCACAGCAAACAGCCCGGCAAAGCCAAGGGTCAGCACAAACATCATGGTGGTCCACCCTTCAATGGGGTGCCCGGCGCAGAAAATGATCAGCGTGTAGGCCAGCTCCGCCAGCGCCAGGAACATCATCACGATGGCAATGCCTGCACTGAGCTTATACCCGGCATCGGTATACAGCGCCAGACTGTCCATGGCAAGGGCAAAGCGCCCGCCGGAATTATCAGTCAGGCGGCCATCAAATTCCAGATCGGTCATTTTTAAGCCGGATGCCGCATAGGCCGCTTTGCGGTAGGGCAGCGTTTCACTGGAAGCATGCACGCGGTTGATGGCACGGCGGCTGACCAGGCGGAACGCATCGGTGCGCAGCTTGTAAGCCGAATGGCTGTTGCCGTTGAACACGCGGTAGAACATTTTGCTGCTGCCCGCCGTGGACCGCGGGCAGACGGATACAATATCGCTGCCCGCCATGGCGGCACGGTAAGCTTCAAACACCAGCTCAATGGGGTACGGTGTCTGGGTGGAGTCAAACTCATACACATAATCGCCGATCGCGGCATCCAGGCCCGCGTTCATGGCGGTCTCGCGCCCCTGGTGCAGGCTCAGGTGCAGGATGGTCAGCGGCTTTTCCAGCGCTTTGGCCCAGTCCCGCAGTGGGGATGGTATCATCGGCGCAGGCGTCATCCACGGCAACCAGCTCATACTGTTCAAAGTGCTGGTCCAGCACGGCGTTCAGCGCCTTAAAAAACCGCACGGCCTGGGCACCATCGTTGTGCAGGTAGACCACAGCCGAGATAAAATTCTTTTCTTTTATTTGTCACACTCATACGTTCAATACCTCGTCCAGGTCATACACGGTGTTGATCTTGCCGGAAAGTACGCTGACCAGCATCGGTTCGGTGTTCATCACGCGCACCACGGTGGGGCGGGAATCATCTATTTCGCTGGCTTTCAAAATCGGCTTCATACTGAACAGGCTGCCCTGATAAGCAAAGCCGTACTCTTTTTTCAGGTATTTGCGGGCCAGCTGGCTCATGTAGGGCCAGGCGCTCTGCGGCTTAGCCGGGCATTCGTTGCAGTTATACAGCTGCCCGCCTGCATTTGCCCTCGCTCTGCTGCTGGCAGGGGAAGGTTGCTACCGCATCATAGCTGGTTTCGTGGGGAGTAAAGGTCACACTGGTCAGGCTGTGCAGGCCGGTCTGGCCAAAGGGCATCAGGCTGAAAAACGGGCCGTCCATCACGGTAATGCCGGTATTTTTCAGGCGCTCATCCACCGTGCACAGGATGATCTCGCACTTTTCGTATTTGATTTTGAACGGCGGCAGGCCCAGCATGGCGTGGATATCGTTCACGCCCGCATAGGTTGCGTTCAGGATGAACGGTGCTTCCACCGTGGTATCCCCTGCCGTTACCCGCCACACGCTGCCGGCTTTTTCAATTTTGTCCGGCTTATGGCTGTACAGAACCTGCACATTGGGCAGCTTTGCCAGCTGTTCCAGGAACCAGTTTTTCAGCACCTGGGCATCATAAGTATACTCGGTGGTCAAAAATGCACCATCGCACATACCGTTATTAAAGTAGCGCTCCGGGGCAACATCATCACAGCGGATCTTGGCCGCGGCGCAGAAGCGGCGGAATTCGGCCGCATTGGTCCAGCTGAAATGTGCGCTGGTGGCATAGATCTGGTCAAAGCTTGTGTGCAGGCAGAAATCATAATCCCGGCAGAAGCGCTGGAAGTAATGTGCGCTCTTGATGGCCGTGGAGTAGCTGCGCGGGTAATGGTAGCCCATGTGTACGCGGGCCTGATTGATATAGGTCGCGCGCATGAACGGGGCGGGGTCCCGCTCCAGCACCAGTACCCGCTGGCCTGCCGCGCCGCACTTTTGGGCTGCGTACAGGCCATACAGGCCAGCACCAATAATGATTTTATCCACTGTCATGCACAGGACCTCCGATAATCTATTACTATGCCGGGCACCCCTGCCCGATTACGGGTTATACTTGCCCGTTGCGGCGGCAAACAGCACCTGCAGCAGATTGCTGTTGCCCTTAAAGCCGCTGATCTTGGTCGGCGTTTTGCCGGATGCCGGGTATGCGCGGGTCACGGGGACCTCGCAGGCGCGCAGACCCAGCTGAGTGGCACGAATGCTGAGGTAGGCCAGCAGCTCGTACCCCATAAACACATCCCGCAGCGGCTGCACATCGGGGTGGGTCAGGTATTCGCGGCTGTAGGCGCGGTAAGCGTTGGTGGTATCGGTAAACCACTGGTGGGCTGCCGCGCTGATGATTGGCGCATGGATCAGCCGTACCGCCGCATAGCGCGTTTTGGGCGTATTGATGGCATGACCGCCGGGGATAAACCGGCTGCCCTGCACAAGGTCATAGCCTTCTTTCAGCTTGGCAACAAATTCCGGAACATCCTCGATGGAATCCTTATTGTTGCCGTCAATGGTCAGCACGCCCTTATAGCCAAAGGTCAGGGCAAAATGCAGGCCCATGCGCAGCTGGGCCCCCTGTTTGCCGGGGCCGGTTTGATCAGCAGGGTGTTCACCCCGTACAGCTCCAGCGTATCGGGGTTCATGCTGCCATCGGTGGAGCCGCCGTCGCAGATGACAATATCCACCAAACGGTCCACCCCGGCTTTCTGGGCACGGCCCAACTCGGTCAAAATGCGGGAGCCCTCATTGATGACGGGGATCAGCAGGCAGTAATCGCTGCTTTTGGGCAAAAAGGCGGTGCAGGTATAATCCGGCACGCCGGGAACATTCTGGATCGGCACTGGCTGCAGGCTCATGCAAACACCTCCGCAATATAGGCAAGGGTCTTGCGGACGGTTTCCACATCCGTCCGCTTCATCTCAATGGAAACATCGCCGCTGTAGCCAACGGCTTTCAGCAGCATGGCAAGTTCTTTGTGTTCCTGGCGCGGAACAATGGGTTCCAGCCCCGGCTCGCTGATATGAACATGGCTGACGTATTTGATATCATCCACAAAATCCCGCAGCGCTCGCCGTTGGAGATCATGGTGGAAAGGTCCAGATTAACCGCAAGGCCGGGGCTTTGCAGCCGTTTGACCATGGCAAAAGCATCGGCTGTATTGTTCAGGTAGTTGGTGTATACCGGGGGGTTGGCCTCAATGGCAAGCACCACATCATAGTGGGACGCCAGCGCACCGGCCTTGGCAAAAAAGGCATCGCCCTCCGCCGCGGTGTGCGGCGGGTCCAGGCGGCGGTTTTTGGGGCAGCCGAACACCAGACTGGGGCAGTTGATGGTGTGGGCAAACTGGAACGCCTCGGCGGTATAATCCAGCAATTCTTCGGCTTGCACGGGGTCAAAAATATTGCCGGTCTGGCCGTACCAGATGCTTTGCATGCTGGGTACATGGAACCCCCAGCGGTTGAGCAGGTAGCCGCCGAACAGAGCGGCTCCGGTCAGGTTTCATACGGATATTCCGGGAAAATACGGGTGGGGGCAATTTCCAGCCCGGTAAAGCCGTTCTGCTGCATGGCAGCGTAAACAGCTTCGTCATCCGCTTTATCCCACGCAATATTGGAAATTGCAAGTTTCAGTTCGGACATCCTCAGTTCCTCCATGCGCGCATAAAGGCGCAGATCTCATCCAGCTCCTGCTGTTTTGTACACAGGTATCCGTCCGCCCCGCCCAGCAGCGCAGCATGCCGGCTGCGCAGGTCATAATCAAACGGAGGCTTGGGCAGCTCGTTGTGCCAGTCGGCTTTGCCGGTCACTGTGGTGTAAACCTCCGCCGCCGTAACGGGCGGGGTGGTCAGGTTGAGGGTGGTCAGGCCGTTTTGCAGCGCGGTCTGCACATCCTGCCACAGGCGGGCCAGGTGATAGAACTGGTAACGGCTGCGGGAATCCGTGAAGGCAAGGGCGTTAAAATCATTGCCCGCAAAAAATTCCCGCAGGGCCGCGGCATCCACCGCACCGTTGAGCTTATAAAGCCGTTATCTGCCAGGGTATAGCCATCCCGTACCAGGGGGATTTTTTGTGCAAGTTCGGTATATTTTTCCGGCTTGAGCATAGCCGGGGTGATGGTGTGCAGGTCAAACAAAAAGTTCTTTTTCAGCCCAATGCCGTATAGGGCAGGCAGCCGCACAATCAGCGCATTGGGGTAATCCTCCCGCACCCATCGTTCCAGCTGCAGGCGGTTGCGGCCATAGGCGGGCAGGCCGTCCGGTGTCATGGGGCTCTGCTCGTTCTTTCCCCTGCTGTCGGCATAGACAGCGATGGAGGAGATCAGCACCAGCTGTTTGGGGGCGATCTGGCGCAGGTTTTCCCGCGCGGCGGCCATCACGGCAAGGTCGGCATCCGGGTCCGCATTCGCCAAAAACATGGCGGCGGGCACCCCGGCGTACACGCACAGATCCGGCTTGGCACCGAACTGTGCGGCAATATCGGTGGAATGGCATACTGCGGCAAACGCATGTTTTGCCGCCAGGTTGCCCCCCACAAAACCGGTGGAACCGACCAGAAGATCCTTTGCCATATGCCCTGCCCCTTTTGCTGTTGATTTTTGCCGCAAAGCAGCGCCCTGCTTTGCAGATTGATACAGAATAGATTATACCATACCCCGGCGGTAAAAGCAATTAAAGCAATTTCAGACAGCAAATAAAATCCCATCATGCCAAAGCGGCACAATGGGAATAAAAAAACAGACAGTATCAATACCGGGTGCGCGGGATCTCCACACGGTTGGCCACAGCGGCTTCCAACTGGGCAACAATGGTTTTCATGCTCTCTTCAAACTCTTCATCGGAAGAATCGTGGAAGATCAGCAGCGAATCGGGCTGGTTTTCCAGCTTTAAGCTGAGCGGCGGGTTAAAGTTGACACCCAGGATATATTCGTCCCAGTGGTTCAGCTTCCACATGTCACGGTCGCTGGCGCGGTCGATCATGCGCTGGTGGCACACTTCGGGGTTAGTATCTACCCAAATCACAACCAGCTCCGCCTGCTTCTTTTTCAGTTCGGCACGCAGGGTGGTAATATAGTCAAGGTCACGGATCTCCTGCGTAAAGGGGGCGTTAATCAGCACAATATCATCGTACTCCAGCGCTTCCATAGCAAGGTCCAGAACCACACGATATTCCAGGTCACGGATATATTTTTCAAAAAAGATGCTGCTGCGGTCATACGGCTGGTGCGCCACCGCAAAGATTTGCTTGGACAAAGGGATCAAGGTATCCTTATCCAGATAGACAACGTGGTTCAGCGCTTTTGCCAGCTGCTTGGAAATAAAGGTTTTTCCGCAGGCCGGCGGGCTTGTGACCAATATCAGCTTTTTCATGCACAGACACCTCTCCAGAAAGATTGTCATTTAATTAACCAAGCTACAGGTATTATTATACACCAAACTTTTGTCCTTGGGAATAGATAAATGACCATTTTTCGGACTTTTATGGACTTTTGGTGCCATTTTTGCAGGCAAATTTGCACCAAATTGTACAACTCTGCCAAAAATTTACCCATCAGTTTAGCAAAACCAACAACAAAAAGGGGAACGCTCGCGCAGAACGTTCCCCAACATTGGATTATCTTACGTTTGAAAATCCGCTTTATTTCCCTGGTATTCTGCCTGGGCGCACAGGTCCAGGTAGGCTTTGATGATGCCAAGCCCCACCGGGCCGGATTTTTCCGGGTGGAACTGGGTGCCAATTACGCAGCCCTTTTGGGCAGCGGCGCACACCTTGCGGCCGCCATACACAGTATCAGCCAGGCGGTATTCCTCCGCTGCGGGCTTTGCTTCATAAGAGTGGATAAAATAGCATTCCTGTCCCGGCTGCACATTCTGCAAGGCGGTACCGGAAAAATCCGTGCGGCCGCCCGCCGGGTACAGTGGGTTCCAGCTGATGTGCGGCACCCGCTGGGGGCTGCCGTCCGCGTCCACATCCGGGATGCGCACCACGCGGCCGGGAATCAGGCCAAGGCCCTTGTGCAGGCCGAATTCTTCGGATTCGTCAAACAGCATCTGCATTCCAAGGCAGATACCCAGCAACAGGGTACCCTGGGCCGTCTTTTGCTTGATGGGCTCGATCAGCCCCAGCTGTTCCAGCCCCTGCATGCCGTCCTGGAAAGCGCCCACGCCGGGCAGCACCAGGGCATCGGCTGCCAGAACATCTGCCGGGCTGCTGGTCACCTGTACTTCTGCCCCAAAATGGGCGAACGCATGCTGCACGCTGAGCAGGTTGGATAGACCGTAATCGATCACTGTTACTTTCATACCCGGCGCACCTCCACCCCGCCTGCGCGGATTTCATCTTTCAGTTCCTGCACGGTTTCTTTTTTATAGTGCAGCACTGCGGCGCAGGCCACAGCATCGGCACCGGCTTTGGCACCGTCCACAATGTCATCCCCGCAGCCAACACCGCCGCCGCAGATGACCGGCACATTGACCGCCTTGGTCACAGCCTCGATCAGTTCCAGGTCCATGCCGCGCTGCAGGCCCTCGTTGTCCACGCTCATCAGCAGGATCTCCCCTGCCCCAAGCGCCACGCCGCGTTTGGCCCATTCCACTACATCATAACCAGAATGGGCACGGCCGTTGTCATAATAAGCTTCCCACTTGCCGGGCCAGGTGCGGTTGCGCTTGGCCTGGATGGAAAGCACCATGCACTGGCTGCCAAAGGCGTTGGCAACCTCGGTGATCAGCTCCGGGCGTTTGATGGCCGCCGTGTTGATGGCAACCTTATCCGCCCCCATGGAAAGAATGTGGCGCACATCCTCGACGCTGCGCAGACCGCCGCCCACGCAGACCGGGATATACACATCATCCACGGTTTTGCGCACAATATCCGAAAGGTTGTTACGGTTATACAGGCTGGCCACAATATCAATGTACAGCAGCTCGTCAATGCCCTGCTCATAATATTCCCGTGCAAACAGGTTGGGGTCCCCCAACTTGCGCAGGCCCTCCAACTGGATGCCTTTGACGAGGTTGGTATCCTTGACATCCAGCCGTGCAATCAGGCGGATTTTTTCTTAGCCATAAAAAATTCCTCAGTTCCAGAGCTCTTGGGCAACACCGCACAATTCCCGCCTTGCGGCTTAAGCACCGCTCCGGCAGCTGCGGCACGGCATCTGCGTTGCCGAAATGCTCGATAAGACATTCAGTATTATCTGCGCTTTTGGCTTGGCATCTGCCGCACCTCGCTCGCCGTATCGGCACTTAGAATTATGCGGTATTGCCCTTGGCCTTATATTTCGTGGTGGGTGCCCTTCGGGTCGCCCCAAAGCACTTCGCTGTCGCCCTCGTAGGGGGTGTGACGCAGTTTCCACATGTTGTCCTCCCATTTCCAAAGGTGGGGACTGCGGAAACGGTCGGCCAGGTGCATAAAGTATTCGCGGTCCATTTTGGGCTGTTCAAACAGCTGGCTGGCCCACGGGAAGTGCTGGCGGTCCAGGGACAGATACTGGAAGATCTCTTTTTCAAAGCGGTCGGGATACTCGCCGTCAAACTTTTTGCACAGCGCCTTGCCCTCTTCCAGGGTGATTTCCTCGTTGCGGATCTCCTGTGCAGCGTCATAGGTGGTGCGGCCGATGCCGTACTTGATGTAGGTGGTGTAATAGAAGAAGTCGTCGATCTTATCATCGATGGAGTTATACTTGGAATAGGTGCCCTGGGTGCGCTCCGGTGCGGGGCGGAAGCCGCCGTGTTCTACACTGTAATAGTAGGCGCCCTGCGGATGCCATTTTTCGTAATAGCCAAGGTAGCGCACCTGAACATGGTTTTTCTCCAGGTTGGAAGTTTCGGACGGCAGGTAGATGGCCAGGTCGGCTTTATCCACTTTATAGTCCTCTTCCAGCTGGCGCAGGCTGACACCGCCCAGGTAGATATGGTCGTAATCATTGACGGCAAAAAAAGTGCTCGTCACGCAGGGCAGAGTTGTTATCCGCAATGGGGTTGCCGAACTCGGCCTCGTTCTCGCCATAGAACACCAGGGGAATGCCGAACTTGGCGGCCATCTTGGGGGCCAGCTGCTTTTGGCCCAAAATGAACGGCTGGAACGGGTGGAACAGGTTTTCGGTCGCCAAACGGGTCAGCAGACGGTGGGTCATGCCGTTGGGGGTACACAGGTAGTTATCAAACCCGGCGTGGATCCAGGCCTGCATGTTATCCCAGCCCCAAGGGGTATAGATATGCGGTGCCCAAGTCACCGTCAGGGGGTGCATGCCGTATTTGTATTTCAGAATGTGAGCGGCATAAAAGCTGTCCTTGCCGCCGGAGCCGGGCACCAGGCAGTCATAGCTGCCGTCATTTTGCGGTATTCATCGCACAGCTCACGCAGCTCTTTTTCACGCAGGGCCCAGTCGATATGGCCGTTAGCCTTATTGTGGCAGGCATGGCAGGCATCGCAGGTGCCGTCGTCCTGAATGACCATCGTCTTTTTTAATGGACTTGATCGTATGTTCAAATTCATAGCAGGAGTTCGGCTTCTGGTTGCTCATCACGCATTCATTACAGAACTGTACATGTTTGGGCAGGCCGTAATAAGCTTCCAGCTGATCCTCCGGGATATCGGGCGCGTATTTGGCGTAATCGATTTCGACATAACGAGGATTCTTTTCCATATTTCTCACTCTCATTCCATCCGTGGTAATTCCTATTGAACCAAAAAAGGCGCTGTCCGTATAGCAATGCTATCGGACAGCGCCTTTGCTGTTCTGTGGATATTATAGCACAGCACCCTGCTGTTTGCAAGATGCCAGCCTATTTTTTACATCGGTGCAGTGCTTTTTATTTCTGGCTGACCACTGCGCCGTTGATCAGAACGGCTTTCACGTTGGTCATAACCTCAAACGGGCAGCCATCGGTCAGCACCAGGTCTGCATCCTTGCCGACCTCGATGGAGCCAACACGGTCAGCAATGCCGATGTGCTTGGCCGGGTTGATGGTGATGGCCTGCAGCGCGGCAAACGGATTCATGCCGGCTTTGACCGCCATACCGGCGCACAGCGGCAGGTACTGCTGCGGAATGACCGAGTTATCGGTGATGATGGAAACATGGCAGCCCGCTTTTGCCAAAACGCCCGGCGTTCCCAGGATTTGTTCTGCAGTTCAAACTTGCTGGCAAAGGTCAGGCTGGGGCCGACGGCCATGGGGATATTGCTTTCCTTGGCCAGTTCGTCCACGATCAGGTGGCCTCGGTCACATGTTCCAGCGTCAGGCCCACATCGAACTCTTTGGCAATGCGGATGGCGGTAAAGATATCGTTGGCCTGGTGTGCATGGGCTTTCAGGGGAATGGTGTGGTCCAGCACCGGCAGCAAGGCTTCCAGCTTCTGGTTATAAGCGGGCATTTTGGTCACATCGCCGTTGGCGGCAGCCTTGCGGGCGCCGTAATCCCTGGCGGAAGCCAGCGCCCCGCGCAGGAACGCAGCGGTGGACATGCGGGTAGAATCGCATTTATCTTTATAGCAGCGCTGGGGTTTTCGCCAAAGGCGCATTTCATGGCAACGGCTTCCTTGACGATCATGTTGTCCACACGCTCGCCCACCGTCTTGATGGCGGTAAAGGTACCGCCCAGCACATTAGCGCTGCCCGGCCCGGTGCACACGCAGGTAATGCCTGCTTCCCGTGCATGGGCAAAGGAGGGATCACGAGGGTTGATGCCGTCAATGGCGCGCAGCTGCGGGGTCCAGATGTCATTCATCTCGTTGTAGTCGCAGCCTTCGTACCCGATGCCATAACCATCCAGGCCGATATGGGTGTGCGCATCCACAAAACCGGGGAAAATATCCAGCCCGGCAGCATCCAGCACGGCGATATCGGCGGGCACGTTCAGTTCATGCCCCATGGCAACAATGCGGCCGTTTTCCAGCAGCAGGTCGATCTGCTGTGGTTCCGGGTGAACGGCATCATGAACCCGGCCCCCGCGCACCAGCAGCGGCGCGGCGGTATGTTCTGTATTCTGCATCATTGATTGATCCTTTTTTCAGGGCAATACCGCATAATTCTAAGTGCCGATACGGCGAGCGAGGTGCGGCAGATGCTAAGCCAAAAGCGCAGATAATACTTGTGTATTATCGAGCATTTTGGCAACGCAGATGCCGTGCCGCAGCCGCCGGAGCGGTGCTTAAGCCGTCAGGCGGGAATTGTGCGGTGTTGCCTTATCTCCACTTTCCCCCCGATACAACAGCCAGCCGCTGCCGTGGAACATTCCCACAGGCAGGGCGGCTGGCTGCTTTTATTTTTGTTTGTTTATGGGTTCAGTGCGCGGTGGATCAACACGCGCAGGTTTGTATGGGCGTTAGCGCGTCCGGGTGCTTGGAAACATAGCACAGCCCTATCAGCCCACCCGCCGCAGCGGAAAGCAGAGCCAGATCACAGTAATCATCCGGCAGGGCGGGGTTGATCTCCCCTTTTTGCCGCAGGGCTGCCATGGTTCTGTGCAGCACCCCACGCAGGGCTTGCACACACTCGTCCATACCGCGGAGGTTCTCCCGTGCGCCAATACTGGAAGCGATCACCTGATAGGTTCCCATCCGGTTGCCGGAAAGATCCTGCAGGTAGGCCATCACGGCGTCCTCCAGCTCTTGCAGGGTGGTGCATGGCTCCATCAATACGGCAATGCGGGCAATCTCGGTATCAAAGCAGTACAGGGCCATTCCCTGCAGGATCTCATCCTTGGAGGCAAAGTATTCATACACGGTGCCCTTGCCGATTCCGGCTTCGTCCGCGATCTGCTGCACCTTCATGGCGGCGGGGTTTACCCCCTTGGCAATCAGGCGCAAGGCGGCTTCGTACAGGGCGGTTTCGCGTTCTTTGCGGATATCTGGTGTCATTGCGGCGTCCCCTCCCCGTTTTCGGTATCGGGTTTACCGGACAGCTTTAAATGGCGGTGCTCGGCGGTATCCGGTGTTTCGGGTTCCGGCTGGTTCTTGCCCTCTGCTGCGCGGCGGGCGGCAAATTCTGCGGCAAACTCGGCCGCATCATCGGGCAGGTCATCCATGCCGTCATCGCCCACATCAATGTTGACCGGCGGCTTGCGGTAGAAGAGGTCATACATCACCGGCACAATAAACAGGGTCATCAGCGTTGCATAGGAAAGGCCGCCCACAATAACAATGGCCATGCCTTTGCCCATCTCGCTGCCGGCATCCTTGCTGAAGATCATCGTTACCATGGCAAGCACGGTGGTCAGGGTCGTCATCAGGATGGGGCGCATACGGGTGCGGCCGGTTGCCACCAGGCATCGGTGCGCTCCAGCCCGCCAATGCGCAGCTGGTTGGCGTAATCCACAAACACAATGCCGTTGTTGACCACCACGCCCATCAGCACAAGGAAACCCATGAGCGAAATGACCGAAAGCTGTTCGCCGCCAATCATCAGGCCGATCATGCCGCCGGTAAAGGCCAGCGGAATGGTGAACAGCACAATGAAGGGGGAAAGCAGGCTTTGGAACTGCGCCACCATGACAAAATAGACAAACAACAGTGCCAGGGCCATCATTTTGGCCATCTGCTGGATCATCTCGGTCACCTGGGTGGTTTCACCGGCAATTTCAGCGGTGCAGCCATCTGGCAGGTCCAGTGCTTCCAGCTGGGGGCTCAGATCACGGGAGATCAGGGTGGTGTTGTAGCCTTCGGCGGTATCGCTGGTCACGCTGATCTTGCGGGAGCCGTTTTCGCGCGCAATGGTCGCATAGGCGTTGCCGTTGGTGCGGGAGGCAAACTCGCCCAGGGTATGGGTCTCGTTCACGGTGTTGCCGTCATCGTCGGTGGTCGTTGTGATGAACTCCATCTGGAACAGATCGTCCAGGTTCGGGGTATCGGTCTTATCCACAATCGCCACATCATAGGTATCGCGGCCCACTTTCAGGGTGGTTGCGGTGGTATCGGTGCTGAGCTTTGCGGCGATCTGCTGGTACACCTGCGCCACCGTCAGGCCAAGGCGCATGGCTTTATCCTTATCAATGACGATATGCACCTCCTCGTCGCCGGTTTCCTGCCCGTTGGAGACATTCTCGATGCCGTCCACGCTGTTCAGCAGGTCCATCACCTGCTGGCTGGCGGTGGTCAGGCTGTCCAAGTTCTGGCCGTAGATGTCCACCTCCACGCCGCTGCCGGACAATGCGCTCATATCCATGCTGCTGGCGCTGATGTCCACTTCGCAGTTCAGGTCAGCGGTGTCATCGGCGATCTGCTGCTGGATGGCCTTGCTGTTGCTGGCGCCCTCGTCAGTCAGCAGAACATAATAGGTAAAGCTGGTGTTGTCCGTGGTGCCCTCAGTGCCGGTCATCATCAGCATGCTGCTGGTGCTGTCGCTGCCGCCGGACATGGCGCCCACCGTTTCCACGCCGTCAATGTTGGTAATGGCGTCCATCACGGCGTCTGCGGTGGCAAAGGCATCCTCTTTTTCAGTATCCGCAGGCACCGTTACCGTAATCGAAAGCTGGTTGGAGCCCATATCCGGGATGAGCACCACGCCCATGGTGGCAATGCGCCAGACCGATACGGCCAGCAGCACGATCGCCAGTGTGAGCGGGATGGCCTTGCGCTTTAAGCAGAAGCGCAAGAGCTTTTCGTACCCGTTCAGGAAACGGTCGAACCAGGGGTGCTTGATCTCTTTTTGCTTGCGCAGTACGGTGGAACCGGCGCAGGGCACCACGGTAAGGGCCACAATGAGGGATGCCAGCAGGCTGAACGTGATGGTCCATGCCATATCGGAAAGCAGCTCCAGCACCATGCCGGTGGTAAACACCATGGGCAGGAACACGCAGACCGTGGTCAGGGTAGAGGACACGATGGCCCCCGCCACCTGGCGTGCGCCCTGCACCGCAGCACGCGGGGCCGGAATGCCGCGCCCGCGCAGGCGGTAAATATTTTCGATGACAACGACCGAGTTATCCACCAGCATGCCAACGCCCAACCCCAAGCCGGACAGGCTGAGAATGTTCAGGGTAATGCCACTGAAATACATCATGACAATGGCAAACAGCACACTGAGCGGCATGCTGATGGCCACCACCAGCGTGGGGCGGATATCCTTTAAGAACAGAGCCAGCACAATGATGGCCAGCACAGCGCCTTCGATCAGGTTGGACATGACGCTGTTCACAATCAGCTTGATGTAATCGCCCTGATCCATGATGGTGGTCAGGTGCAGGCCGTCGTTTTCTGCCATCAGTTCTTTCATAGCAGCGGTGCTTGCGTTGGAGACAGACGAGGTGGAAGCCGTGGAGCTTTTATAGATTGAAAGCAGCACGGCGCGGTTTTTGCCCACCTTGGCGTAGCTGTCGTCCGCGTTATCGGTCAGCTCAATGTCCGCCACATCGGAAAGCCGCACATCGCCGATGCCGTCAATGCTGCACAGGACCATACTTTTCAGCTCATCCACATTGTCAAACGCATCGCCGACTTTTAAGATGTACTGGTTATCGTCCCCTTCCCCGCCGTCAATGTAACCGGCGGGCATAGAGAAGTTCTGCGCGGCGATCAGCTGCTTTAAGGTGTTCATGTTCAGCAGCTGGTCCAGATTGGCGCTTTTCAGCGCTTCCTCGCGGGCCGATTCATACTCTTCGCGGGCGGAGTCCAACTGGGTCTGGCCCGCTTCCAGCTGGGTGCGGCCACTGCTGATCTGGAACTCACCCAAACTGAGCTGGGCTTCGGTGCCGCTGAGCAGCAGCTGCACGGCCATATCGGCCAGTTGGGGGTCTGTCGGGTTGGCAGAAAGGCTTTCCAGCATCGATTGCAGCTTGCCGCGCTGATCGTTCAAATTGGCCAGCATGGTTTCGGCTTTGTCGATCTGGGTGTTCAGGGTGGTAATCGTCTGCTGTAGGGTTTGGCGCAGTTCCTCGGTGCTCTCGTTCAGGCTGGCTTCGGCTTCCTGCCGGGCTTTCAGCAGCACCGTTGCGTTCTGCAAGGCCGTCTGGGTGGTGGAAAGGGTGCTTTCATCACTCTTGTAACCATCCAGGGCTGCGCGCTGGCTGGTGGCAGTGTCCAGCTGGGTCTGTAAAGCCGCCTGTTCAGCTTTTTTGCTTTCGATTTCCGCGCGGATGGCATCCTGCTCTTCCGGGGCGGAGGTATCCAGCTGCTGTTCCAGCTGAACGATCTCGTTATCCTTCTGCTGCACCTGCACGGTCAGCGTCAGGATCTGGGCGTCCAGCGCGGCGCAGGCATCGCTGACGCTCTGCCCGCCGGTCAGGGCGGCAGCTTCGGTCTCAATGGCCTGCTGGGCGCGCTCGATGGAAGCCAGCATCGCGGCCATCTTGGTCAGGTCGCTCTTGGCTTCCTCCAAATTAGCGGGCATGGCATTTGCATCGTACTGGGGGTCATATTTTGCCAGAATCTCTTTGCAGGAAGCAAACAGTGCATCATCAATCGGCAGCGTCACTTCCGGCAGGCTGCTGGGGTCCACTTTCAGCTGGTTCAGCTTGCTCTGGGCGGTGTCCAGCTGGGTTTTCAGCCCCGCAATCTGCTCTTCCAGCTTGGGGATCTCCTCGTTCAGCTGGTCGATGGCATCCCGCAGCTGCTGGGTCAGGCTCTGCTTTTGGGTATTCAGCTGGGCTTTGCCGGAATCCAGCTGGCTCTGGGCACTGTCCAGCTCCGCCAGGCCGTCCTTGATTTTGGCCTCGTTTTCGTCCAGCTGCTTTTTGGCTTCGGCCAGGCGGTCGCTCACCTTGACCAGCAGTTTGTCATTCACCTCGTCAATTTTGTCCTGGTCCAGCGTGATCTGCACTGATTTTTTGACAAGGCCGGTGGTGGAAACGCTGGCCACGCCGTCCACGCGCTCCAGCTGGGGTACGATCGTATCCTCCACATAGTCGGAAAGCTCGTAGATGTCCATCCCCTCATAGTCCACCGCAACATACTGGGTGGCCATCATATCGGGGCTCATCTCCATCAGCGTGGGGGTGCTGGCCATATCGGGCAGACTGCCCGAAAGCTGGTTCACGGCGGTGCTGGCCTTGACCATGGCGCTGTCCATGTCGGTGTCGTCCTGGTATTCCAGAATGACAAGGCTGTAGTTTTCGTTGCTCTGGCTGGTCACGTTCTTTACACCATTCAGGGTGGAAAGGCTGTTTTCCAGCGGCTGGGTCACATCGCTTTCCACCTGTTCCGGGCTGCGCGGGGTAGGTGGTAATGACCAGCAGGTAGGGCAGGTTCATATTGGGCAGCAGGTCTGTCTGCATGCCGGTCAGGCTTACAAAGCCCAGCACCACCACCAATATGACCGCCACAAGTACGGTAAATGGCTTTTTAACACTGTATTTTGGCATTTGTTTGTTCCCTTTGCCCGCACGTTGGGCGGGCCTATGTTGGCGGATGTGACCGACGGCCGGGTTCAGGCTGCCCCAAAAGGAAGGAGCGCCGAAGCGCAGCGCAGCCGCCGTGTGGCGCCCCTTTTTAGGGGGAAACGGAGCTTTTTAGGCAATACCGGCATAATTCTAAGTGCCGATACGGCGAGCGAGGTGCGGCAGATGCTAAGCCAAAAGCGCAGATAATACTGGATGTCTTATCGAGCATTTTGGCAACGCAGATGCCGTGCCGCAGCCGCCGGAGCGGT
>ENA-OQAJ01000249-OQAJ01000249.1-human-gut-metagenome-genome-assembly--contig:-NODE-249-length-17039-cov-2.669584_pt1 | contig 17039 bp, 24 predicted proteins | sample MGYA00242736_ERZ504529 | MGnify/ENA primary metagenome ERZ504529 (study PRJEB26092, sample SAMD00036275) | human gut metagenome | host: Homo sapiens | study: EMG produced TPA metagenomics assembly of...
GATCTGGATCGTTTATCTTCTCTTGTATCGTTAGTCAGCTTGGCAAGATATGACCTTCGTTGTCGGAAAAGAAATAATCGCTGTCAATGATTCCCACTGTGTATTGAGCTGCAGCCGGAATTTAAATCCCAGTCCGCTTCTCGGATAACATTTCAGGACCCAGCCCTCTTTCATCTCTACGCGGATACCGGTTGGTATCTTTACGATCTCACCCGGCTTCATGGTCACATCCACAGGTGCATAAAAATCATATCCTGCACTTCCGGTCGTAGCTCTCTTCGGAAGCTTCAGACTGTCGTAGATATTCCGGAGCTCCTCTTCTGAATACTGTTCAAAGGTATCCTTCCAGTCCTTTGCAAACTGTTCAAAACTTACCTTGTGAAATTTCGCAATTCTTTTCATTTTTCGTTCCACTCCCAATAGGTAATTTCAAAAAAACCTCTGATCACTCCGTGTACAGAACCACACGGTTCTCACGAAGTGACGCCTGTACATCGATCACCCTCTGATTTGAGGAGCCTTTCCATTTCAGACGAACCTCTTTCTTGTCCACCTGAAATTCCCCGTCCACGCATACATCCAGATAATGGATGATCTCGTACTGCTGGATTTCTTCCCAGAGAGAACCCGTATACAGCCAGATCGTCTTATCCGGATACTTCTCTCTGATCTCTCTTGCAAGAGCTGTTACCTCAGCGATATTGGAAGGATGCAGGGGATCTCCTCCTGAGAATGTGATCCCGCTGATATAATCCTTGTCCAGCTCTGCAAATATCTCAGCTCGCTCGCTGTCCGTAAATGGGAGACCTCCGTTTGGATCCCAGGTAATTGGATTCTGGCACTCCCGGCAGCCGTGTGAACAGCCGGCCACCCAGAGTACTACACGAAGTCCGTCTCCGTTTAACATATCGTCCTTGGTAATATTGTGATATCTCATCATTTATGCTTCTTCCGGTACATCCTTCATGCTGAAGCTGATTCTTCCCATCTTGTCTTTGCCAAGGCAGATAACCTTAACTTTGTCGCCAAGTGTGAGAACATCCTCAACACGGTTGATCCTCTGTTTGGAGATCTTGGAAATGTGTACCATTCCCTCCTTGCCCGGTGCAAACTCAAGGAATGCGCCAAACTCTTTGATGCTGACTACGCGTCCTGTAAAGATCTGTCCTGCCTCAAACTCGGTAGTGATGATCTCGATCATACGTTTTGCTTCATCCATACCCTTCTGTCTGTTCCGCAAATGGAAACTGCGCCGTCATCTGTGATGTCAATCTTCACACCTGTACGCTCGATGATCGTGTTGATGGTCTTTCCTCTCTGTCCGACTACATCACCGATCTTCTGCGGGTCGATCTGGATCTGGATGATCTTCGGAGCAAACTCACCAACGCTTGTACGAGGCTTGTCGATACATTTCTCCATAACTTCTGTCAGGATATATTCTCTTGCCTCTTTTGTCCTGCGGATCGCCTCCTCAACGATCGGTCTTGTAAGACCATGGATCTTGATATCCATCTGGATCGCTGTGATTCCGTCATGTGTTCCGGCTACCTTGAAATCCATATCTCCGAAGAAGTCCTCAAGGCCCTGGATATCTGTAAGAACGATGTAATCATCGTCTGTTTCACCTGTAACAAGTCCACAGGAAATACCTGCAACCGGTTTCTTGATCGGTACACCGGCAGCCATCAGTGACATGGTAGATGCACAGATACTTGCCTGGGATGTGGAACCGTTGGACTCAAATGTCTCAGATACGGTACGGATTGCATACGGGAACTCCTCTTCTGTAGGAAGTACCGGTACCAGTGCTCTCTCAGCAAGTGCTCCGTGGCCGATCTCACGCGTCCCGGTCCTCTGGAAGGTTTTGTCTCACCTACGGAGTAGGACGGGAAGTTGTAGTGATGCATATATCTCTTGGATGTCTCAAACTCATCCAGTCCGTCAAGACGCTGTGCCTCTGTAAGAGGAGCCAGTGTGGTAACGGTACAGATCTGAGTCTGTCCTCTTGTGAACATGGCAGAACCGTGAACTCTCGGGATGATGTCTGTCTCCGCAGCCAGCGGACGGATCTGTCTGATCTCACGGCCGTCCGGACGTTTGTGATCTTTCAGGATCATCTTGCGGACAGTCTTCTTCTGATACTGATATACAGCCTCACCGAGAACGGCAAGCCACTCTTCGTTAATCTGTCAAAAGCTTCTTTCAGCTTGTTCTGTGATCTCGCTGATATTATTCTCACGTGTCTGTTTGTCATCGGAGAATACGGCAACCTCCATCTCTTCCGGAGGACGATCTTCTTGATCTCATCAAAGAGTTCCTGCGGTACTGCACAGGACTCGTAGGAATGTTTCTCTTTTCCGCACTCAGCTACGATCTGGTCGATGAATTTAATGATCTCCTGGTTTACTTCGTGAGCCTTGTAGATGGCTTCGATCATCTTGTCTTCCGGAATCTCGTTGGCTCCGGCCTCGATCATGATAACTTTCTCTCTTGTGGAAGCTACGGTAAGCTGAAGGTCAGAAACTGCCTTCTGTGCAAGTGTCGGGTTGATGATGAACTCGCCGTCGATCATGCCAACCTGTGTGGTTGCACATGGGCCGTCAAATGGGATATCAGAAATACAGGTTGCAATGGAAGAACCAAGCATAGCCGGGATCTCCGGATTGCACTCCGGATCAACAGACATAACCATGTCTACCAGTGTTACGTCATTTCTGTAATCCTTCGGGAACAGTGGACGCATTGGACGGTCAATAACACGGGATGTAAGGATCGCATGCTCGCTTGCCTTACCCTCTCTCTTGTTGAAACCTCCCGGGATCTTTCCTACTGCATACATCTTCTCCTCATACTCAACGCTTAATGGGAAGAAATCGATCCCTTCTCTTGGCTCTTTGGATGCGGTAGCAGTAGCAAGGACCGTAGTATCACCGTAGTGCATAAGAGCAGCACCATTGGCCTGTTTCGCTACACGTCCGATATCTACAGTCAGTGTTCTTCCTGCAAGTTCCATGGAATAACTTTTGTACATATTCGTTCTCCTTTTCTTATTATATTAATATCTGACAGGAGCCCGAAACAACTGAAAAGACCACTTCCTTTGAAAAAGATCTCGACCGGAAATGGGCTTTTCAGTAGTCTCGGAAATCACTCCTGCGGTAATTCCGTCTGTGTTTATCACACATGTTAAAATGGGGCGGATGGAATCATCCGCCCCTCCCGTAGCAATTATTTTCTTAAACCTAATTTCTCAATCAGTGCACGGTATCTTTCGATGTCTGTTTTCTTAAGATAAGCAAGAAGGCCACGTCTCTGACCTACCATTTTCAAAAGACCTCTTCTGGAATGATGATCTTTGTGGTGTGTTTTAAGGTGCTCTGTGAGCTCCTGGATTCTTGCTGTAAGAACTGCAACCTGAACCTCCGGTGAACCTGTGTCACCCTCTGTTCTTGCATACTCTTTCATGATCGCTGTTTTCTTCTCTTTAGAAATCATTGTTGTTTCCTCCTTGAAATTTTAATTAAACGCCGGGTATTAAGAAGTGGTCGGAGTCTCCGGCTTCTGAATACTGGCTTTTTTCACCTCGAACAGTATAGCACACGGTCCTGACCTGTAAACTGTTTTTTTGAAAAGTTTTTACCGGAAATTTTTTACTTTTCGAAGCTTTGAAAATAAGCCTTGCCTTTTTCCGCGTCTTTCATAAGCTGTTCTTTCAGAGCTTCTATGGAAGAAAAACGTTTCTCCGGTCTGGAATAATGAAAAAATTCCACTCTGCAGGACTCTCCGTACAGGTCTTCCTCACAATCAAAGAGATACGTCTCAACACCCAGGAATTTCTCCCCCACCGTAGGCTTGTATCCTACATTGGTGATTCCTTTAAGGCTTCTGTCCTTAAAATGGGACACTGTATCGTAGACCCCGTTTGGAGGCATCAGCTTTTCTTTTGCCGGAATAATATTGGTTGTCGGAAGAAGAAATTTATGTCCCATTCCTCTTCCATGTTCGATCACTCCATCCACAAAAAACGGAAAGCCCAGAAGATCATTGACCTTTTCCATATTACCTCTTTTCAGTTCCTCACGGATAAAGGTACTGCTGATCTTTCGTTTTCCTTCCATTTCTTTTGGAACCACATCCACCGAAAAGCCAAGCTTCTTTCCCATCTCCCGGAGAAGTTCCGGATTTCCCTTGCGTTCATATCCAAACCGGAAATCTTCTCCTACGGCAACGTGTTCTGCCTGAAGATCCCCCACCAGAATCTCTTTAATAAAAGTGTCTGCTTTCATGTGGCGGATCCTGGCATCCAGCGGGCATTCGATCAGAACATCCACACCTGCATCCTCAAGAATCCTGCATCGTTCTTCTTTTGTAAAGATCATCTGGCTTCCGATTCCCAGGGAAAAGAGAACTGTCTGAAGTCCCTTTTCTTTTTGCTCCAGAATTCTTTCCACCAGTTTCCGGTGTCCACGGTGTATGCCGTCAAATTTTCCAAGTGTTACCGCACTCCCTGACAGGCGCGGAAATTCTCCGTCAATCTTCAAGTATTCCATATCTGCTCCTGCAAGTTTTTGTAAAAAAATTTATACAAAGAACATGCGGACGGGAACATATTTCTGTTTTCTTTCATCCCAGCCGTATATTCCTGTGAAGTTTCCGCTGCTTTTATACATCCGGACTTTTTCTTCCCTGCTGCCGCCCTGTACCAGTTCTTCCGGAACTGGATTTCCATTACCAAGAAGCCTGTCTCCTTCCGGTGTACAGATAAGCGCCGGATACATGGAAAGTACATCTTCAATAGAAACGATTTTTTTCGCCGATGGTTCCGTTGGCAACCGCTTCTTCCACCTGGGAAAGTGTCATGCTCTCTTCCAGTGTGAAATTCCCGGACTGGGTCCGAAGAAGCTCTTCCATGGCACCGCCACAGCCTAATTTTTCTCCGATATCATTGCAAAGTGTACGGATATAGGTTCCCTTGCTGCAGGTAACGCTGATACGTACCAGCGGGAGATCCATATCCAGTATCCTTATCTCATAAAAAACCACAGGGCGCGGTTTGCGCTCTATGGTTTTTCCTTCTCTGGCCAGCTCGTAAAGCTTCTTTCCACCCACTTTCAGAGCAGAATACATCGGCGGAACCTGCATCTGTTCTCCCACAAAAGAAGCAACCGTTTCCCGGACTTCCTCCTCTGTAACCGTTACCGGTTTCTCGGAAAGAATTGTTCCTGTCATGTCCTGGGTATCTGTGGAAACGCCCAGCCTTAAGACTGCCTCGTATGTTTTTTCTTTCTCTGTAAGAAGCTCTACCAGACGGGTTCCCCTTCCAAGGCAACGGGAAGTACTCCCTCTGCTGCCGGGTCCAGCGTTCCCGTATGGCCAATCTTTTTCATGTGGAGAATTCCACGCAGCTTTGCAACCACATCATGAGAGGTATAACCTTTTTCCTTACGGATCACAAGTATTCCATCCATGATTTGTTTCTACTCCTCTGCAAGCTGTTTTTCAATCTCAGCGGTAAGGTTGTTGATCACATCGTACATGGAACCCTGCATATCACAGCCGGCTGCACGCACATGTCCGCCGCCTCCGAAAAACACGGCAATCCTGCTCACATCCACCTTTCCGTTGGAACGGAGAGACACTTTAAAGAGCTGCGTCTCCATCTCATAGATAAAGATCGCAACCTCCACACCTGCGGTAAGGCGGAGCTGGCTTACGATTCCCTCCAGATCCTTTCCTTCCCACACCGTAGAAATCCATCTCCCGTCTTTTCAGATATCCGACTACGCATTTGCCATCCTGGAGCAGAATGCTCTCTGCCAGCACACGGCCCATAACCTGATTCTGAAGGTATGTTTTCTGGTAAAAGGACTCATCGATGATCCTGCTGAAATCAAATCCTGTTTTCATCAGTTCACCGGCGATCCTCATGGTTTCCGGTGTTGTGGAAGAATACTGGAACACGCCGGTGTCATGTGCCATTCCCGTATAAATCGGAACCGCAATGGAACGGTCGATCTTATCTGCATCCAGAAGTCCGTAAAGAACTTCACATGCGGAACCGACGTCGCCCCTTACATGATTGACATCTGCAAATCCCCTATTGCTTACATGATGGTCAATGCATGCGGTCTTTTTTGCCGTGTCAAAATACTTTCCGGCAACAGCAAGGCGATCCAGTGCGCTGACATCACAGGTGATAAAAAGATCATACTCTTTCTCTTCTTCTGCTTCTGTCTTAACCTCATCCATTCTGTCGATGTAATCAAATACAGGCTTCGGCTGTTCCAGATAGACATCTGCCTCAATATCCGGAAAATATTCCCGGATATAAAGGTACAGAGCCATACAGGAACCGATACAGTCTCCATCCGGACGGATGTGGCCGCCAATGCCTACAGTTTTTACATTTTCCAGTATTTCTGAAATGTTTTTCATTTTTTCCACCTATTCCTCTGTTTCCATCCCACTCATTACGTCATTGATCTTCTTTGACATATTTACGCCATATTCGATGGACTCATCCAGAACAAAACGGATCTCCGGCGTATTGCGAAGGTTCAGTCTTCTGGCCAGCTCTCTCCGGATATAGCCCTCTGCGTTCTTTAATCCACGGATGGTGGAATCTTTGGCCTGCTTTTCGCCAAGTACACTGATGTAGGCTTTGCAGGTTTTAAGATCCGGTGCCACCTCCACGGCTGTCACAGAAGTCATCGGATGAATTCTGGGGTCCTTGATCTCGCTGTGTATGATGGTGCTGAGTTCTTTAAGAACCGCACCATTCACACGTGTATTTTTAATGCTGTTTTTTCTCATTACAAGTCACTCCTATCTTGGTACCTCTACCATGATATATGCTTCGACTTTATCTTCTTCTTTAACATCGTTGAAGTCGTTGAATACAAGACCACACTCATATCCTGCACGGACTTCCTTAACGTCATCTTTAAATCTCTTCAGGGATGCAAGCTCACCCTCAAAGATCTGGTCCTCACCTCTTGTGATACGAACCTTGCAGTTACGCTGGAATGTACCATCCAGTACATAGCTTCCTGCGATGGTTCCCACACCAGATGCCTTGAACAGCTGACGTACTTCTGCGTGGCCGATAACTTTCTCCTCGAATACCGGATCCAGCATACCTTTCATGGCTGCCTCCACATCCTCGATTGCCTGGTAGATAACCTTGTAAAGTCGAAGGTCAACGCCCTCCTGCTCAGCAAGCTGTTTTGCTGTGGTATCCGGACGTACGTTAAATCCGATGATGATGGCATTGGATGTTGCGGCAAGGCTGACATCAGACTCATTGATGGCACCTACACCTCCATGGATCACCTTAACGATAACTTCCTCGTTGGAAAGTTTGGTAAGGCTCTGTTTTACAGCCTCAACAGATCCCTGTACATCGGCTTTGACAATGATCGGAAGCTCTTTAAGGTCGCTTGCCTGGATCTGATCAAACAGGTTATCCAGAGAAAGTTTGCCCTTGGTCTCCTCAAGAAGACGGCTCTTGTTCTCTGTAACGAATGCGCCTGCAAAGTTCTTGGCTTCTTTGTCGCTCTCGAAGGACATCAGGATCTCACCTGCATTTGGAACGTCGCCAAGACCAAGGATCTCAACCGGAGTGGACGGGCCTGCCTCTTTAACGCGGCGTCCCTTGTCATCCATCATTGCACGGACTTTACCGTTACATGCACCTGCTGCAATGAAATCTCCTACATGGAGAGTACCTTTCTGAACAAGGATGGTAGCAACCGGTCCTTTACCTTTATCAAGCTGAGCCTCGATAACAAGACCTCTTGCCTCACGGTTCGGGTTTGCTTTCAGCTCGGAAACCTCAGCAGTAAGAAGGATCATCTCAAGAAGGCTCTCGATTCCTTCTCCTGTATGTGCGGATACCGGAACGAAGATGGTGCTTCCGCCCCAGTCCTCAGGGATCAGTTCATACTCGGAAAGTTCCTGTTTTACACGCTCTACATTTGCGCTTGGTTTATCGATTTTGTTGATGGCAACGATGATCTCAACGCCTGCTGCTTTTGCATGGCTGATGGCCTCTACAGTCTGCGGCATGACGCCATCGTCTGCGGCAACGACCAGAACTGCGATATCCGTAGCGTTGGCACCACGCATACGCATAGCTGTAAATGCCTCATGTCCCGGTGTATCCAGGAATGTGATCTTCTGGCCTTTGATGTTTACCACGTAAGCACCGATGTGCTGTGTGATTCCGCCGGCCTCGCCTCTGGTTACGTTTGTATTACGGATCGCATCCAGAAGAGATGTTTTACCATGGTCAACGTGACCCATGACGCAGACTACCGGAGGTCTTGGAACCATATCGTCCTCATCCTCTTCATCCTCTTTGAGGAGTTCTGCGATCACGTCTACTTTTTCCTCTTTCTCGCAATGATATCAAAGCCAAGTGCGATCTCCTCTGCCTTGTCAAAGTCGATCTCCTGGTTTACGGTTACCATGACGCCTTCCATGAAAAGTTTCTTAACGATCACAGATGGCTGCATCTTCATAGCGTCCGCAAGCTCACGGATGGTAAGCTTCTCAGGAATGGTGATCTCCTTGATCTCAGGTTTCTTCTCTTCCTGCTTCGGCTGTGGATTCGGTTTCTGAAGTGCTTTCGGGATTCTGGAATTCGGTCTGCGTCCGCCCTGGCCGCCTTTCTCGAAATCTTTTCTTCTTGTTCTTGTTCTCTCTGTCACGCTCACGCTTGCTGTCCTTGGATGTCTTGGTCAGCTCCGGAGTAAATACGGAATCGGAAGAACTGCTTTTTCTCTGTCCCGGACGTGCTCCGCCCTGGCCGCCGCGGTTCTGACGCCGAAACGGTTATCTCCGCCTCTTCCGCCTTCAGAACGTCCACCCTGGCCGCCCTGGCCACGGTTTGCTCCGCCGCCGAAACGGTTTCCGCCATCTCTGCCTTCGAAGCGTCCGCCCTGACCGCCCTGGCCACGGTTTGCTCCACCGCCGAAACGGTTTCCGCCTCTTCCGTCATTCTGACGTGGTCCTCTGTTTCCTTCACCCTGTCTTGCCGGACGTCCCTCACCATTCTGGGAACGGTTTCCACCAAAACGGTTTCCACCGTCTCTTCTTCCCTCGAAGCTTCTTCCGTCACGGTTGCCGTCTCTTCTTCCTTCCGGACGATTACCCTGCGGTCTTCCGCCCTGAGTACGGTTTGCTCCGCCCTGAGAGTTTCTCTGCTCGCCGGATTCGTTATTTCTTGTACCCTGGCCTGCCGGACGCTGTCCGCCGTTCTGGGAACGTGCCGGGCCTTTTTTCTCGCCTGCTGCCGGTTTTCTTCTTCCTTTACCGCCGTCGCTGGTCATTCTGTGCGAATGGAATACGACGGATGATATTTTTTTCTTTTTCGGTGCCTCAGACTTGTTGCCCTCTGCGTTCACCGTTGTTGTCTTTTCTTCTGTTTTTGGAGTATCCAATTGTCTATATTGCTCCTTTCCCGATCTGCTGAATTTATCTTTTTATCATTATTATCGTCAAACCTCCTTACAGACGCCTGTATCATGCAGGTTATCTGCCGGATTCTTTTTCCAGCTCCTTCATGATCGCCTTTGCAAAATTTTTCGTCCTGCACGGCAAGGCTGGCACGGAATTCTTTGCCCATTGCTCTGCCCAGGCTCTCTTTGTCTGAAAGGAAATATAACGGAACTTCGTAATAGGTACACATATTCCGAAATTTCTTTTTTGTGTTTTCGGAGGCATCATCTGCCACCAGTGCCAGGAAACCTTTTCCTGTTTTTACGGATTTCTCTGTGGAAAATTCTCCGCTCACTGTTTTTCCTGCTTTTGTCGCAAGTCCGATGAGTGATAAAACCTTACTGTTTTTCAATTGACTCAAACTCCTTCTTGAGGTTCTGATACACTTCATCCGGAACTGCCATTTTCAAGGAACGCTCCAGGCCGTGGTTTTTGATGGCCTTTTCCAGGCATTCCTCTGAGAAACAAAGGTATGCGCCGCGTCCGTTTTTCTTACCTGTAGCGTCCAGGATGATCTCATTCTCTGATGTTTTGAGAACTTCGTATCATTTCCTTTTTGCTTTTCATTTCCCTGCAGCCGGTACACTGACGCATGGGAATCTTGGTTCTCGTTTTCATTATTCTTCGGCATCTCCATCTGCTGTTTCTTCAGCTTCTGTTTCTGTCTCTTCTGTATCTTCCTCTGTTTCCGGAATTTCTTCGGAAACAGCCTCTTCTGTCATTTCGTCCTCTGCTTCTTCGTGTTCCTCATCGTAATCATCGTAGAAGTCACCGGACTCTCTTGCCTGTGTCTCGCTCTTGATGTCGATCTTGAATCCTGTAAGTCTTGCAGCAAGACGTACGTTCTGTCCCTCTTTACCGATGGCAAGGGAAAGCTGATAATCCGGAACTACAACCAGTGCAGTCTTCTCATCCGGATCTGCCATAACTGCGATAACTTTTGCAGGGCTTAATGCGTTCTCGATAAGGATTGCCGGGTTCTCATCCCAGTTGATGATATCGATCTTCTCACCGTGAAGTTCGTTGACAACCGCACCTACACGTGCGCCGTTCATACCGACACATGCTCCCACAGCATCTACATCCGGATCGTTACTCCATACGGCGATCTTGGTACGGGAACCTGCCTCACGGGCAATGCTCTTGATCTCAACGGTACCATCTCTTACCTCTGCAACCTCGGACTCGAAAAGTCTCTTTACAAGGCCAGGATGTGTTCTGGAAACAAGGATACGTGGTCCCTTCGGTGTATCCTTTACCTCAAGGATGTAAACCTTTACTCGCTCAGTCGGCTGGAATGTCTCGCCTTTTACCTGCTCGTTCTCTGTGAGGACTGCGTCTGCCTTACCGAGGTTGATGCTGACATTTTTGCCCATTACTCTCTGAACAATACCGGTTACTACTTCTTTTTCGATTCCGTAGTACTGATCGTAGAGAACTTTGCGCTCTTCCTCACGAATCTTCTGAAGAATGACGTTCTTTGCGTTCTGGGTTGCGATACGTCCGAATTCCTTGGACTGGATCTCAACTTTCATAACATCACCGATCTCTGCGTTGGTGTTTGTTTTCTGTGCATCCACCAGAGAAATCTCAAGGGCCGGGTCCTCCACATGCTCTACAACAGTTCTGTCAGCGTAAACACTGAAATCACAGGTCTCCGGATCGATCATAACGTGAACGTTATCTGCCTTTCCGAAATGATTCTTACATGCCTGGATCAGTGACTGCTCAATTGCCTCCAGCAGTGTATCCTTACTGATGTTTTTCTCTTTTTCGAGAACGTCCAGCGCGTCTCTTAAATCTCTGCTCATTTTCCTTTTTTTCCTCCTGAATTTTTACAGATTCGATTCTCTTTTAGAATTCGATTGCAAGACGAATCAGGGCGATATCTTTTTTATCAAAAGTGCGTTCTGTGCCGTCTTCATCGATTGTCACACTGTTACTATCATATGCATTTAAAATACCGCAGAATTCTTTCTGCTTCTCGATCGGCCGGTAGGTACGGATCTCCACCAGCTTGCCAAGCTTCTCTTAAAGTCTTTCTCTTTCTTAAGAGGCCGGTCAAGTCCCGGAGAACTGATCTCCATAATGTAGCTGTCTTCGATGAAATCCTGCTCATCCAGGATATCGCTGAATGCACGGCTTACGTCCTCGCAGTCATTGACTGTGATTCCGCCCGGCTTGTCGATATAACCTCTGAGATACCAGGTTCCAGCTTCCTTGACATACTCCACATCTACCAGTTCAAAGCCCTTGGACTCTACGATCGGTGTAAGGATCGCCTCTGCTTTCTGTTCATATTCTTCCCGTCTGCTCATGCTTCCCACCTGCCTTTCTTACTTCTGCCTGTTTCTGAACAAATTCCTTCTCAGCAAATAGGAGCGGGCTCTCGCCCACTCCTATGCCAACAAGTTCTTAGTTTCGTTCATTGTAACACCAATGTCTGTTAAATGCAAGTATTAATTGCGATTTCCGGTTTTTGTGGTTTTTGTACATCCAACGTGCTATCTCTTATGATAATCTCCCGTTCTCCATCTCATACACCACATCTGCCACGTTCATGGTGGAGACTCTGTGGGATACCAGGACTACAGTGCGGCGGGTGGTGTCTTCTTTCAGGGACTTGAGGATGATGCCTTCGTAGAGCTGACCTTTGTCTACGTATTTCAGGGAGGAGAGCCTTCCCCTCATATCTGCCCGTCAAACCGGGAATGAGCGTGCATCTCACGAATGGTCAGTTCCAGCCAGATCACCGTAGGCTGTGAGATGGATGGCGGGGTGGTGATCAGATTCTCGGCTTCACACCTTTGGTGTCTCGCTTGGCGAGTTTGACTTTGTTGAGTACGTATGGTTTGTCGTGGTAGGTAATGGCATACTCCTGCCTGCTTTCCAAAAGATACGCATGGTGGATCCGGTCTTCACCGGTAAGCTTCATGCCGCGGACACCCATAGCGTTTTTCTTAGTGACGGAGATCTCGGTTTTCATGATACGGAGAAAGTAACCCTTTTCAGACTGGAACACAACCTGATCCATCTCATCGGCTGCTCCTACGAATACCAGGCGGTCATCCTCTGCAAGCTTGGTGGAAACAATGGTACGCTTGGAAGCACGGAACTCTTCTCCTTTTACCAGCTTGCACATGCCATTCTCTGTAACAAAGAGCACTGTGGAGGCTGCCACCTGGCTCAGCGGTGCCACATAAAGGATTTGCTCGGAAGTACTATCATAATTACCCAGATTATCTGCCGGAACACCTTTATCACGGAAACGTACCAGCGGGATATCCTCTGCCTTCACTGTGTGGAGCTTGCCGGTATCTGTAAAGATACAGATCTTGTCCGTATTCATGCAGGTAAAGACATAGCGGCTCTCTGCATGAGCGGCATCCTTATTACGCTCGTAGGCATTCTTGTCAATGAGACGCATATATCCGAAACGATCCATCAGGAAGCAGACTTCGGTCTCTTCCATCTTCTTCTCCTCATAAACAGCTTCCTCTGCGTTTTCAATGGAAGTCTTACGCTTACTGCCGTATTCCTTCTTGATCTGATCCAGTTCACCCATGATCACTGCTGCCATGGAGTCATAATTATTCAGGATATCCTCATAAGCAGCAATGTTCTTCATGTTCCTCATGCTCCTTCATCAGAGCATCGATCTCCAGACCGATCAGCTTGTAAAGACGCATGTCCAGGATAGCTGCGGCCTGTTTTTCTGTGAATTTCAGGGTTTTTGCCGCTTTTTCGGAGGTCTTGGTCTTGAATTTAATCCCTTCTGTGATACCATCGGTCAGGCATTTCTTTACCTGGTCACGGCTCTTGCTGCCGCGGAGGATCTCAATAATCAGATCAATAACATCGCAAGCCTTGATCAGACCTTCCTGGATCTCACGCTTCTCCTGTTCCTTGGCAAGAAGGGTGGTGTACTTTCTGGAATTTACTTCGAAAACAAAATCAACATGATGGGCAATGATCTGCTTCAGTCCCAGGGTCTCCGGTCTTCCGTCTGCAACTGCCAGCATATTGACACCGAAAGTATCCTCCAGTCTGGTCTTCTTGTAGAGCATATTGGTAAGGTTCTCCACATCTGCGTCGCGCTTCAGTTCCAGAACGATACGGATTCCCTCCTTAGATGACTGGTTGGAAATGTCCACGATATCTGTAGTCTTCTTGGTTTCCACCAGAGTTGCGATATCATTGAGGAATTTTCCGATGTTGGCGCCGATCATGGTGTAGGGAATCTCTGTGATCACCAGCTGCTGACGACCACCCTTCAACTTCTCTATTTCTACCCGTCCGCGGATACGGAGCTTGCCTGTTCCGGATTCGTAGATTTTTACAAGGTCGTCCTTATTTACTACGATACCACCTGTCGGAAAATCCGGGCCCTTGAGATAACGCATCAGCCCACGGGTGCTGATATCATTGTTCTTCATGTATGCCTTCACTGCATCTACTACTTCACCCAGATTGTGAGGTGGGATGCTGGTGGCCATACCTACAGCGATTCCGTCGGCTCCGTTTACCAGAAGGTAGGGATTCTTACCGGAAGCACTACCGGTTCTTTCTCTGTCTCGTCGAAGTTCGGCATAAAGTCCACAACGTTCTTATCAAGATCTTCCAGAAAAACCTCCTGGGTCAGCTTCTCAAGACGTGCCTCTGTGTATCGCATGGCTGCGGCTCCGTCTCCCTCAATGGAACCAAAGTTCCATGTCCGTCAACCAGTGTACGACCTTTCTTAAATTCCTGCGCCATGACTACAAGAGCATCATAAATAGAACTGTCACCGTGAGGATGATATTTACCCATGGTATCTCCTACGATACGGGCACATTTACGGTACGGGCGGTCGTAACGGATGCCCAGCTCATACATATCGTAAAGGGTCCGGCGCTGTACCGGCTTCAGTCCGTCACGTACATCCGGCAGTGCTCTGGAAATGATAACGCTCATGGCGTAATCGATATATGATTTCTGCATGATCTCCGCATAATCGGTGCGGATGATATTGTCCTGTTTCGTATTCATAGTTTATTCTCCCAATTTTGATCCGTTGGTGCCAGTCTGCATTCGATCCATTCATGGATGCCCTGCTCCGGCTTCGACATTTCTCCCTGCTGTTATCAGATATCCAGCTCTGCATCCGTTGCATGCTCATAGATAAACGCCTTACGTGGCGGAACATCGCTTCCCATCAGGATTTCTGTCACATCAGAAGCCATGCGGGCATCTTCGATCTCCACACGTTTCATCATCCTGGTTTCCGGATTCAGAGTCGTCTCCCACAGCTGCTGGGCGTCCATCTCTCCCAGACCTTTATATCTCTGAAGGGTAAAACTTCCAGGTTTATGGCTCCGGCGGTATTTCTCCAGGGCCTTGTCATCGTAAAGATATTCCTCCTGTCCCTTCTTGGGCATTACTTTATAAAGAGGCGGCATGGCAATGTATACATGTCCCTCATAGATCAGTTCCGGCATAAAACGGTAGAATAATGTCAGAAGCAGCGTGGAGATATGTGCTCCGTCCACATCGGCATCGGCCATGATCACAATCTTATCGTAACGGAGTTTGGTAATATCGAAATCGTTTCCATATCCTTCGGAAAAGCCGCATCCAAAAGCGTTGATCATGGTCTTGATCTCCGCATTGGCCAGTACCTTGTCGATGGTGGCCTTCTCTACATTGAGGATCTTACCGCGGATAGGCAGGATAGCCTGATAGTTACGGTCTCTGGCAGTCTTGGCAGAACCGCCGGCGGAATCTCCCTCTACAATAAAGATCTCGCAGAGAGACGGATCTTTCTTCTCACAGTTGGCCAGCTTGCCGTTGGAATCAAAAGAGTATTTCTGCTTGGTGAGAAGATTGGTCTTGGCACGTTCTTCCGTCTTACGGATCTTGGCCGCTTTTTCCGCACAGGAAAGTACTGTCTTCAGTGTTTCCAGGTTTCGGTCAAAGAAGAGTACCAGCTGTTCCCCTGTCACTTTACCGGTGGCTCTGGACGCATCCTGGTTGTCCAGCTTGGTCTTGGTCTGGCCCTCAAAACGGGGTGCCGGATGTTTGATGGAGACAACGGCTGTCATACCATTTCGGATATCTGCGCCTGTAAAATTGGGATCTTTATCCTTCAGCACACCGATCTCACGTGCGTAAGTGTTCATTACGGTTGTAAAGGTTGTCTTAAAACCGGTCAGATGTGTTCCGCCTTCTGCATTGTAGATATTGTTACAGAATCCAAGGACGTTCTCACGGAATTCATTGGTAAACTGAAAAGCTATCTCCACCTGGATTCCGTCTGCCTCTCCTTTAAAGTAGACCGGATCATGAAGTGGTTGTGCGTTCTTATTGAGATCACGGATAAATCCCACGATTCCCTCCGGCTCATGATACTGGATATCTTCGATCATATCCCCTCTTCGGTCCTCAAAATGGATCGTAAGTTCCGGGTTCAGGTAAGCAGTCTCGTGAAGACGGCTTCTTTACATCGGCCTGCCCCGAATCTTTGTTTTCTCAAAGATCTCCGGGTCCGGAAGGAAGTTCACACAGGTTTCCCGGTTCCTCTGGTTTTCCCCAGCTTCGGGAGAAGTCCTGCTTCCAGTTCAATGGTAGGGATTCCTCTCTCATAGTGGTCATGATGTACATAGCCGTCACGGCTGATCTTAATATCCAGATAGGTGGACAATGCATTTACAACCGAAGAGCCCACGCCATGAAGTCCACCGCTTGTCTTATATGCGGAATTATCAAACTTACCACCTGCATGAAGAGTTGTAAAAACAAGTCGTTCCGCTGACACGCCCTTGGCATGCATATCTACCGGGATTCCTCGTCCGTTATCTTCTACTGTACAGGAACCGTCCTTCTCAAGAACTACATGGATCAGGCTGCAATATCCTGCAAGGTGCTCGTCTACCGCATTGTCTACGATCTCATATATCAGATGGTTCAGTCCCTTTCTGGATACGCTTCCGATGTACATACCGGGGCGCTTCGTACGGCCTCGAGGCCTTCCAGGACAGAGATACTGTCCGCATCATAAGTTGTCTTTTTTTGCCATTCCACTGATTCCTTTCTTTTTCTTTTCGAACATTTGTTTGTATTATATCAGAAATTTGCTTTTTCGTAAAGCAGACATTTATATTCCTACTATATTATATAGTTACTATATTGATTTCTGTAAAATATTCCTTTTTTCTTTTCACAGTGTAGCAGCTCAGGAAATCTGTCTGTCCGGCAAGCAGATATTCGCACCTCCGCCGGGGACTTACTTGATTCGGGTCAAGCGGATATTCGCAATCCGCTTCGCTACTTGCTCATAACCAAAATAACTGCTCCGCAGTTTATCAGGAGAAGCTTGCACTCCTCCTGATACAGCAAGTCCCCACCCACTGCTTATTGCTTTTCGCAATTGAAACATGGGACTTACTTGATTTGGTTAAAAGACTGATTTCTTCAGCCGCCACAGCCTATCTATTCTATCAAACCCCCTTTAAAACTGCAAGTAAAATCCTGCCCCTGAAATCCCTCGAAAATTTTTT
>ENA-OQAJ01000250-OQAJ01000250.1-human-gut-metagenome-genome-assembly--contig:-NODE-250-length-16971-cov-2.059309_pt1 | contig 16971 bp, 21 predicted proteins | sample MGYA00242736_ERZ504529 | MGnify/ENA primary metagenome ERZ504529 (study PRJEB26092, sample SAMD00036275) | human gut metagenome | host: Homo sapiens | study: EMG produced TPA metagenomics assembly of...
CCCGAATTCAGTTGCCCGTAGCCCCGCTACGCGCCCCTCATCCGGGCAAAAATATCCCCACAAAATTGTGTCGCACATCTTGCAGAAAGCCTTTTTCAGACACGCTCTAGGAATTATTTTTGGGTAAACAGAGTTTTGAATTTTGTGCAGGGTAGATGCTCTGCGCATTGCAATATTGAAAAAAATACAGGAAAAGAGGCAGAAATTAATGAATCCATTTGAAATTTTTTTTATTCCTCAGAAATATTACAGTCGGTGCAGGTACTCTGGCGAAGCTTCCGGAATGTGCCAAAAAGCTTGGAGGTTCTCATGCAATGCTGATCTCAGGACCAACTCTCCGGAAAATGGGAGTTGTGGATAAGGTGGCGGATTATCTGAAAGACGCCGGAATGGCAGTGGATATTTTTACAGATGTAGAAGCCAATCCGTCTGTCACCACAGTGGAAAAAGCGACAGAAGCGTATAAGGAATCCGGTGCAGATTTTATCGTTGCGTTGGGCGGTGGTTCTCCTATGGATGTGGCAAAAGCAGTGGGAGTTACGGCTAAATATGGCGGCAGTATTACAGAATATGAGGGGGCACATAAGGTTCCCGGAAAAATTGTTCCGCTGATCGCAATCCCGACTACTGCGGGAACCGGCTCAGAGGTTACGGCATTTTCTGTTATCACTGACCACAGCAGAGATTATAAGCTGACAGTATTCAGTTATGAACTTCTTCCTGCATATGCAATCCTGGATCCTGAGCTTCTCACTTCTGCTCCGGCATCTGTGGCAGCAGCCTGCGGAATCGATGCATTTATTCATGCGGAGGAGGCTTATGTTTCCACAGCAGCATCTCCTTTTTCTGACGCAATGGCAGAGAAAGCAATGGAGCTGATCGGTGGAAATATCCGCCGTTTTGTGGCAAGACGTACAGATCTGGAGGCAGCAGAAGCAATGCTTACAGGTTCTCTTTTTGCAGGAATCGCCTTTTCCTTTGCAAGACTTGGAAATGTCCATGCCATGAGTCATCCGGTAAGTGCTTTCTTTAATGTGGCACATGGAGTGGCAAATGCAGTTCTTCTCCCTGTGATTGCAGAATATAATGCGCTGGCAGATCATGGCAGATATCTGAAGATTTATAATTATATCAGTCCAATCCCTGCATATGAGGATGAATTCGAACCACTGATGCTGGTGGATGCCATCAGGGAATTAAACGAAGATATCGGAATCCCGGAAGATCTGACCACAGCCATCCGCCAGGCAAAGAAGGGAGAAGAGATTTCTGATGAGGAGATTGAAAGCAAGATTGATGCCATGGCAGATGATGCTATGAAGAGCGGGAATATTGCAGTAAATCCAAGATCCTCCAGAAAGCAGGATATTGTGAAACTGTATTATAAAGCTTTATAAGATAAAGAATAATGCAGTATTTTTATGTGATTGCTACAGGTAGGATATTGATTAAAAAATATCTGTTCTTATAAAAAAACGTGCAGAAACATCGAAGTCGACAGATAACTTCAGGTTTGAAGATTTATCTCGATTTTAAAATGTATCTGCACGTTGTTTTTTGAGAAATTTCCATTGTATAACTTGCCTGATAGAAAGAAAGATTATATAGTATTAATCAAAATATAGTAAAGTAATGTGGGTCAAAATATTGATTGTTCAGGAGGATTTTATGGCAAAGAAGAAAATATATGCAGTACGCAAGGGACATAAAAACAGGACTTTTTTGCTACATGGGCGGAGTGCCAGAAGGCAGTAAGCGGATATTCAGGAGCTGAGTTTCGGGGATTTACAGAGAAAGAGGAAGCATTGGCTTTTCTGAACATGGAGACAACAGAAAATGTATCCGGTGATAAAGCAAAAGAGGCGGCAGGAATCGTGGAAGTACCTGAAAATATGGTCATTGCTTATATAGATGGAAGTTTCGAGAAAAGTATTGGCAGATATGCCTTTGGTTGTGTGATCCTTACACCGGATGGACAGGAAATCCGTAAATCCGGCAGCGGCAGTGATTCTGCAGGAGTCGCGATCCGAAATGTGGCAGGAGAGATGCTTGGTCCATGACTGCAGTAAACTGGGCCATAGAAAACAAATATCCAGCTGTGGAAATCCGCTATGATTACGAAGGTGTAGAGAAGTGGGTAACAGGTGTGTGGAGAGCCAAAACACCTCTGACCAGCAAATATGCTGCTCATATGCAGGAAGCAGGAAAGAAAGTAAAGATTTCTTTTTGTAAAATAGCAGCTCATACGGGCAATCACTACAATGAAGAGGCAGATCAGCTGGCTAAGAGTGCATTGCTTAAAATGGATGAAGAAGTACGAATATAAAAAATTTTATCACTGAAAGGCGATTTCCAAAGGGATGAAAAAATTTATGTGGATGACAATTTGAGTGATCCTCAGGGAAATCAATATACGGAAGTGGAAAAATAAAAAGCAGCTGTGTTACCATTGAAACTGTTAGCTGAAATTTTTTATCAAGTAACAGTTTCAATTGACAGGTAACGCAGCTGTTTTTGCTTATGAAAGTGTCATATCCCCGTCTTTCACCCATCCAAGCTTACGGATAAACATGTTGATGAACGGACACAGGATTGCAGGCAGGATAAAGGAAATCAGCAAAAGTCCGGCCCAGTCCCAGCCTGTGACAGCTGTTTTTGTTCCTGCGGCAATATCATTCATCCATCCGGTGTAGACACCAATCTGTCCTACGAAACCGCAGGTACCCATACCGGAAGAAACCGGAGTACCGTTCATCTGAAGTTTGAACAGACAGGTTGCAAGAGGTCCGGTGATGGCAGAAGTAAGGATCGGTGCAATCCAGATGCGTGGATTTTTTACGATATTTCCCATCTGGAGCATGGATGTTCCGATTCCCTGAGAAACAAGTCCGCCCCATTTGTTCTCACGGAAGGACATTACTGCGAAACCTACCATCTGTGCGCAGCATCCTGCAACAGCAGCTCCTCCGGCAAGTCCGGTAAGGCCAAGCGCAGCACAGATGGCGGCAGATGAGATAGGAAGTGTCAGTGCAATACCCACGAATACAGAAACAAGGATTCCCATCAGGAACGGCTGCAGGTTGGTTGCCCACATAATAATATTTCCCACTTTCATTGCTGCACTTCCAAGTGCCGGAGCCCACCACGCGGACAGGGCAACACCTACACCGATCGTGACAAGTGGAGTGACCAGAATATAATTTTGGTTTCCTTAGATACTGCTTTTCCGATTTCGGAAGCGAAGATGGCTACAAATAATACAGCCAGCGGTCCGCCTGCACCGCCTAATGCGTTAGATGCAAAGCCAACAGTGATCAATGAAAACAACACCAACGGCGGACAATGCAGCGCATAGCCGATGGCGACAGCATGGCAGGACCGCTCATTGCAGATGCCAGAGAGCCTACGGTATACTGTGTTGTCGTTTACAGTTGCCACAGCAGTGGTCAGAAATGAAATATGAAACTGTGTTCCAAGTGTGTTGATGATCGTGCCAATCAGCAGGGAGCAGAAAAGACCCTGCGCCATGGCACCAAGGGCATCGATTCCATAACGTTTTTATGGAGATTTCGATGTCTTTGCGTCTGAGAAATGCTTTTTAACTTTTCCATAGATTATATTTTCTCCTGTTTTTTATTATGTATAGAAGGGTGTATATACACCTATATACGCTTTTCTCATTATAGTCACATTCATGGAGTAAATCAAGTAGTTTTGTAACTGTTCACACACCACGATCCTGCGAGGTGTTTTGGCATGAATATGCCAAAATCACAATAAAATAGTGGAAAACAATTTACAGAAAGAATATTGTAAAGTATTTTACTGTCTGATATGATAGAAAGAGTTAATTTTACGGAGGAAAAAGAGATGAGTGAATGGATCAGAAAAATAAACTGGAAGTATGTGGTCGTAATGTTGATTGGAAATATAATCCTTGGTTTGGGAATTGCGATATTTAAACTTTCCGGACTTGGAAATGACCCTTTCAGCGGAATGGTAATGGCACTGGCAGAATGTGTGGGAATTTGAATATGCCCGTTTTTTAATTCTTCTGAATCTGGGATTTTTTTGTAATAGAAATTATCTGGGGAAGAAAGCTTATCGGATTGGGAACGATCATAAATGCGTTATTTCTTGGATATTTTGTTACATTTTTTCTATAACTTGATCACATCTGTGATCGATGCACCGGATCAGATGGCAATGCAGGTGGTTACCGTATTTATTGGAGTTATCATAACAAGCCTTGGAATTTCCATGTACCAGCTTCCGAAACAGGGAGTTGCACATATACAGTATTTCTCTGATCATGACAGAGAAATGGCCGAAAATTCCGTATTTCTGGTGCAGAGTATCTAATGATGCGATCAGTGCACTGGTGTGTTGGCTTGCAGGGGGAATCGTCGGACTGGGAACACTGGTCAGTGCATTTGGATTCGGACCTTTTGTTCAGTTTTCGATACACATTTTACATCAAAAGTGCTGGCAAAGCTGGAAAAATAATAAAAAACTGTCCTGTATATGCACATTATACGTAGAAAATAGATGCACTACAGAGACAGTTTTTTTATTTGTCAGCCTGTTAACTGCATATATGGCATGCTTCACATGCAGATGGCGTAGTAGCGCATCCTCCCATAGCAGTTTCACGCAGTTCTGCAGGAAGCTTTTTACCCACGGTAAACATCGTCTGGATCATTTCGTCCAGAGGAATCAACTGCGGGATTCCTGCGAGAGCCATTTCTGCGGCAATTATAGCGTTTGCCACACCTGCAGCATTTCTGTTCTGACATGGATATTCTACCAGACCGCCGACCGGATCGCATACCAGACCAAGCATGTTCATAAGAACAGTAGATGCAGCAAAAGTACATTCTTTCGGTGAACCTCCCATCAGCTCTACAGCAGCAGATGCAGCCATTGCAGATGCAACCCCTACCTCGGCCTGGCATCCGCCTACCGCACCTGCAACAGTTGCATTTCGCATTGCCAGATAACCAATGGCACTTGCGTTAAACATCCGATGATGGTTTCCGTCACCGGTCATATAATGTCCGTTCTGCATCCGGATCAATCCGCACCCGATTCCGATATATCGATGTTCATCCGACTTCTCCCAATCAAGAATCCAACGGATTTCTCCGTCAGCATCTACCATATAAGGGATAGAAGTGTCTGTTTCATCCTGTCCGGGGGAGTTTACCAAATTCATGCCTAGCTCCATTCGGTCATATTGAGCCTTTACCACTCTGATTTCCTTGGGCAGTCTTCTGCTTTCCAATGTTTTTGTCTGAAGCTTTAGATTGGACCGAGCACGTTCATTTCCTTGCAAATCCGTATAAATTAAAGTGATCTGGTTATTATAATTGGGATAAAAGTCCCAATACCGGAATATTCTGTTTTAATCCCACATCTTTAAATGTATATTCCACGTCAGGCGTATGCTTTCCCGGTTTGCTGTGTACAATCAGTTTAATGCGTCCCAATACAGGTAATTTTACAACTACACTGGCCGATAATGGATTGCAACCGGAAGGATTGACTGTAGAACTCAATATCAAGTTGTCAATCGAAGTACCTAAGGTAGGTATAACATAAGTGCTTCCATTGGCAAATGTCAAAGTCGTTTTTCCAGTTTTTCCGCATCCACATCTACACTTTGGATTAACTCTTGCGGAAAAATTATCTTATTGGACTCGAATAACAAAACACATTGTTCACCTTCCTGAGAAACAGATTTCAATAAATCATTTTCCTTCAACTGGTTTTGTATATCCTGCATAGCTTGGGTACAATCCTGTTCTTCATCACGACATGACAAAAATACAAATATCATAACCAACAAAGAGCATAAATAATATCCTTTCCTTTTCATTTGGCTTCATTGTTTTTATGGGAGTGTGTCAAAACTAAACCGGGCCTATCCCATCGTCAGTTGTAGGGGAAGGGTTTACCTGCCCGAAGACACAAAGCAAACTGTTTTCGGGCGAGCGGACCTCGCCCCTGCGAACTAAACGATGGCGTTATCCACGTTTTGACACACCTCTCATACTTTTTAATTATCAGTTCAATACAATCATCTCCATTCCGGCTTTTGCTCCAAATTCAAATTAGCGTCCACCTCTGCCTGAGGTATCGGGAAGTACAAGAATTTAGCTTCAAAATGGTCAAATCCTTGTGTATCCGAAATGCGGTCTGTCGGTTTATATCCTACCAATTCCTTTTCACCACTTTCATTTTCTTCGTAAAGCAATTCATAATGTTGAGATCGGTCTTGCGTTCGTGCATGATAGCTTTCAACTTAGCAGGATCATTTCCGTACCAACGAACCATATCATCCCAACGTATATTCTCTCCGGCAAATTCCAGCAATTTCTGTTTCTGGAGTTCTGTCATTATAGCATCTTTTCCACTCAAGTTTTTTCTCCGGCAGCCCCGGCACGTACACGAATCCGGTTAATATCTTTCATTGCTCCGCTTTCATCATTGGTTTCCAGACAAGCCTCAGCGTGGAGCAACAAAACTTCTGCAAAGCGCATAATACGTAAATTGTTGATACGTCCGGCATCGTTAGAATACATCGTACATCCTGTGGGAACCCACCAAGCTGCAAACTTCTTCATCATGAAACGCCCTTGAACACCCTCGATAACCGGATAAGCAGGAGCATATCCTTGCTTGGCAATACCATATTTGCCATCGCCTTCGGGCAGTACCGTCCATTTAAACATATCATCAAATTCCACTTTACCACCATAGAATTTTTCATCCGGCTTCACATCACCGAAATCAGAATATTTAAAGAAGCACGTAGTGTACAAACGCTTATCCCATTTGGAATCAGATCCTTCCGGACGCTGTTCGGAAATGAATTCTTTTATCAAATAGGGAGAAGGCTGCATCTTATACCAACCACCGCCAATATTCTCACCTTTCAGTGTCGGGCCAAAATAATGAGCAAGGTTGTTTCCCATAAACGAGTCGTCACTAGTGCCATTGCCCCAAGAGTCACCCGAATTACCTTTGGCATCATAATTGATTTCCCAAATAGATTCGGCATTAAATTCCGTATCGTCACGGAAGTTGTCCTCATACTTTTGAGTCAAATCGTAACCATAACCATTCATTATAATTTCAAACTCATCCTTAGCGGCCTGATAATCCCCTTTCCAGATATAAGCTTTACCCAACATAGCAATAGCCGCACCTTGAGTTACACGACCGTTCTCATCGCTTGAACGAAGTTTAGGCAAACGAGACTTGGCTTCCTTAAAGTCTGAAATAGCCTGTTCCAGCACTTCATCACCGCTAGACAGTCCATGAGTTTCCGGATCTGCATCCTGCGGGAGAGTACGGATAACCGCATCACGATAATCAGTACGCAAACGGAAGTACCAGAATCCACGTAAGAAATAAGCCTCACCTATCATTTGCTCACGTTTGGTTTCGTCCATATCAACCGTAGCCGCACGATATATGAATTCGTTCGCCATCTGAATGCCTTCATAGATGTTTCCCCAGCTCAAATCCTTTGTATTCGTTGTGTTGACAAACGACAAATATTCCCAAATATAAGGTTCTTCTCCGCGAGTGGGGTAAAGGTCGTCACCGCGCATCTGAAGATGCATGATGCCTTCCAGCCCACCATAATATCCACTGGTCATACGGCGGAAAGGATTATAAACTGCGGACAAGCCTTTCATCACATTATCCTCGGATGTCCAGAAAGTGGTCGGAGTCTGACGGTTAGGATCAATCTCATTCAGAAAGTCATCACTACAAGAAGACAACAACATTGGAGCTACAGCCAATGCAGCTATGTATTTTATAAAATTCTTTTTCATATTCTGCAAATATTACTTATTCCTAATTAGAAATTTACTTGTAAACCAAAGGTGATAGTACGTGCCATCGGATAACGACCGTCATCACAACCACGGGTCATTACACCCGAACCACCTGATGTACCGGCACCATCGGCATCTACCATACCCAAGTCAGGAGTATATCCTTTATAATCGGTTATAGTGAAAAGGTTTTCCATAGCCGTATAAACACGCACATTCTGCAAACCGGCTTTGGATACCCATACTTTAGGCAACGTATAACCTAATTCCAAAGTCTTCAAGCGCAAGAATGAACCATTTTCCAACCAACGGTCCGTATAGCCCCAGTTTGTACCATTAGGATCGCTAGTACCAAACAAACAGCGAGGAATGTCAGAATGATTGTTTTCAGTCCAGCTGTTCATGCGTTCTGCATATTGGTTTCCCGTTGATTCATTATAAACCGTACTATAATACTGGGCATTGTAAATCTTGTTGCCAAAGTTTCCGTCAAAGAACATATTCAAATCCAAACCTTTCCATTCAGCACCCAGACTTACACCCAAGTTAACTTTCGGGAAAGCAGAGCCTACATCCTGACGGTCATTATTGTCAATCTTACCATCTCCGTTATAATCCACGAAACGCAAGTCACCCGGTTGTGCATTAGGCTGGATCTTATTACCATTCTTATCCACATACGCATCAATTTCTTGTTGGCTTTGGAATACACCATCCGTCTTTATCAAATTGAAATAACCTATGGAATGACCGGTCTTGGCATAAGTGATCGTTCCTTTGGCATGAGGATTGAATCCCTGCCATTCATCACGACTTCCGTTTACTTCCGTCAGTTTATTCTTGATGAAGGTAGCATTGACACCTACATGATAATACAAATCGCCTACATTATTACGGTGATTCAATGAAATTTCAAATCCTTTGTTTTCTACTGTACCTGCATTTACTGTAGGATTTCCACTCAAACCAAAACTCAAAGACTGCGGCATAGACAACAACATATCTTCTGTTTTCTGAATAAAATAATCAGCACTGACACTGAACTTATTGTTCAAGAAAGCAAAATCCAAACCCAAGTTCAAGGTCTTCGTCTTTTCCCAAGTCACATTCATGGGTGAAGTCCATTCCTTACCGGTAATGGCACCTTCCCAAAGTTCTGTACCCATTATGTTATTCATACCTTTATAAACAACAGACTGGGTAGCATAATTGCCAATACCGCTCAAATTACCCAGTACACCATAACTGGCACGAATTTTCAATTCATTCATGGTTTCCTTGATATTTTCAAAGAAATCTTCATTCATCACATTCCAACCCAAAGATACAGACGGGAATGTGCCCCAGCGGTTTCCATCTGCAAATTTGGAAGAACCGTCCCGACGAACAGAAGCAGACAGCATATAACGATCGGCATACGAATACATCACACGCCCAAACATAGAAATCATTGTATTGGCCCACGCGCTACCCGATGTATTTTGTGAAGAAACCGAACCGGCGTCAATCACAGAGAAACCTTCCGGGAAACCCTTACGTCCTGCACCAAAACCACGCGCATTGTTACGCTGGGCAGAATAACCCACCAAAGCAGAAACCGTATGATTGCCAAACGTATTATCATAATTGATTGTATTTTCAATCAACCAATCGTTCTCCCAGTCTGTACTTTCCGACAATTCCGCTTCATTCTTTTGTGAAGTAGAACTGAAATAATAAGGAGAACTATAGGCATAATTACGTCTTGTATATTTATTTATACCTACATTGAATTTATATTTCAATCCTTTCAAGAACAAATCCACTTCGGCATAGCCATTCAATAAAATGTCTATCCCATGTCTTTGGTAATCATAGGCTTCTGTCCAACCTACAGGATTATCTCCTCTGGTCCATTCCGGAGCGACACCCCAAGTGCCATCTTCACCATATACATTCCACATAGGCACAGCTGTCAGAGCGGCAGTATATGAAACATCTTCGTACTTCTTTTTTATAGAATTTCATCATCAACGTAGTCCCCATACGCAAATGATTATTGAAAAAAGAAAAAGTATTCTTAGAACGAATGTTCCATGCCTCATAACCGGTAGTATTTACAATACCATCCTGGTTAAGATAGCTTCCCGACAGATTATAGGTCGAAGTCTTGTTTCCTCCAGATACATTCAAGCTAACCTTGCTCACCATAGCCGAGTTATAAAGTTCTTTCTGCCAGTCTGTTCCAGCACCTTCATTCCAATTCAGCAACCCTTCTGCCGAACTATAACCGGTAGCCTTTGCCAAATCGCGAAGCTGATTACCATCCATTACATCAATGTATTTGGCAACCATCTGAACGCCTGTATAGGCATCCACTGTCACACGGGCAGGAGTTTCCAAACGACCGCCTTTAGTAGTGACCAATACAACACCATTAGCAGCACGAGAACCATAAATAGCAGCAGCCGAAGCATCTTTCAACACTTCAATAGACTGAATGTCAGCGGGATCAACCATATTGATATCGCCATACACACCGTCAATCACATAAAGCGGACTGGTGGCACTCAATGAACTGATACCACGGACATTAATATTCAAGCCTTCCCCCGGCTGACCGTTGGCAGCCGACACAGTAACACCGGCAACTCTTCCTTGCAAAGCAGCTGAAGCACTACGTGCAACATTTTGCCTGTAACTCTTTACCGGAAACAGAAGCGACCGCACCTGTCAAATGGCTTTTCTTCACTGTACCGTAACCGATAACCACCACCTCGTCCAACAATTCACCTTCCGACAATTTCACATTAATCACACTGCGGTCATCAACCTTAACAGTTTGCTCCTGATAACCTACATAAGAGAATTTCAAAGACTGACCGGAATTTACTTTAATGGTATATTTACCATCAAGATCGGTAATAACACCATCGGTAGTTCCAAGAACTAAAACAGCAGCACCAATCAACGGATTATTTTCCGCATCCGTCACTGTTCCACTAACGGTGATTTGTTGTGCATATGTGCATATACTAAATATGCACAGCATTAGAGTTAATGTAATTTGTTTCATAAAATATGTATTAGAATTTGATTAAAATAACACTCTTTGTCTGTCGGTTTGAAAACATATTGAATCAAAACCGTTAAGAATGAATCATCTATAGGTTAAAGGCACTATATTAATTTCTATTTTGCTTCGTATGAGTAGAAAACAAGAAATTATACAAGGATACTCCTGTTCCACTCTGTCATATTATGGCTTGTACAGCCAACAAACGCCAACGAAAGAATAATCAATAGAAATAAAGATTTCATCGTTTTTGTCATAAATTTGATTTTAAGGTTAATTTTTCACATTGCAAATATCCCGTTTCTTTTATCAACCTAACAATACAATTCAAGCATTATATAATGAAATCTTATCAATAGTAAAAAACATCCAGTATTCAAGAGGTGACCGATTGGCAACAGAGAAAACCATTATTTTTCATCCACAAAATATGCTGTGACATGATAGATAACGTAAAATAAGGTTCATTTTATAAGCGTGTGTATAGACTCCTTTCACTCCATCGCTGGTAGAGAGAAAAGAGATATCCAAACGGACATAATACAAGGAACGCATCGTATCTTTTCAACTTTATGGTTAGAAACTCTTTTGGTATAAATGCAAATAACGTAATTAAAATGGAATATCAAGATGGGAATGACAGATTGAGTGAATAGTATCAAAAGTTGATAATATAATATTAATTGACTTTTTCGTTTTTCTCTACTTTTGCAGAGACAAGGGAAAAGTGAATGTAACTTGCTAAAAAGAATGAAAAGACAAAGAATTATGCAGCATGATACCCGATATCTATTTTTAAGTATGACGATAAGTGGAGTAGCTTGTTTTCTGTTTTTCCGCTTCGCCTATCCTTATCATCTTCTTCACCGAGAGCAAATGCTATTGTTCACTTATACAGTCGATCAATTTATCGATTATTTCAATCATCCTGCCCCCTTATCATGTCTGGGTGGTGACTTTTTGACTCAATTCTTCCATAATATCAATATGGGGGCAGCTGTCGTTCCTTAACTATGGCGGCATTAGGGACATTGACTTATTTCACTTGCCGTAAATGGACCAACCGATGGATAGCCATAGGTATTTCAATAGTGGTTTTTATTTGGGAAAGCCTGCGCTTCTGCCAAATTCAGTATCCATTTTCGGCGACCCTTTCACTCATCGGTGCTTTGTCCCTGTTTTTGCTGACAGACAAATTAAAAGGAAAATGGGATTTCTTTATCGGAAGCATTTGCGGAACCATGTTATGCTATAGCCTGTTCGGTTATGGTATGTTTGCTTTCACATTATTTACTATCCTTTCCGCCTTGAAGCGGAAACAGAGTTATGTGGTTATTTACGGAATGATACCGGTCGCTTTGGCACTGCCTCCCTTAGCTGCCCGCAAATATCTGGTCATTCCTTCGCAAGCATACTCTTTCCCGGCTACGCTTTGGTATGGAACACCTGATTTTGAGAACGAGCGCATATTAGGCCTGAATACCGAAGACTATTTTGAGAATTGGGACAAGATAAATGAATTGGTACACGACGGTGTTCCGGGAAATGCCATATCCGTGTGCTATAATCTGGCCAATGCCATGCAAAACAATCTTCCGGAAAAGCTTATGGATTATTACCAACCGGCAGGATTGGGTCTGTTCATGCCTGTGAACGAAAAATCGACATATCTTTCCACCCAATTGTCTGGAGAGGTCTGGTTCCGCTTGGGCGATATGACCATGGCAGAACACGCTTCCCTCTTAAGCATGATATTTTCTCCTCAGAACAAGAGTGTACGCATGGTACAGCGACTGGCGGAAATCAATTTGATAAACGGAGATAACGAAGCGGCACGAAAATATCTGCGTATCCTCTCGAACACACTCTTTTACAAGGAATGGGCGAAAAAACGCACACCGGGGAAGGAAAGTCCGGAAGTGAGGAATGGCTGAAGTACAAACGCTCGTACCTGCCCCAAAAAGATACCCTGAGGCTTTCGTCTACTGATGTCGTAAAATCGCTTCACCTGTTGATGGAAGCCAATCCCGCCAACCAAATGGCACGGGATTATTTACTTTGTTTCGATTTGCTGATGAAGGATCTCTCCGCTTTTCTGAAAGATTATAAGCGATACCATACCGGAGCACCTAACCGTCTGTACGCAGAAGCTTTATTGATTCATCTTTATCAAAAGCGGGCAACCGGTAGTGAAATCAAATCCACAGGCATAACCCCTGTCATCGTACAGGATTTTAATGAATACAACCGGTTGCATACACAAGGCAATTCATCTGCACTGGAAAGCAGATTCGGAAGAACGTATTGGTACTATTATCAGTTGCACAATTTCAATAATGTTGATCATGAATAAGATGCAGTTGTTTTCATATTTTGGCTGGCGGGACTGGCGGCATGTACTCCCATTCCCGAGAATGTGACGCGCGTAAAAGAATGTGCTCCCATCTATCCCGACTATACCGACATTACTATACCTTATAATATAGCTCCTCTGAATTTTATGATAGAAGGAGCTGAAGGATTGCAGGTCACTGCCTACGGAGATACGGACAGTCTGCGGATATCGGGTAAAGACAAAGCCCGTTTTCCCATCGGCAAATGGAAGAAACTGTTGCTGCAACAAAAAAGGGAAATCGGTGCAAGTACGTGTAACGGCCTTGATGAAGGGCAAATGGCTGGAGTATCCCTCCTTTCAATGGCAGGTAGCTGCCGAGGCAATAGACGGCTATCTGAGCTACCGCCTCATAGAGCCGGGATATGAAGTCTGGAATAACCTGCAACTATGTGAAAGGAGTTTGGAAGATTTCAGCGAAAAGGTCATAGCGGACAATAAACTGACAGGTGGTAATTGTATGAATTGTCATACTTACGGAAAGCAAAGCGGTCGGCTTTCCATGTTTCATCTGCGTGGGAAAAACGGAGGAACCATCCTCAACCGCGATGGAAAGTTACGTAAGCTCAGCCTCAAAAATGATTCCATGATTTCAGCGGCGGTTTATGGAGACTTCCATCCGTCCGGACGTTATGCAGTGTTCTCGTCTAATATCATCATACCTGCTTTTCATGCCCAAGGCAGCAAACGTCTGGAAGTCTATGATACCGAATCCGATTTGGCAATTGCGACTTTGAACAGAATCGGATGATTCTTTCTCCGCTTACCCGGGATAAAAAAGTATTGGAAACTTTCCCTACTTTCTCGGCAGACGGAAAACATATTTATTATTGCTCGGCTCCACAAACCACGTTGCCGGACAGTATCTGCCAGTTACGCTATTCGCTTTGCCGCATCGGTTTTGATCAGGAAAACGGTTCTTGGGGGAAACAGGCAGACACCTTATGGAATGCACGCGAACAACAAGGCTCCGTCTGTTTTCCCAAAGCGTCTCCCGATGGTAAATACCTGCTGTTCACCATAGCCGACTATGGCACCTTTCCCATCTGGCATCGGGAAACAGACCTATACATACTGAATCTGTCTACAGAGACCATCCATGAGTGCAGTGCTGCAAACTCGGATCGCTCGGACACTTATCACAGCTGGTCGTCAAACAGTCATTGGTTTGTCTTCGCCAGCAAACGGGGAGACGGACAATATGGCAAGCCTTATTTTGCCTATATAGATAAGGAAGGAAAGATTTACAAGCCATTTGTCTTGCCGCAACAGGACCCGGCACATTATTTCCATACATTCAAGTCCTACAACATTCCTGAACTATCGAAGAGTCCACTTCCTTTTGATGCTGTAGACATTAAAGAGATTTATCTAAATAGTCCTGCAGAACCATTTAAATAATCGTTTTATTTTTACGGTAGTTGTCCCGAAACTCACTTGGCGTGACTCCCCTTTTTCTTTTTAAAGATGCGGTTGAAATTGGATAAATTATTGAATCCACAGTCATATCCAATTTCAGCTATCGACAAAGAAGAGTCTATCAAGGCTCGTGAAGCAGCCCCCAAACGGATATCTGTAAGGAAGTCAATAAAACTCTTGGAAGTATGTTGCTTAAAGAAACGGCAGAACGAGGATTCGCTCATATTTACCATTTCCGCCACTTCCGATAGGCGGATGACTTCGGAATAATGCCGGCTGAGGTAATCCATCACCCTACCCAAGCTCTCGTCGGAAGAATGCTGATGCATGACATTTGCGGCAAACTGTCCGGTGGATAATTCACGCATACCTTTGTCTATCGATAACTCATGCAGAATGATGAGCAACTTAATCAGGGAATAAAAGCTGTCGTTCTCGCAGGTAAGGGTTTTCAGCAACGGGCGCACCTTAGCTATGGATTCCCGGCTGAATGCGACACCCCTTTCGGCATGGCGGAAAAGTTGTCGTATGCTAATCATTTGGTTCTTATTGAGGAAAGTGTCGGTCAACAAGTCGGGATGAAACTGGATGGTAATTTCATGGATGTTTTTCGATACATTGCGATAGTCTTTCCAAGCGTGCTCCAAGTGGGGATTGGTCACCAATACCAATTCCTCTTCGTCTATCTCCTCGATAGAGTCACCCACAATGCGTTGTGCTCCTTTGGCGTTCTCAATGAAATTCAGTTCACACTCGGGATGTATATGGATAGGAAAAATTAAAGTTTCGTTTTTCTGGCGCTCTATCAAAATGAAACAATCCTTGGATGACAAGGGGGGATACTTCTTTGAATAATTCAGTGTTTATCATATTTTCGATTAATAAGATTCAAGTATTTGCGTCAAAGGTACAAGGAAAAGTGAAAACAAAAATAAAAAGCAGGATGTTTTTTCACAATACTAGTAAATTTTTACTGATACTTTAAAGGTTAAATATCGAACCATATAAAGCAGGTTCATAGATATATAAGAAATCATTTAAATATTATCACAAACGAACATCTCTTTTTTGTGTGGAATAGGGTTAATTATGAATATTTATTTGGTAAATATGCGAATAACGGTTATCTTTGCACCAAAATTTATAGATAATATGAACCAATTATGCTCTACATATAGCACATATAGCGTTAGATGGGAACGAGAAAGCCTGTGTAACAGCTTCATTGTACACGTGCATTGGTTCAGCGGGTTTATTTGAGTTTTATCCATTCTATTTTTTCTTCATTCCAACAGGCTGTGGAAATGAAAAGTATATTAGTGGTGACTTTTGTTTTTAGTCATCAAGAATCTATGTTTCATTCTAAAAGTAGCTATTTTATGTTTACTATTATATCTATAATGTTTACAGGTATCGGCATTGGATATCTGTTGCGTGATTTACGATTTTTGCAAAAAGTAGAGAAAAGTATTTCTCTTACCATATTCCTGTTGCTTTTGTTCTGGGGCTTTCAATAGGTTCCAATTAGCTTAATTATTAATAATATAGGAAATTCGGATGGCAGGCCATTGTACTTGCAACTTTAAGTATTTTAGGTAGTTTACTGGCATCTTTCCTGGTGTTTCATTTATTTTTTAAGAAAGGAGGTAACGAATGAAAGGTAGTTTGATTGTTGTGGCGTTTTTCTGTGTCGGTTGTTTGATAGGAGCAGCCAATGAGTTCCGGTTTTCTACACACAATGTTTCCATGTATGTGTTGTATGCATTGATGTTGCAAGTTGGAATTGGGATTGGATGTAACAGACAATTAAAAGAGTTGATTAAAAGTTTGCGATTCAAAATGCTGCTGGTGCCTGTTGCTACTATTACAGGAACGTTGCTTTTTTCGGCATTTGCCAGTTTGTTATTAACCCAGTGGAGTGTTTTTGACTGCATGGCGGTGGGAAGTGGCTTTGCCTATTATTCCCTTTCTTCTATTTTGATTACACAGTTCAAAGAACCTTCTATGGGATTACAGTTAGCCACAGAGTTAGGAACAATTGCTCTTTTGGCAAATATTTTTCGTGAAATGATGGCACTTTCTCGGTGCTCCTCTTATTCGGAAATACTTTGGGAGGCTGGCACCTATTTCTGCTGCCGGAGTTAATTCAATGGATGTATTATTACCTTCTATTACCCGGTATTCGGGAAAAGACATGATTCCGATTGCTATTTTTCATGGAATCTTGATTGACATGAGTGTTCCTGTGTTTGTTT
>ENA-OQAJ01000254-OQAJ01000254.1-human-gut-metagenome-genome-assembly--contig:-NODE-254-length-16909-cov-1.522405_pt1 | contig 16909 bp, 21 predicted proteins | sample MGYA00242736_ERZ504529 | MGnify/ENA primary metagenome ERZ504529 (study PRJEB26092, sample SAMD00036275) | human gut metagenome | host: Homo sapiens | study: EMG produced TPA metagenomics assembly of...
CGCATGGCGAAGGAGGCCGGCGCCATGATTACCTTTGATCCCAATCTGCGCCGTCCGCTGTGGAGCTCGATGGAGCTGGCCCGGGGAACAGATGCTGTGGGGCCTGCGCCACGCGGATGTGGTAAAAATCGGCCAGGACGAGCTGGAGTTTATTTTTGAGGGCCAGGATTTCAAGGACAGCGCGAAAAAAGCTGGTGGAGGACTTCGGGGTAAAGCTGGTGTTCGCCACTATGGGCAAGGAGGGCTGTTATTTTATTAACCGTCAGGGCAGCGGGCAGGTTCCCACCTTCCAGGAGGTCAAAACCATCGATACCACCGGCGCGGGAGATATTTTCGGCGGCTCGGCGGTGTATCAGGTGTTCGCCTCGGGCATAGCGCCGGAGCAGCTTTCCCCGGAAAGGCTTGCGGAAATCGTCCGGTTTGCCAATGCCGCGGCATCCCTGTCCACCACAAAGCACGGCGGCATCCCCAGCATCCCTTCCAAGGAGGAAGTGGAGGCGTTTCTCAGCCGCGGCGTGTGATAAAAACAAAAAACTCCCTGGGCCGCTGCGGTGCGGCCAGGGAGTTGCTGCGTTTTAGCTGCTATTTTTCACTGAGGGATATCAGGCGTTGATGACAGCGTCACCCATCAGTTCGTTGGTTCTTTTTTCGTAGAGATAATCCTCTACGTATTCCGGCAGATTTTCCGGGTACGCGCTGTTTTCCATGAGACATTGGGTAAAATTGACGATTTCGTCGTAGTTGGTTGTGATGTTGCTGTAGGACGCGAAGCCGCTGTGGGTTGGTTTGCTGGACTTGATCTCGATACCATAGGAACCGCCGTTTTCTTGAATGTAATACTCCAATTCAATGTGGTCGTCCTCCTGCACGAAAACGGACCCAAAGAAATGTCTCATAATACCCCTCCGTTATTTTGTTTTTTTCCGTGAAATTGTGTCACAAGAGCAATGATAATACTATTTGTTGAATATTTCAAGGCTATTTGACCAAAATGGGAAAATTAGACAAAAATTAATTTTAAATTTAAGGAATACTTTTTATTGTATTTTCATAAAAGACGACTACAATATGTAGTTTTTGACAGGAGTGTGCTGCTTTGCCCAGATTTCTGCTGGATTCGACAAAGAGGGCTTCCCGGCGGGGACTGCTGGGAAAACTGGAAAATATCGCTGTATATCTGATTCTCTTTTTTCTGTGCTTTGCCGCCGTGATATTGGCCTTTCCGGCCAACGGACAGCTTCAGGGAAAAGAAATCCAGGTAATATCGGCTTTTTTAGCCGGAGGAGACATCGCCGTGCTGTGCGTCCTGTGGCGGCTGAAAAGGCTTGACCCCAAGACCCTGATGTTTTTGCTGTTTCTGCTGGGGGTTCTGATGAGGCTTTCCTATGCGGCGGCTTATCCGGCTGAGGATCGTCAGCATGACGTGTTCGACGCCGACGGCCATTTGCAGTACATCCTAAGGCTGGCTGACACCTGGCGGCTGCCGGATTCTAATAACTGGCAGTATAACCATCCGCCTCTGCACCACCTTTTGGCGGCGGTTTGGGTCAAGGTATTCCAATGGTTTGGCGTAACGGATCAGGCGCAGCTCGCAGAGACGCTCCAGTTTTTGACCTGCTTTTATTCCTGCGCCATGCTGGCGGTGGTTTACCGGATTTTTGACGAAAACCCCTTCGGCCGCCGGGCGGTCCCGCTGCTTACGCCCTGGTCTGCCTCCATCCACCTTTTATCTGCTGGCGGGTTCCCTGAATAACGACTGCCTGATGGTCCTGCTGTTTTCACGGCGGTCTTATACACCTTGCGGTGGTACCGCGATCCCAGCCTAAAAACAGCCTGACGCTGGCTGTGGCCATTGGCTGCTGCATGATGGCAAAGGTCAGCGGCGCGATGATCGCTCCGGTGACGGCTATGGTGTTTGTGTGGAAGCTTGTCGTTCTGGGAAGGGAGCGGAAATGGAGGCTGCTGCGGGGAATCCTGGCCAAGCTGGCGGCCTTTGGAGCGGTCTGCATCCCTTTGGGGCTCTGGTACCCTGTGCGGAACCTGATCCTGTTCGGACAGCCCCTGGGCTATGTGGCTCCCATCGGGGAGGATGCGGCTATATACTGCGGCAACGAAGCCCTGGCGGACCGGTTTGTGCCTCTGCTTTCCCCGGATTGGACGAAAAGCCTTTACTGTGACCCCTTTGAGGATTATAATATTTTTGCGTATGCAACCAAATGCTCCGTGTTCGGCGAGACCGCTCTGTCCGGCAGCGGGGTGGCGGCTGCTGCTTTGCTGGTTTGCGCTTTTATCCTGATAACAGGAGCCCTGACCGCCATGGTTTATGTGCTGGCGCGGGGCAGAAGTGAAAGAACCACCCTGTTTTTCTGGGTCATGGCGGCGGTCATGGCGACGCAGGTTGGACTGTTCCTGTATTCCAATGTCAAATATCCTTACGGCTGCACCATGGATTTCCGGTATCTCGCGCCCGCGGTGCTGCCTGGGGCCGTGTTTCTGGGCGCCGCGGGCCAGCGGCTTTGGCGTTCCAAAAGAGAGGTCCCTCAATATCTGGCGGTGGTGCTCTCCTGCGTGGTATTTTCTGTTTGTGTCAGCGGCGTCTTTTTATACCTTACGCTTTCTTAAACGGACGAGGAACGGTTCACGCTTTGTCCCGCGACCGCAGTGCTGAAAGCGCCGGCACACCGATAAAACCAGGAAGCACAGGCCGCGTGGGTTTCGTGAAAACGGCGGCCTGCCAATGTCCCTTGATCGGTTGTTCCGTTTTGCGTGACCGGCGGCCAGCGGAGGCCAGAGCTCTGCCTTCGGGGGGACTGCCCGCCTGTGCAGCCGAAGGCCTTTGCCGCCTGGCGCTTGTCCGTATGGGGATGGGTTCTGTATAAATTCCATGTACGGCTAAGGGACAATAAAAGCCTTTTATTTTTGATCCGTCTTACCCGCGTTTTGATAACGCTTTCTAAAATTGAGGAGAAGGAAGGGAACCATCATGTCACAGTCTATCGTGATTATCGGCGCCGGGCCGGCGGGGCTTACCGCCGCCTATGAGCTGTTGAAAAAAGGACAGGTATCCGTCACCATTCTGGAGGCGACCGGAGAAATCGGCGGGATCTCCAGAACAAAAAACTACAAGGGGAACCGTATGGATATCGGCGGCCACCGCTTTTTTTCCAAATCCGACAAGGCTATGGATTTCTGGAAGGAGATTATGCCCTTGGAGGACAGGGAAAGGGGAATCAGCCAGATCAGGCCGATCTGCTGTTTTTAATCCGCCATCGGCTTTCCCGGATTTTATTTCTCAGGAAATTTTTTGATTATCCTGTGACCCTGAACGGATCTACCATCAGGGGGCTTGGCTTTTCCCGGCTGATGAAAATCGGCGTCAGTTATCTGAAAATCTGCTTCAGGCCGGTAAAGGACATCGACTCCCTGGAAAAGTTTTTTATCAGCAGGTTCGGCGTGGAGCTGTATGAAACCTTCTTCAAGGATTACACGGAAAAGGTCTGGGGCGTGCCATGCTCTCAAATCAGCCCTGACTGGGGCGCCCAGCGGGTGAAGGGGCTGTCGGTTTCCAAGGCGCTGCTCCACAGCCTGAAAAAGCCCTTCCTGAAGAAGAGCACGGTTAACGGCAAAAAAGTGGAAACCAGCCTGATTGAAAGCTTTATGTACCCGAAATACGGCCCGGGGCAGCTTTGGGAGGAGGTCGCCCGCCGGGTAGTGGCTATGGGCGGAGAAATCCGGTTCGGCCAAAGGGTAGACCAGGTCAGCGTAGAAAACGGCCGGATCGTTTCGGTGGCCGCTGTGGATGAAAACGGCGTCCGAAGCGCTGTGGAGGGGGATTATTTCCTATCCACCATGCCGGTGAGGGACTTGATCGGCGCCATGGGCCCGGCGGCTCCGGAAAAGGTGAAGGAGGTTGCGGAAGGGCTGGTCTACCGGGATTTCATGACCGTGGGCCTGCTGCTGGACAGCCTGAAGCTGAAGGATCCCAAGGCGGAAAACGGCAGGGTCATGGATGACTGGATTTACGTTCAGGAGCGGGATGTGAAAATCGGACGCTCCAGCTGTTCAACAATTGGAGCCCCTATATGGTGAAGGACCCGGACACGGTATTCATGGGACTGGAGTATTTCTGCGACGAGGGAGACGAAATGTGGAATACGCCCGACCAGGAATTCATTGATTTCGCCGTAGGAGAGCTGGAAAACTGGGAATTGTGGAGCGCAGCCATGTCAAGGACGCGGTGCTGATCCGGGTGCCCAAGGCGTATCCCGCCTATTTCGGAACCTACGGGCAGTTCGGTGAAATCCGGAAATTTTACCGATTCCCTTGAGAACCTGTTTTTGCTGGGCCGGAACGGCCAGCACCGCTATAACAACATGGATCACTCCATGCTGACGGCCATGGCCGCCGCGGAGGCGATCCTTTCCGGCAATGTCAGGGATAAGTCTCCGGTGTGGGAGATCAACACCGAGGAGGAATACCACGAGGAAAAGCAAGGCGCGTAGGGCTTTACAAGCTAGGAGCCCGTCAAAGGCCGGAGGGCCGGCTTGGATCAGCCCTGAACAGGAAATCTTCCCCGTAAAGCGCGGTTCTGCTGTGTATATTGGATAGTTCCGGCTTCCGCGGCTCAGGGATCGTTTAACAGAAGAGCGCGGAAGGGAAGCTCCCGCTTAACAGCGGTCGCTGCGGCTATTGTTAAATTTGCTGTAATCGTCAGGCTTGATTTTAAGGCATGTTATTTTAGAAAGCGCCCTCCGCGATATCGCGGAGGGCGCGCTGTTTCATCTGGTTTTGCGGAAAGCAGTCACCGGCGCCGCGGGGCTTCCCTTGGAATACGCTTTGTCAGATTTTACGGGAGGGGAGCCTGGCATGAGCGTTCTTGAAAACGCTACATCACCAGAGTACCGTTGTCCGATTGGAGCAAAATCAAAATCTGCTCCTCCAGAGCGGTCTGGGCGTTAATATACACCAGCACCCGGTCTCCGTTTTCCGCCGAGCAGGTAAACTCATAGCACAGCGTTTCGTTTAGGCCGCTGGAAGGCACATAGCACAGGCTTTCTGCCTCGACGGGTCAGGCGGGGGCTGACGGAGGCCCGGGCCTCCTCTGAGGAAATCGGGCTGTAATCCACGGAACGGGTATGGTGATTCATCAAATACCCGGTAGCGCTGAAGGACACGATTTCCCCGGAATCCAGCGCCACGCCTACCTTTACCAGGTCGCTGTAGCAGACGGCGCCGTCCTGCACATAGGCGTAGTTGATGGTGCAGATATTGTTATTGATGACGTAATAGCTTTCCTTCATGGACGGATAGCCGGCCTGCTCTAAAAGCTGCGGGCTTTTTCGGCGGCCCCCTCAAAATCCAGCTTGGCGCTGCCGATCATCCGGGAATTCAGCATGGCGTTCACATAGCCGCCCTGCTTGGAAATGGTGATGGATTTATCCCCCGCCGTAAACCGGTAGCAGGGCAGATTTCCCTCGGTGCCGCTGCCTCTGGCCAGGCTTTGGGGCTTCTCGTTTAAGAACAAGGCCGCTGTGTCAAAGCGGTTTCCTCGGAAACGGCTTGAGCCTCCTCTAGAAATACCGGCTTCTGCTGGGTAATGTGATCGGAAAACGGCCCGTCGTAGATCAGGGTCGGATAATCAGTAAACCCCTCGTTCATCTCCCGGAAGCCGCTGTTGATGGCGGGCACCGCCTGGTCCTGGGTCTCCCTGGACAGATTCTGATAGGCCTGCTGGGCTTCCCCGATGGGAATGTCACCCTCCATCAGGGTTGTTTCCAAATCTTTCAGGCTGCCGTTCAGCTCCTTGGCATATTCTCCCAGGGTAATAAAGCTGTCCATCTCCTGGTCGGTAATCTCCTGCCCTTTGCTGATCTTTCCGGAAAGGTATAGGGAAAAATCTCCCACCTGGGAAATGAACTTGTTGACGTTGGACAGCTCCTCATAAGACAGAGGCAGCTCCGCCAGGTAAATTTTCGCGTCGCTGCTTTCCTTCAGCAGCTTGGCGGCGATGCCTTGCTGCTGGGGCGCCGTGTTGGCGTAAACTCCCTTTTCCAGCGCCACCTCCAGATTGGATACGCTGTCGGATAAATCGCTTAAAGCCCGCTGGTAGCCGTATTCGCTGTTTTGACGGTACCGCTGGGCGGCCTGATAATTGATCAGCGCCCCCACGCCGAGAAAAACGCACAGGGCGGTAAAATAGCTGAGAATCCGGATGAATCCCCGCTTGGTCAAATTTGGATTCATAAATCACGCCTCCTGGACGAAAGTTAGTTATAGATTGCCAAAAATCCAGGGGAATTATGCGGGCAAATCCGGACTGCTTTGCTAAAAATAAAAATTTGGGTTGACAAAAATCCGCTTTCGGGTATATGATACTAGTAATTTCAATCATCCTGACAAATGCGTTGATAGGGAAGAGTAATTTGGTTTCCCGCTTTCAGAGAGCCGCCGGGTGGTGCGAGGCGGCAGGGGAGAAAAATGAAAATCGCCCTTGAGCAGCACGCTGAACCCCGAAAGGGTAGTAAGCGGTGCCGGTTCCCTCCGTTACCGGGGCAGCATTCGGCATTCGGCCCGATGTGAACAGAGAGGCCCTGGACAGCAGGGCAATAAGAGTGGTACCGCGGGGGAGCAAGACCTTCGTCTCTTAAACGAAAGAGGCGGACGGTCTATTTTTTTATCCAAAAATAAAGGCTCGGAAAGGCTTGCGAAGCGGCTCGCCCGAAAAGCAGGCGGAAAACCTTTGGGCCTTCCTTGTTCCCGCACCCTCTGCTTCCCCGCGAATCCCAGCCGGTTTTTCACCCGGGAGAAAACAGCTTTCTTTTTCTATAGCCGAGAAAGGCTGCGGGGGCTCTGTTTTCAGAGAGCGGGGATAAGGGGATGATTGCGGGAAAACCATGGAGATATTTTAGAGAGGCAGTGAAGACGATGGAATTGACAGGAGCGCAGATCATAGCGGAATGCTTGCTGGAACAAAGGGTGGATACGGTGTTCGGGTATCCCGGCGCGCCGTGCTGAATATTTACGGACGCTTGTATGAATACCGTGACAGGATCCGCCACGTGCTTACGGCTCACGAGCAAGGAGCCGCCCACGCCGCCGACGCTACGCCCGTTCCACCGGAAGGCGGGGTGGTGATCGCCACCTCCGGCCCCGGCGCAACTAATCTGGTCACCGGAATCGCCACCGCCTATATGGACAGCATCCCCATGGTGGCCATTACCGGCAACGTTGCGGTGGAGCTGCTGGGGCGGGACAGCTTCCAGGAGGTGGATATCACCGGGATTACCATGCCGGTGACCAAGCATAATTTCGCGGTCAAACGGTGGGAGGAGTCTAGCGGCGATCACGTCCGCAGGGCGTTCCAGATCGCCCAATCCGGCAGGCCGGGCCCGGTGCTCATCGACGTGCCCAAGGACATCACCGCCAGCCGGTGCCAATACGAGAGGCAATCCCCCCTGCCCCTGTCCCCCCTCGCCCTGGCCGGAGGAAAGCCGGCTGCCAAGGCTGCGGAAATGCTCCGGCAGTCCAAGCGCCTCTTTCTATATGCCGGCGGCGGGGTGATCGCCTCCGGCGCCGCCCCGGAGCTTCTCCGCTTCGCGGAGACCCTCCAGGCGCCGGTGTGCACCTCCCTGATGGGGCTGGGCGGCTTTCCCGAGGACCATCCCCTCTCTCTGGGCATGATCGGAATGCACGGCTCCTACGCCGCCGGCATGGCCCTGGACCACAGCGACCTGATCGTGGTGCTGGGCGCCAGGTTCTCCGACCGGGTGGCCGGGGACCGGGAAAAATTCGGAAAGCAGGCCAAAATCCTCCAGCTGGATGTGGATTTGGCGAGGTGGATAAAAACGTACTGGTGGACCGGTACCTGATCGGGGATCTGAAGGAAACCTTAACAGCCCTTAACGGCCTTTTGGAGCCCCAGGATCATCGGGAATGGCTTGCCCGGATGGAAGCCTGGAAAACGGAAGCGCCCCGGAGAACGGCGGATCCCGGCGAGGCTCCGGACCACACCCACATTATCCGCTGTTTAAATTCTCTGATGGGGCCGGAGGATATCCTGGTCACCGACGTGGGCCAGCATCAGATGTGGGCGGCTCAGGATTACCGGTTTTTAAGGCCCCGGACCTTTCTCACCTCCGGCGGGCTGGGAACCATGGGCTACGGACTGGGAGCCAGCGTAGGCGCGCAAAGCGCCCCGCCCGGACCGCCGGGTGGTTCTGGTCACCGGAGACGGCAGCTTCCATATGAATTTAAACGAGCTGGTGACCTTGGCTTCCTATGAGCTTCCGGTCATGGTGGTGGTCATGAACAATCAGGTGCTGGGTATGGTACGCCAGTGGCAGAAGCTGTTTTACGGCCGGCGGTTCTCCCAAACCGACCCCCGCCGAAAGACCGATTTCGCCGCCCTTGCGAAGGCTTCGGTATCGAGGGGAGGACCATTGTGGAGGACGGCCAGGTGGAAAAGCGCTGAAGGAGGCCTTTGATCTCAAAAGCCGGTGGTGGTTGACTGCCGCATTTCTCCCGATGACAACGTACTGCCGATGATCCCGCCGGGAGGCACGGTGGATCAGATGATCACTCAAATGGATTGATCTGCAGGAGAGTCCCTGCGCCGAGCGCCGCGCGGCAGGATAAAAACGGCTGTCCGGGCGGCGGGTTCCGTGGAACTTCGGCCTGTAAAATTTGACATGCAAGGAGCGTTTTTGATGGAACAAAAGCAGACCATTACCCTGGTTGTGAAAAATCACCCCGGCGTCCTTTTGCGGATCACCGGGCTGTTTACCCGCCGGGGGTTCAATATCGACAGCCTGACGGCCTTTCCTGATGAAAAGAAAGAGTTTACCACCATGACCATCACCACCTACGGCGACGACGCCACCGCCAAGCAAATCATCCGCCAGGTCAATAAGGTCCAGGAGGTCGTAGCTTCGGACCTGAAGGCCGGGGAAGCCTGAGGAAAAACGGCCTCAGGCGGCTGGGGCGAAATTTGAAATCTTGACCGAAAATACGATCTGTAATATAATAGAAAGGAAAAGCATCATGGAACGATCTGTTGAAATTTTCGATTCTACCCTGAGAGACGGAGCCCAGGGAGAGGGAATTTCCTTTTCCGTGGAGGATAAGCTGGCTATCGTACAAAAGCTGGATGAGCTGGGGGTTACGTTTATCGAGGCGGGAAATCCGGGCTCGAACCCCAAGGATCTGGAGTTTTTCCGGCGGGTCAACGAAACCCAGCGGAAGCACGCCCAGCTTGTGGCCTTTGGCTCCACCCGCCGCAAGGGGATCAAGGCGGAGGATGACGGCAACATCAGGGCGCTGCTTGCCGCCGACACCCCGGTCGTGGCGGTGTTCGGCAAATGCTGGGACCTTCATGTGACTCAAATCCTGGGCACGACCCTGGCGGAAAACCTGAGCATGATCGAGGATACCTGCAGCTATCTGGCCGGCAGGGGCAAGCGGGTGTTTTTTGACGCCGAGCATTTCTTCGACGGCTACAAGGAAAATCCGGAATTTGCCATGGAAGCCTGAGGGCGGCCCAAAAGGGCGGCGCCGCGTGCCTGGCTTTGTGCGACACCAACGGCGGATGCTTCCCCGATGAAATCGCGCGGATTACCAAGGCTGTGGCAGAGGCGTTCCCGGAGCTGACGGTGAGCATCCATACCCACAATGACGGCGGCATGGCGGTGGCCAACTCCATCATGGCTGTGGAGGCGGGCGCTTCCCAGGTGCAGGGCACCTTTTTAGGCTTTGGGGAGCGGTGCGGCAACGCCAATTTGTCTACGGTCGTGGCCAATTTGCAGCTGAAAAGAGGCATCCGGTGTATCCCGGAGGAAAACCTGAAGCTGCTGACCGCGACGGCCCGGGCTATCGCGGAGATCTCCAATTTGATGCTGAACAAAACGGAACCCTACGTCGCAGCAGCGCCTTTGCTCACAAGGCGGGAATGCACGCTGACGGCGTGATGAAGCTGCCCCGGTCCTCGAGCATATTCCGCCGGAGACCGTGGGAAACGAGCGCAGGTTCTAATGTCGAAATTTCCGGCAAGGCCGCGGTTTTCAGTAAAATACCAGAAGGTCTGTCCCAGGCTTACTAAGGATTCCCCGGAAACCGGCAGAATTGTGAAAAAACTGAAGGATTTGGAAAATGAAGGCTACCAGTTGACGGCGCCGATTCCAGCTTTGAGCTGCTGATCCGGAAAAATACGGGCGCTTACCGCCCCTTTTTCGAATTAATTCATTATCAGATTATATCCAGCCGGCCCACAGACCCCTCCGCCAGCGCCAGCGCGGTGGTAAAGGTTCGGGTGGGGGAAAAGCTCCAGCTGATGGCGGCGGAGGGCAACGGCCCGGTAAACGCGCTGGACCAGGCCCTGCGTGCCGCCCTGGAGGTGTTTTATCCCGCCCTGTCGAAGGTGCGGCTGATCGACTATAAGGTTCGTGTGATGGATGGCAAAAACGCCACCGGCGCCAAGGTGCGGGTTCTCATCTCATCCACCGACGGCAGGCGGGTGTGGACTACTGTGGGGGCCTCAAGCGACGTGGTGGAGGCCAGCTGGATCGCCTTGGTCGATTCCATCGAATATAAGCTGATCAAGGACGCGGAGGATATTCTTCTGGGGAACTGAGCCAGAGCTCAGGAAGGGAAACGGCAAACGGCGGCTGAATGGGAAAATGAAGAATGGAGAGACCGGGCTTTGCGCTTTTCCGCGGAGAACGGGGGCCGGCCGAAGGCTTTTTCGCGGCTTGGACTGTGCTTGCCGGCCAGGGATTTTCCATAGCCTTCTTTTACAGGATTTATTTTATAAAAGAAATAAAGTGAACGCAAGAGGACTATTCCGGCGCTTGGCCGGAAGCGTACGCGGGAACCACCCGCCGAAAGGAGAATGTAAATGCCGTTTCAAAGATTTTCAGAGATTACCCCAGAGATTTTGCAGCTGTCGGAGCGCTGCCTGAAAAACGGAAAGATCGACCCGGGCCTTTACGCCAAATACGATGTGAAAAGAGGGCTTCGGGATTTAAACGGAAAGGGAGTTTTAGCCGGCCTGACGGAAATCGCCAATGTGCAGGCCTACGACGTGGTAGACGGAGAATCTGTGCCTTGTGAGGGAAAGCTGTTCTACCGGGGCTTTAATATCGCGGACCTGGTCAAGGGCTTTTTGAAGGATAAGCGGTTCGGCTTTGAGGAAGCCACGTATTTATTGCTGTTCGGCGAGCTGCCCGACGAGCGGGAGCTGAAGGATTTTCAGGCGCTGCTGGCCAATTACCGCACCTTGCCCACCGCGTTTGTCAGGGATATCATTATGAGGCGCCGAGCCCGGACATGATGAATACCCTGGCCCGCAGTGTGCCTGACCCTGTATTCCTACGATGAAAACGCCAATGATATCAGTATTCCCAATGTACTGCGCCAGTGTTTGCAGCTGATCGCCCTGTTCCCGCTGATCTCGGTCTACGGCTACCAGGCCTACCGCCATTACCACGACGGACAGAGCCTGTTTATCCATATGCCCCAGCCTGACCTTTCCACCGCGGAAAATATCCTGTACTGCCTGCGGGCGGACAGCAAATATACCGAGCTGGAGGCTAAGATCTTAGACCTTGCCCTGGTGCTCCACGCGGAGCACGGCGGCGGAAACAACTCTACCTTTACCACCCACGTGGTCACCTCCTCCGGCACCGATACTTATTCCGCCATCGCGGCGGCCCTGGGATCTCTGAAGGGACCCAAGCACGGCGGCGCCAACATTAAGGTCGTCAAAATGTTCGACGATATGAAGGAACATATCTCCGATTACGGCGACGAGGACGCGGTGAAGGATTACCTGAAAAAGCTGCTGCATAAGGAGCCTTTGACAACGCCGGCCTGATCTACGGCATGGGCCACGCGGTGTACTCCTTGAGCGACCCGAGAGCCAATATCTTCAAGGCCTCGTGGAAAGCCTCTCCAAGGAAAAGGGCCGGGAGGATGAATTCCGGCTTTACTCGATGGTGGAGCGCCTGGCGCCCCAGGTAATCGCCGAGGAAAGAAAAATCTACAAGGGCGTTTCCGCCAATGTAGACTTCTACTCCGGCTTTGTTTACAGTATGCTGGATCTTCCCACCGAGCTGTTTACCCCCATTTTCGCCATCGCCAGGATTTCCGGCTGGAGCGCCCACCGGATCGAGGAGCTGGCCAATGCCGGAAAGATCATCCGTCCCGCTTATAAATGTATTCAAGAGGTGCGGGAATACACCCCCTTGTCTGAACGGTAAAAACAGCTGTTCTTACCAGCCTGTACTTTATCCGAGGGGGCCCGCTTGACCCGGACGCCGTCTTTTCCCGTCTGGGCTTCATTGCTTGGAAAAGCCCCGGTGAAACCGGGGCTTTTCTTCTCGAATCCATCCGGACCCGCAGGCGTCACTCTTTGGAAAAGCTTCTTAAAGCGGCTGGATTTTTGAGGGCGACTGCCCGGTACCGAGTGCCGATCCAGCCATTCTTCGCGAACCGTGTCAGCAGCTTGCTCACCGTCACCCGGGTGGTGCCGGCTAAATTGGCGATTTCTTCGTGGGTCAGGTTCACCTGGAGAATCCCGTCTTCCCCGGGGACGGCGTGGCGCAGCAGGGCCTGGGCTACCCGCTGGTCCGCCTGCAGGAAGGTCATGTTGTCCACCTGCTCGGAAAGCAGCCGCACCCGGTGGGCCATCAGCTCCAGCAGATGAACTGCCAGATCCGGGTCCTGGCTGAAGCTTTTGATCAGGCCGTTCCGGTTGATGGCGATCAGCTCGGTTTTACCAGGGCTTTGGCCGAGGATACCCTGGGCATGTGGTCGAAAAAGGCGGCTTCCCCCAAAATGCCCTGCTCTACAATGGTGATGGTTTTTCCATACCGTTTTCCGAGCTTAAAAAGACCTTTACCCGCCCTTTTTTGATGCAGTAAAAGCAGTCTGCCTGTTCTTCCTGCCAGTAAATCATCTGATCCTTTTCATAGGTCCGGGTGGGAAGATTTTTGGCAAACAGCCGCCAAAGATCCGTTTCCGGCCCGAGGGGATAAGCGTCTCCGTACATCTGCGCCGCCTCCTTGATCGAATCGTTTTGATTTTGTCCCATTTCAGCGGGAATATCCTATGCCCGCCGGACGCGGCCTGAGGCTTCTGCGGACAGCTTGAAAAAGACTGATAAATATGCCCGCTTGCGGACGGTATCCCGAAGCTTTGGGAACAATTTGTTTTAATTGTATCATATAATACATTTTTGCCGCAAGACCTGTGGCATAATAAGGGCAGAAAAAAGAAATTTTGAAGATGAAGGAGAGATTCCGCCATGGGTATGACAATGTCCCAAAAAATCTTGGCGGCCCACGCGGGCTTAGATCATGTGGAAGCCGGCCAGCTAATCGAGGCCAGCCTGGATCTGGTGCTGGGCAACGACGTGACCGCTCCGGTAGCCATCAATGAATTTGAAAAATGCGGCGCCAAGGGAGTGTTCAGCCAAGATAAAATCGCCCTGGTGATGGACCATTTTACCCCCAATAAGGACATCAAGGCGGCGGAGCAGACCTTGAAGGTCCGCAGGTTCGCCAATCAGTACGATATTTTAAACTATTTCGACGTGGGGCGCATGGGCATCGAGCATGCCCTTCTGCCGGAGCAGGGCCTGGTGGGGCCCGGCAGCCTGGTGATCGGCGCGGATTCCCATACCTGCACCTACGGCGCGCTGGGGGCCTTCTCTACCGGCGTAGGGTCTACCGACATGTGCGCGGGCATGATGACCGGCAAGGCTGGTTTAAGGTGCCCGGCGCCCTGAAATTCACTCTTACCGGCAAGCCCGCCCAGTGGGTCAGCGGCAAGGACGTGATCCTGCATATCATCGGGATGATCGGCGTGGATGGCGCCCTGTATCAGTCCATGGAGTTCGCCGGCGACGGGTTGCAGTATCTTTCCATCGCGACCGGCTCTGCATCGCCAACATGGCCATTGAGGCCGGAGCGAAAAACGGCATTTTCCCAGTGGACGACGTGACCCGGGCCTACTGTAACGGCCGGTTCCAGGGTACGCCGGTGGAATACGCCGCCGACGAGGATGCGGTATATGAAAAGGAATATGTGATCGACCTGTCCGCTCTGCGTCCCACCGTGGCATTTCCCCATCTGCCGGAGAACACCCGTACCATCGACAACGTGGGGCAGGTGAAGATCGACCAGGTGGTCATCGGCTCCTGTACCAACGGCCGTCTCAGCGACCTGCGGATCGCCGCGAATCTGCTGAAGGGAAAAAAGGTAGCGAAAAATGTGCGCTGCATCGTGTTCCCCGCACCCAGACGATTTATCTGGACGCTATGAGGGAGGGCCTGGTTGAGGCCTTTATCCAGGCGGGCGCCGTGGTGTCCACACCTACCTGCGGTCCGTGCCTGGGCGGGCACATGGGAATTCTGGCCGCCGGGGAGCGGGCGGTTTCCACGACCAACCGGAACTTTGTCGGCCGCATGGGACACGTGGACAGCGAGGTATACCTGGCCAGCCCGGCGGTAGCCGCGGCCAGCGCGGTGACCGGCTACATCACAGACCCGGCTGAGGTTTCAGGCATAGGAAGGAGAGAGCACCAATGAACGCACATGGCTTTGTACATAAATACGGCGACAATGTGGATACGGATGTCATCATTCCCGCCCGGTACCTGACCACGTCGGTGCCGTCGGAGCTGGCGGCGCACTGCATGGAGGATATAGACAGGGAGTTCATCCATAAGGTAAAGCCCGGCGATATTATGGTGGCGGATAAAAACTTCGGCTGCGGCTCATCCCGGGAGCACGCCCCTATCGCCATCAAGGCGGCGGGAATCTCCGTGGTCATCGCCTCCACTTTTGCCCGGATTTTTTACCGAAACGCTATCAATATCGGCCTGCCGATTATGGAATGTGGAGAAGCCGCCAGGGATATCAAGGCCGGCGACGAGGTAAATGTGGATTTTGATACCGGCGTCATCACCAATGTGACCACCGGAAAAACCTATCAGGCCCAGCCGTTCCCGCCCTTTATCCAGAACATCATAGAAAAAGGCGGCCTGCTGAACAGCATCCAGTCGGAATAGGAGAAAATCAACATAGATCCGCTTTGGATTCTCATAAAAAAGCGCCCGGAACAATTTGTTCCGGCGCCCTTTCTTTTAACGCTTAAGCGGAAAAGAACCCCCGGTTATACCGGGGGGGTAGAAAAGCTTTAGCAAAAGAAAAAACCAGCTGATGTAAAATAGCAAATGGTTTGGCGACCGTATTACTAAAGAACATCAGGAGGTTTTTGGCATGGGAGAGATAAAAGAATCAGCACATACAAAGTGGAGATGCGAGTACCACATCGTATTTGCAACACTCATCTGAATCACACATAGGCAATTTGGATGTTATAGTACCTGTTTCTCTTGTGTCAGATATGTAACCGGTTGCCCGGAAGAACTCGTCATAGTCCTCTTTGGCGCAACCTTTAATAAAGATATGGCAGTAACGCTCGTCGTTTTTTCATCGACGATATAGATACGCTCCACAAAGGATTGTATCAGCGTTACTAACACATCCGGCTGTGCGTCCTTTGCGTATTTCTCAAAGGACAGCAGCCTTTCTTTGATTTCTTCAATATCTCTGACAGCATACATCTGACTTTGCCTGCTGTCCTCTAATTTTTGCAATAGCTTTTCCGTTTCAGAAAGCTCGTCCGTCAGTCCCTTTACATCATCCTGAATAAACCGTTTTAAGCTATCGTCTGCTTCCCTCAGATTTTTCACCTGATTTGAAATAGCAGTTTCAAGCTGTGCTTTCTTTTTTCTTAGCTCGGTCAATTCATGCTCGTTCTGAGAACTCTTGAAAATATCCGAAGCTTTCTGATTTAGCAGTTTTTCAAAGTATTCGCTGTTCTCATCGGAGAGATTGGATAATTGTTTGACCACAAATTCATCGAGCAGTACACCGTCAACAGCACGAAAAGCACATTCGCCTAAACGATAGCCGGGACAGACATATTTGAATCTCGGCTTGCCGTTTGTCCATCGATTTGATTCAGAGATAACTCGCAGGCGTTTCCCACAATACGGACAGTAGACCAGTCCTGCGAGCAGGGCATTAGTCTTTCGGTGCGGGCGGTTGTACTTTTCCGCAATGGAATCAAGCATATTTTGTGTATCAATCCATTGCTGGCTCGGAATAAAACCTTCGTGCCTGCCAACCGAGATAATCCATTCGGAAACAGGCTTTGCAGACATTAACTGTACAAATTTAGGGGAAATAAAAGTGCTGTCAGCATCCTCAAACTTCTCTTGGTCGGTCTTGTTGTAGGCGGATAAGCCGTGCTGACCGTCAAACTCTGATAGATCAGCACAAACTCCGCCGCCGTTTTCGTAGAAATAGTTGTAAGCAATTTCATCAGCAACGCAGTAAACAGGATTTTTTAATAATAATCTTGTAGTGGAAGTATTAAACTTGCTCCCAATCTTTGTGCGATAGCCGAGTTCATTCATCTTGTTTGCTGTTTTCTTGATAGAACGGGTTAAGGCAAATATTTCATAGAGCTTTTGTATCATTGCTTTTTTCTTCAGGAATGCTCTCTAAATAACTGTAAGCTGATTTGTTTTTGCCGCTGCCGGTCTTTACACGCTTTACTGTGAAACCTGTGGGTGTATTTCCGCCAAGCCAGCGTCCGTCTTTAGCCAGTTCCATCATATTATCTGTGATACGCTCGGTCAGAGTATCACGCTCAAATTCCGCAACCACAGCAAAGATTTGAATGAATATTTTGGATACGCCGGAAGCGGTGTTGATATTGTTGGAGCAGATCAGCAAATCTACCTTGTGCTTTTCGAGAAAATCCAAAAGCCGCAGCAGATCGCTTGTCTTTCTGCCGATACGGTCTAACTTGTAGCAGACAATGGCACGGATTTTATCCATTTC
>ENA-OQAJ01000256-OQAJ01000256.1-human-gut-metagenome-genome-assembly--contig:-NODE-256-length-16855-cov-7.213295_pt1 | contig 16855 bp, 13 predicted proteins | sample MGYA00242736_ERZ504529 | MGnify/ENA primary metagenome ERZ504529 (study PRJEB26092, sample SAMD00036275) | human gut metagenome | host: Homo sapiens | study: EMG produced TPA metagenomics assembly of...
GTTCGCTGTTTCCGCCACTGGCGGCGCTCACCTTTGCAGCATCCAGTATTATCTGCGCTTTTGGCTTAGCATCTGCCGCACCTCGCTCGCCGTATCGGCACTTAGAATTATGCGGTATTGCCTTTACAACTTCACAAGTATCTCCCCCGCACCGAAATCCGATTGCCCTTCTCCCCTATCCCCCAACCGCGCGTACCGTTCATCTTCATCCGCTCCCCCACCCCAAAACAAAAAGCATGTGCCCCCTTATCTCTATCATAAGGTGGCACATGCCATTACATTATCATGATTTTATCACGCCAAAGTCATCAGGCAATGCAGCCATCGGCAAAGCTGTTGCGCTTGGCTTTCTCTTTCTGCTGGTTGCGCTTGGCGATGATTTCTTTGCTCAGGCCAATACGGTTGGTCTTGAAGTGGAAGAACGGGCGTTCCGGTACGGTGAAAATCTCCACCGGACGCATGTAACGTTCCGGCAGGCAGGCATTGATCTTATCGCGCACATCGTCCAAGGTGTAGCCATCTTTGAGCTGGACGTACAGGTACGGCAGGAAGCAGCCCTCGTGCTCATCATCCGGCACGATAACAAAGAACTCGTCCTTGATGCCCTTGATGTCGGCATCGGCCACGATGTTCTCCAGCGGCTGCACCATCAGGTCGCCGCCGCCAAAGCGCGGGGATGCGCCGCGGGTCATCGTGTAGAGCACACCGTCCTCGGACATATAGCCGATATCGCCGGTGTGCAGCCAGGTCTTGCCGTCTGCGTGAACCTGCAGTGCCTTGGCGGTTGCTTCGGGGCGGTCATAGCCCAGCATCACGCCGGGGCCCGTCATGCAGATCTCACCGGGGGTATTGTAGGTCAGCTCTTCCTGGGTGCCGGGCTTGAAGATGCTGATGACGCTGTGGATCATCGGCACACCAACATTGCCGTCACGCACCGGGAACGGAGCCATGGGCAGAGTGGCGTTGGAGCCGGCCTCGCTGCTGCCGTAGCCGGCAGTAAAGCGCAGGTTGCAGTTATGCTGCTTGAGGAACTCCTCAACATTGCGCAGCTGCTTGTTGTTGAATGCCTCGCAGCCGGCGCCGATGGCCAGCATGTGGGACATATCATAGTCAGCCGGAAGACGCTTGCTGCGGCGGATAACCTCCACAAACATGGGGATCAGGGGCCAGTTGTTGGGGCGGTAGCGCATCATTTCCAGGTCAACATCGTACACATCCACAAACGGATCCAGAATGAGCAGCATACCGCGGCCAGGGGCAGCAGCATCATGGAAACCACAACAGCGATCAGAGCCGGGGGCAGGATGGTCAGCAGCCAGGTAGGGCGGAATTTATCCGAAGAGCCATAAAAGTTCATCTGGGCCAGCACGCCGATGATGCTGTGTGCAGAATGGATGACCTGCTTGGAAGGGCCGGTGGAACCGCTGGTGTAGGCGCGCAGCAGCGGGCGGTCAATGTTGACAGGAGCGGGCACAAAGCCGCGAAAACGCTGGCCCATGTTACAGAAATCAGCCCACATCATGGTATCAGAGCCACGGGCGGGAACATCCGGATACAGGGCATCCAGGGAATGCTGCAGGTAAACCGGCATAGCGGCGCGGTCGCCGCTTTCCAGAGCGGGAACGATAACATAGGTATTCACGTTGGTCTGCTCACGGTAGGCTTCGATTTCGGCCTTGGAGAAGAAGTCGTGAACAAAAATCACCTTGGCATTGGCTTTCTGAACAGCTTCAATGTTTTCTTCCAGGGTGTTGTCACGGCACAGCAGCGAAGCGCCGATGCGCTCGGCTGCCAGCAGCAGATAAATGAATTCCGGCACAGAACGCAGGAACACGGGGATCTGGTCCCCCTGCTTGATGCCAAGCACCTGCAGAGCGCGGGCGGTGGCGTCCACCTTACGGAACACAGTACCCCAGGTGATATCCACGCCATAGTAGTGCATGGCAACCACGTTAGGGTCTGCAGCGCGCACGGAGAGGTACTGCTCCACGGTGCAGGCCGGAACCTGGATACCGCGCAGAACATCCGGATAGAACTTCATCCAGGGGCGGTCAATGCTGGGCTTGCCAGTCAACATCGCGTTTTCATTCATTGCAATTTCCTCCAAATGTCTTTCCCTTATAGTTGCAGGGAATTAAATTATCCAAATCAAATCACGCCAAACCTTTATGGCGCTTTCCCCTGCTGTGCACATCGTTGCACAGCGTCGCCGAACCATAATGCTACAATTATCTTCGGTGCTGAACATAGTATACCATTCCTGTTTACGGAAAGCACGAGAATCCCATGGCACAAATTTCCAGAAATTGATTCCGCATGATTCACTTTTTTCACATGAATTTTTACGCTTTGGCATGGAGTTTTCTTGCAATTTCATTTTCCTCGGTGCAACAAAAGCCCCAGCTACCGCAGCAGCCAGGGCTTTATGTTTATGCGTATGTATGTTGTATTTTTAGATTTTGTTCATCCAGCTCTCTTGCAGTTCTTCCATTTCATCACTTTTGGCGCGGGTAATCAGATGGATTCCCTGCAGGACATGATGGATGTGCTCCGCAATGGCGTTGCGCTCTTTTGTCACGTTCTTGTCATCCAAATTCCAGACCTGATCAAAATATTCACTCAGGCGGTCTTCCATCACACTGTTGTTGACCATTGCAATCCGGTTGACGGGGCAGTTGTTATCCAGCCGAAGATACGATGCAGCGCCAGAAAGAAACATATTGGGGTCCGCCACATACTGGAAATCGTTCACAATGCGGCCGCTGATCAAGCGGAATTCAAGTTTTTCACGCTGCTTGCAAAGCTGCAGCACATAGCTGATGCACCGGCTGCGCTGATCCGGGGTAAGGTTGACCTTGTAACTGAAAAAGTCCAGCTCGCCGGAAACCGCCATGGAGGAAAATGCAGCTTCATAAATCAGGATGCGGATGTTTGTTTCCTCCACCACACCTTTGGCAAGGTTGTGTACGCTACGCAGCTCCGCAGGGGTAGCACCCAAAAAAATCTTTCAGCTCGGCCTCGTGGGCGGTCAGGATCTCTTCAAACAAGTCATCCGGCAGCAGAAGCTCATTCAGGTGGCCGAACATCCACCGCAGATTGGAGGCCAGCAGCGTGTGCATATAGTCGTACTGGCTGATCAGCTGGCGCATGCTGGTATCGCGGAAAAGCTGGTCATCCCGCACGCAGAGCTTGGAGAAGTTATCATACAGGCTTTCGCAGTTCTGCGGGTCCTCGGTGGCGGTAACGGCAGCGCAGCGGCTATGGCTGACCAGCAGGCCGGTAATGGCAAAATCGCCCTTGACCACAAACACCGCGCGCCCGGCAGCCGCGGTGCTGCCAAACAGCTTGAAATGAATATGGCTGAAGTTGGTCAACACGTTGATAATGAGCGCGGCATCATAGATGGGGTCCCATTTTTCGCGGCTGATATCGATCATCAGCTTGAAATAGACGTTATCATAGCTGCGCTGGTCCACCAGCTGGCCGTTTTGCAGGTTGGCAACTTTCAGGCGGTATTCGCGCGCCATTTCCATCAGGTCCATCACAGCCACAATGTCCAGCTGGCTGACGCGGCGCAGCACGGGGTGCGCCATTTTGGTCAGGTATTGCAGCATGTTCAGCTCCTCTTGCAAATAATCATATTCAGCAATCAGGTTATCATAAATGGCGGCTTTCAGGTCACTGGGGATGCTAACGCTGTATTCCCGCAGCAGCAGGTCACGGCCATCATCGGTGGCTTCATCCACCACGCAGGCACTGATGCCCTCCATCACGCGCTTTTCAGTCTTTTTGGCAGGCAGCATGCGGCCGCTGACCCATTTGCTGATATAGGAAACATCGTATTGCAGGTGCTTGGCCAGGGTATAGTTCTTGACCTCCGCAACTTCCAGCAAATGCTCCAGCAGAATGCTGAATCTATTTTTATCATCCATTGCACCAAATCCTCTTCACCCATTTAGTTTGCACTTTTCTTTTATTCTATTATACAAGTTCCATATTTCGATTGCAAATTCAAATGATAACAGGTAAGGAAAAAATGAAGAAAATATATTAAAATCTTTCACAATTCGCAGCCGCATTCTTTGGCATCCATGCCAGTTTGTTGCTTTTTTGTTGTTTGAACTGACAAAGTTTGTTTGTTCTGCTTGTGATATCCTCCAAAAATTATACTTCGCGCGCCATAGTTACCAAATTTAGCCGCAGCTTTTTAGTGGGTTTTGCCCTTGCACCGGCTGATGTGTTCGCCATGTTTTTGTGTGTTGCCTTTATTATGCGGGTAAGGTAAATTGCGATTTTTTTAATCGTGTACTATTTCTAGCTTTCGGCGGGGTGGGGTCCCCCCCGCCCTACTGATTGTTTAAGGGTGTGCTGCCCATTATAATTTGTTCTGTAGGGAACGGTCTTGACCGTTCCGAGGCCTTGTCCGATTGGTCGTGATGGGATTTGTGGCAGGGCAAGGTGCCTGCGGGCGCAGTGACTGTTCCAAGGCGTGGATTCGATTGCTTTAGGGCAATACCGCATAATTCTAAGTGCCGATACGGCGAGCGAGGTGCGGCAGATGCCAAGCAAAAGCGCAGATAATACTGGATGTCTTATCGAGCATTTTGGCAACGCAGATGCTGTGCCGCAGCCGCCGGAGCGGTGCTTAAGCCGTCAGGCGGGAATTGTGCGGTATTGCCTTAGGTTTGCGGCAAGGAACCACCCCTCAGGCCGCTTCGCGTCCAGCTCCCCTCCAGGGGAGCCACCACAATCATGGGGTCCCCCGCCCTACTGGCCTGGCAAATATTTCACCGAACCTATGCCCACAAATACAAAAATGCCGCAGCAGACTGTTACATCTGCTGCGGCATTTTTATTTAGAGGTTAATGGGCTGGTTACAGCTCATTGTTCGGCTGTGGGATTACTGCAGACGCCGGTGTTCTTATCAAAGTGATAAGTGCGGCCATCGATGACTGCATCGCCCTTAGCATGGTGCCATAAATCGGGTCGAAATAGTAACGCTTGTCAGCGCTCCAGCCCTTGATCATGTGGCCCTGTGCATCGTAACGGACCCACTTGCCGGTACCATCGGCGCGGTCAGCCCACTGGCCAGCTTCGGATTCCTGATAGACATCCTTGCTGGTGGCTTTCTTGCCCTGGTCAACAGAGTCCAGCCAGTACCAAGCATCGGAAGCCGGGTCATAGATTTCCTTGCCGCGGCCTTCCAGACCCTGGCGAACGCCATTTTCGTACCAGTAATCGGCGCCATTGATGGTTACCCACTTTTTATCAATGCCAATGCCGGTGTTCTGATCGAACGCGCACGGTACGCCGTCAATTTCGGTAACACCCTTGGCCATGGTGCCAAAGGTCGGGTCAAAGTAGTAAGTGCCCTTCTCGGTCGTCTGCCAGCCCTTGACCATGTGGCCGTTCTCATCGTAACGGACCCACTTGCCGGTGCCATCGGGCTTATCAGCCCACTGGCCGGCGGCGGATTCCTGGTAAACGTCCTTGCTGACGGTCATTGCGCCGCCCTGGACAGCATCCAGCCAGTACCAGGCATCGGAATCGGGATCATAGATCTCTTTGCCGCGGCCCTCAGTACCCTGCTTCACGCCGTTTTCGTACCAGTACTTCTTGCCGTTTTCTTCAACCCAGCCGTTCTTCTCGCCGTACTTGGCGGTGTAGTCCTTGCCGTTGAAGTTGACAGCAGCGGTGGTAACGCCGCTGGTCTGCTTTACAGTTGCATCCACGAACTGTGCGCTTGCGCAGTTCTTATCGGTGCAGGTAAAGACAGCCATTGCGGTAATGGTGGTCTTTTCAGCAGCGCCGTGAGCGGTGCGCTCCTCGGCCTCAAGAGCCTCGGTTTCGGTGTTGTCGCCGCCGTTCTCATCCGGAGTGGTGGGTTCGGTGGGCTCAGTAGGTTCAGTAGGCTGAACAGCAGTGAAGGTTGCTTCGATCTTCACATAGTTTTCAGGCATAGTGAAGGTGTAAGTGTTGCTAGCTTCCTTAACCTTGGCTGTAATGTCTGTAGGTTTGTTGCCTTCCTGATAAGAAGCACTAGCCAGCTCATATCCAGCCTCTGCGGTAAAGGTAGCAGTAACATTCTCGCCAACCTTGAAGTACTTCTTGCCGCCCTCAAAGGTAACAGAACCATGTTCAGTCGGTGCAACCTCAACACCATATGCAACGATTTCAAACGTTGCGGTGACAGTTACGTTGTCGGCAGATGGTGAAGGTGTAAGTGCCGTCAGCACCAGCGGTGCATGCAACTGCAGCACCCTTGCTGTCAGCAACTTTCAGGCCGTCCTCAGCCAGCACAGCCTGAGAGTACATAGTCTCGTCTGCCTCAACAGTCAGGGTAACGGTATCACCTGCTGCGGCGGTTTCCTTATCAGCGGTTACAGTGCTGTTGGTAGCTTTGTTCACTGTCACAGTGTAGGCTTCCGGTTTCTTTTCGACATACTCTGCAGTGACTTTGACATCAGCTGCGGGCATCTTAAAGGTAGCCTTGCCTTCTGCGTTCGGGGTCAGCTTTTGGGTCTTGGTTTCGTCGCCGCTCTTATAGCTGTAGGTCAGGCTGTCAGCCTTGAGCTGGTAGTTATCAGCTGCCTTAACGGTAACGGTAACGTCGGTGCCTCAACAGCTGCGGTCGGGTCTACGGTAACAGTGCCGTTCTCAGCAGGAGCTGCGGTAACCTTGTATTCCTTAACAAACTCTGCGCTGACGTTGACAGGGTAAGCAGGCATTGCAAAGGTGTAGGTGTTGGCTTTTTCGGTATCAGCCTTCACTTCAACGGTCTTATCGGTGTTGTCAGCGTCTTTGTAGGTAACCTTCACGCTGCCAGCCTTCAGGCATAGCCGGTCGCGGGCTTAGCAGTCAGGGTTACGGTTTCCTTCTCAGCTGCTTCTTTAGCGGAAGCAGTGATCTCACCATTGGTCAGGGCAGCAACATTAACCGCATAAGTCTTAGCGTTCTTTGCAACGCTGATGGTCACATCGCCGTCCGGCATGGTGAAGGTGTAAACCGTCTTAGCCTTTTCGGTGGTAGCCTGGGCTGCGGCTTCGTCCTGCGCTGCTTCCTGAACTTCAGTCAGGGCAACATCGGTATCGCCGTTCTTTGCGGTAACGGTAACGATATCGGTGCCTTCCTTTTCTACGGTCAGGGTAACGGTATCGTCCTTGATGTAGGTGTTGTTGGTGGTGCCCAGGGTCAGGGTAACGCCTTGAACTGCATCGGGCAGGGTAACAGTGTGGGGGGTGCTTTCGGTTGCGGTATGGCAATCAGAGCACAGGTACACATTGTTGCCAACGGACTTGGTTTCCAGCTCGTCCAGCTTCCAGGTATGGCCCTTGGGCAGTGCGCCGTCAGCGTACACCTTTTCACCCTTGGTCAGGCCGTACTTGTTGGTGCGGTCCTGGGTGTAAGCGGGGGTATCGCACCATGCTTCAACGGAAACATTGGTGGTTGCGCCGCTGCTCAGGTCGCTGACCATGTCGGACATCGGCATGGTTTCAACCAGGTTAGCGCACCACATGAACTCTTCGTTCTTGTTCTTCTCGTCAGAGCTGCCCATGTTCTGGTTGTAACTCGGGTTGTAGTTCCAGGACTCGGTCTTGTAGCTCTTACGGTTTGCATAAGAAGTGCCGGAGGCATCGGTCTTGACTTCTGCCTTGCCGTCCACCAGTTCCTTATAGGTGTTGGACAGGTTGGTGCCGACAGAAACGACCAGCTGATCCTTGGTGGTGTTGATGCCGGTGATCACAGTCTGGCCCTGCTGGGTGGTGGTAGCAAAGCTGTAGCTGTCACGCAGGGTCAGGCCAGCCAGAGGATGGTTCTTGAAGGTGCCCAGATACTTCACACTGCTGGTATCCTGGGCGCTGTCCATGATAACCATGCTCATGCCGGGAAAGTGGGTATCGGGAACCATGTTGCCGTCCTTATCCTTGGTCAGCTTAATGCCGCCATAGACGGTGTTGTATTCCTTCACTTCTTCCACTGCGCCGGTGGTCGGGTCCATACGGTAGATGGCGTTGTTGACGTTGAAGTACAGCTTGCCATCATACAGTGCGGTAGAGTGTACCAGTGCGGGGTAGATCCGCTTTGCAGCAGCGTCTGCCAGGCACTCGGTGTTCAGGTTGTTTTCAACCTTGGTATGCTTATCTTTTGCACTGGTATCGATCTTATAGATGGTGCCAGCTTCGGCCAGAACCTTGGCATTGCTGTCGTCATCATTGAAGTTGCTGCTGGTTTCCTTCAGATCGTTGTAGTACATCAAGATGATATCAAACGGGTCATCCGTCTTGGTAAAGCTGCTCATGCTGAAGCCGCCGGGCCTGCTGCTGCTGGAATCCTCTTTGCGGATATAGTAGTTCGCATTACGCGGACGTGCTTCCAGAGTATCGGGGCCCTGGTTCTGCATCTTCTTCATGAACTGCTGCATCTGGGAGTTGTTACCAGAGCTGCCGGAACCAGAGTTGCCGTTGTTGCCGTTCTCGGACTGCTGGCGGCGCATGTTGTTATACAGGTTCTGGTTGGTCGTGGTATCAACGTAATAGAAGTAATTATTGTCGAAGTAGATGGGGCTGCAGATAGAGGTGAACCAAGTATCCTCGTAGCAGGTATCGGTGTAACGGGTCTCGTTCTTGTTCTCCGCCTTGGTGTAAGAGTAATGCGGCTTGCCGTTGTTCAACACAACATTGCCGTCATCATCCACATCGGGATTCTTGTTCTTGGTGTAGGTGTAGCCATCGTACAGCGAGTCAATGTAATCATAGTACTTGCTGTAACGGCCTTCCAGACCGGAGGGAGAAACCAGGAAGTTGACATGGCGCAGGTCGCCTGCGTTCTCAACGCGGGTCTGGGCCATGCACTCGGTGTTCACGTCATCATAGCAGACGTCAACATAGTACCAGTTCTTGTTGGCTTCGCCGGTGGTCATCGTAGCAGAATTGCTGTCGCCCTGCAGCTTGTTGACCTTGACTGCGTTGAAGTAGTGGACGTTGTTGAACATGCCGCCGCCGAACGCATTACCGGCAACACTGGTATCAGAAGTATCGCAGTAATACAGGATCTGGGCAAAGTCAACAACAGCGTTATCGCCTACTTCATCGGGGGTCTTCCAAAACTTCTTTGCCGTCAACGGTCTTTTTTATAGATTTCCTTGTTGTCAGGCAAATTCTGGACCATGTAGTTAAATGCAGATGCATAGCCCAGGCAGATGCAGCCATACTCAACGCCCTTAGCGCCGATCTCGCCGCCCAGCAGGGCACCGAAAGCAGTCATCTGGATGGGGTCGTTGTTGCCGCCGCCGGTGATATCGCCCATGGAGCCCATATCGAATTCTGCAACCTGGGAGATCCAGTCGTGCAGGATCAGCAGCTTGGTGACATAGTCAGCGCTGTCACCCAGCTTGGCAACCTGTGCCAAGCCTGCATCACGGATGGCTTTCAGAGCTTCGCCATAGTTCATGACGTAAGACATGACGCCTGCGGCAGCATGTTCAGCATGAATGCCATGGTGGTCGGCGGGACATCATCGTTCGGATCAATGCTGCACAATATCTTGATTGCGCCCATGGTGCCGGTGATGCTGCCATCCTCGCCCTGCTTCTGAACGCCCTTGGAGGTCCAGAACGGGGCAACCACGCCGAAGTACTCTGCTTCGTCCTGGTTGAACTGCGACAGCTGGAAGTAGTAGTAGTTCATCTGCGCAGTGGAGACATCGTAAGTATTGGTGACCTAGTTGCCTGGTCGTCCACATACACGGCAGTCTTCTGGCTGTCGTACAGCAGCAGGCTGTTCTTGCCCTTGTTGTCGCCGCTCTGATAGGTGAAGTTCACCTTGCTTGCGTCAACCGGGTTGTTCTGCATATCGTACCAGTTGCCGTCCTTCATTGCGGACACCAGGGTAACGCCGGTGCCGCCGGAGGTGGTATCCAGGGTCGGGGTGCCGCCCACGTTGATGTAGACGGAATTGTCATTCTGGTCTACCACAACGCTGACCGGCATGGTCATTGCCGGCTGGGTTTTGATTTCTTCGCCGCAGACAGCGCACTTGAAGGTGACGCTGGTGCATTCCCAGTCAATGGTAACGGGAGCGCCGGCAGAAATTTTGCCGGTTTCGCTGTCATAGAACAGCTGGGCGTTGCTGTAGTCATCGGCCAGCTTGCCCTCGACCTTCTTCATTTCCCAGTTGAAGGTAGCAACAAAGTTGCCATCTGCATCCTTGGGCACGGCATGGCTCTTGCAGGGCAGGGCGGCAATGTCGTCGGTGCGGGTGGTGGGTTCCTTGTATTCCTTCTTAACCGGGCTCTTGTCAGCGGGCACGCTGGCAGAGTAAACGGTCTTGCCGGCAACGCCGGGCTTTGCCTCGGTGGTATCCTTGGTTACGGTGCCTTCTACCTTCTGGTAGGCATCGTCCTTTTCACAGGTATACACAGCGGTGTAAGCCCAGCCGTCATCGGTCTTGGTCCAGTAACCATCGGGGGTTTCCTTCCAGGTATGGGTGTGGCCATCCTCCGGGTTGGTGTCATTCCAGTACCATTTCGGCTCGCCATAGGTATGGCCGTCCGCAGCGGCGCTGGCGGCAAAGGTATCGGAGTTTTCAGCAACGTAAGCCTGTGCGTAGCTGTCAGCCTGCTGCGCAATCACTTCATCATCGCTGTTGGTCATGGACTCCATCGCAGAGGTCATGCCGGAGCTGCCGGTAAAGGTAACGGCGGTCACAACGCCTGCGGCGTTCGTCTCATAGCCAGGTCGGTAACGGCGCTGGACAGATGATACGTTTTGATGGTGGCAGCCATCACCGATGCCATCTCGTCCTTGTTCAGGCCATAGGCTTCGGTGTTGATCTTGCCGGCTGCGGCGTTGGCGTACATGGCATCGGCCAATGCATTTTCCAACGCTGCAAGGCTCATGCCCGCCTTGCTCTGTGCAGTCGCTTCCAGCTTGGCATCGTCCTGCTCCAGTTCATGCACTTCGCCCTGGGCAGCCAGCGTTTGGGCTGTCTGCTTGATCAGGTCTGCGGTGCTGGTGAACTTGGGCAGGGACTGCACAGCGCTGGCCGCGCTTGCTGCGCTAGCTGCAACAGACTGCGCTACCGAAGAATCAATCTTGGTAGTTTCGGCTGCTGCGGGAAGCGCCACGCTCTGGGCAACCATGGCTGCTGCCAGCACGGATGCACCAAAACGCTGAAGGTTTTTCTTCATAGTTTTATCCTCCCTTAAGTGTTACTACTTTCCCCTTTTGTGTGAAAAGTGGTACGGCAGATGTGCGGCACTTTGCAGGTGTTGATTGCAAAACGCCTGGTTATGCCCCCTCGGTCTGGCGATCCCTTGCCGGGCTGCGGCCTGCTTTTGGGGCTTTTGGCCCCGGCACAGCGGCTGACAAAACGTTGTACCGGCTGCATGCCTTGATCCCGCAAATGATAGCCTTTCCGACACATCCAAGTATATACATTATATCACAGTTGCCAGAATTTGCATAGTTAATTAGAGCGGTTTCTAGGTAAATTTTTGTCCTTGAATCAACTGAAACCTGTTTTTCGCACATTATTTGCGTTGCGGTGCGGTGACCCTTTGGCGGTATTTATTAACATTTTTGAATGGTTTATTCCTGTTTTTATCAAATGATTAAACATTTACCCCGATAATGTTCTTTGCAATCTCTTAATCCAATCACCCGGTATTGTTATCGCGCATTTTTTTGTCATTTCGGTTTGGCTTGTTGCTGAGAGATTTGGCAGAGATTGGAGGAAACTTGAAGGGAAAATTGGAGGTTGAGAATTGCCCATTATAAATTGTACTGTAGAGAGCGTTCCTGACCGTTCCGAAAACTTAGCCCTTGCCCCTTAACCGCGACCTGAAATACACCTTCCCAAGGTAGGGCGGTGTGAGTGCCCCCTCCTGCTCCACTTTTTCAAAGTTCCGAATGGTGTCCTCTCCCCTATCTACAATTCCTGCTGTTTTCATGATGCCTTCCTTGGTCTTCCACACCCGCCTTTGCCCCCTCCCCGTCCCATAAGTCGTACACAACAAAAAAGGCCCCTGCCTTAACAGCAGGAGCCTTGAAAGCTATATCACAAGCCGAAAATTACTTCTCGATCTTGGAAACAACGCCAGAACCAACAGTGTGGCCGCCTTCGCGGATAGCGAAACGCATGCCTTCTTCCATGGCAACCGGGGTGATCAGCTCAACGTGCATATCAACGTTGTCGCCGGGCATGCACATCTCAGTGCCTTCGGGCAGGGTGATGATGCCGGTAACGTCGGTGGTACGGAAGTAGAACTGAGGACGATAGTTGTTGAAGAACGGGGTATGACGGCCGCCTTCTTCCTTCTTCAGGACGTAAACATGGCCATCGAAAGTGGTGTGGGGATGAACAGAGCCGGGAACAGCCAGAACCTGGCCACGCTCGATCTGGTCACGGTCAATACCACGCAGCAGAGCGCCGATGTTGTCGCCAGCCTGAGCGAACTCGAGGCTCTTGCGGAACATTTCCAGACCAGTGATGGTGGTGGTCAGCTTCTCTTCCTTCAGACCAACGATTTCCATCTGATCGCCGACATGAGCAGTACCACGCTCAACACGACCGGTAGCAACGGTGCCACGGCCGGAGATGGTCATAACGTCCTCAACGGGCATCAGGAACGGCTTATCAGCAGCACGGTCCGGAGTCGGGATGTAGCTGTCAACAGCGTCCATCAGCTCCCAAATGCACTTGTATTCCGGAGCATCGGGATCCTTGGAAGTGCTCTCCAGAGCCTTCAGAGCGGAACCACGGATGATCGGGGTGTTGTCGCCGTCGAAATCCTGGCTGTCCAGCAGTTCGCGAACTTCCATTTCGACCAGGTCGAGCAGCTCTTCGTCATCTACCATATCGCACTTGTTCAGGAACACAACGATCTTGGGCACGCCAACCTGACGAGCCAGCAGGATGTGCTCACGGGTCTGCGGCATCGGGCCATCGGTTGCAGCAACAACCAGGATAGCGCCGTCCATCTGAGCAGCACCGGTGATCATGTTCTTGATGTAGTCAGCATGGCCCGGGCAGTCAACGTGGGCATAGTGACGCTTCGCGGTGTGGTACTCAACGTGAGCGGTGTTGATCGTGATACCACGAGCCTTCTCTTCAGGAGCCTTATCGATGCTGGAGTAATCCATGAAATCGGCGTCGCCCTTCAGAGCCAGGGTCTTGGTGATAGCGGCAGTCAGAGTGGTCTTGCCGTGGTCAACGTGACCGATGGTACCGATGTTGACATGCTCCAAAGAGCGGTCAAATTTTTCCTTTTCAGCCATTGGAAGTATCCTCCTTTAATTCAAACAGATAAAATAGCCTGTTGTAAGGCTATCATACTAGATTTTTCAAGAAAAATCAAGTATTTTGCGCGAATTTGTGCAGAATCAGCCCTTATTGCGCTCGGTCATGATCTTATCTGCAACACTCTTGGGAACCTGCTGGTAATCAGCCGGCTCCATGGAGTACTGGCCACGGCCCTGGGTCTTGGAACGCAGGTCAGTAGCGTAACCGAACATCTCGGACAGAGGAACCATAGCGGTGACACGGGCAGTGCCATCGGTGGATTCCTGGTTCTGGATCGCGCCGCGGCGGCTGTTCAAGTCGCCAATGACGTTGCCCATATACTCGTCAGGAACAACAACGTCAACCTTCATGATGGGCTCCATAATGACGGGGTCAGCCTTCTTCATAGCATCCTTGAATGCCATGGAGCCGGCGATGGAGAACGCCATTTCAGAGGAGTCAACTTCATGATAGGAGCCGTCCCACAGAGTGACCTTGACATCCACGACGGGATAGCCAGCCAGAATGCCGGACTTCATCGCGCCCTGGATACCGTTGTCAACAGCGGGGATGTATTCCTTCGGGATAGCGCCGCCAACAATACCGTTGACAAACTCATAACCCTTACCCGGGTTGGGCTCAATCTTGATCTTAACGTGACCATACTGGCCCTTACCACCGGACTGACGTGCGTACTTGGTTTCCTGGTTAGCATCCTTGCGGATGGTTTCACGGTAGGCAACCTGAGGTGCGCCAACGTTAGCTTCGACCTTAAACTCGCGGAGCAGACGGTCCACGATGATTTCCAGGTGGAGCTCGCCCATGCCGGCGATGATGGTCTGACCGGTTTCTTCATCGGTCCAGGTACGGAAAGTCGGGTCCTCTTCAGCCAGCTTAGACAGGGCAATACCCATCTTCTCGCTGCCGGCCTTGGTCTTGGGCTCGATGGCAACGCGGATAACCGGCTCGGGGAAGTTCATGGACTCGAGGATGATGGGATGCTTCTCATCGCACAGGGTATCACCAGTGGTGGTGTTCTTCAGACCAACAGCAGCGGCGATATCGCCAGCGTAGCAGATGTCGATATCCTTACGGTTGTTTGCATGCATCTGCAGGATACGGCCGATACGCTCGTCCTGATCCTTAACAGAGTTGTAAACAGTGGTGCCAGCCTCAACGGTACCAGAGTACACGCGGAAGAAGCACAGCTTACCGACATACGGGTCAGTCATAATCTTGAATGCCAGTGCAGAGAACGGCTGATCATCGGAAGAAGTGCGATCTTCTTCCTCGCCAGTCTCCGGGTTGGTGCCCTTGATGGCCGCAACGTCGGTCGGAGCAGGCATATAATCAACGATTGCATCCAACAGTTTCTGAACGCCACGGTTCTTGTAAGAAGAGCCGCAGACAACAGGAACGATCTCGTTGGAAATAGTAGCCTTACGCAGAGCAGCCTTGATTTCTCCCTTGGTCAGCTCTTCGCCTTCCAGGTACTTCATCATCAGCTCTTCGTCGGTCTCAGCAACAGCTTCGATCAGCTTGTCATGATATTCCTGAGCCTGTTCTTTCAGGTCTTCAGGAATTTCCTCAACGCGCACATCATTGCCCATATCATCATAGTAGATATCGGCTTTCATGTCGATCAGATCGATGATGCCGCGGAAAGTGTCTTCCTGGCCGACAGGCAGCTGGATAGGCACACCGTTGGCATGCAGACGATCATGCATCATCTGTACGCAGCGGAAGAAGTCAGCACCCATGGTATCCATCTTGTTGACGTAAACCATGCGGGGAACCTTGTACTCGTCAGCCTGGCGCCAAACGGTTTCAGACTGAGGCTCAACGCCACCCTTTGCGGCCAGAACGGTAACAGAACCGTCCAGAACACGCAGAGAACGCTGAACTTCAACAGTAAAGTCAACGTGGCCCGGGGTGTCGATGATGTTGATACGATGACGGTTCTTTTTGAACAGAGCCGGATCGTGCTGGGTCTCGGTGTGGCTCCAGTAGCAGGTGGTTGCAGCGGAAGTGATGGTAATACCACGTTCCTGTTCCTGCTCCATCCAGTCCATCGTAGCAGCGCCGTCATGAACTTCGCCGATCTTATGGTTAATACCGGTGTAGTACAGAATGCGCTCGGTGGTGGTGGTCTTGCCTGCGTCGATGTGGGCCATGATACCGATATTTCGGGTCATTTGCAGGGATACGTCTCTCGGCGTTGCCATGGCTTAAACCTCCTCAGTAAGCAGATCAATAACGGTAATGCGCGAAAGCCTTGTTGGCTTCTGCCATCTTGTGGGTATCTTCGCGCTTCTTGACGGCGCCGCCAACGTTGTTGGTAGCGTCGATGATCTCGGCGGCCAGGCGAGCGGACATGGTCTTTTCACCACGGCTGCGGCTGTACAGAGTCAGCCAGCGCAGGCCGAGGGTCTCGCGGCGGGCGGGGCTAACCTCCAGGGGAACCTGGTAGGTGGAGCCGCCGACACGGCGGGCCTTAACTTCGAGGCTGGGCATGATGTTTTCCATGGCCTTCTCGAACATTTCGAGAGGATCGTTGCCGGTCTTCTCTTTGACAGTCTCAAAAGCTTCGTAAACGATCTTCTGAGCGACGCCCTTCTTGCCATCCAGCATGATGCTGTTGACCAGACGGGTGACGAGCTTGGAATTGTAAATAGGATCAGCCAGAACTTCGCGCTTTGCGATTTTACCTCTTCTGGGCATCTTTCTTCCCTCCTTCACATTAATGATATCATCGGTACTCGAAAGTTAAAGAAAACTCCCGTTATGCCACAAAAGGGTCAGCTGACCATTTTATGGCGAAAAGATGTTTCCTTACTTCTTGGCACCGGCCTTGGGACGCTTTGCGCCGTATTTGCTGCGAGCCTGGTTACGGTTTGCAACACCCTGAGTATCCAGAGTACCACGGATGATGTGGTAACGGACACCGGGCAGGTCCTTAACACGACCGCCACGGATCAGGACAACGCTGTGCTCCTGCAGGTTATGGCCGATACCAGGAATGTAGGAGGTGACCTCGATACCATTCGTCAGGCGGACACGGGCAACTTTACGCAGAGCAGAGTTGGGCTTTTTGGGGGTCATGGTACGAACAGCGGTGCAAACACCACGCTTCTGGGGGCTGTTCATGGTGGTGTACTGCTTCTTCTGGGAGTTGTAGCTCTTCTGAAGGGCAGGAGCAGTGCTCTTGGTTACCAGGACCTCACGGCCTTTGCGTACGAGCTGGTTAAAAGTAGGCATTTCTTTTCTCCTTTCTTGATTATTCCGCGCAGTTTTTTTTGCGGGGGTTGTGCTTCCATTTTGGCCGCACTTGACCCCTTAACTCACGCATTTTATTATAATAGCGGATAAACCACGCTCTGTCAAGAGTATTCACAAAAAATATTTCAAATAATCGTGCAAGATGCTGATTTTCTGCACTGTGGGTTCTAAGGCAATACCGCACAATTCCCGCCTAACGGCTCAAGCACCGCTCCGGCGGCTGCGGCACGGCATCTGCGTTGCCAAAATGCTCGATAATGTCGGGTTGCGGTACCCGCATCGTGCTTCGGGGGCA
>ENA-OQAJ01000257-OQAJ01000257.1-human-gut-metagenome-genome-assembly--contig:-NODE-257-length-16851-cov-1.493124_pt1 | contig 16851 bp, 23 predicted proteins | sample MGYA00242736_ERZ504529 | MGnify/ENA primary metagenome ERZ504529 (study PRJEB26092, sample SAMD00036275) | human gut metagenome | host: Homo sapiens | study: EMG produced TPA metagenomics assembly of...
CCGGCAGGCGTCCACCCACGCGGCCGGCGTGGTCATCACCGAGCAGCCGGTCAGCTTTTATGTGCCTCTGGCGAAAAACAACGACGCGGTTGTCACTCAGTATACCATGACCACACTGGAGGAACTGGGGCTTCTGGAAAATGGACTTTTTGGGCCTGAGGACCCTGACGGTGCTCAGCGACGCGGAAAAAATGGTGCGCCGAAAGGAACCGGATTTCTCAATCGCCCATGTGCCGGATGACGACCCGGCGGTGTACCGGATGCTGGCGGAGGGCAGCACCAACGGCGTATTCCAGTACGAATCCGGCGGCATGAAGAACGTGCTGGTCCAGCTGGGCCCCAGTCTCTGGAGGATCTCATCGCCGTGATCTCCCTGTACCGTCCCGGCCCTATGGATTCCATTCCCAAATACATCGAGAACCGCCACCATCCGGAGCGGGTAACCTATCTGCACCCTCTGCTGGCCGGCATTCTGGACGTGACCTACGGCTGCATTGTTTACCAGGAGCAGGTCATGCAGATCTTCCGCACTGGCGGGATACTCTTTGGGCCGGGCTGATATCGTTCGGCGGGCGATGTCCAAGAAAAAAAGCACTCGGTGATGGAAAGGAGCGGAAATTTCATTGAAGGCCTGGTAGGCGGGGACGGAACCGTGGAGGTGGAGGGCTGTATCCGGCGGGGGGTCAGCCGGGAGATCGCGGAAAAAATCTTCGCCGAGATGGAGAGCTTCGCCTCTTACGCATTCAACAAATCCCACGCCACGGCCTACGCCTGGGTCAGCTACCAGACCGCCTATATGAAGTACCATTATCCAAAGGAGTTTATGGCGGCCTTGCTGACCAGCGTGCTGGACAACGCCAACAAGGTGGCGGGCTACATTGAGGAATGCTCTAATATGGGTATTCAGGTTCTGCCGCCTAACGTAAACGAAAGCGGCAACGGCTTTACCGTTACTCATGGGTCCATCCGGTTCGGCCTGCTGGCGATCCGAAACCTGGGCCGTGGCTTTATCGCCCGGCTTTTGGAGGAGCGGGAGCAGGGCGGAAAATACACCTCGTTTTACCAGTTCTGCAAGCGGCTGCATGGCAGGGAAATGAACCGCAGAACTCTGGAAAGCCTGATTAAATCCGCGCCTTGGACGGCCTCGGGGCCAACCGCCGGCAGATGCTCGCGGTGGCGGAAACCGTGCTGGACAACCTGGACGCGGAAAAGAAGCAGAATCTAGATGGCCAGATCGGCTTTTTTGAGGCGATGGGGCAGGCTCCCAGGGATGAAATTGCCTTTCCTGATGTGGAGGAGTTCCCGGCTTCGGAACTATTGTCCATGGAAAAGGAGATCACTGGCATGTATCTTTCCGGGCATCCGATGGCCGCCTATGCCCAGGCGGCGGCAAGGCTTAACGCTGCCAAGATCGGAGAAATTGCCGAGGCTCACGGGGAATATGACCGGTATCATGACGGTACTAACGTGACGCTTCTCTGTATTATCAACAGCGTCCGGCTGAAAACCACCAAAAACAATTCCACGATGGCCTTTGTCCAGATCGAGGATTTGTACGGCGGGATAGAAATGCTGGTGTTTCCTAAGGTGCTGGCTGAATTTGGCCATCTGCTGAAGGAGGGCTCTGTGGTTCAGCTCAAGGGCCGGGTCAGCGCCAGAGAGGAAGAGGAGCCGAAAATCATCTGCGAGCAGGTGCTGCCGCCTCCCGGCGGGGAAACAGAAAAGAAAAGCAGGCGGCCGGGGCTTTACCTTCGGATGCGTCGGCCAGCTCAAGGGAAAAGGAACGGGCTGTGCTGCTGCTGGAAATTTTTGAAGGACCCACCCCGGTGTATTTTTACTACACGGATCAGAAAAAGTATTTGAAGGCCCCCGCCAGCCTGTGGGTGGATAACAACCCGGTACTGCTGAAGGAGCTGCGCTATCAGCTGGGAGAAAAAAAACGTGATCGTCATTGACTGATACAGAGGAAATATGGCTAGTTTCCGTAAAAAAATATTGGAAATATGTTCCTTTTGCAGAAATAAGGGGATATGGGAAAGAAATCCATGGTTGTGAGATGATTGTCCATATTGCTCTGTTGATTCTCTAACATTTTCTGCTTATAATAAATATGATAGGTTAAGATGTTAAGGATAGGTCGGCGGAAGCGGCAGGGCTTGTGCCCTTCGGCTGATATTAGCAGCAATGATTTAAGATTTGGAGGGCTTGTCATGAGTATGAATTCCATAGCCGTATTGACCAGCGGAGGGGATGCTCCCGGCATGAACGCGGCGGTGCGCGCCGTTGCCAGAACGGCCATCGCGAATGGAATCAGGGTCATCGGCGTACGCAGAGGCTATAACGCTTAATCAGCGGGGATGTTTTTGAAATGAATCTCCGCAGTGTTTCCGATATTATCCACCGGGGCGGCACAACCCTGTTTACCGCCCGCAGCCCGGAATTCAATACTCCGGCCGCGTGCAGAAGGCGGCGGATACCTGCCGTGATCTTGGCATCGGCGGCGTTGTGGTTATCGGCGGCGATGGTTCCTTCCGGGGCGCCAGAGATTTGACCAACGCGGGAACCCCTGTGTGGGTATTCCCGGCACCATCGATAATGATATCCAGTGCAGTGAATACACCATAGGCTTTGACACCGCTATGAACACCGCAATGGAAATGGTGGATAGAATCCGCGATACCGCTCAGTCTCACGACGCTGCAGCGTGGTAGAGGTGATGGGCAGAAGGTGCGGGGATATCGCCTTGCTGACCGGCATCGCCGTAGGCGCCACCTCAATTTTGGTGCCGGAGGTAGAGTATGATTTCCAAAAGGATATCATCGACCGGATGCAGTTTACCCAGATGACCGGCAAGAAGCACTTTATCGTGGTAGTCGCCGAGGGCATCGGCGGCGTGGAGCAGCTGGCCAAGGACATTGAGGATAAGACGGGTATTGAGTCCAGAGCCACGGTTTTGGGCCATGTGCAGAGGGGTGGTTCTCCTACGCTGAGAGACCGTGTGGTGGCCAGCGAGATGGGTTACAAGGCAGTAGAGCTTTTGGTTCAGGGTAAGAGCAATCGCGTGGTAGCGATGCGGCATGGAGACATTGTGGACTTTGATATCACCGAGGCTTTGCAGATGAAAAAGCAGTTTAACAAGGAGCTTTATGATATCGCCCTTAAAATTTCCATTTAATCTGCTTGAAATTTTCGACGGAAAAAGGCCGGCTGGGAGTTATCCCAGCCGGCCTTTTTAGGTTTCTGCTTGCGGAGCCGCGCGGCTCATGGCTTTTATGCCCGTCTCCCAGAAAGCTTTCCTTTTGCGGCAGCCTATTTCACCGTTTGATTTGCGGCGGATTTTTCCGCCGCTGACGGCTCTCAAGCACCTGGCGTTACCTCGCTGGAGGCTCCCTTTGTGCCGTTAATCAATAAAGACGGCGGCATTTAAGCCTGCGGAAGCAGAGAAAGGCCAATAATCCTGGAATTTGATTTTACTCTAACCCCAGCCGATTAAGAACGCAGCTTCAATTCTTCCGCGTAAGCTCGTATTTCTTCAGCAGAATGAAATTCCTCCGCTCTCTGGTTAATCGCTTCCTGCACTTCTTCGGGCAGACTGGCGAAATAGTTCCCTAAGTCCATATCCTCTGCAAGCCGATTGCTGAAAAGGATTGCTCCTCCGTTAAAAAAAAATTATCCATTTTATCACCCCGGCATTATTGTTTGTCAAAAAGACGGCTTCATGAGATGTATCATTTAGCAATTATGGAAATTTTTTCGAAACGCATGGTTTTACCGGAAAAGAAAAATGGGACAAGGAGTCGCTTCATACATATTATAGAAATGGGCAAAAAAAACGCTCCAGAAGCGAAAGGAGAAATTTTTTATGGACAAAGGGGAATTGATGTTAGTTCCTGGCAAGGGGTGATCGACTGGGACGCAGTGAAAAGCAGCGGCGTGGAATTCGCCATTCTGCGTTCCAGCTTTTGGCTCGCCCAGCCCAAGCCAGGTGGATAATCAATTTTATAACAACGTAAAAGGAGCCCAGGCCGCCGGGATTCCCATTGGCGCTTATCATTACGGGTATGCGGTGACTGAGGAAGAGGCTAGGAACGAAGCGGGCTTTTTCCTCGACACAGTAAAGGGAATTCGATTTGAATACCCCTTGTATTACGACGTAGAGGACAGCGCTACCATGGGGAGTCTGGATCGGGACGCCTTGACTAAGGTGATCCGGGCGTTCTGTGAGACGGTGGAAAAGGCAGGCTATTATGTGGGGATTTACGCCAGCCTGAATTGGCTGACCAACAAGTTTTATCCGGACCAGCTTCCCTATGACGTGTGGGTGGCTCAGTATTATTCAGAGGATCAGTATGACGGCCATCACGGCATGTGGCAGTATACCAGCGGGGGAACCGTTGGCGGGATCGCCGGCAAGGTGGATATGAATATAGCCTACCGCGATTTCCCGAAGCTTATTAAAGACAAGGGACTCAATGGCTGGGGCTCCGGGGAAAGCGGCGGATCAGGCGGCTCGGAAGAAGGTTCCGGCGGAGAGCGGGATGATCGGCTGGGAATCGGCCACTGTGTGGCGGATGTGCTGAATGTCCGTTCCGGGCCGGGAACCGACTACCCGGTGGTGTATCAGATTTCCACAGGAAATATGGTGGATGTGCTGAAGATCAGCGAGAACGGCTGGCTTCAGATCAATTGTCTCCACGGCGTGGGCTGGTGTGCGGCTCAATATATCCAATGGTCTCCCTTTGAATCCCAGCAGCCGCCGATTGGGATCGGCCGCTGCACAGCGGATGTATTGAACGTCCGCACAGGAAGCGGCCTGGACTATCCGGCAGCGTTTCAGCTGTCCCAGGGGAATATGGTCGATGTGCTCACAGCCAGCGGCCAGTGGCTTCAGATCAACTGCCTTCTGGGCTCCGGCTGGTGCGCTTCCCAGTATATCGACTGGTTCCGCACCAATTTGCAGGTGCCCGCCATCGGCGTGGGAAAATGTACGGCGGATGTGCTCAATATCCGTTCGGGTCCGGCCACGGATCTTTCCGTACTGTTCACTATTTCCGAAGGCAATATGGTGGATGTGCTGGAGGATAACGGCAGAGGCTGGCTTCGGATTCGATGCCTTCTGGGTACAGGCTGGTGCTCCGCTCAGTATATTGACTGGAGCAGGCACGACAAATAAAAAAAGGCAAAAGCTCTCAAAAAAGCGCCGCGAAAATCCGCGGCGCTTTTCCGAAAACAATTCTTGCCTGACTTTCTGGTATGGCTTCAGCCTCTGCCCGGCTGTTCCATGTTGGGATAGATTAGCTTTAAAAAGGAATCGGGATAATGATTGTCGAGAAATTCCGTGATAATGTTGGTGGATGGCACGCCGTTGTGCCGGTCTGTTTGCCGGCGCACCGCAGCGGCGGAGATGACGATATCGAGGACCATCAGTACGATCAGAATCCAAGTGATTATAGTACCGGCCTTTACCGGCAAACGTTCGATATGCCGCTCTAAAAAGGGAAGCACATGCTTCATAAACACCAAGCCCAAAAACGCCCCACATTACCGCGAAAGAAAGGCTGGTCCGGCCGTTAAGATTCAAAGGCTCGTTGCTGTATTCCCAGGAAACGGTGCCGAAGGCCATCTCCTGCACCCAGGAACAGACATATTCAAACAAGGCGCCGACCACGGCGCTGACCAAAAAGATGATGAAGCTGCTGGAATGCTTAAACCGGTACATCACTAAAGTGAAAAGCACGGCGCCTAAGCCGTAAACCGGGGAAAAAGGACCGTAGATCAAGCCTTGCCGGCTTTCAAAAAAGCCCTCCGTTCAGATAGCACCAGAGCATTTCCACCAGACAGCCAATCACGCAGCCTACCAGGAATATCCAAAACAGCTTGTAGAAGCAAAGCCCCGTGGCGAAGCGGCGGCCGGCGGCGTGCGCCGGGTTTTTGGCGAGGAATGCAGCACCTGCATATTTTGTTTTTCATAGGCTTCTCCTTTGTTCTGTAATTTTATATGAGGGAATAGGGGGAGCGTCATATAGTAGGTAGTAGGACACAGTGTACCATAAATCGACAAATTCGTAAAGCTGCTGAAAACTTCTTGTTTTTGATTGTTCAGGCCGGGCTTCTTGTGTTACAATAAAATATGAAAAAAGCAGGCACTCCATACATAGGTTAAGAAAAGGAGAAGTTATGGGCTATAAAGAGGATTTTATCAGTATTTATCAGGAGCATATCAGCCGGGAGGGCTCCAAGGAGCTTTTAGAATGGCTGCAGACCACAGACTTTTTTTACCGCTCCGGCCAGCACAAAATTTCATTGCGCATGCACCGGAGGATTGGTGCAGCACAGCGTCAAGGTGTATCAGGTGATGATGGAAAAAAGCATTTTGAGGAAGGCGCGGATAATCCGGAAAAGCTTCGCGGTCTGCGCTCTGCTTCATGATTTGTGCAAAGCCCAGTTTTATAAATGCTCTACCCGGAACGTGAAAAATGAAGAAACAGGGCAGTGGGAAAAACAGCCCTATTTCAGCGTGGAGGATATGTTTCCCTACGGTCACGGGGAAAAATCCGTATTTCTGATTGAACGGTTTATGCGGCTAAAAACCTCAGAGGCTATGGCGATCCGCTGGCATATGGGCGGCTTTGACGATACTGCGAAAAGCGGCGGCTACGCTATCAGCAATGCGTTCGACAAATATCCCATCGCCGTAAAGCTTCATTTAGCGGATCTGGAATCCACCTATCTTAGGGAAAAGGGTACGTCCTCGGTCAACCGCCGGTAAGCGATCCGGCGGGACAGACGCACAGAAAGCGATTTTGAAAAGCCTGAAAGGACTTAGCATCGAGGACCAAATTTCAAGCCGTTTTTGTGGATTTGAATTTACAGGAAAAACGACTAAAAAAGACAGGCGCTTACATAAGTATAAACCAGAAGAATACTTGTTGGAGGTGCGGTATGAAATTTTGGAAAAGGGCTTTATGCCTGGGGCTTGGAGCTTTGCTGGCGGCGTCTGCCCTGCCGGTGACGGCGGGAGCGCTTTCGGAGGAGGATCTGACGGCACCCAGCGCTGTGCTGATGGAGGCGTCTACCGGAAAGGTGTTGTTTGAGAAAAATTCCCATGAGGTCAGAGCCTGCGCGTCAATTACCAAGGTGATGACGCTGCTTTTGGTCATGGAGGCCATTGACCAGGGCAGGATGTCTTTGACGGATACCATTACAGCCAGTGAGCATGCGTCGTCAATGGGCGGATCAGATATTTGGCTGGAACCGGGAGAAACCATGTCCGCTGACGATATGGTAAAGGCTACGGTGGTGGCTTCGGCAAACGATGCGGCGGTCGCGCTGGCGGAGCATCTGGAGGGCACGGAGGAGGCCTTTGTGCAGAAGATGAACCAGCGGGCGGCGGAGGCTGGGGATGAAGACTACGGTTTTAAAACTGCAACGGCCTGGACGAAGAGGGGCATGTAACCAGCGCTTACGATGTAGCGCTGATGTCTCGTGAATTGATCAAGCACGAGAAAATTTTTTGATTATACCACTATTTGGATGGATACCCTAAGAGAGGGGAAAACCCAGATCGTAAATACCAATAAGCTTTTGAAAAGTTATAACGGGATCACCGGCTTGAAGACCGGCACCACCGGCGCGCGGGAAGTTGTATCACCGCTACCGCGCAGCGAGACGGGCTGTCACTGATCGGCGTGGTGCTGGGCAGCGCTACGGGAAAGGAGCGTTTTACCGACGCTGCGGCCTTGCTGGATTATGGATTTTCCAATTATATGATTTACACCCCGGGTCTGCCGGAGGAGGCTTTGCAGCCGGTGCCGGTGGCGAATGGGATGCAGTCCCAGGTCGCGGTTGAATCGGCCGCTTCGGGCAGCGTTCTGCTGACAAAGGGCAGGGAAAAGGATCTAAAGACAGAAGTCAAACTGTCGGAATCGGTGGAGGCGCCGTGGCCAAGGGCCAGCAGCTGGGAAAAATTGTATATACCTGGACGGCGAGGTGCTGACGGAATATCCAATTACCGCTGCTGGAGATGTGGAACAAATCAGCTTTTTTTCCGCATTGGGGATTTTAGCCAGAGAGCTTCTGCGGCTGTAAAGCAGCGGAAAAGCGCGGAAAGCCCGTGTCTGCTTTGGATGAAGAAAGGGGGTATAGCAGTTGGAGTTTTTCAAAGGATAAAAATATACGGCGAAATTTTGACGAAATCGTTAAATTTCACAAAAACCGGACAAATAGACCTGGCTGTCCTTGCAAATTGTGCCGGGATATTGTAAAATAAAAAGTATCAAAAGGGCGGCGGAAGCGCGTGGATCGAGGAGGTTCAATTATGGCTACAAAACTCAGCGCACAATACCTGGAGGGCTTTGTCAAGCCCCAGGAATGTGAAGCAATGGCCCCTCAAGTCAAGCTGGCCCATGAGGCCCTTCATGCCGGAACAGGCTTAGGCAATGACTTTTTAGGCTGGATCAAGCTTCCTACTGATTATGATAAGGAAGAATTTTCTAGAATTCAAAAGGCTGCGAAAAAGATCATGCCGATACGGATGTTTTTATCGTAATCGGAATCGGCGGCTCCTATCTGGGAGCCCGGGCGGCCATTGAGTTTTTAAAATCCCCAAACTATAACGCTTTAAAAAAGGATACTCCAGATATTTATTTCGCGGGTAACAGCATCAGCTCTACCGCTTTGGCTGAACTGATCGATCTGTGCGAGGGGAAGGACGTCTCCATCAATATGATTTCGAAGTCCGGAACCACCACGGAGCCTGCGATCGCATTCCGGGTTTTCCGGGAACTGCTGGAGAAAAAATACGGCAAGCAAGGCGCCAGAGAAAGAATCTACTGCACGACCGACAAGGCGAAGGGCACTTTGAAGAAGCTGGCCGATGAGGAGGGCTACGAAACCTTTGTGGTTCCTGACGATGTCGGCGGACGGTTCTCGGTGCTGACAGCCGTCGGCCTGCTGCCGATTGCGGTGTCCGGATGCGATATCGACGCTTTGATGTCCGCGCCCGAAAGGCCCAGAATGACTTTATGGAGCCTGACCTCAATAATAACGACTGCTATAAGTACGCCGCCTTACGGAATATCCTATACCGCAAGGGAAAAGAGGTAGAGGTTCTGGTCAGCTACGAGCCGTGCTTCACGATGATGAACGAATGGTGGAAGCAGCTTTACGGCGAGAGCGAGGGCAAGGACCAGAAGGGCCTGTTCCCGGCCTCGGTGGTGTTTTCCACAGATCTCCATTCTATGGGGCAGTTTATTCAGGATGGCAAGCGCCTGCTGTTTGAGACAGTGGTGCTGATTGATAAGGCCAAACGGGAAATCGTCCTGAATGAGGATAAGGACAACGTGGACGGATTAAATTTCCTGGCCGGCCGCTCCATGGCCTATATTAACGAAAAGGCCTTTGAGGGCACGGTGCTGGCCCATACTGACGGCGGCGCTCCCAGCATGGTGCTGCATATGGAGGAAGCCACTGAATTTGAGCTGGGTTATCTGATTTATTTCTTTGAAAAGGCCTGCGCTGTTTCCGGCTATTTGATGGGCGTCAATCCCTTTGACCAGCCTGGCGTAGAGAGCTATAAAAGAATATGTTCGCCTTGCTGGGCAAGCCTGGTTATGAGAACGAGAAAGCCGCTTTGGAAGCAAGACTTTGCAAAAATAGCATGAAAAAACCGCCGGTGGCGGAATAAATATACAGGAGGAGTATCCTATGATAACTCTGATTATTGGGAATAAAGGTTCCGGAAAAACAAAAAGACTGATCCAGCTGGCCAATGAGGCTGTGGAAAAGTCCAACGGCAATGTGGTAGTCATTGAAAAGGGCGCGAAGCTCACCTACGACGTATCCCACAAGGCCAGGCTGATCGACATCGAGCAGTATAATGTCAGCGGTTTTGATGCGTTTTACGGCTTCCTCAGCGGTATTTGCGCCGGAAATTATGATGTAACCGATATTTTTTGTGGATTCCACTTTGAAAATCACCGGACGGGATTTTGAGGCTCTGGCCGACTTTGTCGCCAAAGCCAATGAGCTTGCCTCGCATTCCGAGGTGAAAATCGTCATGCTGATCTCTGCCGACGCCAGCGAGCTTCCGGCCCGGATCGACGCGGACTCTGTTAAGATCTAAGCCAAACGCTGTTAATAAAAAACGCCAGGTGATTACCTGCGTTTTTTATAGCTTGAATGCTTCAGCGGAGACTATTGACGGCCCCGCGAGGAATTAACCAGAGGAAGCAAGCAATCCGGCTGAATGGAGTGAAAGGCCGGCAGCGAAAAAGCTGAGCATCAGGCAGGCCGCCTCCGCCAGCTTTTAAACGCCGTCGCGGCGCTTGGTCAATTCCTGAAGCGTGATCTCGTAAGCCCGAAGCGGATGAGGATTATCCATCGGAGAAAGCTCAAACTGGGGCTGCTGCCTTTTTCCAAGCAGATCGGTGATATAGTCGAGAAAGCTGGGATTCTTGACCAGAATAGGGCCGGTCAAATGGGTGCCGAACACATTTCCCAGGCAAAGGCCCTCCCGAGGGTCGCCGCTTGGTTGCCGGGGGCCCATGGAAACGGTAAACAGCGGGGCTTCGATCCCTTTGATTAGGGTGCATTTATTAACAAAGCCCACGACCGGTTCCTTGATTTGCGCGCATTGGCAGATTACGTCGCCGGTGATGCGGGCATCGGTTTCCTGAACGGTAAATTTTGAAAAGCCGAGGGCAGGATATTCCCTTCCGCTTGCATCCATGATGGAACTGCCCAGAAGCTCGAAGCGTTGCCGGTGAACAGAAGCACCGAACCCTGCCCTATGGCGGAGGCAAGCTCTCCGCGGTGGGGGAGAAGATCCGAGAGGGCCGCCTTTTGACTGCTTTCCATGCCTGCGCCGAGATAAATAAAAATCATATTGAGAACAGTCAAAAGCATCTCCCAGGGTTTTGCGGTCCACGGTGATCTCAAGCCCCTGGCCTTTCAGCCGGCTGGCTAAGACCGCCATATTGGCGTATTCTCCGTATAAATTCATCAGATCATAATACAGATGGAGCAGTTTCATGGTTTGGCCTCCTTTTGCGGCTGGACATGGGAAAGGAATTTTCCCTTATCGGAAAGCAGGTGACAGCCAGAATTTCGCCCACGGCATTTTCAGCCAGCCAGGAAACAGCTTCCCCGATATCGCTGATGACGGTGATTTTCTCCTGGGGAATTTCAGTGTAATCAAACCGGGTCGCCAGATCATTGCAGTAAAGACCGGCCAAAACGATCCGCTGGACATTTTCGCTCTTTAAAAGCTCAAAGTCAATGTCCCAAAGCCAGGAGACATCCGAGGTGAAATATTTGCGGCTCACCGCGTCTACGATAATAATCACGGTTTTCGGCCGGCCGCCGGCCACCGCCGCCCGCAGGCTCTGATCGTAGGAAACGGAATTTTCGTGCTTGGAGGCCAGCAGAACTCCCGGATGCCGGCCGATTGCAAAACAAACGATCCTGCCGTTTTGCAGGGTGTAGTCGCTGATGCTCCGCACTATGGACTCCGGCGCCACGCCCAGCAAAGAGGCGGCGGCAAAAGCGGCCAGAGTGTTGTACATCATGTAAAAGCTGGAAAACGCCAGCCGAAGCCTGTATTTTTTCATTGATCACCACAGAGCTTTCATCCAGATCGGCGCTGGTGACCGTATAGGCGGTGGGACAGCTGCGAAGGCCGCAGCTGGGACAATGAAATTTTCCGATGTGGTTATAATGATAAAACGCATACTCTAAAGGCTGTTTGCAGTTGGGACAATATTTTCCATCATTGTAAAGGGAGGTGCAGCTGTCGGTGGATTGGGGAAGCCTGTCCGCTCCGAAATAAACGGTGTTGTCCCGTCCCAGGCCGAACTTGGAAACCAGCGGGTCGTCAGCGTTGAGCACCAGCTGGGTTTCGGGACGGATGCTTTCCTCGATGGCGTGGGCTACCCATTCCGGATGGCCGTTCCGGGTCAGCTGGTCCCGGTAAAGGTTGGTGATGATGTAATGGGTTGGAGAGAAATACCGGAAGGTATATTTGGCGAACCGCTCGTCGCTTTCAATTAAAATGATCTCGGGCTTGACCTTGCCGGAAAAAGTGCAGTGCTCCAGAATCAGGGTGGTAACACCCTCGATCTGATTCGAGCCTTCCTTGTTGTAGGCGAAGCTTTTCCCTGCATCCTTCAGGATGCGGGCGATCAGCTCCACGGTGGAGGTTTTGCCGTTGCTGCCGGTGACGGCGACAATATAGGGGGGCATTTTGATTTTACTCAGAATATCCGGGTCGAGCTTTAGAGCGATCTGTCCCGGCAAGGAGCTGCCCCGGCCGGTCAGCCTGCCGATCAGCCGGATCGTTTTGCAGACAAGAATCACAAAGAATTTTTTCATTCGTCAGGAAACCTCACTTTACTGGTTATACTGCTAAGAGAGAAAGGTAAAAGCGGAGCTTAAACAGGGAAGGGAAATCCCTTAAAAGGCGGCATTGCGTTTTGGGTAAAAGGCAGCGTCGTTAAGCTACGGGACAAAAACAGAGCAAGCTGTCTGCCGTTTTCCGCCGTGCGCGCTGCTGAGAAGGAACCGAGCTCCCGCGCTAGGGTTATTATAGCATGTTTTCGGTTTCCTGCAAATGGAAACTGAGGGGAATTCCTAAGATTTTAGTTGACAAAGGGAACAAGAACCTTTATAATACTTAAGGTGTAAGTAGGGAGGATTATTTTATGCTGCTTGAATTAAAAAACTTGTTTTTAGAGGATGGCGGTAAAAAAGATCTTCATTATGAAATGGATTTGTCTCAGGTCGTCTTTTCGGGCGTGCGTCCGTTTATTACGCCGGTTTCGGTAACGGCGCAGGCTGAGAACCGGGCGGGAGCGATCCATTTAAAAGCGGATGTTGCGTTTGATTTCCGCTGCCCCTGTGACCGCTGTGCGGCGGAAACACAGAGGGCATACCGGTTTTCGTTTCAGCATGTTCTGGTAAAACGCCTTAAACGATGAGGAAAACGACACGTTTCTTCTGGTGGAAAACGAGAGCATCGAGCTGGACGATCTGCTGCGGGAAGATATTTTGCTGGAATTGCCCACAAAATTCCTGTGCAAGCCGGATTGCAAGGGCTTGTGCCCTCAGTGCGGAAAAAACCTGAATGAAGGGAAATGCAGCTGTTCTGCGCGCAGGTGGATCCCCGCTTGGAGATCCTAAAGAAACTGATAGACTGAGGAAGATTCCTTCCGACCTTTAATTCTGTAAGGAGGTGCTGACAATGGCGGTACCCAAGAGAAAAAGCTCTCACGCAAGAAAAAAATACCAGACGTTCCAACGTTTTGGAAACTGGATGCTCCTGCTTTGATGAAATGTCCTCAGTGCGGCGAGTTTAAAACTCCCCATAGAGTTTGCGGTAGCTGCGGTTACTACAAGGGCAGGGAAGTAATCAAAAAGGAAGCGTAAGCTGCTTTTTGATTTTTGAAAAACAGAGGGGGAGAAATCCTTCTCTATTTTTTTATCTGAAAAATAGAGAAAACCGTAAAAACCTCAGTTTTTAGCTTTCATAGAAACACGGGCGGAAAGGGATGATCTTTTGGCGGTCACCATCAGCGGGGTGAGAAAGCACAGCCCGGCCTACCGGCATGGAATTCAGGCCGGGGAAAGGCTGCTGACCTTAAACGGCAATCAGATTATGGATGTGCTGGATTACCGCTTTTACCAATTGAATACAGCTTTGGTCCTGGAGTTGGAAAAACAACCGGGGAGAACGCCGTACGGTTTCTTTGAAAAAGCCGGAATATGAGGAAATCGGCCTGGAATTTGAAACCTATTTGATGGATCGGCAGCACAGCTGCAAAAACAAATGCGTATTTTGCTTTATTGACCAGCTTCCGAAGGGCTGAGAAAAGCCTTTATTTTAAGGATGACGATTCCCGCCTTTCCTTCTTGTTTGGCAATTACGTGACCCTGACCAATTTGACGGAACACGAAATTAGCCGTATAATCAAAATGCACATCAGCCCTATGAATATTTCGGTTCACACCACCAACCCGGAGCTTAGGGTGAAAATGATGAAAAATCCCCCGTGCCGGCGAGGCGCTTTCGATTATCCGGCGGTTTGCTCAGGCGGGGATCAAAATCAACTGCCAGATTGTTTTATGTCCCGGCTATAACGACGGCGAAGAGCTGAAGCGCACGTTAAGCGATCTGGAAACCATGTGTCCCCAGGTTCAGGCGGTAGCCGTTGTGCCGGTGGGAATCACCAGATACCGGCAGAATCTGCCTGAGATGCGTTCCTTTACCAGGGAAACGGCGGGGGAGGCCATTGATTTGATCGAAAGCTTTGGGGAGAAATGCCTTCAAAAGTACGGAACCCGGGTGGCTTATCCGGGCGATGAGTTTTATTTAAAAGCGGAAAGGCCGCTGCCTCCCGCTGGGTTTTACGAGGATTTTTCCATGCTGGAAAACGGGGTGGGGCTTTTGCCGCTGCTAATGGATGAGTTCTACACGCCCTGGAGGAAGCCGGGGAGACCGGAGGAAGGAAACGGGAATCACCATTGCCACGGGAATGGCGCCGAGGGAATATATTCGAGGTTTTTGGATGACGCAATAAAAAAAAATTCCCACACATTTCCGGACGGGTGGCGCCCATTGTCAACCGCTTTTTTGGGGAGACTATTACCGTCTCCGGCCTAGTGACAGGAACGGATTTGATCGAGCAGCTTTCTTCCGTAGACTTGGGAGACGAGCTGCTGATTCCCGCCTGTATGCTGCGGCGGGAGGGAGATTTGTTTTTAGATGACGTGAGCCTTCAGGATGTAGAGGCGGCCTTAAAGGTGCCGGTGCGTCCCGTGCCCAATGACGGCTACGCATTTTTGGATGCCATATTAGGGAGTGAGTCATAATGTCAATGCCAGTTGTTGCCATTGTAGGCAGGCCCAATGTAGGGAAATCGACTTTGTTTAATAAATTGATCGGTCAGAGGGTAGCCATTGTCAACGATACCCCCGGCGTAACCCGTGACCGGATTTACGGAGAGTGCGAGTGGAGAAGCCGGAAGATCACCCTGGTGGATACCGGTGGAATCGAACCTTATTCCGACGACGTGATTTTGTCTCAGATGCGCCGCCAGGCGGAGCTTGCCATTGATACCGCAGATGTCATTGTGTTGGTGACGGACGTGAAAACCGGCGTGGTGGCCACTGACAGTGAGGTGGCGGCCATGCTGCTGAAAAGCGGCAGGCCGGTGGTGCTTTGCGTCAACAAATGCGACGGCATCGGAGAGCCTCCGGCGGAATTTTATGAGTTTTATAATTTGGGGCTGGGCGACCCGATCCAGGTATCGTCAGTCCACGGCCACGGCACCGGCGATCTGCTGGACGCGGTGTTTGAGCATCTTCCCGAGGAAGCGGAAGAGGAGGAAGGCCTTGAGAACATTCGGGTGGCGGTGATCGGCAAGCCCAACGCCGGAAAATCCTCCCTCATCAATCGAATCGCCGGAGAGGACCGGTGCATCGTTTCTGATATCGCTGGAACTACCAGAGACGCTATCGACACCCAGATTGAGAATGATTACGGCCGGTTCACTCTGATCGATACCGCGGGCATCCGCAGAAAAAGCAGGGTGGATGATGAGATTGAGAAATATAGCGTGATCCGGGCGCAGATGGCCATCGACCGTTCCGACGTATGCGTGATTATGATCGACGCCACCGAGGGCTTTACTGAGCAGGATTCCAAGGTGGCGGGACTGGCCCATGAGGCGGGAAAGGGCTGCGTCATCGCGGTAAACAAATGGGACGCCGTGGAAAAGGACGGCAGAACTATGCAGGAATACCGGAAAAAGCTGGAGGTGGATTTCTCCTTTATGGCCTACGCGCCGATGGTTTTCATCTCCGCCAAGACAGGCCAGCGGCTGGATCAGCTGTTTGAGCTGATCCAAGGTGGCTAACTTCAATGCCATGCGGATTACTACCGGTATGCTCAACGATGTTCTGGCTCAGGCGACCGCCCGAGTGCAGCCGCCTACGGATAAGGGAAAAAGGCTGAAGATTTTATTATATGACCCAGGCTTCCACTAAGCCGCCTACGTTCGTGTGCTTTGTGAACCGGGCCGAGCTCTTCCATTTTTCTTATCAGCGTTATTTGGAAAACAGAATCCGGGAGACCTTCGGGATGGAGGGAACCCCTATCCGCTTTTTGATTCGTGAGCGGGGAGACAAATAAGAGAAAGGGAGAGGCGGTTTCTTCATGGAACAGGTGATAGCTTTACTCAGAGATTACGGCTTGCAGATTTTAGCGACTGTGGTCATCGGTTATTTGGTAGGGAGCGTCAGCTTTTCGATTATTTTTACCCGGCTGTTCGATAAAAAGGATATCCGGACCATGGGCAGCGGCAATGCTGGCTTTACCAACGTGCTGCGTTCGGTGGGAAAGCTTCCGTCCATTTTGACCTTCATATTCGATTTTGCCAAGGGCCTCTTGGCGGTTTACTTAGGGATGCTCATTTTCCAGGCATCCGGCGCGCCATTTATCGTGAAACAGTGCGGAATTTATCTGGCGGGGGTGGCGTGTATTCTGGGCCATGTTTTCCCGCTTTATTTTCACTTTAAGGGCGGAAAAGGGGTTCTTACATCCGCCGCGTTGATTTTAATCATTGATTGGCGCATCTTTTTTAATTGTGGTCGGTGTGTTCCTGATTGTTTTTCTAATTTCCAAGATCATTTCCCTGGCATCCATCAGCGCCGCGGTCAGCCTGCCTATCGGCACTTTTTTGGTAACCTGTTTTGCCGATTATCGGCCGAACCTGAGCTATAGCTTCGACAAAGGATATTCCTTGGCCTACGTTGTGGTTACTACAGCGTTTTCCCTGATTTTGGCGGCCTTGGTGG
>ENA-OQAJ01000258-OQAJ01000258.1-human-gut-metagenome-genome-assembly--contig:-NODE-258-length-16818-cov-3.035828_pt1 | contig 16818 bp, 20 predicted proteins | sample MGYA00242736_ERZ504529 | MGnify/ENA primary metagenome ERZ504529 (study PRJEB26092, sample SAMD00036275) | human gut metagenome | host: Homo sapiens | study: EMG produced TPA metagenomics assembly of...
CCAGCAAATCGTTATTTATAAGTTTATAAATAACGTACTAACCTATTAATTAAATCAATGGACGATATACCCATACAGTACACCTCGTCACAGCCATTTCACCGACGAAAGGACACCCATGCGCTACGGTCATTTCGATGATGCCGCAAAGGAATACGTGATTGAAACCCCGGCGACCCCCCCTGCCGTGGATCAACTACCTTGGCAACAAGGACTTCTTCTCGCTGATTTCCAACACCGGCGGCGGCTACAGCTTCTACAAGGACGCCAAACTACGCCGCGTCACCCGCTACCGGTATAACAACGTGCCGGCAGACAACGGCTCCCGCTGCTATTACCTGAGCCTGATGGACTCCGATTCCGCCGATGCCAAGCCGGTCGAAACCTGGTCGCCGACCTTCCTTCCGTGCAAGACCCCGCTTGATTCCTACAAGTGCCGTCAAGGCATCGGCTACACCGTGTTCGAAGCTTCCAAGCGAGGCATCGAATCCAAGCTCACCGCCTTCGTGCCGCTGCACACCAATGCGGAAATCAATCGGCTCGACGTGACGAACACCACCGACGAGCCGGCCGTCATCGACGTGACCGGCTCCGTGGAATGGTGCCTGTGGAATGCCGTGGACGACTCGTCCAACTTCCAGCGCAACCTGTCCACCGGCGAGGTGGAGATCGAACGCGAAACCGATGCCACGCTGCTGTACCACAAGACCGAATTCAAGGAGCGCCGCAACCATTACGCGTTCTACGGCGTCAACGCGCCCGTCGTCGCTTCGACACCAGCCGCGACGAGTTCCTCGGCCAGTTCAACGGCTGGGACACCCCGCAGGTCATCGCCGAAGGCAAGGCGCACGATTCCGTGGCGCACGGCTGGTTCCCGATCGCAGCCAACCGCGTGCGTCTGGAACTCCAGCCGGGCGAAACCGCATCGCTCGTGTTCATGCTGGGCTATATCGAAGTGGCCAAGGACCAGAAATGGGAGGATCCGAACGATCCGGCCAAGGTCGGCATCATAAACAAGAAGCCGGCCCATGAGCTGTTCCGCCGTTTCGCCACCGTCGAACAGGTCGAAGCCGCCTTGAAGGAGCTCAACTCCTACTGGTCCGAACTGCTGACCACCTACAGCGTCGATTCCGGCGACGAAAAGCTCGACCGTATGGTCAACATCTGGCACCAGTACCAGTGCATGGTCACGTTCAATATGTCCCGTTCCGCCTCCTACTACGAGTCGGGCATGGGACGCGGCATGGGCTTCCGCGATTCCAACCAGGACCTGCTTGGCTTCGTGCATCTCATTCCGGAACGCGCACGCGAGCGCATCATCGACATCGCCTCCACCCAAATGGAGGACGGTTCCGCATGGCATTCCGCTCATCGGCCGCGCCGACTGGAATGATTGTCTGAACCTCAACTGTTTCTCCGATACTCCGGGCGAAAGCTTCCAGACCGTGGAGAACAACGACACCGGCGTCGCCGAATCCGTGTTCATCGGCGGCATGTTCGTGCTGTACGGCAGCCAATATGCCGACATCCTCAAGCATTATGGACGTCTGGCCGGCATGTCCGACGCCGAAATCGCGTCCGAGGCGGCCAGCGTGCGCGCCGAAATCGGCCAGGTTTCCAAGGCCGTCAAAACCGCCGGCTGGGACGGCGAATGGTTCGTGCGCGCCTACGACGCTACTCGCGCAAGGTCGGCACGCATGAGGACACCGAAGGCCAGATCTACATCGAACCGCAGGGCATGTGCGTGATGGCCGGCATCGGCCTCGATGACGGCAAGGCGCAGCAGGCGCTGAAGTCCGTCAAGGAACGCCTGACCTGCGATTGGGGCACCGCCATCCTCGCACCCGCCTACTCCACCTACCGCATCGAATTGGGCGAAATCTCCTCCTATCCGCGCGGATACAAGGAAAACGGCGGCATCTTCTGCCACAACAACCCGTGGATCTCCATCGCCAACGCCATCGCCGGCAATGACGACGAGGCATTCGCCGTCTACCAGCGCAACTGCCCGGCGTATGTCGAGGACAAGTCCGACGTGCGCAAGGTGGAACCGTACGTCTACTGCCAGATGGTGGCCGGTCCCGAGGCAGCGACCCCGGGCGAGGGCAAGAACTCCTGGCTGACCGGCACCGCCGCGTGGACGTTCGTGGACGTGTCGCAGTATCTGCTGGGCGTGCGACCGACGCTCGACGGCCTGGCCATCGAACCGCATCTGCCGGAACGGTTCGACCAGCTGACCGTGACGCGCGTGTTCCGCGGCGTGACCTACCGCATCGCCATGAAGCGCACCGGCGAGCGCACGGTGAGCGTCGACGGAGCGAAGATTGGCGGTAATGTGGTTCCCGCTTTGAGCGATGCCAAATCCGTCGATGTCGAGGTCACGTTCTGATGTGAGCATCAGAACGTGCTCACAAACGGGGCGGGCCTACACTCTCCTCAACATGAACATGGATTGCCGGAGCATCTTGCATATAGGTTGTTCCGGCGATCCTCCATCGGTTTCCTGCAACCTTGTGGAAGGCAGGAACCGATCAGAACAGTGCGAATCCGTGTGCCGCATAGAAGGCCGCATGGATTCGCACACACAATCCGTCTAAGGTAGCGATATGCAGTATTGTGAAGACATCATCACCGGCATCGATGGCAGTGAGGCCACGTTCGTCCGGTACGTTCTCGACAACAGCGAGGAGATCGATCCCAAAACGTCAACGCCCCAGCGTCTGGTGATTCCGGGCGGCGGCTATGCCATGACCTCCGACCGCGAGGCCGAACCGATCGCCATGCAGTTCCTCGCGGCCGGGATGCAACGCGTTTTGTGCTGCGCTATTCCGTCGCGCCATCCGTCTTCCCCACGGCTTTGCTGGAAGCCGCGGAAGCAGTGCAGCGCATACGCGCGCATGCGGACGACTGGCATTGCGACCCCAGTAAGATCGCGGTAATCGGATTTTCCGCAGGCGGTCATCTTGCGGCCAATCTTGCGACCACGGCGGGTGACGACACCATGCGGGCACATGGCTATGACCCTGACGCGGTGCGCCCGAACGCATTGATGCTCGGCTACCCGGTGATCACTTCAGGCCCGCTCGCGCATCGTGGCAGCTTCGACTGTCTGCTTGGCGACAACAGCGATAATCAGGTGGCGTTGGACGCGGTGTCCATCGAACGGCATATCGACGCGAAGACGCCGCCCGTATTCGTATGGCATACCATCACCGACGATTGCGTACCGGTCGAGAACACGCTGATGTTGGTCGATGCCTGCAAGAAGGCCGGCGTGCCGGTCGAGGCGCATCTGTTCCCCCAAGGCGGGCATGGTCTGGCGCTTGGCACTGCGGAAACGGCGTGGCAGGGGGTTAATGGCATCGAGCCATGCGTCCAGCAATGGCCGGTGTTGGCCAACGCGTGGCTACGGCGACTCTTCGCCTAGAGGCCAGAGGGCGTAATAGTATTGGATGGTTTTATGAGGGACACGATGAGCAGGGGTGTAAGGAGCTGGCTATGAGCGTCGCGGCATGGGATGGATTCCTGAATGACCAGAGCAACTGGCCGGCCGCCTCACGCATCGGCAACGCTACGGGGGCCACTACCGCCAGGGACACGCTGGGCGACAAGACCTTCGTCAAACGCAAGCGTATGAGTCAGGAGGAACGCCACCTGCAAATCCTGCAGGCCGCCGTCAAAATCATCGCCACCAAGGGGTTCTGGGGCATGTCGTTGCAGAACATCTCCGACGAGCTGGGCATCACCGAGGCGGCGTTGTACCATTACATCTCCTCGAAGGACGATCTGCTCAACATGGTGCTGTCGGAATGCTACGACACCATGATGCCGACGAATACAACGCGGTGACGGCCGCCATCGTCGACGCCGACGGGCACCGCGTCTACTACTACCCGCGCTATTGCCTGAACATCGTGCTGTACAATCTGCAGCGCCCCGAGCTCGTGCAGCTGTATTCGGTGCTGAACGGCGAGGCGCTGAACCCCTCGCACCCGGCCCACGATTTCTTCATCGGCCGCCATTTGCGCCAATGGGAGATGATTTGCTCGATGAACTGGCTGCTGCCGCCGGACGTGGACGAGGAACGGTTCTACGACCTGTACACCCTGGCGATGAGCGCCATGGACGGTCTGCAGTACCGTTGGCTGGGTGACAATTCGATGAATCTGCTGGAGCAATGGATGAGCATCTCCGACATCATCTTCCCCGATAGCGAATGGCAGGGCTTCCGCGACCCCTCGGAGCACGACCCGAAGAACGAATCCTGCCTGCTGCCGCTTACCTTGTCGGCACGGCAGTAGCTCTGACCCCGAAGATCAGCAGAGCATTACAGCGGAAGATCGATATCGACCGCCCACCGCTCTTGTGCATATTCGCCATCGGCGGGGCCGTTCACGGGAAGCGGACCCGCCGATTTTCGTATCGGAAGCATCCGCGACTAGCGGATCGGCACCTTCTCCATCCTTCGACCTCGGTTTCGAAGGCGTAGTAGGCTCCGATCAGACCGGCGTTGTTGGTGTGCCGGCAGCGCTTGACAACCGTGTGGAAATCGCTCCACTGCGGGATCTTGTCGAGCGCCGCATTGACCAGCGGCAGCAATTGCTGTTCACGGCAGATGCCACCGCCCAGCAGCACGCATTCGGGGTCGGCCACGGCGACGATGTTGAAAATGCCGATGGCAAGATAGTCGATCCACCGGTCCACGATCTTGCGCACACGCGGCTCATCGAGACGATGGAACAGGGTGGCCGGCACGATGGACCTGTCGGCACGTCGAATTCCTTGGCGTACTCCTCCGCCAGCACGATGGTCGACAGGTAATCCTGCATGGTGTGGAATCCACCGGTCTCATAGTTCGGGATCATCATGCCCAGCTCGCCTGCACGCCAATCCTTGCCTCGGCGGATCCTGCCGTCCAGGAACAACGCACCGCCCACACCGCTGTCGATGGTGATCAGCGCAAAATCGTCGAGTTTGACGGCGTTGCCGCTCAGCTTCTCCGCCATTGCCGCGCAGTTGGCGTCGTTCTCCATCCATGTGGGGATCGGGTCGTCAAGATAGCCCTGCAGTTTTCTGCCGATTTCATGGCCGTACAGTATGCTTAGCGCGCCGGCGGTAACGGCGACCTGCTTCTCCGTGTCGATGAAGCCGGGCACGCTTATGGCGATGCCGTCAAGAGGGGCACGCTGCTTGGAAACAATATGCGCGAGCGCCTGGTAGAAGGGCTCCTCGCCGTCGACCGGAGTCGCGATAGTACCCGGAATGCCCATGCGCCCGTCCTCGAACACCACGTATCGGGTGAAGAACGTTCCGATTTCGAACGCAAGGATGCGCTTCTTTGCAGTCATATCGTTATCTAACCCATCTTTAATAAAAATCCTGCCTTGGTACAGTATAGCGTTCCCGCCCATACTTAAGCGCTTCCGCCCCATCCCCCGATACGCTCAGCCAACACCCCTTTGCGTACCACCAATGCAATGGCGGAATCGAAGTGCGTCATAGCATATTCGTCTGCCATTGTGCAACATATGCCATAACAACTTGTCAATATTTATCGATACGGTTGCCTATTGGAGGCTCTTGCAATACACGCTTTTATGACTCCCGCCGCTTACGGCGGGCAGCCCCCTAGATGCCCCCATCAATGACGTTTTTCCACGTCGCGCGAAGACAGGAGAAATAGATGAGAAACAAGGCAATCGCATGCCTTGGCGCAATCGTCGCTTGCGCAACGCTCTCGCCGAATCCCGGCCACCGCCATGGCGGACGACTCCGCCGGCCTGACTCCCCCAATACACCTACAATTCCCAGAACGATAACGGCATGACCTTCGAAAAAGGTCAGCCACGCCGATCAGGGCCTGAGCCAGGCCGATGGCGTGGTCGATTACACCGGCGACGGCACCATCGCCCCCTATACCGCCGGCCTGAGCACCACCGGCAACGGCGACCGCGGCCAGTCCTACAGCTATGCGGCAGCATCCTCCGGCGACTGGGTCTACATCGGCACCATGTACGGCGCCTCGGCGTGCAGGCCATTCTGAACCGCGATATGACAAGCCTCGGCCTGACCTCCAAGCAGGCCACCGCACTCATCCAGACCATGTACGCGGGCAACATGTACCTTGGCGAACCCGACGGCAAGAGCGCCGGCGGCATGCTGTTCAAGTTCAATGTGAAGACCGGCAAGACCAAGATCCTCATGTCCAAGAGCACCGGCATCGACGGAGGCAAGGGCGTGATCCCGACCTTCCGCAGCGCCTTCAAGATGAACGGCAAGCTGTACTTCGAGGGCATGGTCATGGACACCAACAACAAGGATCTCACCCAGCAGGAGATCCAGACCGCCATGGCCTATCAAAACGGATTCCCGTGCATCTACGAAGTCGACCCGGCCAACAACGACAAGCTCACCAAGGTGTATGACAGCGTCGACGTGGATGGCTTCCGTTCCCTGGTCAAGGGCAACGTGTTCACCTCCACCCGTGCCATCGGCTCCTTCGGCAATACGCTGATCGCCGGCGACCTCAAGCCGACCGCGGACGGCAAGGGCAAGGCGCTGCTTGTGGCATCCAAGACCCCGTCCGATCCGAACTCCTACAAAGTGATCGCCGACATGGCGAGCTTCGACAACCTGCCCGCCATCCACCGACAGGATGTCAACGGCGGCGGCGGTATCTATCAGGTGCAGGAGTTCAACGGCAAGCTGTACGTCGTGGTCTGCACCGGCGACACCAGCACCCTGAACGAAGAGACCGGAACCATGCGCTCCTTCGCCATTTACGTGGGCGAGAACAAGGGCGATTCCACCAACAAGGCCGATTGGACCTGGCGTCCGCTCGTAGGCGACACCGCCAAGGGCGCCAAGTACTACTACGGTCTTGACAAAAGCCGTGTGAGCGCCGGCGCCTGCACCCTGCAGGTCTACGGCGACCACTTGTACATCGGCGACTACAACGACGTGTCCAGCGCACTGCAGGGCTTCGTCACCAAAAGCAACTTCGTAACCCAAGCCACCAACCTCGAACAGTCCGTCAACCTATACCGCATGGACAAGAACGAGAACGTCGAGATGCTCGTGGGCGACAAGAACGACACCTTCCCGAAGGGCGGTTCCACCGGTCTGGGCAGCGGCTACGACAACCACATGAACCAATACACCTGGCAGACCACCGTTCACGAGGGCAAGATGTACCTGTCCACCATGAACACCACCACCTTGCTGGAACCGATCGCACAGTTCACCAACGGTGACATTCTCAACATGAACGAGAAGGATTGGAACAACACCGTCCACTACCTGCGCGTGTTCCTGCGCCTGCTGTGGGGCATGGGCCCGACCGACCCGGCTTCCGCCATCGCCACGCAGAGCAACGATCAGAACGCCAAGGTGACCACCCAGACCATGCCGTCCACCGACAATCCGGAGGCGCTGGTCGACTGGGCCCGCATCCAGGCCGGCAAGGACGCCTCCGCCGCGCAGCCGCAGACCACCGACGCCAAGTCCGTCTCGTCCGCCAAGCCGATCAGCCTGACCGCCGCCCAGACCAAGGAACTGGTCGACGGCATCAAGGACGGCAGCATCGTTCCGGGCAGCCTGGCAGCCTCCGGCTCCTCCGATGAGGCCTCGCAGCTCTTCGACATCAACAACGAGCTGGACAACCTCGCTCCCAGCTGTCCGACAAGGGCTCCGCCGATTTCGCCAACAACTACGGCGAAGTCACGGACGCGTTCTTCAGCATCGCCGACATCATTCCCGACAAGTTCAAGGGCCTGTACGAGATGCTGGTCAAGCTGACCAGCAAGGCCAACCTCAAGGCCTACGCCAAGTCCCTGCCGTACCTGGCCAAGTCCAAGCGCGGCTTCAACCTGTTCGAGATCACCGACCGTTCCGCCGCGAATGAGGGCGTGACCGTCGGCACCGTTACCGACAACGGCTTCGGCGACCCGTTCAACCACGGTCTGCGCATCTTCTGCGACACCGACGACTACATGGTGGTCGGCACCGCGAACCCGTTCTACGGTACCCAGCTGTGGCGCGTGCGCAATACGCAGTACGCCGTGAACGTCTCCGCGACCGAAGGCGGCTCCGCCTCCGCGGATGTCGAGCGCGCGGCCAAGGGCAGCAAGGTCACGCTGACGGCCACCGCGAACAAGGGCTACCACTTCAAAGAGTGGAACGTGCTGAAGGGCAACGTCTCCATCGAGAACAACGCCTTCGAGATGCCTGACGGCAGCGTCTCCATCCAGGCTGTGTTCGAAAAGGACGCTGTTGAACCGACGACGCCAACGACCCCGGCAAAGCCTGCCACAGACACGAAGCCATCCACAACACCGACCGGTGTCACGTCCACCCCTTCGACCGGCTCCTCCGTGCTCGGCATGGCGGTCGCCGCGGCTGTGGCACTGATTGCAGGCGCCGCGATTCTGCTGAAGAAGAAGCAGGCGTGATGATGACCGGCGGTGTGATCGCAGCCACCCGATGAACGCGGAACGGCGCCATACCACCGGTTCCTGACGAAGAAGGCCGATGTCCATCAAGGGCATCGGCCTTCTTCATATTCGGCTTCGTCGAGTGGAGTCGTTCCGCTCCGTCTACGTGGTCTACAGCATTGCGATCACCGCAACGCAATCACATCCACGCCATACGGCTTAAGCTCGATCAGATCGTTGATGACGGTGCCGGTCAGCAGCTCCGTGCCACCGTTGAGTTCGCTGAGGCACAGACGCTTGTCGGCGGCGCTGTTGTTGATGAGGAACGCGTAGCGGGTGCCGCCATCGCCATAGCGCACGGACAGGCTGACATCCTCCGGGGTATCAAGCGACTTCAGATCCAGCTCCTTGATGATCGGAGCCATGAACGCGCTCATGCCGGTCTCGTCCAACGGAGTGCCCACAAAATAGGCTTTGCCCTTGCCATACGCATTGACGGTGAGCGCGGAATGCCCAGCATAGAATTCGTCGCCGCCGTACGTAGCAAGACGCTCGGCACCTTCGCGATGAATAATGCTCGCCACGATCTCGCCCTTGGCATCAACCGTGCCGCCATGCACTTCGATGGTTTCGCCCGGCGCAAGCGCATCGATCTCTTCGACCCATACGCCCATAAGCCTGCGCAGCTGCCCGGGTAGCCGCCTGGCACCACCAGATCATGCTCATCATGGATGCCGGCCATATAGCCGGTGATGAAGGTGCCACCATCCGCCACATAGGCTTCCAACGTTTCAGCCACACCAGGCAACACGGTGATCAGCGCCGGGGCGATGGCCAGATCATACTGGCTGAGCCGCGCAAGAGGCGTGGTGCTGGCGATCATATCCACCGGCACATTGCGACGCCACAACGCACGGTAGAAGCGATGAACCTCATTGGGATAGTTGAAGCCGGTGGTCGGGCCGACACAGCCTTCAAGCGACCAGTAGCTCTGCCAGTCGAACATGATGGCTACACGGGATTCGATGCGCGAGCCCATGATCCGCCTGCCGATGCGGTCCAGTTCCTCACCCAAGGCCGCGGTCTCCTTGAACACGCGGGACTCCTCGGTGCCGTCATGCGCGATGACCGCGCCATGGAATCGCTCGCAGCCGCCAAGGGACTGCTTCATCTGGAAGAACCGCACGGTGTCGGCGCCATGGGCCACGGCCTGCCAGCTGAGCTTACGCACTTCCCCCGGCTGCTTGACCTTGCAGAACGGGAACCAGTTCTGCTGGTTCGGGGTCTGCTCCATCAGCATGAACGGCTTGTTGCCGCCGATGCCGCGCATCAGGTCGTGGCACATGGCGGTGAAGCTCGGCGGGGTGTCCATGCCCGGATAGTTGTCCCAGCTGACCACGTCCATCTCCTTGGCCCACTCGAAGTAGTCGAGATCCTTGAACGTGCCCATGAGGTTCGTGGTGATCGGCGTGGTCGCGTCGTATTCGCGGATCGCGTCGCGCTCGTTCGTATAGCAGGCCAACTGCGCCTGGCTTTGGAAGCGGCGATAGTCCATCTGCAGCCCGGACACCACGCATTTGGCGTCGCTGATGCCGTCGCCGTAGCCGACGGGCGGGCACCACGTCGCCCCAATCGTAGATGGTGTGGCTCCAGAAATTGGCGCACCACGCCTTGTTGAGCGCTTCGATGAGCTCGTCCTGGCCCTACGGCAGGCGCATGTCGGTGCGGTCGCGGCCTTCCAGATCATGTTCGTGGTCGAGTCCGCCGATGAAGACCACCGGATCTCCGGCGGCCGCGTACGCGCGGGCTTTTGCCACGGCCTCGTCACGCAGTTCGCGCGCGCGATTCACGTCTTTGGCATCGGAACCCTTGGAATTCTCAAGGCTTTCCTCCTGCCAGCTTTCGTCCTGGTTGATCTGTTTGGCGTCGTAGCCGAGCGCGTATTCGATTTCGACGTTGCCGCCGAGCTCGCCGTTGAGGCCGAGCAGCGGGGATACTTCGTGCAGCGCTTTGATGACGGCCGAGCCGCCGCCGTTGGAGTGGATGCGGTCGGCGTTGGCACCGATGACCAGCAGACGGGTCATGTTGCGTTCGTCGAGCGGCAGCAGGTGCGCGTCGTTTTTCAGCAGCACGATGGATTCGCGGGCGATGTCCAATGCCTTCGCCGCGTGGTCGAGCGTCGCGTAACGGCCTGGTTTGCGGCTTGCGTGCGCGTCGCCGAGCATGTGCAGCGCGTCCATGACGGCGATCACGCGTTCGACTTTCCCGTCGACGTCGCTTTCCTTGACGTCGCCGTCTTCCACGGCTTTCTTCAGCGGGTTGGCGAAGTAGTAATCGTCGAAATTCGGCGTGACGGACAGTTCGATATCCATGCCGACTTCGGCGCTGGCTTTGGTGTCGCGCACCGCGCTCCAGTCGGAAACGACGAAACCGTCGAAACCGTATTCGTCGCGCAGGATGTCGTCGAGCAGCTGCTTGTGTTCGCAGCATTTGGTGCCGTTGACGAGATTGTAGGCGCCCATGACGGAGAGCACGCCGCCGTCTTGTACCGCCGCTTCGAAGGCCGGCAGGTAGATTTCGCGTAATGCCCGCTCGCTTACGGTCTCGTCAACGTCCAATCGGTCGGTTTCCTGGCTGTTGACCGCGTAATGTTTCGCGCAGGCGGCCACGTCGGATTCCTGCACGCCTTGGATGTAGGCCACACCTTGCGCGGCGGTCAGGACCGGATCCTCGCTCATGTATTCGAAATTGCGTCCGCACAACGGACTGCGTTTGATGTTGATGGAAGGGCCGAGAATCACGTCCTTGCCTCGGCCTCGGGCTTCCTCCCCCAATACTTCACCGGTCATGCGGGCCAGGTCGGGGTTCCATGTGGAGGCGACCGCCGAGCCGGACGGCAGGTAGGTCACATAGTCACGGGTGTTGTACAGCGGCGCCCAATTGTCGTTATGCAGTTCGGCGCGCACGCCCATCGGACCATCATCCATCCTGAGCGGCGGAATGCCCAGTCGTTCGGCGTTGCCGTTGCGGAACAGGCCTGCGGCGTGCACAATGGCGATTTTCTCGTCCAGCGTGAGTTGCGCCGTCAGTTCCCTGGCTTTGGTTTTGTTGGCTTCAGTAATTACGGTCATGCGTTTTTTCTTTCGTTTCATTGCGATTCGACGGTGTGGAGATTCATCATCGAACGCGCTCCTCACGAAAAGCATGGAGGAAAGTGGACATGGAAAAAGCGGAAAAGTTCCGACAGGCAAGAAGGAGACGACGACGTCCGTCGGAATATGCGGAACCGGAAGAGTTGCGGGGCGTCGGCCCGGTTCGAAGAGTCCGACGCCCCTTGTTGGTTATGTGATTAGGCGAGGCGTTCCGGCCGAAGCGAAAACGCTCCAGCCGGAACGCCAGGAATTACTTGGCCTGCTTGACGATGTCCTTGCGGGCCTGGATCAGGTCCTTGGCGTTCTGCTGGTCGACCTTGAGGACTTCCTTGTAGCGAGGTTGTCGATCTTGGTGCGGGCTTCGTCAAGGGTCTTCTCGAACTTGCCCGCAGCGGTGATGGCCTGCCAGGAGGCGTTCACCGTTTCGGACTTGACGGAGCTGCGGGTGGCGGAAACCGTGGAATCCTCCTGTGGAGTGGTGTAGGACGCACCGGCTGCGATGGAGAGCTTGCCTGCCTTCTGCAGATAGTCGATGTCGTTGGTGGCGTTCTCCATGTGGGCGGACCAATCCTTGAACAGCTCGGTCTCATCCTGGTTGGACTTCCACAGCAGCGGGTTGTAGGCCTCGCCGGTGTTCGGGTCGATGTCGTTCTGAGACACGGCCTTGAAGTTCAGCTTAGAGTAGCCGTCATCGTAGCTGGAGCCGCCAAGCTTGGCGGAGACCTTCAGGTTGGCGTGGTCGCCGGTCATGGCCTGCTGGCCGAACTTGGTCAGGGTCGGGTTCTTGCCGTCCTTGTCGGTGGTGAAGCAGCCCAGATCCTTCGGACAGGCGGCGCCACCGGAGTTGGAGGAAGAGGCGTAGATGCCTTCCGGAGAATACATCCAGTCGATGAACTTGGCCAGACGGGCCTTGTTCTTGGCCTTGGAGCCGATGGCCACGATGGTGGCGCCATCACCGTCAGGCTGGAAGCCGTCGGAATAGACCTTCATGTTCTCAAGCGGAGCCAGCATGAAGCCGACGCCTTTGGCCTTGTTCTCATCGGAGTTCATACGCGGCTTGCCCAGCCAGCTCCAGATGGACAGCATGGTCTTGCCGTTGGTGACCTTGGTCCGCATGGTATCCCAGTCCTGGGTGGTGGAATCAGGATCGACCAGCCCCATGGATTCGGCCTTGTTCAGGAACTCCAGGGCCTGCTGGTAGATGCCGCCCTCCTTGGTGGCGGGCTGCACGTCCTTACCGTCGGCGGAGATGAACACGGAACCCTGGTTGGTGTAGCCGAACCAGCTGCAGATGGATGCGGCGTTCTGCATCACATCGCCGTCCCGATCCTTGAACAGTGACATGGCGTAGATGTCGTCCTTGCCGGTATCCTGGCGAGCCCTGTCCTGCATCTGCTTAAGCACATTGAGCAGACCGTCGAGATCCTTGATCTGCGGGTAGCCGATCTCCTTGTAGATATCCCAGCGGATGTACGGTGCGGCAGCCGACTCGTTGCCTTCGCTCGGGTCGGTCGGAGACTGGGAGGAGACACCCTGAGGAACACCCCACACGCCATCCTTGCCGGCCTGCTTGGCGATGGACTTGACCGCGGAATCGTACTTCTTGACATTCTTCATGCTGGAGTAGTACGGGGTCATGTCTTCGATGAGCTTGGCCTTGACCAGCTTGTTCAGACGCCCGTTGCCGGTACCGACAATCACCAGATCGCCAAGGTTGCCGGAAGCGGAGCGAGTATCGAACACGGTATCGCCGCCGGACACGTTCGGCGCGATGATGTTCAGCTTGATGTTGAACTTGTCTTTGACGATCTTGGCGAACCAGCCGCTCTTTTGCAGACCCTGGCTGCTGGCCAGCGAGTCGAAGACCTCGACGGTCATTTCGGAACCGTCGTCCTTGGTGTCGGCACTGTTGCTGCCGCTGCCGCAGGCCGCGAGCGACAGCAGCGTAGCAGCCGCAACGCCAGCCGCAATCGCGCGGGTGGTGATTTTCTTCAGTTCTATGCGGAAACCTCCTTGTATTCCTTCTTCTGATATTCAGTTATGGGGAAAAGAATCGTTGTGTTGTTAATCAGCCTTTAACCGCGCCCAGCATCATGCCCTTGACGAAGAAGCGCTGGAAGAACGGGTAGGTGAACATGATCGGCAGCACCACGATGACGGAAACCGTCATACGGATCGAGGTCGGCGTCGCGGCGCTTGCCAGAGCGGCGACATTCGCCGAATTCGCCTTGGCCGCATTCGCCAGTGCGGACGCCTGGTTGATGTAGGTGTACAGCAGGTACTGCAGCGAGTAGAGCTTCGAATCGGTCATGTAGATCAGGGTGTCCTGGAAAGAGTTCCACTGGTTCACGGCCGAGAAGATGCCCACGGTCGCCAGAATCGGCGTGCACATCGGCAGGATGATGCGGGTGAACACGGTCAGCGTGCCGGCGCCGTCCATTTCAGCGGCTTCCTGCAGCGACGGCAGTGGCCGCAAAACCCTTGCCGCATCGGCGCTAAAGTATTGTTATTCCAACACACTAAGTGCTCTTGGAGAGCTATTTATAATCTTATAAATAGGGCGTGTCGCACAATACGGCACAGTACTATCGGCAATAGCGAACACATCATCGAGGAGGATTCATGCGGTTCAACATCAACGCGCCCTTCTGGCGTTTCATGGACACCCTGCTGCGTTTCGTCGGGCTTAATCTGGTCTACCTCATCACGCTGATCCCAAAACGTCACCATCGGCCCGGCACGCGCGGCATTGTATTCCACAATGTTCGCCTATGACGAGCATGACGACATCCGCCTCGTCAAGGAATATCTCACCCGCTTCAAACGCGAGTTCAAACAGGGACTTGCGGCCTGGGTGCTCGTCGCCATCCTCGCCACCGCCATCCTCTTCGGCCTGTCGTTCTGGAAGGCGTGGGATACCAACGCCCCCTACATACCGCTGATCCTTCTGGTCATCGCCGCCGTGGTCGTGGCGCTGTTCGCCGAATACGCCGCACCGTTGCAGGCACGCTTCGCCAACACCACCGGCAGGCTCTTCTCGCTATCGGCGATGTTCCCCTGGCGAGCCTTCCCCTGCTCGCTCGTCCTCGTCATCATCGACGTACTCGCGGCCGGCCTGTCATATTTCGTACCGTTCATACGCGTTCTCGCCATCCTCTTCGGCATCGCTGGGTGGCGTATGCGAAATCCCTCATTCTGCTGTGGGGCTTCAAACGGTATGGCGGAACGGGCAAAGTGGAGAATCCGCAATATGTCAATGCGCACGAGTGACGTTGCGGCGGCGCTCAGGAATCATGCTTTGTCGGTGATGAACGTCAGCGGATTGTCGATGAATTTGCGCAAGCCGACTTCCGCGGCACCGTACAACGCCGGATGGTCGGCCACCAACGGGATGGACACGCTCACCTGCATGTCCGACGCCCCCAAGACCTGCGATTCCAAACGGTTTTCGAGCGTTTCGTAGAAGAACGGCCCGAAATCGGTCCACCAACCGCCCAGCAGCACGGTATCGACATCGGCCAGATTCAGTGCGGAGCCGATGGCCGAGGCCAGCGCGTCGATGGCCCGTCCGACGGCCTCCACGGTCCGCACATCATGGGAATGCCATGCGTCCAACAGACGCTCCAGTGCCTCACCGCTCGAAGCCGCATTCTTTTCGGCCACTCCGGAAGCCTCGACCAGCGCGCGACGGCCAGCATACGTTTCCAACATCCGCGTCGTCCGCATCCGCACAGCGGACCGTCCAAAGACACCGACACGTGACCGATCTCACCGGCGAAACCGTGGCTTCCCGACACGATCTCACCGTCACGGACGATCGCGCCGCCGATGCCGATATCGCACGACAGATACAGGAAGGAGTCGGCGCAATCCACGCCATCGAACACGTCCGCACGCGCACAGGCATATCCCGGAATCTGCGCGATGGCGGCCAGCTTCGCCTCATTGCACGGGGTAACGTCATACCCTCGCATAACGTCGAACGTGGTCAGATCGACATTCTCCCAACCGAGATTGCGGGCCATGAGCAGCCTCTTGTCGGAGGTGACCAAGCCCGGCAGCGCACACGAGACGCCCGCGATGATGCATCGTTTCGATTCCAGATCCTCAGCCATCGCCTTGACCATGGCGTCAAGCTTGCCGAATACGCGTCCGGCTCGACGCCGCTCATGTCGGCATCCACCCATTCGTGCCTGAGTATGTCGTGGTTGATGTCCAAAGCCATGCATCCATAGCCGTCGGTGTTGACCTGCATGCCGACGCCGCACACCTTGCCGTCTCCCAGCATCAACGGCGTGGACGGGCGCCCATAGCTGGCCGAGTTCTGCGGCTCACCCTCCTTGACGCGCCCGCATCGATCAGCAGCGACACCAGCAACGACATCGTCGCCTTGGTCAGCCCGGTCTCCTTGGCAAGATCCGCTCGGCTCATCGGCCCGGAGGCACGCAGTAGCGTGTCGATCACCACCGAAAGATTGTGATTGCGCAGATCGTCCTGATTGATCCTGCGAAGAGATGCCATAGCCGTTCCCGTCCCTGCCCTGTTTGCCGTGTTGCCACATCAGCATGAATTCCCCGAACCGATGTTCCGGAGCCTTTCCTGGTGCTACACTACTATAGTATAGTTTATTCATCTAACTATTAACCGTGCGCCACCGGCGAACGGCACATGCAAGGAGGCAACACAAACCATGGCAAGGACTCTGGTTGCAGGCGTCGACACATCGACGCAGTCCTGCAAGGTACGCGTGACGGACGCCGAAACGGCGAGCTTGTACGATTCGGGCAGGCCAAACACCCGAACGGCACATCCGTCGACCCCTCATACTGGTGGAGCGCATTCCAAGAGGCCGCCGAGCAGGCCGGCGGCCTGGACGACGTATCCGCGCTGGCCGTCGGCGGCCAGCAGCACGGCATGGTGATCCTCGACAACCAAGGCAATGTGATCCGCGATGCGATGCTGTGGAACGACACCAGTTCGGCGCCCCAGGCTGCGGCTCTGATCGAAAAGCTCGGCGCAGCGCCCGCACAAGACGGCGAGCCGGAAGACCCAATCGCCCGAGGCAAGCAGCGTTGGGTCAAGGCCGTTGGCTCCTCCCCCGTTGCTTCCTTCACGCTGACCAAGGTGGCGTGGGTGGCCGAGAACGAGCCCGAAAACGCCAAGAAAATCGCCGCCATCTGCCTACCTCACGACTGGCTGAGCTGGCGCATCGCGGTTACGGCCCGGTCACCGAA